>Ga0180437_10001613_pt1 | contig 38246 bp, 39 predicted proteins | sample SS_ome_4_FD_132410 | JGI IMG/M metagenome (GOLD analysis project Ga0180437, IMG submission 132410) | Hypersaline lake sediment archaeal communities from the Salton Sea, California, USA - SS_3_D_1 metaG | ecosystem: Environmental > Aquatic > Non-marine Saline and Alkaline > Hypersaline >...
ATTACGAAGTCGTTTGGCACGAATTCGAACGGCGATTCGGCAAAGCAAGAGGTCGGAAATGATTCAATTCGCTACAATCAAAGTACACCAAAAAAGGTAGGTAGGAAGCTACTTCTTAGCTTCTAAGACACTTAGAGTTCACCAGAACACACAATCAATTTCTCAGTACTAGACCGACTTCCAAACACTGAAGTTTTCCAATCCCATATATACTCAACCACACCCCCACAATTCTCAACCAAACGACATACCTCACCAGGCAAATCTATAATACGATCTCCAAGCCGTATAGCAGCAATATTCAATACAAATTTGTCAGCATATCCTAGACTTCTTCCAACTAATGTCGCTAAAAACCCGTCAATCCACTCATCAACTCCACCATACCTCCGAAGTCGCTTCTCAGCATAATCACCGTACACCTCACGATTATAATACGGAGGACTTGTGAAAATTAAAGAAGCCTCCGGCCATTTAACCATGTCCTCCACTCCAGCTTTCTCAATACAAACACGATCCTCAACATCCAACCACTTAGCCAACCGCTTATTACCATTAACAGTCCTTGGCTCAATATCATGTCCTACATACGTAACATTCCTCTCAGAAGCCATAGCTCCCAATAAACGACCTCCATACCCAGCACAAGGATCAAAAACAATACCATCAGTATCAGCATAATTGTCTACAATCCACCGCGCTAACACAGGAGGAAAATTCAAAGGACTCTTCAACATAGCTGAAAGCGCATTCACAACACGCATAGGAGTCACACGCTCCCCATGCTCCAATTGAAACAAAACAGCTTTGCGTATTAGCTCCTCCGACTTGAAAGCCTTAACGACAGAACATTTATTCGTGCGATGACGAGCCTCTAAACGATGTGGATGCGCAGCAGAACATATACGTTGCCCTTTACGGCCTTTATTAACAACCACATTACCATCCACCTCCACAACCCCACGACGCACTCCTCCTAAAGGATCATCCTCATCCAACCGCTTCACCAACATCATAGGACAACCTTTATCCAAATACGTACGAACAACCCAGTCAACTTCAGACCCCATCTCTGTAGCATCCAAACTTAACCACTTATCTTTAGAAAAAGCTTCCAACCTACACAAAGCTATGTCATCTTTCCAATCCAACAATCGCGCTCTACGCTCTTTATTATAACAACGCCGACATAACCCCTTAGCAACAACAGGAGAACCTCCACAACCACACACCGCATTCTCCCACTTCACTCTCTGACAATCTCTACAAAGCCGTCGATCCCGAACTTCCTTACCACACCGTTCACAACGACTCGTTATACTCTCAATCCACTCCTTAAACTTCACACCAACATCCCACTTACGATTTAACCTTAAAGCTTCAGGCGAATCCAAATACAACCAATCAAAAAACAATTCAGCCTGGCGCCCTCCTACTGTAGCAATCCAATACTCATAACCCTTATATCTGCCAAGCCTCTGTACAACCTGCTTCTCAACAAACAATTTCACAGGAGCTTCCTCCGCAACACGCTCCACAAAATCCCTAGCCTTACTGCAATAACATAAACGCAACTGATCTATCCTCTTCCCTTCTCGCTTCTGTCGCATCACAGAACCATCCGTATCCCACAAACCCCTAACAAAATGCACCTTAAACTCTTCTGGCAAATCACGCGGCCACATCAAACTCCCAGCTTTCTTACCATCGATACCACGATCAGCAAACCACTGAGACAAAAACATACTGCCTACTTCAACCTGCCATGTATTACAATCCTTGCGCTTTCTTACAACACCTCTTCCAACAACAGAAACCCACTTACCCAACAACTCTTCATCACCACTCACAACAGTAACCCGTTGTTTTCCCTTACGATTACTAGAATAACCATCACCATAAACAACACCTGCCATCCAAGCCAATTCAGGAGACCAGCGAGATAAATCCAAACTCAAACTTTTAGGTTTTCGACCCATGTTTTTACCACCTGTATCAAACTAACTTACTTTTATACCCAAATGACTTCAATAGTCAAGAAAAAGTAATATAAGGAGTCTAAAAACAGGAGAGTTCTAAATACGTGTAATATTAGAGGTTAGTTATGGTAAGCTGGCCGTAGAAATCGGGACGAAGCAATTTCTTCGCATAACGAGTTCGCAAACCCTTCCTAAAACTAAAATCTGAAGGATCTAAAAATGTGGGCGTCACCTGCAACGGAATGTATGGAGCCCAAACATAGCCGGATTCGAGGAAAGAACCACCTTTGAGACCGACCATCATCTTGTTAGTAGTGAAGAACGGATCCTCATAAACAATCCACTTGTTCATGAGTGTACCGGTCTTGTAGATGGTGAATTGGCCATGCGCAGTTCTTGGCCGCATAGTATCATTCGGAGACTGCGGACTCATGTCCCCAGACCAAATCGGCTTGAAGTCACCATGCGTTGTAAGCTGGGTCAGAAGAGCCGAAATCTCAGGACTTGTGATAATCCAATTCGCAGGAGCTCTGAGGGTTTTCTTGTGAATGATATTCGAGACCGTACTGATCTGAGTAATCATCGCACGGAAGTGATCGATCTCTGCAATACCACCAGGAGGAATCCGGTCAAAAGTACCAGTGGTGCCAGTCGACGAGAGAAACAGATCTTGGATGATCTCTCTATCGATTTCAAGCGCAATTTCCTGCGCAATAATCGACACAAGCTCTGTCTCAGCATCAATGCCATGGAACGCACGGAGATCCTCAGCCGCCTCAGACGACCACAGAGCTTTCAAACGACGTGGCACAGCTTCCACAGCAGCTTTTTTCACATCCAATTTTACTTCAGGAACCTTGGTGTTGAGCTCACCATCGAAGTAGTAATAAGCCTTGATCTGATTCCCACTACTAGGCGCAGAAGCAAATTCCACACCTGTAATTGCACCGTTCGAATAATTGATAGTTCCTGCTGTCGCCGGTGACGCAAAAGCTCCAGAACCATCGTCCACAATCGTCTGACCAGCAACAGCCTCACCAGTGGTAGCGTCAATCTCTTTGAGAGTGACAGAAAATCCGCGTGCAGAGTCCAAAGGACGAACAGGAGTCCACGCTAGTACAGCATCAAGACCATCCTGCCCAGAAACATAGTTGGTACCATCACCTGTCGCGATAGCCTCACCGTTCACATACTCCGATGAGAAATCTCTATCGAAGTCGCGCGGAAATACATCCCCCTCTGTAACACCACCTTTTGTCGAACCATACACGTAGTCGAGGAAAAAAACAGCACCGACCGGAGAAGTCATCGGCTGAACACTGACAATCTCGTTAGCGATCAGATTCGGAAAAACTCTCCGCAAAACAGGAAAAATGAATTTTGTGAACGAACCAACATTCACAGTCCGTGTGTCCTCTGTCAACGACTGAAGCCACAGCGACTCATTTTCCATAAGCATCGCAGTACATCCCAAAATATACCGACTCTGCTCATCCCGATCCGAAAGTCCCTCAAGAAAATCCCCCCATTTTCGAATGAGAGCTCCAACATAACTCTGGTCGGCGATCGATCGACGACCCTCTTCTCTCAGCATCTGTCGAGCTTCCACTATTGCCTCCCTGGTTTAGTACATTCGGCGGATCGCCGCCGCCCACCTAAACAAAAAGTTCTCAACCCCTTCTTAAACCTGCCAAGTGCTGCAAATCTGTGAGCGATGCTCCCAGCCCATTATAATCCCGCTCCACACCATTGCCCCTCACACTTTCAGCACTCTCATCCCGATGCTCCAAACCACCACACAACTGAGCCCGAACTCTACTACGGACACGTTCCAAATCATCGGGACCTCTCTCAGGTTCACGGAACTCCTCTATAAACGCATCAATATGCTCTTTGGACTGCATGCCAGTCCTCTCCAGCATACGAAAAATTCTCGCACTTTTAGGATGATTTTGCAACGCAGTGGAGGCATACACTCTCAGCTCCAGATCGCGATTAGCCTCCCGTACCTTCTCCAACTCCTCAGTGAGCTCCTTATTTCTACCAAGAACCTTCTCTTCCTCAATACGAAACGCACGCATCTCATTACGAGCCTTCTCTACCACACTCCGCAAATCATCCGGATTCTCATACTGAGAAACATTACCTACAATTTTACGAATACGTTTGGCGTCACTATCATCTTCATGCAACAACCGCTCGAGATGGAACCGATAACCAGCCTCTTTTGCAGCAGCAGCCAATTTCTCAATAGCTGCCACATAACCCTCGATCTTCAGCTCCAATTCACCCCTCTGAGACCGAAGATCCTGGATTTCAGACCGCAAAGCTTGAATTTCAGAATCCTTCTCAGAAATAATCGCACTATCACCCTCAGTAAGAACATGAGGACGAATAATAGACTTTATCTGCTCCAAAACAGCTTTTGCTCCACCTATCTCCGGATCCGACGCCATCTCAGCACGTACAGCAGCCTCAACATCCGAACGAAGAGCTCCTATCCGACTAACAATCTCATTGGCAAACTCTTCACGAAGAGCATCTACATAAATGACACCCTTCTCCTCATCTGAAGATGATTGACAAAGTTCCGAAGCCACTTCCACACCATCAGCCTTCTCCGACGTCTGCTCAACATCACCAGTCCTATCACTATCCCCAGAAGACGCCCCATCCGCATCAACAACATCCTCAACATCACCAGACTCCTCAGAAGATACAGAAACCGAATGCTCAGACCCCACATCAAAACCCTCAAACAACATCGAAGCAGACTGTAAATCTTCACCGCGTCCACTTTCAAATACAATTTCAGGATACGCCGTGGGATCAGCAGGTTCAGCAACAAAATCAAAGGTAACAAGCTTGTAATCGTCCTGAACCTCTTCTATACCATCCTTGTTAATTTTAGTACTTCCATACCCACGAGAACTCACTCCAACCGGAACACCTGCTCCCAAAATAGCTTTCAAGTCTTTCCCTTTAGCAGTGTCTAGAATCTCAGCCTCACCCTTAACAACATCTCCTTCCAAAGACAAAAAAGTAACCACATGAGACGCTCGTTGTAGTGCAGTTCTTCCAGATTCCGGATGATCTAATTCCCCAAGAACCTTCTTCTCATCCAAACTGGATTTAAGACGCGCAAAATTGCTCTCCCAAACTTGAGGTCGGTAAAGTCGCTTGTTTGCAGTGGGATTAGCCGCATGACCAAACTCCCCACGAGCAAACACACGCCCCTTCTTACGGCCTTCCCCTTCCACAAGCTCTAATTTACAGGACTTAACCTGCTCATCAATCAACTGATTCTCTGTAGGATTCGACTCTGTAACCTGAGTTTTCATCACGACCTCTTCCATCGAAAACTAGACCGAAACGGGGTGCGACCTATAATAGTATCCAAAACCCCACCATAACCAGGACGATCTAAAACTGCCATACGAGAACCCACAGTTCGGGCCTTTCTCTTCACCACGCTTCTATCAGCCCCAACAACTTCTTTTCTTCCAGAAGAATATGCCGTGCGACGTCGCCTCCAAGAACCCCCCTTCTTAGGAGGGAGGGGGCGCCGCCGCCTTATTCGTTTCCCCCTTCAGAACCAACACCCTCAGCCTCTTCCACATCCGTAGAATCGTCGGAATCCCCAGACGCTACTGAAGTATCATCCGAAATCTCATCATCAGAAGCCTCACGAAGAACCGAATACGCTTCCAACCCCTGAAGCACCGTATCCAAATACTCCTTGAGAGTACCACCTAATTTAAACATATCAACGGTATCGGGCTCGTTGCTGAGAACATCTACAACACCATCAGAATACTTAGCAATCTCATCATAGGCCGCAGCGATCTCAACATATTCCGAATCATCTTGAGACTTGCCAAGAGATTCAAAAAATTCCCGAAGTCTAACGGCAATTTTACCAACTTCCTCAAAAGCAGAAGTAGCTTCCTCAATAGAAGAAACCTCCTTTGAATCCTCGACAATAAAAGAACTGATGACCTGCATCGCTTGAATGACCGACTCCATCGAAACAGATTCAGGTGCTTCAGCAACATCATTCGATTCATCATCCGAAGATGATTCGTCCTCAGACGCAACCTTAGTCTCTGAAGAATCTTTCTCATCAGACAAACCAGCACAAGACTCCAATTCATCCATACCATCATCGTCTAAAACGAGAGTTTCAACACCGGCATTCCCCAAATCATCCCAACGCCGTTGGAAATTCTCTTTGAAACCCTCAGCACTAGAAGAATCGCTCGCCGCAGCACCCCCACTCGCCACGGTTGCATCATCCGAAGAAGCTTCTTCCTGCGAAGCAGGAGCACTCCCCTCCGCATCTTCCTTGATGAGACCAATTTTCCGAAAATCTTCTTCCAGAGTAGATATTACAACAGGGTGTCTGAGAAAACTCATACTATCCTCTCCTTCTAGCCAACGTCAAGCTTCTTATTGGCCGCAACAATGAAACAACTAGCAACCGCACGATCTCCCACACCCTTAATCAACTTGTCTAAGAATAGAGCGTGGTCACCAACGCCTTCAATCTTCACACGAGAACCCGCTTCACCCAAAACATATAGGTCCTCAAGCAAATCATCCACAAAATCCCGATATGCTCCCAACACCATATCCGAAGAACGGTCTAAAACAGGAAACAAACCCGATGATGAAACAGAATCCACCACATCATGTTGCATCCGTTCTAAACAATCCTTAAACACAGTACAGAGAACCTCCTCCAACCCTTTACCCCGAAATCTATCATACAACTCAGATAGCATATCGCGCAACACAGAAGCACCTTCCACACAAGGAACCGTTTCCAAAAATTCAATAATGAAAGCACGCTTTCGATCAAAGACCCGTCTCCATAACCTTGGAGCGGACAACAAAGAAGTCAACCTAGAAACTTCAGCGAACTCACAATCAAACCCAGGAACATTCAAAACAACATTCTCCAACTTACGCAACGAATCATCCATATGCCCACGAATAAACAAATCCGCAATTTCTAAAGACTCCCGCTCAACAAAAACACGCACATTATCCCTATTAAACACTTCGACATCCAATTCAGACAAAACCGTTCCACCACCTTCTCCAAACATGGCTCTATAAAAAACACCATTTGAACACACTACCGCAGAATCATCCATGGTAGATACCAACTCAAAAGTATCAGAACCAAAATGCTCAGAAAGAAGATCACGAGCCTGCAAAATCTTCGCCTCATAACTATTAAGCCGAAGCCGCCGTTCTTCCGAATCTGCTATGAGATAATCACCAACCAACATATCAAGCATTCTGTCAAAGATTAGCCCCTAAAAGAATAAAATGTCAACAAAATATGAGCCTAACGTCCCTTAACCGACAAAACAATGTCACGAAGGAGACCTCCAACTTCTTTTAGATGCCGTGTCTGATAATCATTGGAACGCATGATTCTATCCAACTTGTCCGTAGAACGCTTCTCAGCCTCCCGACTACCACTAAGAAGCTCCTTCTCCGATATTCGCTCACGAAGTCTACGAGGTACAGAACTTAGCTTCCGTTCAAGCAACTTGATGCGATCCTGTAACGACAAACCCTCGCCAACATTAGCTTTTTCAGCAGCAGCTTGTGCCAGAGCACTTAGCTTCTCAACCTCCGCCTGAGCTTTTCCTTCACGAATAACATCCTCAGAACGTTCCTGAATAATCAGCGCAATATCCTCATCGGAAAGCTGATAAACCTCCTCCAAAATCCATCTCAGAGAAACATGCTCACGCATACGAGCAGCTAAATCAGCTCGAGCATTTCGAGCCTCAAGTTGTGCTAACTCGAAAATAGCAGAAGGCACCGTCATATATATCGAATAATCAACTTCATAAGGATCAATCTTCAAAACAGCCAGATGCGTCCGAGAAATCTTGCGGAGGCCATTTCTCAACTCTCGCTGCCCACGGAGAATCGTCCGCGCAAACCGAACATCCTCACTGGAAAGCACCGCCCTTGACGTAGTGTCATCCTGAGCAAGATATGCCTTCGGAACCTTCAAAGCTCCAAACATTTTCTTCTGAAAATATTCGAGATCTTCAACACTTTGCCAAACAGGACCTCCCAATACCTCGATCCGTGTACCTTCCTTCCCTTCACGCACAGGAATCCAAAAATCATCATCAGGAGCCAACGCATCAAATCTCAAATCAAGCTTCTGTGTCGTCGGATTTACAAACCTCTTCTTCTTATGCTGTTGACGTACCCGATTCACATGAGCCAAAGCTTCTATAGGAGGCAAATTCCCAACATCCACATAAAAAGCTCGCCGCTCAGGCGTGCGTTGAAGCCTATAAATCAAAGCCGCATCCTCGAGAAGCATCAAACGCTTCCAAATCCAACGACACGGCTCCATAACACTCCAGCCATAAGTACTACGCCGCTGCTTACCGCGTGTCCTAAAATGCACAACCTCCCAAGGCTCTAACGCCACTACTCTCTGAAACGGATGCTCTGGAGATCTCGCACCGCTATACGACATAGCCTGACGTACAGCATCATTTCTCTGAGATAAGATTCTCTGAAACTCTTGTGGCGAATAACTGAACCGTCCTCTGAAATCCTGCACAAACCCATGAAGCTCACCACGGGGACCCTCAACTCGTCGAACAGTAGGCGCAGGGAGAAAATTCAAACCAACAACACCATCATTGTTCACTAACAATTCTTCAAAATCATTACCATATTTGTACAAAGAACGCGCAATCTCCCAAATCTCTTCATCCAAACGAAGGCGCTTGAAAAACAAATCATCCAATATCCCCTGAAGAGTCTTATCCGGACTAGATACCCACACAGTGCGCTGCAACTGCGTATCAGGCTGCGACGAATCATCAGCATATATGTCAAGAGCAGAAGCTAGCAAATCATTTTCATCCATTTCTTCGTAATCTACGTATCTACTTAGAAGATCTTGCTCTAGCTTCAAATAATCAGATAGAGCATCATACCCGTACGCCTGAAGCAAATCATACCCAGAATCTGGATACACAGGGGACGTGCTACCTCTTGCCAAAAGTTCGCCGCCACGCTCTTTATCAACAACAAAAGCATTACGAAGCCTATCCACAACATTTTGAACTGCGCCCACCTAAACCTCCCAACAGCGAAAACCCAACACTAAAAACTTGACTATCCCCTCGCAGCCATCTGATCAGAAAACGCCCGAGAAAACACTTCCGACTCTACTAAATGTTTCACAACTCGCTTCGCCACCACATCAGAAAGATCAGAAAGTGCAGCATAATCAGCAGGACGCAATGACCGCGATTCTAACGAATCCGCCAAAACATTAGCCGCAACAACCCCCAAATCTTTATACAACCCATCTAGAGGCATAGCCTTCACGACTTCATTCACAACATCCACAGAAAGCTTCGACGGGCGCGTTAGAATAGCACCAGTACCACTAGGAGCCACAGTACCCCCACCACCGAAAACATTTTCAAGCATGTTCCTAACATTCATATATGTTTTCTAACACGAACAAGAAAAGATTGAAACTATTCAATCATCCCAACTATTACCAGAACCTATCAAGAACGGAGGCAGTACCATAGAATCAGCTGACATGTCAGAAACATCCGAACTCCCATAATTACTTGCCATAGCAGCCTGCTGATGTTCCTCCAACCACATATCAGCACAACTAGGAGCATTCCGTAAAAATGATAACGGCAAACTAGACGAGTTCTCAGTCAACGTCCACACTACCCCAGCAACTGCATCAGATACATCTTTTGAATTATGAACAAACACTCCAGAACTCAAAGCAAAATTTGAATGCACCTTCACTTCCAAATCATACACAGGCACCGGTTCATCTAGCTTCACAAAAACAACATCTCTAACCTTGTGATTATCCCCAGTATCCTTTGCAAGAAATTCGTCCCATGTAGAAAACCCCAGCTCCCTCAAAACACGAATAACAACATTCCTACCACATCCTAAAATTCTAGCGACCGCATTAGCATTAACAGCTTCAGGATCATCCTTTACTTTTTCAAGAGCCGAAGCATCTATATCTGATCTGAAATTTGGATTCTTTCTCGCACTACATAAAAAATCCTCACGAGTTCTATTAGCAGCAGTCCGTTGAGCTGCCAAAGCATGCTTACGTCTTCCCTCCGCACTCTCATTAAACCTTCGAGCCCCTTCATAGAGACGGGCCCTCCATTCAGCATCCTCACGATGCCTCCGTCCAGTATGTTCCCGCAAATGATCGGATTTTAGCATCAGTTTTAAATTCTCAGGCCTATTGTCTGTCTTCACACCATTTAAATGATGCACACAGTACTCCTCCGGAACTACCTGTCCTGTCATACCCACCCACACAGCATGATGTGTGAGCAATTTAACACGATTTCGATCCGAAATACGCTCATACCCCCCATTAACTGGCCACTGTCTGTTAACAGGCATCAATCTATCAATACCAGGCCTCAAACAAGACGCCTCTTTATACGTACCATCTCTCAACATCCATAGATGCTCTGGAGTACATCTCTCAACAGCACCACTGTCCAAAATCACATCCACAAATTCCGCCCGCACACCACTCATCCGCCCTCGCGCTAACCCAGGAACCACAGTACCATCAGAACGAGCAGAATAAACCCAAACATCACAATCCACCAAATCAGAAATACAAGGATGCGTCCCATCAAGCAAAGGAATACGAGTAAATCCTACAAAACAACCATTAACTGGGTGATCAACCTTCCGCTTCACACGGTCATATTCTAATTCACGTAGTTCCTCCAATAACGGAGGATAATCATAATAAAATAAACGGTTTTCATACAAAGCAGACTTCAACAAATCATACGGTCCAAGCGTCCGGTCAACAGACAAAACAATAGAATTGAAACCTCTTTGATTCAACTTCTGCACAGTATCAGCAGAATTCCACGAATCTACAGACACACACGTAATCACATAACCCCGACGAGATAATTGATAAACAAATTTTCTAAGATTCCCAAAAAGAATTTCTCCCCCAACAGGAGGCACAATTCGCAACATAAAATCTATCAATATCTCCGGCGCACGCTCCGAAAACTTATTACCATCACCATCCTTCTTAACCACCTCAGTAAAACCAGCCACATGCCCCATCGCAATACCAGTGCAATCCTTCGTCATAGAAGGATCAATATGAATATGCCTAGGTGCGTGAGGGTTCAAAATTGGAGCCACACCACACTCATATGCTGAATCTTTCCTGACCATTTTATTCCAATAAAAATCACCAGGCTTAGAAGGATCATAAACCTCCACACTAAAGGGATGAGATAACGAAGGACGAATAGCCTCTACAATCTTCGACCGGATCTGAATATACGGACTCACAGCCACAGTCGAAACACCCGCCAAGTCCCGAATAGCCCCTTCAAGGTTACTCTCAAAATCCGGCCTGAAATCATCCGGTACTCTAATAACCACACAATCCTCTGGTAGAAGTAACTTCAAAGCATCAATATCCTCATCTTCACCAACAATTCTACTAGGAGATTGTTCATTACCCACTATGACATGAAACCAATCATCTCCCTCATAATCATGAGGACGAACATCCCACAGAGAAAAATCACACACATATACAGTAGAATCCTTAATAGATTGCTTTATCCGACGCGCCGTAAAATCATTTTTAGTTTGTTTTGATGAAACAACAAACATTATACCAGGAAATTTTCCCTTTTTAGAAAATCGAGACTTCGTACGACGTTGAATAGCGTCATACAAAACCTCAGCTCTATCCTGAATAACAAACTGAGGACCGCGATTCTTTCCAGAGTTCTGAGGCATGAAGTTAGTTTCATCAAGAAGGCACGAAATGATATTCAAACCCAACACAGAACCATCATTAGACGCCCGCGCCGCCACCCAAATGTGCTTCGGAAATCGCAGCTCCTTCTTTGTCTTCTCAAATGGAAAGTGCTCTTGGAAATACGGGCTGGCCTCAACCTTCGTCGCAATATTCTCATAAGCAACTTTCGTAGCCAAAACCTCATTCACCGACAAACAACATATTGACATGTTTGAATTCGCTGCAAGACCAAATGATTTTTGAGGATCTCGCATGCAACTTAAAACATACAAAAGCCTGCAAATGCCTATACTCGCAGCAAATGTATTGTGCACCACAATACCATTTCCAACAAAACACGACGTCGAAGGAACAGACACATCACACAATTTCATGCACCCAACACATTCAATAGACTTAACACCATCCCAAAAAATATCAGTACCCGCATCACTACTAAAAACAGAAATTAAACCAACATCTTTATTAGGCTCTACAACACTCAAAACACTCCGAGCCTCCTGACACACAGACTCTCTCGAAAACAAATCTCCCACAACACTCAAAAATAATAAAGCATGCTCACTAGACTCAATAGACAGACTCCAAGCATCCGTTCCACATCCAGATCTCTTAAGAGACTTCTTAGCAAGAACACCTAACCTACAAAGCATGAATCGAAGATCATCTACCAACATCTCAGAATCTAAAACAACTTCAATATTCACATCATTATCACAAATTTGTACCGAACCAACGCATCCGAAAAACCTATTCAAAAACAAAGCCACCTGCCCACTCGATAAACCATAAAACTCTGCTGGAACCCTCCTATGACTCAACTTACCACCCAACCTGTATCGTCTAATAATACTTTGGACTCCTTTCGTACCAACACCATACCTATCAGCTAACCGAACAAATTCATCCACCAACCGAACATGCGCATCCATTACATCAAAAGACAACTTTCCAGCAAGCAAAAATGCAACAAGAGATAACGTATCATCACTTATAGAAAAAACCTCGAACGGCTCAGGATATCTTCGAGGAGTCGCCACCAAATCACTCAACACTAAAGAATCCGCTCGAACCCAACCTCTACCAGTAAACACAGGATGATCTTCACTCAAAATTATGGATTGACCCCCCCGAAGCTCAACTCGCAGGCAACTTTTAACCTTCGACGGAAACGCTGTTGCCAACTCAGGAACAAGCTTCCCATCAGAATCCATAGACGTTATATGAAATTCACCAAACTCACTAACCTTCCGCCTACGCCCAGACGACACATCGTAAACTTCTGTATCCGGATGAACACACTTTCCACAACCAATGCTTCCTGTGAAAATAGCTTCCCTGTAACCACCATCAAAAATCTCCTTCAGCGCTTCCAACCACACCGGATAAATTGAATCGCAAGTATTACCCAAATAATATGGATCTTTGCAAAATCGTTCGATGTCAACAGGAGTACGAACCCACTCCAGCTCTCCAAGCGCATTGAGAAATTTTGTCTCTTTTGAAGGATCAGAAAGCTCGGCAAGCAGATAATTAATGGCTACCTGCTCTTCAGGAGAAAGCGTACCTAAATCCTTTTCTAATAAATCAGAATTCTCTTTACGTGTCCTGACAGAACGCCAGTGACCATCAACATATTCTATCATTAACTTTCAGATTTATCAGAACTATCATCAGATGACAAATCAGCTTCCGGCAACTTCATAAACCGCTCCACAACCCCAAGAACTTTTCTTCTAGACTCCGGATTGCTAAGCACATCTCCTACAACCCCATCCCCAAACTTACCAACAACTTGTTCAACCAAAACATCCTCAGTAACATTCACTTCCACACCCTTTGGAACACGACGTAAAAATCCCATATCCATTTTAAGATTCGCTAAACTCTCCAATATATTCCGAGCTTCCCGAATCTCCGATGTCATCGAGTGTGCAAGTTTGTTCTGCTCCTTCTCAGCAGTATGTCCTAAAGAAATCCGATGTTTTTGAATCCTGTACAACTCCTCCAGCTCCCCCAATTCGTCAATACTACTATCCACACGAGCCTTCGCCTTCTCAAAAACATCAGGAAACCGCTTAGACACCAACTCCACAGGAGGCATCGTTTTCCGAAATGAACTCAACCTTTGAACCAATGTAAGCTGCGTCATATTCGTAAGCTCTTTCCGATCATCCTGAATATAACGAGCAACATCACTCAGCACCCAACCAGCTCGAAGCCGATCACACACCTCCTGAAAACATTTAAGACTCCTAATACGCTTGAATCTATCGCTTCTAGCCAATAGCTTTGGTTTCTTCCCCATCCCACAACAACTATTGTTCAAAACCCTTACGACGTCTGCGCCGAAACGAAGGCAAATTCCCATAACCCCTTTGACTATCAGCACCTGGTTGAACACCAACATCACTACGATCACGCCTAGATTGCCCATTGTAACGCTTACGTATCACCTCAAACTCCCTTCCAAACAAATCTAAACGCTCAGGAGTCAATCCAGAAATCATGTCCAAGAACGACGACACCTCCTGCATAGAACCATTAGGACAATTCAATCGCAACAATCTGTCACCCCGTCGGAAAACAACACTCAAACCAACACGACCCTCACGACCGTCACTAAAAATAGGTCGCTGTACCTCTACAGACACACCCAATTCGTTAAATTGACCAGAACCATTCTTCTTCTCAGAATGCAAAACCTCTACAGTTTCCCAGTGATCCACAGAAGAACGTGGTACATCTTCCAACACACTAAAACCTCTCATACCAAACACCTTTCACAGTCCTACAAGACAAAAAATTAGTATTCAATCAGGCCATCGACCTGGAAACTCTCTCCTGTAAACGAACCCTCTTACGAGCTCTTTTTCTTGCATCCGCACGTTTCCGACGACGCCGCTCACTAGGCTTAACAGCTCTGCGACGCCGCTTCATCTCCTTCAAAACACCCTCCTGTGCCATTTTTCGTCTCAATTTTTTCAGAGCACGATCCAAACGCCCCCCTATAACCACTACCTCAAGCGGTTTTAACACCACAGGCTCGTGATCCTCATACAAAGCACTTCTTGAACTCATACCACAACCCCTACAATATCTTTCACCATGTCCACATAAAACTCATAGACATGAAGTCCCTTTGAAGTACACAGCATTTCTCCTGCATCAACCTCTATCTGATCCGCCATATACTCCTGCATCAGTCTCAACGCTGCCAAATTGGAAGGAAAACCCCCAACCAAACACCATGACCTAAAATAAGGAAAAAAATGCAACTTCTGAGGTTCTCCTCTTCTTAAACCATCAGCAGCCACTATCCGAGTATCTATACTTCTCATACATGGAGGGTCATCCAACGCTATATCCGACGGCATCGACACCGATATACACTCCTGGTTAGACCCAAACCCACCATCCTTATACCTCCTTATAATCTCATTCATTTGGGGCTTCACACGCTCCCCATACGTGTAGACTTCATGCTCCTTCAAAGGTTCATCTTCCATCAAATAACTCAAATACTCCTCAACATACTCCATAGTCGTAGGCGGAGGTATATGAGACAAATGACATGGAATCTCTGGCACCAAAGGTCGAGTCCCTGGATGTGTTATATGGATTGTAACAAAATCCAGTTCCCAACGCCGCTGACCAACATACGAACCTCTTTCAACAGTCCATACACGACCATCACACACAACACGTTCCAATGCCTGAAACCACGCATCATTCAAATCCCTAGCAATAATATTCACAGGTTTCAACCACGCCATGAAAAACCTCGTATGCATCCAAACTAGACATCAATGAATCTCTGCCCAAGACCGCCCATTCGAACAATCCACCTCAGCAGGAACTCTTCGAACAAACTTCTCCATCCCCTGTTTCATACTCGACGCCAGCAAATTCTCACACTCTTTAATCATCTCAGGATCTTCATCACATTCTAAAATTATCTCATCATGCACATGATGATCAATAGCCACAGGACCATCAGGAGTTTCTTTCGGAGTAACCCCAAACACATCATCTACTTTATCCTGAACAATAGCCAATCCAGTTTTCAACATATCAGCACCGGTCCCCTGAATAGGCGTGTTGTAATACTCATTATGAGCTTCACTAGCATCCAGATACCGTATACGACCACTCAAAGTACGCGACGCTCCACATCGCTTTCCTTCCCTAAGAACCCTCTTATGCCACCGTTCAATACCCTTGTACTGTTCAAAGTACCGTTTTCTATACATTTTAGCATCTGACAACGAAAGAATAACACCATAATTAGACATGGCATAAAGAACAAGCTTATCTGGCATCATGCCATATATAAGCCCAAAGTTCACGGGCTTCGCCGCCGACCGCTGCTCCTTCGTAACATCCTCAACCCGAATTTCAACTATAACAGCAGCCGTTGCCCTATGTGCATCCAAACCATCAACAAAAACCTGAATAAGAACAGGATCCCCCGAAATTTCAGCACATAATCGCATCTCCACACCGCTATAATCACACCCGACTAACCACCTCCCATCCGGTGGCCGAAAACAATCTCTGAACTCAAACATACCGGGTATTTGTTGCAAGCTTTTATTCGCTGAATATCTGCCCGTAACAAGCTGACCATAATAATCCGGATGTATGCGCCCGTCACTATCAACATGGCGTAGAAAACCCTCACCATACGTACTCACACGTTTATCTATATGCCGATAATCAATAACACTTTTCACAACAGGGTATTTAACAACATACTGAGCTAACTCAATCTCTTCCGTACCAGAAATCTTCAAACCTAACTTCTTAAGAGACTTTAACATTTGCTGTGACGAATTCACATTCCAGGCACACGACATACCTGGCAACGACATCTGACCAACAGGATGTGGAAGCTCATAAAGCAAAGACTCTCGCATACGATCTCGCTCTATCCTATTAGCATCAGCCAACGCTAACCACCGTTCACGGTCAATCGGCAGACCATTCAACTCAACACGCCCCTCCGCAAATAACACACCAAACTCAATCAATGCCGCCGTCAACAACCCATGCGAAGCTAATTTTGATTTCAGAACATCTCTGAGAGACAAAAGGCGAAGAACATCCTCAGCCGCATAGTCACGCTGAACTTGCGTAAGTATACCAGCCCAATTAGAACTTCCTTGTCCAGTATTTTTAGAAATCTCATTCAACTCTCGACTAACAACAGAATCTAAATCATATCTCAAACCACGCTTCCCATTATAAATCAGAGCACTCGCACGCATAGTGCAAAAAACAGGCCAAAGACGAATCCGATACTTCCACCAAAACCACTTTTGCTCGAATTTAGCATTGTGAACAACAAATATCGCTTTCGTATCCACAAAAGCTCTGAGAATAGGACCTAAACCGCCAGTTTTAAACAAATCTATGACAAAAATATCCCCACGGCCATCATTACCTTTCCCTGGAACAATCACCTGAACTAGCCGAATCTGACCATGCCGAGGATCCAAAGAAGTAGTTTCCACATCAAGACCCAACACACTCACTCGACTAATTCTCTCTGCTATTTGGCACAGATCAGAAGCACTTGTTATAAAAGAGTACTCCATCACACAACACCTAACGCTCGGACAAAACAACAGCCATATTCTGGCATTTCCCTGCTACGAAAAACAGTTCCCCAGTCAATTGCCTAACAAACAATTCCAGCTTCTCCTCAGCATTCACCGCAGGCTTATCTAATCCAACTATCCCACCACCAACCTCTTCACGCCATCTAGACACTATTTTTTCTATACTCTCCAACTCACTATACAAATGCTCAGGGTTTATAGGAAGAACAAGGCCCATAAAAACCTCCTTAAGAATGCTTCAAACAAGCCAAATACCACGCGTACAACTCTTGACATTCAGATATAACATCCTTGTTCCGCACAACACTACCAATAATCTCACCATCATCTGAAGAACTAAATTCTTCTTCCTCTAACGTCAACACTTCAGCAGTCTCATCAAAATCCGAAGCACTCACACCAACAATAGGATACTCCCTAGACCCTAACTGAAAAACAGGCCCACAAGAAAAAGATGCGTTCTCAGCATCAACATCCTTCTTCCAACTACTCATCACTATCCTCCAACAATTGCGCCGCCTTTGACAGCGAATCTATACCATACTCTATCCTGAACGACTCCCCATCCATCACAACCAAACGCTTCCCCGTGAGCCGCTCAAACTTTGCAAAAAATCGATAAATAGTATCAGGATCATCCGACTTACCCCATGTGTTAGTTGCCAGAAAATCCGTGCAAATCATATCCAAACAATGACCAGGTTTATCAGACTCCGCGAGCTCTTTCGCCCTACCAATCGCAAACTGTACATTCGCTTTTTGCTCTGGAGTCAGCTTAAATCGAATCTCTTTAAAACGATCAATATCCACCGGAGGTAAAGGCCCCTTCCACTCATCTTCTTCATCATCCTCCTCCTTCTTGTCTGCCCCCTTAACAGCCTCCACTTGATCCTGCTTCTCCTGCGCCGTAAGAGCATGCCTAATAGCATCCCTCAATTCTTTATTATTGAGGCCCCGAGCAACCTCAACCCACTTTAGAGCATTATCCGCATCCAAAACTCGAATGAGCTCACGGACCTTTGTCCAGCCTAAATCAACTATTTTTTTCTGTACTCGATGATCTAACTTCCCCCCTAACCGAACATGCAAATGATGCCAAATCGCTTTAAGCCGCTCCGCCTTCCTACGATCTATATTCAATTCCTCCTCAGCCCACTGAATATAATTCCTATACCCCCACGACTCAGTTATACAAGCATTGTTAGAATTCCCCTCTATCGGCGTAGACCACACAGTATGAATAATCTCAGCCAATTGCATATAGCCTTGATCAATAGTAGTAACCAGATTCCTAGCCTGTCTGCGGACCTGCACAGACCACCCCTCAGATCCGACAGGTTCCTTTATTTGTAATGAACTCTTCATCCCATGCTCCCTTCGCGGTAAAGCAAAACGGCAAAAACCCGAGTGGTAGTTAACTTTTAACGCACAGAAGCATCAACTACATTTCAATGCCATACGAATCACATCACTATCAAGACCAGCCACAACAACCCCAACCGCATCAAAACCATGCTCCCATAAACTCTTAGGCGTGGATTCCATAAACACACCAAACCCAGAATACCGCTCTAACAAAACCCCTTGAACATCCTTCTTAGAAACAGACCTATTACCACACAACAATTCCTTAACATCCACAGCCATGACCTGAACTACAGGCAACTTATGGAGCAACGAAAGAGCTGCCAAAATCCCCCAAAATCTCCCAACCTTCGCCGAAGACGACGCATTTCTCACAAGAGAAAACTCCTCAGCCACAATCGCTACAGGTCGCCAGTGCTCTATAATCGATTGCATTTGACCCGCAATGAAAACACTTCTATTAAAATCATCATCCATCGCACGAATATTTTTCTTCTTTCCGGACTTCTTAGTCCGGATAACACGCACATCCGAAACATACTCCCATGAAGAACACACACTAACAATAGCCACACCCACAGAACTGAATCCAGGATCAACACCCATAACATAAACACTACCCACAACCATGCCTCCGATATACCAAAATCCTAGACGTGACAACAATACTCGACAAAATACGATCTGCGTCACTACATCGCATTAATCTACCATTCTCAAATTTCTCAAACACACCCCCGCTCATTTCCTCCACATCACAAACAATCCCATAAACACCACTTCGACGACTACTCCCCCACTCAGATTCATACAACCAACACAACGAACAAACAGGAATGCCCTTCCGAACACCAGACTTGCAATGTTCCCAACGAGCTTGTCTCTTATCACAAATAGAACAGGATACATCCCAAAGAACCTGTGGCAACGGCCGGAGAATCTCCGGGCTAATCACAAGAGGAACAACATGACGCATCACAAAGCCACTCCAAAACAGCTGTCTACCACACTACACGCACGCGCTCGCTTACAATCGGACGAAACACAAATAGGATCCGGCAATTTCCCGCCTTCAATCCCATCCCATACATCACAAATATGCTTCCGTATCACACCAACATGATCATCATCATACTCAACAACATGCTCAATCAAACCCCGCAACCCAACCGTACCTTTATCCCAATACAAAATTTTACCCCATCGAGCAACCACCATCCACATGTAACATTGCAACTGAGTCACATGATCCAATTTCGCACAATTACGAACATCTCGCGCTCCCCGAGAATTGATACTTTTGATTTCCAAAATACCCATACCATCCATCCCATCCAAACGCAAAAACCCATCAGGATGCCCCGCAATCCTATGTGTAGGATCCTTAATCCATTGCTCTTTGTACAAAGAATTCTCATGTGTCATAGAAACCCCACAAACTACACATCGTTGAGGTCTCAAAATCTGACTATCAAAAAAATCACCAGACAAAGGAAGCATCCATTCATCCGCGCCACCAAAATAAGAACCACAACATCCACACAACCAACGACCGTATAAAACACCCAATTCAGGCAAAATCTTGTTCTGCATAACCCAATGCAACGCATGACCATGTTCAAAAATCAACCCTAGATTCGCATCAACAACATCATCCCTCACCACCCCCAACCTGACACGCAAAGCCTCTTCACGGGCACACAAACCAGCCAAACCCGACACCCTCAACCACGTTTTCTCATCAAACGGATCAATCTTACGATCATCACAAAAATTCTTGCGAAGTAACTTCTTTAAATGCCCATCAGAGATCGCACCCATCGCTTAACATCCTCCAATCCAATCTTAACTTCTTCATGCTTCACGTCTTCAGAAGCAGAACCTAACACAGAACCCAACCACTCATAACAAACTCTCAAAAAATCAGACAGTTCTCGATCCGTAATCTCCTGCCCACACAATGAACACACCCATAAACCACCATCTCGAACCAGAAGATCATCACAAGAAGTACATTCCATATTCAATACAATATCATCATTATCCCCTTTACCAATTATTATCCGAACCCTACCAAACGCAGAAATATTCAAACTATCTCGAATACCATCCAGATCACTCAATCGCATCAAGGACCCCTTAACATAGATAACAACCGTTCAGCCAAATCCAACGGCATCAAAAGCCAATCTTCATCATAACCCTCAGCACCCTCAAAATGAAACACCATCGCCGGAGTCTTCATACGGCGCTCCGCCCCAACTGTCACTTTCCTCAACCACTCCCGTTTTAACCCAACAGATTTTGTTCCAGGCCCAATTCTCTTATGCTCAATATGCAACTCCGGCGTTGTCACATCTCCGCACGCAGTCGTCTCATCCCCCCGCGACCACGGCAACCCCCCAGAACGTTTATGCGTGTATCCACCAAGACGCTTGGCAATGTCACGTTCCTTCTTCGAGGACTTCTTGACACGATCGTACCCCGGATCGAACACCTTCGGTCTAGGACCTTCGTCAGCCATAGCTCATACCCTCAAAACACTTCTCAAACTATCCACAAACTCAGCCCTCATAACGGAATCCTTAATGAGTTTCTTCACCAAACCTTCTTTTGTTTTATACGTCTTTCCCAAATACATAACATCCGATTTACCAGCCTTCTCAACCAATCCTAACCGCAACGCCATATCCACCATAGCCGGCTCCTCATACACATCCCCCTTTTTATGGATCTTAGTATCAGCTAGTATCATCCTCCACGTGCCCTCAACTCTCGGACCATACGACTTATTTTTTTCAATTCTGAAACTAAGATCCACATACAACGGCTTCCCCGTATTCTCATCCATCACATACTTGCCCCCATACGTTTTCGTCTCAGTCGTTGCCGAAAATCCAGGAGCCAACCCACCTGACTGTGTCTCAGGATTACCATACATAACCCCAAGTTTCATCCGTATTTGATTCGTAAAAAGCAGAGTCGGCCTACGACCCTTGCGATTCGAAAGATGATTAAGAGCCGCACCAAATTTACGAATAGCACGCCCAAGAACACGAGCCTGCTCCGCCTGAAGAGATTTACCAGTACTCTCCTTAATCTCATTCTCCGGAGAAAGAAAAGCAATCGAATCCGTAACAATAAAATCCACTTCCCCAGAACGTATCAGCGCCTCAATCATGTCAAGTGTCTGTTCAGCATATTCAGGTGTAGACAAAACCAATCGATCCGGATCCACACCATGACACCGAGCCCAATCCTCATCCCAACAACCCTCAACATCCAAAAATGCACAAACGCTCTCACGAAACTTGCCGCACTCACACTTTCCATCAATCAGAAATGTATAACAAGACACACACATCTTCTGAACATTAGCCAAAGCCTTCAAACATATTACAGTCTTCCCCGTCGATTTATGCCCCCATATAATATTAGTCCTAGCAGCCGGAAAACCTCCGCCAAGCGCATAATCCAAAAAAAATATCCCAGTAGGTATCCGATCAACCTTCCGCAACTGAGCATCTCTAGCAGATATTAAAATTTTCGCACCATGCTTCTTCCTAATCTGCTCTATCAATTTACCCCCCATAAAAGAATCAAACCTACTAGACTCACTCATAACACCCTCCTAAAACAAATCTTCCCTAGAACCTTTTTTCGGATTACGCTTTTTGCGTAACTCTTCAACACGAGCCTTCGCCTTCTCAGTCTCAGACTCCAACCGCTCAGCTGCAAACTTCGCTGCAAAATTAAACGCCGAATCAAGCTCCTCAAAATAACAAGGGACATCAACATTCACCTGAACTGACACACTCCAAAAATTCCCCATATTAACCGTAGTGTTCAACCGAATTCCCGTCCGAGCCGGCTCCACACAAAAATCACGCACATTCATCTCATCAGAATCATCATCAATACCAAAAAGATCCCCATCCTCTTTAAATTGCCGCTTCACAGAAACCACAATACCACTTTTATCCACACTGCCTTCAGCACCACTCCCAATCAAAACATCTTCCAAATTACCATCGTCCACATGCCACTTAACATCCCCAACATCAACAGCATCAAACGGCCCCTCAATACCACACTCCCCAATCGCTTCCTCAGAAGGAACTCCCTTCTCATTAACAACCTTCGCCTTCATCTCACACCCCTCTATTCAAACTCCACGCATCCACTTCACTGCGTACAACATAAAAAACATCATCCGTAGTAACTACATAAGAATCCTCCAACTCATCTAAAAACTTCTTTTTCTTAACAATAACTTTTCGAGGAATACATCGTTTGAGTGGCCAGTGCTCAGACAAAACCTCCAACGCAACACCATAACACGATGAATATAAATCCACCCCTCGAATTCCAGCATCATAAAACTTTTCAATGCGATCTCGCACACACCTAACTACTTTAGGCTCGACATCCTCCCAATATGAAACATCATCATCCAAACAGATCTGCATCGGCCTGCAAACAAGAAAAATCGTGCTTTTTGCAGCAACTTTGTTCTTTATATGAAGGCTGCCCTCTGCCTCAGTATTGATTGGCCACGAAGCGGTAACCTTGAACCCTGCTTCCAGAACTCCGCTTATAAGTGAGTCCCAGGCTCTGGTTGCTTTGTGATTAAACATAAGAGTCATAATGCCATCATCTTTGATGACACGTCGACATTCCGTAAATATCGAAACCATGCGATCTCGGTAGTCTTGGTCTGCAAGATCTTTAGCTCCTTTTTGTCCCTCGAACTTTGCAAGGTTCGCCACCGCTTCGTTTTCTTTATCTGTAAGTTGTCTGGTAAAAAACTCAGGATACACATACCCTGCTGTTCTTTTCAGCCAAACATAAAAAAAATCGGAAGACTCAGCGTACATTACATTGTCGTAGTAGGGCGGATCCATAACAACAACGTCAACAGTTCCATCATCAATCTGCACAAGTGCATCAGCAGAAGAGCATGTCACTTGTGCAGAGTTGATCTTATCTGAAAAAAGTTCTGTTTGTTCAGTGTTATATCCTTTTCGATTTTTGATATTGATGTCTGGTCGTGTTAGCTCAATAAGCTCCACAATGCATTTTTTTGTTTGCTTGATAGCCCAATCATATCCAAGTCCTACAATAAGAGGTGCCATTTCTGCAAAGGACCAACAAAAGGAGAAATCGTGACGATTAAAAGTATTTGCAACAACTTGACGTGTAGGCATCCATACAGACATGGAAGAATTGTAATTAAGAAGCTTGTCGAGTGCGAAACTCAAATAAACAAAAGCTGCTTTTCCCGCCTCATCGAGTCCTTTCTTTTGCTCTTCCTCTAAAAGCTCTCTAAATACTTCTACGCTACTTCCATGACATAGAAGCTGGCGTGGAGAGAATGCCTGGTACCACTTCAAAACTCCGTATCTATCCATTCTATACTTGGGATGCTGTGGCCCAATAGTTTCCGTTGGAATTATATTGTTGCTCTCCCACTCTTCTTTTTTTTCTTCTAACCGAGCCAGTATTTCTTTAGTATTATTATCTTCCTCCATTGGTGCTCGATAACCACGAACCCATTTTTCTCGAGTCTTGCCGGTTTTAGTCTTTGATTCGGTTCGTTCTTTATAGACAATGGCATAGAGCTGCTCACCCATTTTACCTGCTTGTGCTTGTCGTTTCACTTCTTTTCCATCAACAACTCGGCCACAATTTGGAAAAGGACACTTAGCATTGCCTCTGGAAACGGTTCCGGGAGACTGCTCGTCGGAAGTTTTTACGATTTCAAATTCACATTTTCGAGTTTTTTTGTTTGGAATGAGACGAACGCCGGTTCCATCTTTTGTAAGTTTCCAGTTTATATTCAGCGGTATTAGGCCGTCGCAATATGGACAGGTTATGGTGCGGGCCCAGAGGTATCCATCAACCATATTTTGATTAGGCTCTTCTGGAAAGATATTTTTGTATTTTGGCTTGGCAAGTTCGATAAATTTTTTTGAGATTCGGTTGTATATTTTAAGCACTTCTGAACTGAACTTTATTGGAGCCTCAACAGTTTGTTTGAGAATTAGGCTTGCTACAGGATTAAGATCATTTGCTATTGTTGATATTCCAAGCCTAACAGCTTCAAACGGAATACTTCCACCTCCGGAAGTTGGATCAAGAATAATTGGATTTTTGTGTCCGAACTGTCTTATTTCAAATTCAATCCATTCTTTCTCTTTATTAGTTATTAAATAGCTAAATGCTCGCTTATAGCCGTATATATTTGCTCCAAGATTTTTACCTTTAATTTTGGCTTCCTTTATACGCTTTAATGTGCCTACAGGATCCCCATGAATCCCCAAGACATGCATAAACTTCTCTCGGTCGGCATCTTCCGGTAAAAGAGAAGCAAGGATAGCAGCCCGTGACGCCACAAGAGGTCGTCGTGCCCACCACACATGAAGTCGATTTGGAGCAGGAAATGGAGTCATCGGAGTTCGCTCGCGCTGGCCTTCTATTCCTATTTCTGCGATTGGAAGCCACTCTTCTATTAGACGTTTTTTCATATGTGTAAACTCATGATCTCACCAAAGCACACTACAAACCATGGACCTCTATCCAACGTCGCCGAGATTTAATACCAGACAACGGCGGAGGTTTCACCACAGCAACAACATCATACACACCAAGATCCTTCCAGCATTGCTCAATCTCATTGTAAATATCCGCACTCTCATAGGGAGACGTCTTCAAAGCATTCCTCCCAATCAAACGCTTGCGAACAGCAATATTAACAATACTAATCATATCAGATGTATACAGTTTATAACCCCTTTTAGAATCAGAAGATCTAAAAGGGGTCTCTGGTATAGCACCGCGTTTCATCAAATGATTGACCATCATAGGAGTCTTCTTGATCGATTGAGCTAATGCCCCCACCGTGTACAATCTCATATACACAGGCTCCAAGGCCCCCTTAAAAACCAAACCACGTACCAAATATCGACCACGTTGCCTAGGCTTAACAGAAACCTTTCCAAGCTCCCCAGCCTCTCTGAGAGCCTCCATTATGGCCTCAACCATCTCCAACGTGTATAACCGATGCCCCGTCTTCGATCTGTAGGGAGTCTCAGGTAAGTGTCCCCTGAGCTCCCATGTTTTCAACGTTTTCGTAGATCTGCCAACAATACGACTCAGAACTCCGATATGGAACAATTGGACTTTAACTCCATCCACCTCCATCACAACGGTTTTCCATACTTTCAGAGGTTTCATTCCGAACACCCTTCGCTATTAAAGCAACACCACAAAAACCTTATACGATCAAACAAAGCGCTGATAAAATCTCTCCCTTTTCTTTCCCATAGCCTCAAACATAGGAACCATATCATCCCGAATATCTACAACAATCGGATTTTTCTTCCCGTCACTAGGACGTAAAATACGCCCAACTGCCTGTTCAACATCACTCATAGGAGTAGTCAAAAATAACGTATCCAATGAAGGAATATCAAGCCCCTCAGAACAGTACTGAATAGTCCCAAAAATAACCTTAGCCTTCGCAGCTTCAATCAATTGCCCCTTCGACCTACCACCAACATACCAACCCACAGACTCGCCTCCTGTAGCAGCAGGCCAAAGCTTCCGTATCAACACCTCCAAAGCCTCCAAATGATTCAATCTGCCACTCAACACCAAACATTTTCTCCCAGCCCTCACAGCAGCCACAACCTGACCAGCTATTAAATCATTCCGTTCTCGACTCGCACACAAAAATCTCAAAAGAAGCGACTGCGGAGCCAAGTGAGGATTAAATCTGTCCGTCTTAGACAACGAAAACGTCGACCAAACACGCTTTATAACCGGCACCAACCTTTCCTCATGAGCTTCAAAAATAACAGGACCTATATTCTCCCAAAACACAGCATCGGCGCCATCTTTTCTCCGAAGAGTCGCTGAAATTCCAAGACGATACTTGGCCAAAAATTTGGCCGGCACAGGACACCACGTCCTTGCCGCAACTCGATGTACCTCATCAAATATCACACAACCAGGCCACTGCCACAACTCATCCGGATACGACGAATTTCCCGATAAAGAATGAACCATCCCAAGCACAAATGTCTTGCCCCTAAAATCACACTCGCTTTGTTGTACCTTCCCAACCTTTGCACCCGGCACAAAAGTCCGAATACGCTCTATCCACTGGTCCATCAAAAATTCTTTATGGACAACAACAAGCGTCGGCATATTCAACCGCACAGCCGTCGCCAAAGCTACAACCGTCTTCCCATACCCTGGCTTAGCCTGAAAAATACCACCCAAACGACCCGCACCAAACTGGCTGATCATACTATCAACAGCACTCTGCTGCTCCGAACGCAACGTACCTACAAAATCAGCCGGACTCCAATCATCAGAACCTTCTGTAACGCGGAGATCTACATTGTGAACAGCCTTCTTGTGCTTATAAAAAAACTCTCTAGGCACCCCTAAATAAGCACCATTATGCTCATACAAATAAATCGGCTCCGGAGGGTCACCAGGAATATCAGAAGCTTTAGTCGGATACACAGTCAACAACCGTTCCAAATTAACAACCTGCTCTGCACTCAACTCCGACTTCGGAAGCCAAGCATAACCACCTACCTCTACACGCACATTAATCTCCTACTACGAAAGTACCCTTCTTCTTACGTAGCTCAACACCACGCTGATACTTCACCTCTCCCACAACAGTAGACCACCAATTCTCAGGAGGCTCATCTGTAACCTCCTTAGCTTTCCAAACATACTTCACGAGGCGAACATCTCCCAAAACAGGATCATACACACAAACATCCATCTTGGCCTTACCCAAATAAAGCCGCACAAATCGAAGTCTAAGAGAATTATCAGACATGCCACACAACCTTATAATAAACGAACCATAAAGTGTGTACCCCTCCCCAGGAATACAACAAGAGCCGCCTTTAGCCTCCCGCACTTTACACGGACTCCCGGATATTGTGCACACAATACCCATCCGCATAAGCCTAACTCTCTCCCTGCTTTCTACACCTTAACTTCTACCTCTCGGGCCTTCCTCCACTTCCTAATATTCCGACAGAGCACTCAACTAAATCAGGTCCCTTAAAAATTCTTCTTATAGAAGTCTCGGTATCTATCACTTGAACAACAGAATCCTCGAACACCTTGCGAGGCTCATGGAAAATCGGTTTCCCATGAGAATCAATAATATAGTCAAAATCTATCCCCGGAGCCATAATACCTCCGTCTAAAGTTACTAACAACATTTCTAATCCTTCCTTTCTCACAACAAATTGTGAAGGTTTTCAGACTTATTAAAAAGTGTGTACCCCTCCCCAGGAATACAACAAGAGTCGCCTTTAGCCTTTAGCCTCCCGCACTTTACACAAACACTGAAAGGAAATGCAAAAAAAATGCTCGTGCAAGCCCGACTCTCTCCCTGCCAAACCTTACCTAGAACGGCACATCATCCTCTTTAGGAGTAGACACACGAGAACCATACGAAGAACCTCCAGAAGAAGAATCGTCATCCTTTTCAACAGCACCCAAAATCAAACGAACTTCCTTCGGAGGACGCGGCTTCAAAATCTCAAAATAATTAAAACACGGAATCTCACGAGGTAAAGTACCATCATCGCCAGGTGCCACCTTGAATATCCGTTGAACGCGAGCCATAGCCGCAGGATCCGCCTCCGCCTCAGACCACAGGTCCACCAACTTCTTCCCACGATAGTTTGCAAACTCAAACAATTTTTTCATCTCAATATCACGTTGATAATCCCAATCATCACCACATGTCGGCGAACTACTATCTTCCCGCGTCAATACCCACTTGGTGCCCTTCATAACACCGCGATCTTCCATCTTCCTACGGAATTTCTTAAGCTGCCGAAGCTTCAACTGGATCAACCTGAGCTCATATTGATGAGAATTCCCACGACCATCTAACCACTCAGACATATCCACCACCGTCAAATACCCCACATAATAACGAGACTTCGGCCCCAATCGCTGACAACACACAACCTCATCATAAACACCCTGCATACACGTCATCCAATTGCGATAATTGCCATCCATCTTCGGATTGTGCTCGTAGATACAAACAGCACTATCATCTACCCATACAATTTCTTTCGAGTTTCCCGGAGCTATCCACAACCTCCCAGGACCCTGCTGCTCGTCCAAACGCCTTTGTTCCTTCTCTACACCATCAAAACCCACATCATACCATGAACCAGACTCACCCATGACAAACCTCCGACTTCTCATCCTCAGAAATTTTCAAACCATCGTCCGTAACAGACAACTTTTTAGCTGTCGTTGACGGATTCGTCTTAGACTTCGAAACATCCTTCGATTTCGACCGAACAGCAACAACAGAACCCCGCACCTTCGCAACAGCATTCCGTCGCTCCGTATGCTGCGGATCTAAACGAATTCTAGCCAAAAGATTCGATATGACCTTACGACAATCCGGACACAAATCAACAAATGAAACAACTTCCTCAACATCAGAAGTCGGGTCCTTGTTCGTACCTCTCGTTTTATTTATTACAAGACCTTCCTGTGGCAATACAGGAACTTCCTCACAAGCTATCAGATGTCTTTCCTCGAAAGGTTTCTCACATCGATCACACGTTTGGACAGCCAAAGCGCGGACAACCATAATTTGCTCCTTACTTTCAATGACCCTTATGGCCACCAACTAGCCTACATGGCTAAAGAGCAAACTACCAAACAAAACAACCCTTGTCAACTAATAAACCGAGAACCTAAAAGTTCGCGCAATTGCTTAGGTTTCAGAGAATCCGCGTCCTCCCCATGCGGCATATCTACAACGATAACTTCAGATATCTTGAAGACTTTCCCACTCTTATCAAAAACCTCTAAATCTCGCAACCACATCGCATCCCGATTCGCAGCATCTATACCAGGCCTATCACCATCAGGAACAATAACCAACCTATCACACCAACGAACCAACTTCTCAGCCTGTAACTGACTCAAATGAGTGCCCATCCGAGCAAATACATTCTTGTACCCAATATGCCATGCATAAATTACCTGAAAAAAACCTTCAAACAAATAACCAACACGATTGCTAGAATCATGAAAATGCTCCCCGAATAAAACACGATCCCTTTTAAACCGAGAGTGTAAATACTTCGGACCCAATCTCTTATTCTTGTCATCATCAAATAACCTCCCGCTCACAGCCACAAGCTTTCCACTCTCATCTCGAATGGGAATACAAATCCGTTGTCTCAAAGGATGCCACCCCAATTCCCACTCACCCACAGTCAACCGATCCAAACCCCTTCCACGTATCCCTAACACCTTATTCGGACTGCGTGTTAGGTACGCCATCACCTTGTCCGGTAAATCACAAACCATCTGCTTCAAAATATCTTCCGGAACCTCCGCTTGAGGCGCATCCTCCGGATACACAAACCGACTCTTTCTCTTCCTCCTCTCATGTGAAGGAATGTACTTCTTACATGCCTTTATGTTCTCTTCCAACGACGACACTGTGAGCTCAGGAAGCTCATTCTCACTACCATCAACAGAAGACATAACAGGCTCATCAGGCCACTTCTCTACATCAACCTTGTTATGCTCCATCAAAAACCATAACAAATTAGAATCAATAGACAATCCCTCAACACTCATACGCCACAACAGACCAATAGGATCCCCACTAATACCACATCCAAAACACCTGCAACCACTCTTGTCACCAACACTAATCGCTATCCCAAACGATGGATTCGTATCCTTCCCACCACTATGACGATGTTGTAACGGACACGTAGATCTTACCCACTTCGAACCAACAGAAATTTTCTCGCAACCCAATGCCGAGAGGAATTCCAAAATTTTAGAAACACGCATTCCAAACTCTACCGGCGCTTACGTCGTTTCACTACTCTAGAACCACGCCGAGCCACCGACCGAGCTGCCTTCGCTAAACGACGCCGTCTCTGTTGAAAACGCACCCTATCAACAGAAACAACCACAGGTGCAACCTCCTGAGACACACCACCAGCACCATCCAACTCCTCAACCTCTTCCTGAATGAGAGTGTACAACTCATCCCACTCAGCAGTCTTCGGAGGACCATCAGCTTCCCGCTGATGCTCAGCCTCAGCCCTCCGACCCTTAGCCGTCAACAGAATATTGACAGGACTAGCCTTCTCACCCAACTTCCACAAAAACTTGTACTGAGCCAACCGTCCCACAGCAATGTCAAACGCTTGCTGTACCCGCTCCACTTCAGTCCCCTTGCAATACCCACTCTTATATATCGCTAAAGCACAGTGCTTAACAAGCACCGGAATAGGCTTAGCCGGCATTAGAACGGCACCTCTTCATTCGTTTTATCCGTATCTCCTAACAACAACCCACTGCCATATGGATCACTCGCAGACTCTTCCTCAGAAACAGGAGCCCATTGCGACGTCCGATCACCACCACCCAACACATTATCACCATCAACAGCACCAAAAGCAGCATGTGGGTCTTTAGGCAACTCATCAAAACACATAGTATCAAAATCCCAGTAAGTCTCAATCTCCTCCCCACTACCCTCACGGAACTTCAATTGCTTCTGAATCATACGCCTGTCGCGCTTCATATCCTCTGTCTGTATCAAACCAAAAACAATGTCAGAATTCCAACCAGCTGCATCAGTCAAAGCAATTTTCTCCGCACCTGCACTCGACGTCTTATTCCCCTTCACATCCCGATTAAACTGCGTCGAAGCCACAAGCGGTACCCTGTTCCGCTTCGCACATCTTTTCAATTCATCAAAAGAATTTGAAGCACTCTCAGTCCTACCATCCCCGTAACTCTTCAAAAGATAAGCACCATCCATGAAAATTATATCAGGCTCACTCTCCTCAATAGCCTGTTCTAAACTCTCTATTCTAAAATCAAAATCACCCCCAACAATATAAAAACCACCCACACTCTCAAGTTCTTTCAAACCAGCTCGCATACGCTGATCCGCAAACTCTCCTAAAAGGCCTTTTCTCAAATCACCGTACGGAAAACGGAAATAAAGTGCCACCCATCTCTGCAAAATCTTTATCCGAGACATTTCAGTCGTAGCAAACAGCACACGCTTGCCCTGAACAGACCAAGCATAATTAGCCAAAATCGTCAAAATCCAGGTTTTACCAACTCCAAGACGGGCTACATAAAGAATCAAATCCTCCGGCCAAAAACCAAACGTCGCTTCATTAACAGTAGGCCAAGGAGTCAAGACACCACGCTCACCTGCCTTGATCTTGTCATAATAATCCAAAAACTCAGGAGATAACGCAGGCAGACTCTCCGTCTTCGATACGCTAACACCCAACTTCCGCAGATCACGAAGCCCAGCCTCATACTCCTTATAAGCAGCTTGCGGCTCCCGTGCCTTAAAGTGCTTCGTGACTAATAAAAGCTTCTCACCTATCTCATTGTGCAACCTCCGATTCAATACCTCATCAATATAAAATTCAACCGGTGCCGGAGGAGGCGCCTCCAACTTAATTCCAGTCTTCCCCTCTACAATCGAAAAATCCGGAACACTTTTGTAATCCCTGGCATACGAGAGCGTAAATTTCCACACGGCAAGACCATCACCACCCAAACACTCCTCGTCCACTCCCTTGTCTTTCGCAAGTCGAACACCATCTCGACCAGCCAACAACACCGATGCAACAAACATTTTGTCAAGGTCCACAACGACTCCTTATAACAAAATCTCAGCTTCCAAACATAACCTGCTCCAAAGCACGCTTACGCACATCATACAAGTTCGGACCATCAACATGAAAGAACAACAACACTTCAGAAAAACGATCCATCGGAGGTAAATCGAAATCTTGAACGCGAAATCTAGTCGTGATTATCGTGACACGACGACGTGACGCCCGATACAACACCAACTCGCTAATATCCGATATAGTAAAAAATTTCGCCTTCTCGTCCTCCCAACGCAAATCGTCCAAAATCAACAAATCCACCTCACGAGCACGTTCCGACATAGTCGTATCAAAATCAAATTGAGCCCTAGATCGTAACATCTCTCTGAATTCCCACAACCGTACAAAAAGCGTCGTGTAACCCCTCGAGCGGGCTTCCTTCGCCATCAACGCAGCCACAGTAGTCTTCCCAACCCCAATAGGACCTCGTACTATCAACCCAACGCCCTTAGACATCATCGCATCTGTATTATGTAGCAAACGTTCAACATCCGAACGCATACCACCACCTGAATGAACCTGCTGAACTTTCGTCATCCAGTAATCCTCTGGCAAATTCATTCGCTCTAAATCAACCTTCGAGAGCTTCCTCCTGAATAATACCGCTCCCATTATCGCCTCCAACAACCATCATCGGCCTCCCCGAAAACCCAGCTTCGAGAGTACTTCACACGCCATAGTGTACTTCGACCTCAATTCCGAGGGCACAGCTCTATTAGGATTCTTCTCATACCAAATATGGTACTCTCGAACAGCTTCCGCATTCCTCGCCCACAACGAAGCTTCCCTAAACAACGGCTCGTGCAACGAATACAACAAGCCAAGACTCGGAACACCCATCGGCTTATCCTTGAAATACCGTCCAAAAACAACCTGCCAGTTTCCTATCACATATCGTATCGCCAAATCCGTCGCATGAGCACCATACATTTTCACAAGGGATGTCAATTGCCCACGATTCTTCCCATTACCCTTCGCAGACCACGCCGCCACAGGCGCTTCAGGATCAATCCGTTTGAGCAGCTCCAAATACAAATCCCACAGCTTATGAGCATCTGCATAAGCTACCTGCTCCTCACGAGAACGCTTTGTTTGCCCTGTAACAGCGCTCTGAGCCCTCTTCTGCACTCCCCTTCCCTTACCCCTTGTCGAAAGCCTTCGAGCTTCCTGAGCGCTCTCAGGCACGACATCACCACTCTCCAACTGCTGATCTCGTTGAGCTTCTAAACGACGGCGCAATCTGTCCGCAGCACGCTCACGATTCTTATCACGCTGCATATCAGCTTTTCGAGCTCCCAATTCTGCTGCTTCCAACACTCTCTTAGACCTTTCAGCAGAAGAAACATCAATATCTTGCACCACATCCCGCGTTCTGTCAATAGCATTGTCATCCAAAGGCTCCTCAACAGGAACAATGGCAGCAGATGTCCCACCTTCACACAACTTGTCAACATTGACAGTTTTGTCACCAACAGAATCAATTGTGATTTCATCATCACATGCAAAAACATTGACAGATCCAGTGTCACAATCTGAAAAATTCACAGATTTGGCAGTATGTGAACAAAAATTAGCCATATCGTTTGTATCAGATTTCGCAGTGTTACAAGGCGCACCCACAGAATTGTCCAAGTTTTCACCCACAGAATCAATTGTGACAACACGTTTAATCTCTTTTTCGTTCTTAACATTCGCTTGGTTAAGTACTTTTAAGTTATTTTTAACATTTTTGTTTTTAGTATTTTCTTCTTTTATTTTAAGTCTTTCTTCTTCTTTTTTATCAAATTTTGAATTTTTAATATTTTTTTTGTTCTTAGTATTTTTTTCTTTTGTTCTTTCATTTTTTAATTTTAAAGATGACAAATCTAGGCTATTGGACCCGGAGCCCTGGACCCTAACTTGAAAAGTATTCTCTCCATTTTGTTGCACTGAGGACTCGGAGAGTCCGAAGTGCTTCGAGCGAGCGGAGCGAGCGAGACTATCATATTCCATGGACTTCTCTACTTTGGAAAAAAACTGTTCTCTATTTATAAGTTCCCCCCTGGCACTACTTTGAGGGGTAAGTTGAGCACCCTGTGTCACTAGGGGTCGGGCACCTGATGTCACACCCTCGATAGGAGGTGTTTGGGGTACCATGTTACCAACTTCCTGATTATCAGGAATTTTAGTGTCGAATATATGTGTATCATTGTTATCAGTGTTTATAGGTATTTGTTCACCTATATCGTCAACATGTGTGCCATTGTATTCATTTTCATCACTTCCGAATTCTTCTACCACTTTTCTGAAATACCATCTGGTATAAGTCTCTCTCTGTTCGCATGTGAGTTCGTGTATACTGTCTAGGTCTTCTTTTTCGACTAGACGTTCCAATCCTATCCACAGCTCTCGCAGGCTACCGTCTGCATAGAAAACTTCTGATCCATTGCTATCTCGATATCCTAATTGAGCCAGAAGAGTCTCTCCTGTACCTTTGCCGTTTTTGGCTTGTATCCATCCCAAAACACGTAACTTATTTAGGGCCCTCTGCACCCCACGGATGCTCATACCCGTCATGTGAGCAACCTTTCGTCGACTCACAGTTGTGCACAATCTTCCTTCTCGAAATGCTTTTTTGGAGCGCAGGCTGCCTCTTTTGAGACTCCTCCAAATGTGCCTTCGAAGGACCTCGTATACAGCTATTGTCCGAAGACCCAAAACAGGCATTATCATTGCATCATAGAATGCAAAGTCTTTCAGGATGAAGTGCTCTGAACCCATTCGCATGAGCAAAAAACCTTTCTAGCCCACACGAATATTAAACAGCGTGGGCTGCTCAAAGGAGTAGTTTTTTGTTTATGATGTATATAAAGTAGGTATTTTAAGGACAGACAAAATGTCAGATTTTAAGCAAACCCACGATGCTTGTCATTATAACGAACAATGGCAATAAAACAAGCAATAAAACAAAACACCCAACATATACATCACAAACTAACAAAAACACTACCCCTATCACAGAAGCAAGGTCAAGTTATTTCGATAAATTTTGATAATTGTTTGTTTTAATAGAGGTTTTGAGAAATGGTAATATTTTTCACGAGTTGCATCAGACTAAATTGACATCCTCCCCTCCCTAACTGCATTAGGAAGGGGATTCCCTTGAGGAAACAGACTGTTTCGACTCACCCTGAAGTATTTTGCCTTCCACGGTAGCTTCCGCACCCGTGGTGTTGGTCTGCACCAGGAATCCTGGGAGGTTTCCAGGTCATAAGGTGTGTCTCCCCTTCAACCGAAGTTGAAGAAGCCGTACTCTCACTTGGGAGAGCTGCTACCATTGCCCTCGCTGGACTTTTGACGGTCTGCCCGACCGCAGATCTGAAAGGTCTACCCAAAGTATATGCTCATTCGCTTGTATTTTATTTCTCACAAGTCTCCGGATAGCCTCAAGACACGCTTGAAAGTGCTCCTTGCGTATGTGAAACCTGGAAGATTCTTGATTCATAATGCAATCCATAATAATCACTCCTTTGGATAATCTTTAACCTTGGACGCCTTGTCTTCGTCATGAAACCACCCCAGGGAGCTTAAAAGGAAGACAAGGTAACTGGCAGCCAGCCGCACCCGGGTGGCCTCCTCCGGAACCTCCATACTTCTTGCCAATGCGCTTAGCTAGAGCTCCCAGGTCGATGCCTTTGGCCTCAAGGAGCTTCTTCGGTGAGTAGAACCCGAGGAACCACTTTCCTTTGCGGTAGCCGAAGGTGAGCATAGCGTCATGAACCTCGGGATCAAACATCGAGTCGAAGAGCTGGCTGTTGTTGAACATCTCATTGATAGCAATAAATTTGTAGCCCTCCCACTCCATCTCGAATCCGGCTGAGTGAATGTGAATGCGGTCTTGGATCTTTTTGTAGGCGATGATGGTCTCACCCTGACTGATGATTTCCTTGACCATAGGACAACTGTGAGCGAGGAGTTTGCCCCAGAGCTCCTGGTTCTCTGGCCTAGTCTCATATGCCCGAAGGCCATACTGGAACTCTAGAGACCCAGCCACGTTCTCCCAGTCCCAGACGTCGTAACGACCTATAAGATGAATAGCATCTGGCGTGGTCTCGTCACCGTAGAAGTATTCCCAAACAAGCTCACAACCAGCATGAACATCATCGAACTTGGCCACGAAGGTAGTACTATCCTCACCCGATTCACGCCACACCATATAGTCCGTAATGGCACTTTTGTGGTGGTCTATCCAAATAAGAGTCTTACACCGTCGGTCAAGCTCAACCATTTTTTTCCAAGGCCGGAAACTCAGGTCTACGAGGTAAACCTCATCAGCACCATCGATGTCGTTCCAGGGAATATCCTGGCCATAGTTCCAACCGATCAGGGTGATGTTATCGAGCCCGAAATGGTTGGCTATGATCGCACCAGAGGCGTGACCGTCCTTATCTGCACTATGGTAAATGCACACTCGCTTCATAGTGTAACCCATCCTTTATTTTTTATTTAGGGGCTTTTTTATACCCAAGACGGATACAAACAGGATCTATGCCACTTCCTTTTACTCCGGTAGGGCACTTGTAGGTACCAGGACGGCACCAAAATGCATTCGCAGTCTCCAGGTTCAGTGCTCGAACTAAGCCCCGCTGACAAGCAAATCGATCATCGCATGCACCTTCCACAGTTTCACACCGTCCTCCCCAAGCAATGATCAAGGATTCTGTAAGAGATCCAATCTCACCTCGTACCAATTTTCTAGCTAGTTTCACAGTCTCCATGCAGTGAGGTTTGTTATAACTTTCCCACGTACGACGACCATACGGATAGAATCTTGGCATATCACACGAAATTTTCATGTGACTTAACCATCGTTGTCTTTTTGTTCGAGGTTCAGCTAATCCTGAAATATACCGATTACCTCTCCTTATTGCAGACAACATAGTTTCACCGTTATTATCACATTCTGTGATATTTTTGATCATACTATAATTGCATGACCGACTCCGAATATTCGTAAGCACCTGCCATATCCCTATACAGTCATCACGCGAGTCCTCTTGTTCGCTAGTACAAATGCGCAGGAGAGCTTCAACGGTAGTATCCTCAATTTCACTTTCAGATGTGCTTATAATCACTGGACGGGTTCTACTTGAGGTACCTGATGGGAATTTTTTAATCCATGTTATAGGCACAGTGATTTCGGCAATTGTATTGTCTATTTTTTCTTTTGTGTGCTTTTGTAAATCGGTGGCAGTTTTTCTGACACCGTCTTTCAAAATTCTAGATTTTGTTTTCACAGTATCTATTGTTTTTTTGGCACTGACTAAACTTCCAACTGAAACAGCTTCTTGAGAATCCCATATGAAAACAATCCCCAGCGCTGCTAACCCCGGGACCACCACACACATCATTACAATAGATGTTATTATAAGAATCCGCACGAGTCTTTCAGGACGACTCTTCGGATTACTAAATTCGTGTTCTCTGGATTCACCAGAGCGTAACCAATGGGGGTGTCTTTCATTGATACTCATCACATCTCTCCTTTTGAGCTTATCTGTTCATCCCAAACAACCTTCGTGGTTAAAGCAAAACGGCGGAAACCCGGTACTTTAGAGCCGGGAAGAACCACCAAAAAAAGGGCGGGGGCCCTTTCACAGGGCCCCCATGGGAGTTGCCTCCC
>Ga0180437_10001614_pt1 | contig 38230 bp, 27 predicted proteins | sample SS_ome_4_FD_132410 | JGI IMG/M metagenome (GOLD analysis project Ga0180437, IMG submission 132410) | Hypersaline lake sediment archaeal communities from the Salton Sea, California, USA - SS_3_D_1 metaG | ecosystem: Environmental > Aquatic > Non-marine Saline and Alkaline > Hypersaline >...
CCCCGTGTGGTTCCGGCCGGCGGCGGGCTTCGACCCTCGCCGCCTGGAAAGCGGCGAGCTGGCCCCGCACGGCCGGCGCCGGCTGTTGGACTTCGGCTGCGGAAGCGGCGTGTTTCTCAGGCGTATGCACGAGAGAGGCTGGCACGTGTTGGGCCTGGATCTCTCCGAGATTGCGGTCCGCCGCGTCCGCCGCGAGCTGGGTCTCCGCGCCCTGGTCGGCACGTTGCCTCACCCGGAACTCTCGCCCGAAACCTTCGATGTAATCACCATGTGGCAGTCGCTCGAACACGTCCACCGGCCCCTGGAAGTGTTGCAGCAGGCGCAGCGACTCCTTGCGCCGGGCGGCAGCCTGATCGCTTCGGTGCCCAACATCGACAGTGCGCCCTTTCGCTGGTTCGGCCCGGCGTGGTTCGGGCTGGACCTGCCCCGTCACCTGGTCCACTTCTCGCCGGCGACGCTGAAGCGCATGGTCGCCGCCGCCGGGTTCCGCCCCCTGCGCCTGCGCATGGTGCGCCACAGCTCATGGATGAAGCAGTCGGCCCTGGCCGCGCGGCGCACGGGGCGCAACCCGCCCGCAACGCGGCTCTTGACCTGCCGGCCGCTGTGCCGCGTGGTGACCCGGTACTGCACGTTGCGTGGCCGCGCGGATTGCATGGCCCTGGAAGCCGCCAAGTAACGCCGGTCACGGCCTCTCCAGCACCCCAACCAGCTCCCCCGGCCGCTCGATCAGGTGCATTGCGCCGGCGGATTGCAGCTCCTCGCGAGGGCGAAAGCCCCATGTTACTCCGACGGGCAAGACGCCCGCGGCGACGGCCGTGGTCATGTCGGTCGGCGTGTCGCCCAGGTAGACGAACTCCTCGGGGGCCAGGCCAATCCGGTCGATGATCCTCCGGGCACCGGTCGGGTCGGGCTTCGGCGGGATGCCGTTGCCCTCGCCCAAGACCGCCTCGAACGGCGTGTCGGCGAAGTAGTGCTCCACGCAACGCCGGGCGAACTCGTGCGGCTTGTTCGAGAGCACCGCCATGCGCACGCCTCGCGACGTCAGCAGCCCGAGCAGCTCCAAAACGCCGGGGTAGGGCCGGGTTCGCACGTTCCACTCGCGCGAGTAGACCTCGCGGAACTCGCGGATGCAGGTCTCGATCAGCGGCTCCTGCTCGTCGCCGGGCGGGATCACCCGCTCCAGGAGCCGGCGCAGCCCCTGGCCGACCCACTGCCGGTAGTCGTCGACTTCAAACGTGCGCAGTCCGTGGCTTCCCAGCACCCGGTTGCCCGACTCGGCGATGTCGGCCAGCGTGTCGAGCAACGTGCCGTCGAGGTCGAAGATCACGGCGGAGTATGGCATCGTCCGTCCTCACTCGGCGCCGAATCGCTTGGCCAGCGCGACCTTCTCTTCCACGCCGATCACTTCATTGAGCCGGTCGAACCCGGCCAAATGTTCCTCGGCCCCGCGCGTGGTGCCGTCGCGGCGGAGCTTGTCGTAGAGCCGTTCGATGGCCCGGGCCGCGGCGAACAGGGCCGTCAGCGGGTGCAGGATCAGGTGGAAGCCCATCTCGGCGAGCTGCTCCCTCTCCATGAGCGGCGTGCGTCCGCCCTCGATCATGTTGGCCACGTTCGGGTGCGGCGAGCGGCGCCCGATCTCGGCGAGCTGCTCGACCGAGCCGGGGGCCTCGACGAAGCTGGCGTCGGCCCCGGCCTCGCGCGCGGCGGTGACCCGGGCGATCGCCTCGTCCATGCCCGTGGTGGCCAGGGCGTCGGTCCGGGCGACGATGAAGAAGTCGCGCCCGGCCCGGGCCTCGACCGCCGCGCGGATCTTCTCGACGTACTCGCCGCGCTCGATCACCCGCTTGCCCTGCAAGTGCCCGCACCGCTTGGGCCACACCTGGTCCTCGAGAAAACAGCCGGCGGCCCCGGCCGCGATCATCTCCTCGACGGTCCGGTAGACGTTCAGCGGGTTGCCGTAGCCGGTGTCCGCGTCGACCAGGATGGGGATCTCCACGGCCGTGCAGATCCGCCGGGCACGATCGACCATCTCGGTTTGGGTGAGAAGCCCCAGGTCGGGCTCGCCGATGGCGGTGGCCGCCACCGAGTAGCCGGAGATAAAGGTCAACGGGAACCCGGCCCGCTGGCAGAGCTTGGCCGAGAGCGTGTCGTACACGCCCGGGAAGGCGATCGATCCGGCCTCGGCGAGCACGCGATGGATTCGGCTTTGGCTCATGGTCGTGGGCCCCGGAAAAGGGGACCTGGCATATTCTGTGGCAAAATAGACCAGGTCCCTCTTTCGTTTCACTCGTTGGTCAAGATCCCCTGGGCCTTCATCCACTGCTCGCAGAGGCGCGGCCATCCGGAGCAGGGGTCGTCTGAGGGTCGAAGCCCGAAGCCGTGCCCCCCGCCCTTGAACACGTGCAGCTCGGCCGGCACCCCGGCCTGCTTTAGCGCCAGGAACATGCGGACGCTGTTCTCCGGGCTGATGCGGTCGTCGCCGGCGTGGACGAAGAACGTCGGCGGCGTCTCCGCACTCACACGGATCTCGGGGGCCAGCGCGTCCTCTTCCACGAGATACGCCGGGTAGAGGAGCACGGTGAAGTCGGGCCGGCAGCTCACCTCGTCCACCGCGTCGATCGGGTCGTACTGCCGCTGGTCGAAGTTGGTCGACGCCGAGGCCGCCAAGTGCCCCCCGGCCGAGAACCCGAGGATGCCGATCCGATTGGGGTCGATACCCCACTTCTCGGCGTTCGAGCGGATCATGCTCGTCGCCCGTTGGGCGTCCTGGAGCGGGGCCAGGTGCTTGGGGCGGTCCTTGCGCCGCGGCACGCGGTACTTCATCACGATGCCCGTCACGCCGTTCGCATTGAGCCACTCAGCCACCTCGGTCCCTTCGAGGTCCCAAGCCAGGATGTGGTAGCCGCCGCCGGGACAGATCAGCACGGCGGCCCCGGTGTCTTTGTCCTTGTCCGGGCGATAGAGGGTGATGCTCGGCCGGGTGACGTTAGTGATCCGCATCACCGGCTTCTGGCCTTCCCGCGGCTCGAGCACCTTCTCTTCGCCGACGTCGCCCTTCTCGCCCGGCACGTCGCCGGGCCAGAGCTCGATGGCCGGGGGACCTTCGGCCGCGTAAACGAACGAGGCGAGCAGCCAACCTGCGACGGCGGTCAAGGCAAGGGATTTCTTCATGGCGGGAGGGTACCTGAGTGCTGATTTGAAGGCGGAGAACGAACACGGAGCCCCCAGTCTACCGCGGCCGGGCCGCCGCGGCAATCGCCCCGCCCCTCTGCGGATAGCCGGCGGTCAACGACCGCCGGGAACGACCGCCGGGAATCCCGGCAGCAGGTTTGCCGCCGGTTATTCGGAAACTCGAAAAGCGGTCGCTTCAAGGCGGCACCCCGTTCTCCGCTTGTCCGAAGGAGCCTAGAATGTGCTGTCGTTCATCAGATGTCCTTTTCACGGGAGGCCCCGCTCGTGCCGATCTACGAGTTCTACTGCCCCGACTGCCACGCGATCTTCAACTTCTTCGCCCGGCGCCCGGATACGACGAAGCGCCCGGCGTGCCCCCGCTGCCGGCGGCCGAAGATTGATCGCCGCTTCTCGCGGTTCGCTATCTCGAAGGGCCGCTCCGAGCCGAGCGCGGAGGGGGACGAGGGTCCGCTGGGCGACCTCGACGAGACCAAGATGGAACGGCTCATGTCGGAGATGGCGGCCGAGGCCGAGGGCATGGACGAGGACGACCCCAAGCAGATGGCCCGCATGATGCGCAAGCTCTACGCGGGGGCCGGACTGCGTCCCGGCGGGGCCATCGAGGAAGCCATGCGGCGCATGGAGGCCGGCGAGGACCCGGACAAGGTCGAGGAGGAGATGGGTGACCTGCTGGAGGCCGAGGACCCGTTTTTCGCCGAGGGGGGCAGCGGCCTGCGCGGCCTCTCCCGAAAGCTCAAGCCGCCGGAGGTGGACGAGACGCTCTACGATCTCTGACGCTCAGTTACGCCCCCGGTGGCACGGTCAGGAGACCGTGCCACAACCGGGGGTACGATCTCTGACGCTCACCCCTCTTACGAAACCCCCGCCGCGCAGCGACGGGGCTTTCACGCCTCACCGCCCTCGCTCTCCAGCAGCTCGTTGTCGTACTGCTCCTCGAGCTGGTGGATCTTTTCGGCCATATCTTCGTTCTCGTCCACTGCGCTGGAGACCTGCAATTCCCAGGCGGTGCTGGCGGTGCGGAGCGAGTCGAGGTCCAGCGAGAGGTTCAGGATCTTTGCCAGGCGCCGGGTGACCGCGGCGATGCTCATCGGGTTGGTGCCCTGCAGGTAGCCGGGTATTTCGGCCACCAGGGAGACCATCTCGACGCCCGACGTGGCGGCCTCGGTCATCAGGTAGCTGGTGAACGAGCCCGGCCCCTCGTAGCCGCTCCGCCGTACGCCGTATTGTTCCATCTCCGCGAGCAGCTTCTCGTCGGAGCAGGTCACGTAGAGACGTGGTTCGCGCGTATGCGGCACCGCCCCGCCGAACGAGCCGACGAACAGGATGCGGCGCACGCCCACCTGCCGGGCCAGCCGGAAGATCGCTTCGCCGAAAGTGCGCCAGTGCAGGTTGGGCTCCTTGCCCAGGAAGAGCACCAGATGGGCCGGCTCGTGCCAGTAGAACGTGTTGCTGGGCATGTCGATGGTCTTGACCAGACCATCGTCAATCTCCACGTGGGGACGGAACAGGGCCGTGATCTCCATCGAGCCGGGAAAGTTGTAGATGTAGAACGGCTCGGGATCGATCTCGGCGAAGGGCTCGGCGCCCAACAGATCGACCAGGCGCTCGACGGTGCCGGTCGAGACGTCGCCCCCGTCCATCCAGCCGCTGAAGGCCAGCACCAGCGTGTCTTGCCCGGCCGGCGGCAGCCGGCGTACCCGCAGAATGTCGTCGTTTTGGCTCTCGGTCATGCCGGTATTATAGGTGCCGGGCCCGGGGCATCAATGCCCCCCAATTCCCCCGCCCGGCGCATCTGCTCGGCCAGCGGGCACGGAGCAGAGTGCGGAGCGTGTGAGACACACGGGCCATAGGGTTCAGGGTTCGGGGTTCAGGACTTGCCCCTGGACCGCTCTGGCAAACCCGATGCACTCCAAACGCAGTGTACTGACCCCTGACTCCTGAACCCTGACTCCTGACCCCTCCACCCCGGCCAGGCACCCATTCCCCCTTCCGGCCTAACGGCGCCGCCGGGGCTTGAACGGCCCGCCGTAGCGGTCGCGAAGCTCGTCGCACCGCTTGCGCATCGCGGCCAGCGTCTCGGCGTAGTCGGGATCGGCGGCGAAGTTCTTCAGCTCGTCCGGGTCGGCCTCGAGGTCGTGGAGGAACTCGAAGTCGTTCTCGAAGTACCGGGCGTATTTGTGCCGCTCGCCGCGGATGCCCTCCCACTTCGGGATGGCCGCGCCCGCCTGCATCAGGTGCTCGCAGAAGAAGTCGGTGCGCCAGCCGGCGACCTGCTCGCCGCGGAGCAAGGGGACCAGGCTGCGGCCCCCGTAGTGTTTGGGGACCGCCACGCCCGCCAGATCGAGCATCGTGGCCGGCAGGTCGATGTTCAGGGCCATGGCCCCCAGCACGCGGCCGCGCAACCCCTCGGGGAGCCGGGGGTCGTAAACCACCAGCGGCACGCGGAGCGACTGTTCGTAGTGCGACCACTTGCCGGCGAAACCCCGGTCGCCCATGTAATAGCCGTTATCGCCGGTGTAGATGATCACCGTGTTCTCGGCCAGCCCCTGCTTTTCGAGCTCGTCGAGCACGCGTCGGATCACGCGGTCCACGCCGCTTAACATGCGGAAGTACGCCCGGATGTTCGTCTGGTACTTCTCCGGCGTATCCCACCGCCAGAAGTACCGGCCGCGGTTGATCGACTTCTTGAGCAGCTCCGGCTGGCTCTCGAAGATCGCGGGATCGGAGAGGCGCGGCGGCGGCACCTCGACGTTCTCGTACATCCCGTCGACCGCCTTGGGCCAGGGGTAGTGCCCGATGCCGGGGCGCTTGTCGCCGTCCTCGGCGTGTGCGGCGTTGAAGCTCACCGAAAGGCAGAACGGCTTTCGATCGTCGCCGGCGCCCGCGCGGATGAACTCAATGGCGTGGTCGCCGTCCAGCTCCGACTCGTGGCGGAGCGAGCCGTCGGGCTGCTTCTTCAGATAGGGGTTACGCCCCACCGCCTTGAAGTAGTCGAACATGGCCGCCTTCGAGTCGCCGGCCACGCCCACGCCGAACTTGCCGATGAACCCGGTGCGATAGCCGTGCTGCCGAAGCAGCGCCGGGTAGCTGGCGGCGGCGTGCCCTTCGGAGATCGGCGGCGTGCCGAACGTGTAGCCGTGCGTCCGCTCGTGCAGGCCCGTGAAGATCGACGCCCGGCTGGCCGCACAGATCGACGTCGTCACGAACATGTTCTCGAAGCGCACGCCCCCTTGGGCCAGCCGGTCGACCGTGGGCGTCTTGACGATCGGGTGCCCGGCGCAGCCCAGCGTGTCGTTGCGCTGGTCGTCGACGAGGAAGAATACGATGTTCGGCCGGTCGTCCTCCGCCCCGCAGGCAGGCGGCAACCCGCAGCGAACGCCGAAAGCCGAAAGGATACAAGCCGCAAGCAGCAAACGTCGATGGATGGGCATGGGTCTTCTCCGGTTTCGTGGAAAGGTGGAATCAAGTGTGTAGGGTGCGTGCTTGCACGCACGCCTTCCTCGGCGGCCCGTCCGGCGTCACCGCGTGCGTGCGAGCACGCACCGTGCGGCTTGTTGACACCCGGCAGGGCACCGTCCCATAATAGCCGGCGGTTGCCGGTTGAGCAACCGGCCCGTTTCGCGCGTCGTGGCCCGCGCACCGTAGTCCTCACACTCCGCGTGAGGAGACACCGTCACGCGGAGCGCGAAGGCTACGATACGCGCCACGCAATCAACCGAGGAGAACGAGCCATGTCCGACACACCGATCTATCGACGCGGATTCCTCGAGAAGCTGGGGGCCGGATCGCTGGGCGCGATGTTGGCCGGGGGCTTCGCCGCCCGGGCCGTGGCCGCCGAGTCGGGTGGCGCGAAGAAGTGGAAGACGGTCTCGGATCGCAAGGTCCGCTTCGGCATCGTAGGCTACGGCGTGTGCCGGTTCGGGGCGGCGTTCGGGTTCCAGGACCACCCGAACGTCGAGGTCGTGGCCGTCAGCGACCTCTTTCCCGACCGCCGCGAGGGGCTGATGAAGGCCTGCCGCTGCGAGAAGTCGTACGAGTCGCTCGAGGTGCTCGTGAAGGACCCGAAGATCGAGGCCGTGTTCGTGGCCACCGACGCCCCCAGCCACGCCCGGCACTGCATCGAGGTGCTCAAGCACGACAAGCACGTCATGACCGCCGTGCCCGCCGTGTACGGCTCGATCGAGGACGCCGAGCGGCTCGTCGAGACCGTGAAGAAAACGGGGCTAAAGTACCAGATGGCCGAGACGAGCTGCTACCGATCCGACTGCTACGCCATGCGCGAGATCTACCGGGCCGGGGGGTTCGGGCGCGTGGTCTACTCCGAGGGGGAGTATTTTCACTATGGCCCCAAGCCGCTCGGCTCGTACAAAGGATGGCGCACCGGCAGCCCGCCGCTCTGGTACCCCACGCATTCCACGGCCTACTACATCGGCGTGACGGGCAAGCGGTACACCTCGGTCTCCTGCGTGGGATTCCGCGGCGGCTTCGACGCCTACCAGCCGGGGGCCAACAAGTACGACAACCCGTTCACCGACGAGGTGGCCCTGTTTGCGACCAGCGAGGGGGGCAGCTCGCGCATGGGGATGCTCAAGGCCGTACACGGGCGCGTGGTGGAAACGGGCCGGGTCTTCGGCGAGCGGGGGTGGATGGACCAGGGCCAGTACCACGGCACGCTCACGGAGCTGCCCGACGTGAGCCGGCCGCCGATCCCCCCGGGGATGCCCGCCGGCGGACACGGCGGCTCGCACGGCCCCTTGGCCAACGAGTTCGTCACGGCGATCATCGAGGACCGTCAGCCGCTCGTGAACGTCTACGAGGCCCTGGCCATGACCGTGCCCGGCGTGGTGGCCCACCAGTCGGCGCTCAAGGACGGTGAGACGATGAAGGTTCCCCAGTTCGATCCGCCGGCGTCATCGTAGTCATGTAAAGCCGCGACCGGCGGTCGCGGGTAGACACGCCAGCACCCCAGGGTCATGGACTTCGAATCCATCCAACTCTCCGACTACGGCCGGGCGTCGGCCGACCCCTCGCCGGTCAACCGGATGATGGCCGCGTTCGCCGCCGACTTCCGCGACGACGTGGACGTCAACCTCGGCGTGGGCTACGTCAACGAGAGCACGATCCCCCGCGGGCTGATCGAGGAGTCGCTCCGTGCGGTGCTGGCCGACCCGGGGAAGTACCGCGTGGCGCTCAACTACGGCGGGCCGGCCGGCTCTGCCAACCTGATCGAGTCGCTCCGCCGGTTCCACCTCGAGCACGGCATCGGCGGCCTCACCGAGGAGGTGCTCGCGCGGAACGAGATCATCATCGGCCCGAACGGGGCGACCAGCCTGCTCGACGGGCTGGCCCAAGTGCTCGCCCCCGGCATCGTGGTCACCAGCGACCCGATCTACTACATCTACTGTAACACACTGGAGCGCATGGGCTTCGAGCTCTGCGCCGTGCCCGAGGACGACGAGGGGCTCGACGCCGATCGCCTGGAGTTCAAGCTGCGAGAGCTGGGCGAGCGGCGGCGCGAGGTGCGCCTCCTCTACGTGGTGACGATCAACAACCCCACGTGCAGCATCCTCTCGAACCGGCGGCGGCGGCGCCTGGTCGAGGTGGCCGCGCGCCTGTCGCGCGAGCTGGGACGAAAGGTCCCCGTGGTCTTCGACAAGGCGTACGAGAACCTGATCCACGACCCGGCGGTCGAACGGCCGCGCTCCGGGCTGCTCGACGACGAGCTGGGCATCGTCTACGAGATCGGCACGCTGTCGAAGATCCTCGCGCCCGCCCTGCGGATCGGCTACCTGATCGGGCCCGGCGGGCCGCTGGTCCGCGCCATGGTCCAGAAGACCAGCGACGCGGGTTTCAGCGCCCCGCTGGTCACCCAGGAGATGGCCAGTTACCTCTTGGACCGTCACGTGGCCGGGCAGATCGAGCGGGTCAACCGCGGCTACCGCGAGAAGGCCGTGCGCACCCGGGCCTGGATCGACGAGCGGCTAGGCCGCGAGCTGGCCGAGTGCCGCGGCGGCAAGGCCGGGTTCTACTTCTACCTGACGTTCGAGCGGATCGAGACGCACGAGCGCTCGCCATTTTTCCGCTTCCTCTCGCGCACCACCGGCCGGGAGGAGATCGACGGGCCCGCCGGCCGAAAACACCCCAGGGTCCTCTACCTGCCCGGCGAGTTCTGCGTCCACGCGGGCGGCGAGCTGGTCGAGCCGGGCCGCCGCCAGTTGCGCCTCTCCTACGGCTTCGAGGAGCTGCCGCGAATCGAGCAGGCGGTCCGCCTGATGGGCGAAGCGGCGTCGTACGCCGCGGCCACCGTATAGACACATTTTGGAGTGCGGCGATTCATCGCCGCTTTCGCTGGGTGAGAGACAGCGTCCTCCGGGGATCGGGGGGCGCATGGCGAGCACCTTTCCAAAACGTCACCTCTCCGAGAGGTTCCAAAAAGCGGCGATGAATCGCCGCACTCCAAATGACCCAAGGAGCCCCCCATGAACCTCACGCTCCACGTCTTGTCCGCTCTCCTGCTCGCGTGTCTGGTCGGTTTGCACACCGCGGCGCAGGAACAGCCTCCGGCGGCCGAGCCCGAGATGCCGTTTGCCATCGGCGGCACGGGCGGGGCCTACTTCCTGGCCGAGCCCGGCCCGTTGGTCGTCGACGTGCAGAAACGCGATCTGAACCGCCGCGGGCGCCGGGCCGAGTTGCGCGCGATCCTCGTGGGTCCCGACCGCGAGGTGCTCGACGAAGTGACCCTTCCCGACGACGGCCAGCCCCGCGGCAGCGGCCCGGGGCCGGTGCAACAGGCTCGCTTGTCCACCCAGGTCGAGCGCAAGGGGGTCTTCGGGCTCAACATCACGGTGTCGCAGGACCGCTACGGCGAAGAGATCGCCTGGGCTTTTACGACCAACTGCCCACGCTGGCTCATCGAGACCGCCCGGGGTCACAAGGACGAAGCCCACCGCGAGCCGATCGTTCTGCTGGGGCCCGACCGTCCGAGCGACGTCTGCTTCCTGCCCCGCCGCGGCCCGTTCGGCGTGGAGGTGACGGGCTTGCCCAAAGGGGCGGACGACCTTGATGTGTTCGACGCCGAAGGGACGCTCGTCAAAACGCTAAGGCCGGATGCGTCCGGCCGGGCCTCGGCCACGTTGCCCGGGGAAGTACACCGCGACGCCGTCCCCTGGCGACTGCACTTGCCGGTCCAAAGAGGGACCGTCGAGATCGACGGCGTAACCCGATGGGATGCCGGGGACCTTTACCCCAACCTCGCCTGCTGGACGCCCCGGGCGCCGTCGTTCTTCCCGCTGCTTAAGTACCGGTGGATCCTGACGCCCTACCACCGGACCGTGTACGGCAAGCCGGGCGAGCGCGGCGAGATCGCCTTCCAGGTACACAACAACTCGCCGGGCGAGACGACCGTAGACCTAGCGCTCGAGTTCCCCGACGCCGAATGGCCGGTCGAGCTCTCAACCGGCCGGGTCGTGCTGGCTTCCAAACGCAGCCAAGAAGTGGTGCTCCGCTATGAAGCCCCGGCCGAGGCCCAGACGCGGGTCTGCCACCTCCGGGCCACGCCGACTGACGACCCGAGCTTCACCACCTACTCGACGCTCACGGTCAAAGCCGGCACGGCGCCCGCCGCCAAGTCGCTCGACGTGCCGATCGTGCTCAAGCCGTACCGGCACGAGAACGAACAATGGGGCTACCTGCCCGACTACCCCACCGAGAGCCAGGTCTACTTCGACCCCGAGAACCGGCCGTTCGTGCGGACCGGCGCCGGGCTGGCCACGTGGCGCGACGGGACGTGGGCCACGTGCGAGCTGCGCACCGCCGTGAGGTCGCGCGTGCCGCCCTTCGAGGGCACGTCGTTCGGCGTGCCGTGCAGCAAGGTCGCCTTCGACCGCGACGGCGACGTGTACCTGCTGGCCACCGCGGGCTCCCGCGCCGCGCTTCTGCACTCGGCCGACGGCGGCAAGACGTTCGCCGCCTACGTGATCCCGGGGCGCGAGGGTGGGCACCGGGCGTGGGACATCGGGCAGTTCTCGGGCCACAACCTGGCGGAGGGCCCGCCGCCGGTGCTGCGCTATACGCAGACCGCCCGCGACCCCCGGTTGATCTGGCGGCGGATCAACGACCTGGAGCTGTTCTTGCCGCGGAAGACCGGCGGTCGGCTGGAGCTGGGCGAGCCGGTCCTCGTCTCGCGCAAGTGCATCGGGCTGGCGGCCCATTCGGGCATCCCCTCGACGGTCGTCTCGCGCGGGTCGAAGGTCCACGTGGTCTGGGCCGAGGCGACCGACCCGAGCGCCGGCGTGCCCGGTGTGCCCACCTACGTGGCCACTTACGATCGCCAAAGCCGCACGCTCGGCGAGCCGGCCCTGGTGGGCTACGGACCGCCGGCCAACGACGTCCACAACACGCCCAGCATCACCATGGACAGCCGCGGCTACCTGCACGTGCTCGCCGGGACCCACGGGCGCCCGTTCCCCTACGCCCGGTCGCTTAAGCCGAACGACGCCCACGGCGGCTGGACCGAGGCAGTGCTCACGGGCGAGGGGCTGCCGCAGACGTACATCGGGCTGGTCTGCGGGCCGGACGACACGCTGCACGCGGCGATGCGCCTCTGGCGACACGGGGCCGAGCCCTTCCCGGCCAGCCACCACGGCACGCTGGCCTATCAACGCAAGCGGCCCGGCGAGCCTTGGGAAGCGCCCCGCGTGCTGATCGTGCCCCCCTTCTCGGAATACAGCGTTTACTACCACCGGCTGACGATCGACCGGCGCGGGCGCCTGTTCCTCTCGTACGACTACTGGTCCACCTACTGGTTCTACCGCAACGACCACCGGGGCTCCCGGCGTGCGCTCCTGATGTCCGAGGACGGCGGCGACACCTGGCGCCTGGCCGACACGGCGGCGCTCGTGCCGGGGTCGGAGTAGCACGCGCCGGCGATTTGCCCGCGCGAGCGTCGTGCGGTAAGATGACTTCTCGCACGTCAACAACGCTTGGATGAAGGAGTACGCCCGATGAAACCGACACGATGGTTCGCCGTTTGCGTAGCCCTTTGCGTTCTTGGGGCAGCTTCCTGCGCGGCAGCCGAGGCCGACCGCGACGGGCCCGAGCAACAGGCCACGGAGATCCTCGCGGAGTCCGGCGTGCAGGGCGGCCTGATCGTACAGCTCGGCTGCGGCGACGGGAAACTGACTGCCGCGCTGGGGGCCAACGAGGGATACCTGGTCCACGGGCTGGACACCGACCCGGCGGCGGTCGACCGGGCCCGGCAGCACATCCGCAGCCGCGGGCTCTACGGCCGGGTCTCCGCCGACCGGTTTGATGGAAAACACCTACCGTACATCGATAACCTGGTGAACCTCGTGGTGGCCGAGGACCTCGGCGACGTGGCGATGAACGAGGTGACCCGCGTGCTCTGCCCCGGCGGCGTGGCCTACGTGAAGAAGGACGGGCGCTGGGCCAAGACGGTCAAGCCCCGGCCCGACGCGATCGACGAGTGGACGCATTACCTCTACGACGCCTCGAACAACGCCGTGGCACACGACGACGTGGTCGGCCCGCCGCGGCGCATGCAGTGGGTGGGCGGACCCCGTTACTCGCGACACCACGACCACATGTCGAGCTTCACGGCCGCGGTAACGGCGGGCGGCCGGCTGTTCTACGTGTTCGACGAGGCATCGCCCGCCTCGATCCTGATCCCGCCGAAGTGGCAACTCGTTGCCCGCGACGCCTTCAACGGCACCGTCCTCTGGAAGCGGCCGATCGAGCACTGGCACACGCATCTCTGGCGTCTGAAGAGCGGCCCGGCGCAGTTGCCCCGGCGCCTGGTCGCCGAAGGGGATCGCGTTTACGTGACGCTCGGGCTCGACGCCCCGCTTTCGGCCCTCGACGCGGCCACGGGCCGTACGGTGCGCACCTACGAGCGCACCCGGGCCACCGAGGAGGTGATTCTTCACGACGGCGTGCTCTTCGCCCTGGTCAACGACGCGGCCGAGAAGCCCGACTACGATGGGAGCCGCCGTTTCCGGGGCTCCTACGGCGCGAAGTTCTGGGACGAGGCCCCGCGAAAGCTCGCGGCGATCCGCGCCGAGACCGGCGAGGTGCTCTGGAGCCGCGAGGGCCGCGTGCTCCCCTCCACGCTGGCGGCCGACGCCGAGCACGTGGTGTTCCACGACGGCGAGGCGGTGGTCTGTCTGGACCGCGGCTCGGGGCAAGAGCGGTGGCGCTCGCAGCCCATAGCCCGGGCCGAGGAGATCCGCGGCTTCTACGCCCCGATCCTGGTGCTCTACGAGGACGTGATCCTCTTCTCGGGCGGCGAGACGGCCGGCTTGCAGACCGGCTCCTGGTATACCACGGGTAAAGACACCATGACCGCGCTCTCGGCCGACGACGGCAAGGTGCTATGGTCGGCCTACCATCCGCCGTCGGGCTACCGTTCGGCCGAGGACCTGCTGGTGGCCGGCGGGCTGGTGTGGACGGGTGAAACGACCAGCGGCCGGGCCGTGGGGGTCTTTACCGGGCGCGACCCGAAGACCGGCGAAGTGAAACAGGAATTCCCGCCCGACGTGAAAACCTACTGGTTCCACCACCGCTGCTACCGCGGCAAGGCCACGGACAACTACCTGTTGATGTCGCGGACCGGGATCGAGTTCATCGACATCGACAAGGAGCACTGGACGCCCAACCACTGGGTCCGCGGGGCGTGCCTCTACGGCGTGATACCGGCCAACGGGCTGGTCTATGCGCCGCAGCACCCGTGCGCGTGTTATCTGGAGGCGAAGATGTATGGGCTGAATGCTCTGGCCCCGGCTGACCCGGAGGGGGAGAGGGGGAGAGGGGGAGAGGGGGAGACGCGACTAGAGCGGGGGCCGGCGTATGCAGGGGTCAGGGGGCAGGAGGCAGGGGGCAGCGTTGCGGGGGACTGGCCGACCTACCGTCACGACGCGGAGCGTAGCGGCCGCGCCGGCACGTCGGTTCCCAGGGCGCTGAAGCCCGCGTGGCGCACCGAGCTGGGGGGGAAGCTTTCCAGCCCGGTGATCGCCGAGGGCCGGCTCTTCGTGGCCGCGGTCGATTCGCATACGGTCCACGCGATCGACGCCACCTCGGGCGAGCCGCTCTGGAGCTACACGACCGGCGGCCGAGTCGATTCCCCGCCGACGATCTACGAGGACCGCGTGCTGTTCGGCTCGGCCGACGGTTGGGTCTACTGCCTGCGGGCGAAACACGGCAAGCTCGCCTGGCGGTTCCGCGCGGCGCCGATGGACCGGCGGCTGATGTCGTTCGAGCAGATCGAAAGTGTCTGGCCCGTGCCCGGCAGCGTGCTGGTCGAGAACGGGGCCGTCTGGTGCGTGGCCGGGCGGTCGATGTTTCTCGACGGCGGCCTGCGCCTGGTGCGCCTCGATCCGGTCATGGGCAGCGTGCTCTCGGAGACGGTGCTGGACGACCGCGACCCGGCCTCCGACGCCGCGAAACAGGGGCTGCAAGCCTACGTGAGCTGGCTGAACATGCCCACGGGGCTGCCCGACGTGCTCTCCTGCGACGGCAAGCACGTCTACATGCGCTCGCAGCCTTTCAAGCTCGACGGGACGCGGCTGCCGCTCGAGGCCATGCCCAGCGGGGGCGATGCCGACGCCGGTGCCCCGGCCGCCACGCAGCGGGCCGAGCACGCCCACCTGTTCAGCCCCACCGGTTTCCTCGACGATACCTGGTGGCATCGCACCTATTGGCTCTACGGCAGCCGCTGGGTGAGCGGCTGGTGCGGCTACTTTCGGGCGGGCAAGGCCGCGCCCGCGGGCCGGATCATGGTGTTCGACGACGAGCGGGTCTACGCCTTCGGGCGCAAGCCGCAGTTCTACCGCTGGACCACGCCGATCGAGCACCAGTTGTTCGCCGCCGGCAAACGGCCCACCGGCCCGGCCGATCCCGGGGCGAAGCAGTACTTGGTCGACGTGCACTGGGCCGAGGACCTTCCGTTTTTCGTCCGGGCGATGGTCCTGGCCGAGGGCACGCTGTTCGTGGCCGGCCCGCCCGACCTGATCGACGAGGTCGAGGCGCTGAAGAAAATCGACGACGACGCCACGCAGGCCAAGCTGGCCGAGCAGGCCGAGGCGCTGGCCGGACAGAAGGGAGCGATGCTCTGGGCCGTCTCGGCCGCCGACGGCGAGAAGGCGGGCCAGTTGGCGCTGAAGTCTTCCCCGGTGTTCGACGGCATGGCCGCCGCCGGCGGAAGGTTGTACCTCTCGGCCGAGGACGGCAGCGTGGTATGTCTTTCCGGAAGATAGAAAAGCCCGCCGACTGCGTCGGCGGGGCCCCGCGGACGCAGTCCGGGGGCTTTGCGCAGAAGCAACAATACGCACGAGTGACAACGCGGAGGAGCAACAACATGAACGCTCCTGACATTCCACCTCTCCGTTGCGACCGCCGTCGGTTCTTGGAAGTGGGCTGCGGCTGCGTGGCAACGGCGGCTGCGGGCGCTGCGGCACCGTGGAGGCTCTTCGCCGCTCCGGCCGATGACGACGCCCTGGCCCGGGCCGCCGCCGAGGGCCCCGACCTGCCGCGTCCCACGCCGGCGCAGCTTCGCTGGCAGGACTGCGAAGTTGGGCTGATCTACCACTTCGACATGCCGGTTGCCGCGGGCGAGTTCGCGCCGAACAACCAGGTCCGCCGGCGGCTCGACCCGGCTCGCTACAACCCCGCGAAGCTCGACACCGACCAGTGGATCGAGGCGGCCAAGGCGGCCGGTGCCCGATACGCCGTGTTCACCGCCACCCACTTCAACGGCTTCATGCAGTGGCAGAGCGACCTGTACCCTTATGGAGTGAAGCAAGCCAAGTGGCGCGGCGGCAAGGGCGACGTGGTGGCCCTGTTCGTCGAATCGTGCCGCAAGGCCGGTATCGCTCCGGGCATCTACTTCAGCACCCACCGCAACGTCTACTGGGAGGTCTGGGGCCACCACGTCGACTGGGGCAAGGGCCGCGGCACTCCCAAGCAGGAGGAGTTTAACCGGGTGGCCGAGCGGATGACCGAGGAACTCTGCTCGCGGTACGGCCCGTTGGTGCAGATCTGGTACGACGCCGGGGTGAAGACCCCCAAAGAGGGCGGGCCCGACGTGCTGCCGATCTTCGAGCGGCACCAGCCCGACAGCGTCTTCTACCACAGCAAGCAGCGTTCCGACCACCGCTGGATCGGCAACGAGTCGGGCCATGCGGGCGATCCCTGTTGGGCGACCATGCCGCGGATCGACGGCGAGGTGTCGCACAACGCGGCCTCTTGGAAAAAGCACCTCCACGGCGGCCTGGAAGACGGGCCCTACTGGTCGCCCGGCATGGTCGACGTGCCGCTCCGCGGGGCGAACCGCATACACAGTTGGTTTTGGGCACCGGGCCAGGACCACGCGACCTACCCGGTCGACGCCCTGATGACGATGTTCGACCGCTCGGTGGGCCATAACTGCACGTTCATCATGGGCGAGGTGGTCAACGCCGACGGGCTGGTGCCGGAAAGCGACATCCAGCGGCTGGGCGAATTCGGCCAGGCACTCGAGCAGCGGTTCGCCGAGCCGGCCGGCGAGACGAGCGGCGTCGGCTCGGAAATCGAGCTTGTGCTGCCGAAGCCCACGAAAATCGACCAGGTGGTGCTCCAGGAGGACATCGCCTACGGCGAGCGAGTCCGCGAGTACCGAGTTGAAGGGCAAGTGGGCGGCGACACCTGGCAGACGCTCGCCGAGGGCCGCTCGGTGGGGCACAAGTGGATCTGCCGCTTCGACTCCGTCGAGGTCACCCGGCTGAAGCTCATCGTCGCCCGCTCCGCCGCCACGCCGATCATCCGGCGGTTTGCGGCGTTCTAGCCCGACAGTAGCCACCTCGCTCCGCGAGCCGAAGCTCCATCTCGCGGAGCGAGGTGGCTACGTTAAAGCGGCTTCTTCCGGTCCTTCTCCCCCTGCCACCAGTCGAGGACCTTCTTTCGGGCCTCCTCGCCCGAGAAGCGGTAACCGTCGATGGCCAGGCGCAATAGCTCGGCGGCGGGGGCGGGCTTCAGATCGAAGCTCGACGGCTGGCGGTCGCCACGCTCGAGCAAGACCGCCGCCGCCGTGGCCCCGAGCTGCGGACCGTCGGGGTCGCCTTCCACGAGGATCACGTCGCGCCGGAGCGTTTCGGCCAGCCAGTCGTCGACCTCGGGCCAGGGATCGCGCAGGGCGATGGCCATCGCGGCCAGCCAGTGCATCCGGTAGGGGGCCAAGGAGGTGGGGGGCAGGAAGCGCCCCTGGTCGATCGCCCGCTGAAGCCCGGGCAGGGCCTCGTGGGTGCCGCGCACGGCCAGCTCGCCGCAGAGCATCCCGAACCGGCTGGGTCGGCCGCCCAGGCGTCGCCTGCCCGACGGGGGAAGTTGTTCATCTTCGACCGTGAAGAAGTACTTCGGCACAAAGCGGGAGACCTCGTCGGCGTCGAGCTGGGCGAGCATCACCAGCTCGGCCTCGCCGAGTGGAATCTTATCCTTGAGGAACCGGTCGAGCGTACGCCGGCTCAGGGCTCGCAGGCGCACGGCGTCGTCGGCCTTCGATTGGTAAGTATAGGCCATGCGCCGGCGAGGGTTCGGCAGGTTGACCAGGTGGAAGATCGCGCTCTCCTGGTGGGGGTGCGGGATGGCCACGCCCACGGGGTAATCCTCCCCGCCATTGAGGTTACTGCCGCTCACACAGTGGGCCGTCTCGTCGTCGATGCGGTCGAAATGGCTGGGGCGGATCGAGCGCTCCGTCATGCTGGGCACGCCCACCAGCAGGTGCTGCTCCCCCTCGTGGCGCCCGTCGGTCCAGTATTCGGCCACCATGGCCGGGCGCGTGAGATCCACAAGCCGCTTCAGCGCCGTGCGAGCCGCCGGATCGAGCAAGCCCCCTTCTAAGCGGGCCTCGATCAACTCCTTGACCAGCGACACGTACTCGTCGCGAGCCAGGACGTCGCGCAGCTCCCGCTCGGCGAGGTGAAGGCCGGGGCGGGCCGCATTCTCACCCTCGGACCCCTGCAAAGCGGCCACCTCGTCGACCCATGCGACGATCTGCTGCCGGCTAATCTCCGGCAGGTCCCACCCGGCCGGGTCGCTGGCGAGCCACGCCCCCCGGGCCACGTCCAGCGCCCTTTCGAGCTGCCGGTGCGTGGCGTTGGACAGCTCGCGATCGGCCAGGCGACGCTTGATGTGCACCAGCATCGGCACCGCGTTGTGCGGATGCCCCAGCAGCCACTCCAAACGCCGGCCCGCCCCCAGACGCACCGCGTACGAGTCGTCGTCGAGCTGCTGGAGCACCCGGTCGAGCTCCTCGGGCGCCACGGCGGTGGGTGGATCGCGGGGCGGGGGCGGCAGCTTGGCCGCAAAACGCTCCAGATGCCAGCGGACCTCGAACGACACCTCCGCCTGCATCAGCACCCGCTGGAACTCGGCGGCCAACGCTTCACCCAACTCGGGCTGCTCGACCAGCTCCCCCAATCGGGTGGCAGCCTGCCGGCGGACCGAGTATTCCTCACTGTCCAGCTCGGCCAGGAGCCGGGTGACCTCCTCGTGCAGGGAGTCGAGATTAACTCTTAGTGGGGGTTCGTCCGCGCCCACGGCCCCGCCCGGGGCCATCAGCACCGCAGTGCAGGCACACAGCGAGCAAAGGACAAGGACCCGGGACATGTTGTTGGTCAGAAGGGGGATGAGTTGGCTGCCCGCGGCCGGATGCCGGCCCACGACACCTATTGTACCGGACAGGCAGCCTTCGGGGCCACACCTGTCCTCGGGGACGCCGGCGTCGTGGCCGGTGTCCAAGCGTTGTGGCCGGTCTCCCGACCGAGCCACACCAGTGGACCGGAAGTCTCCAGCGACGGGGGAGACCTTCGGTCGCCCGGTCGGCGGGGTCAGGAGACCCGCGCCGAACGAGTCACAAGTCAAGACCTGATGCCGAGCGCGCTATTGCGGTACGGCGGCGTTTTGGATACAAGCCGTCCGGCGTTTCGCCGCCTTTCGCTCTTTCTGGGGAAACGCTCCGTACGACGGCCTTCCAAGGCCGTCGAGGATCTGGGTGCGACGGCCTTCCAAGGCCGTCGTACTCTGGACGGCTGAACTGTTGCGGTCTTTCCGAGTCTGGGCGCGTCCCATCCACGTCAAGGAGTCACCGGCCATGGTGCGACGTTTCTCCGCAGCGGTCGTGCTGCTGGCAGTGCTGGCTTCGGCCCGAGCCGGGCTGGGACAGGTGGTCGCCGGCGGACTCGACGCCGACACGATCCGGGCCGGGCTGCGCACGGCGGACCCCAACGAAGTGGCCTACATCCGCTACGTCGTGACGCTGGTCGAGCAGGGGCGCCTCCCCCGCGCCATGGTCGAGGCCACGTTCCAGTGGGCCCGGCGCTCCGCGCCCTATCCGAAGAAGTTCCAGTACTTCAAGCACGGGCTGATCACCCAGGCCCGGACCATCGGCGTCGATCTGCCCACCGGTCTGGTGGACCTGACGCCGACGATTCGCGGACAGGTGGTGGTTCGGGTCTTCGGCGTCGAGGTGCCGGTGCCGGGGGCCAGGGTGACTATTCGCGAGCTGGATCGCGAGGCCACGACCGACGACGAGGGGCTCTTCGTGTTTCGCGACGTGCCGTTCGGCCGCTTCACGCTTCGGGCCCGGGGCGTCGCCGCGCTGCTGCCGCGGCGCGAGACCGTGCGCGTCACGCTGCCCACCACGGGGGCCAACGACGGCTCGGCGTTCGTGCGGATCGTCTTCTGAAGAGAAGAGTTTGTAGTGACCGCATTCATGCGGTTCGCAGCCAGCCAAAGGCCGCCTTTACGCGGCAGGCGATGAATCGGGTCACTGCGAACTTTCCGCGCAGGCCTCTCACTGGTCCATCTCGATCGTCTCAACCACCAGCCGGTGGTCGGAGAGGACCGCGGCGAGGACCTCGTGCGAGGCGGACCGCCACGGCTCGGGCACGAGCACCCAGTCGATCACTTGGCGGGGCTCGGTCGAGGAGAATGTCAGCTCGCGCGCGAGCGGCTGCTGCTCGGGAAGCGCGATGAAGCCCTCGTCTAACAGCAGCGAGAGGGCCGTGTGCCCATCTTCGTCGGGCGTTGCGTCGGGGAAGCCGGGCCGGGTCGAGTTGAAGTCGCCCGCCGCCACCAGCGGGGGACCGCCCGACTGCTTCAAGTCCGCGATGACTCGCGCGGCGGCCCTGCGCGTGGCCGCACCGCGGTGCTCCAGGTGTACGGCCAGCACGCGGACCTCCTCTCCCCAGGGCAGCATGATGGTGCAAACCACCCCCTGCTTCTTTCCGGCCAGCAGCGTCTCCCACCAGGACCGGCCGGGGTAGTCGACTCGTTCGGCCTTGGAGATCGGGAAGCGGCTCAATACGGCGTTGCCGAAGCGGATTCGGAACCGGGGCAGGCCCGCGTCGATGTTCCGTTGCTCGGCCCAGTAGGGGAACCGGGCCTTTTCGGCGACGGCCCGGGCCTGGTCGACGTTCCCGCTCCAAAGCGACTGGAAGTCGACCTCGTTGAGCACGACCACGTCGAGGTCGAGGTCCGCGAGCATCTGGGCGATCCGCACCAACCGGTTCTCGCGCTCGCGTGCGGTGCCGCCCTGGAAGTTGCTCGCCGCGGTGCCCCGCCCGTGGGCGATGTTGTAGGCGGCAATGCGCAGCGTGCGCCGGCCGGCGGCGGCGCGGGCGTCCGGGTCGGCGGGTTCCGCTTGCCCGGCGGGTGCTTCGGAGGCGGCTGCCTCGGGGACGTGGAGCTGGACCGCCTCGAACGGCGCCAGGGCCCGACCCACCGCATAGCAGCCCAACAGGGCCACGGCCAGCCAGGCCATGATCCGGGCGGCCAGGCGCCAGCGCCCGCCCGGGGGGCGATGCTCCGTCTTGAGTACTCGCACCGCGCGAAGCAGCCAGAACAGCACGAAAATCACCAGCCAGCAGACGGCGGTGCCGGCGAGCAGGCGGAGATCGCCGTGGGCCAGATAGGGCTTCAACCCCAAGGCCACCCCCCACCCGGCCGCCACGCCGCCGGCGAGGATCAAGAGGAAAACGACCAGGCCGAGGATCGCTAGGAGAAGACCCATGGTTGGCTCCGGATGTTCAGGGCGGCTGGTCGCCGGCCGGCGGCTCGGGTTCGTCTTCCGGCGCCCCGGCGATGGTGGTCATGGCGGCCAGCACGTGGGGGTCGATGGCCGCGCTGAGGAAGGCGATGTTGCCGTCGGCAAAGAGCACGTTGGCGCCGTCGGGGTGCAAACCACCCAGTTGGCCGCCTTTGCCCAGCATCGGCGGCCGGTTGAGCTCCACGCCGCGGACCGTGCCCGGCCCGCCGGCGGTCCACGGGCCCACGTCGCGGGCCGTCTCCGCCAAGAGCAGCGTGGGCTCCAGGCCGTCGGTGATCCGGTGAGTCGGGGTTTGGCGGTCGTAGCCCCAGATGCCGGCCATCCGGTCGCCAAGCGGCAGCTCGGCCGCCTCGCGACCGATGCCCGCGATGCCCAGATACGAAGCGATCCCCAACCCTTCGGGCGTGGTCCGCACGTTGCTCGCGGGGCAGATCCATCCCGGCACGGTCTCCACTTCGGAAGCGACGAACTCGCGACCGTCCGGACCGCCGAGGTGCTTCGTCTTCGGAGTCAGGTTTACCGGATCATCCCACGGCTTGAGCGGATCGACCAGCAATTGCTCTTGCCCGTCGCCCACGAAGGGCCACGCCCCCACGTACCAGCTCAATCGTCGCTCGGGCGGCAGCTCTTCGTTGACCACGGTGCCAAACGGGAAGAGGTCACCGTGCGCCTGCCGATAGCTCGCCAGGCCCTGGCCGATCGCCTTGAGCCGCTCGGCGCAAAGCTGGCGCCGCGACTTGACCCGGGCCTGTTGGATCGCCACCACGGCGACCGACAAGAGAACCGCCCCGATTACTACCAGGACGATGACCTCGGCCAGGGTAATGCCGCGCGGGCGTCTCATTCTCGCGGCCTCCTTCACAACGAAAAAGGGATCTGGTCTATTTTGTGCGAAGCACCCTTCGGGCCGTTGAAGGCAAAACAAACCAGGTCCCTTTTTCGTTCAGTACTCGATCCGTTTCTCGTTCGCGGCCCAGTCTTGCAGCGCGGTCAGGGCCTCGTCGCGGAGCATCTGCACCGCGGGAATCGACCGCTCGCGGGGCGGCCGGGCCAGCTCGGCGTAGATCAGCGCGTCGTCGAAACCCGCGGCCGCCGCGTCCTGACGCGTCGCCGCGTAATAGAGCCGATCGAGCCGCGCCCAGTAGATCGCGGCCAGGCACATCGGACAGGGCTCGCAGCTCGCGTACATCTCGCACCCGGCCAGCGAGAACGTGCCCAGGCGCCGGCAGGCGTCGCGCATGGCCACTATTTCGGCGTGGGCGGTGGGGTCGTGGTCCGCCGTGACGCGATTGTGCCCGCGCCCGACGATCTCCCCTTCGCGCACGACCACTGCGCCGAACGGGCCGAAACGCCCGGTTGCGGACGGCTCCTGTGCGAGCCGAATGGCTTCGCGCAGAAATCGCTCGTTGTCGGGCGCTCGGCTCATGAGGGGCTCGGCTCGGGGTTCTCGGCGCAGCCGGTCTTCTCGCGCAGGAAGCGGGCCAGGTTGTCCACGTCGTCGGTTCCCACCGAGATGGTCTTTCCGCCCACCGTCAGGCGCACGCAGTCGAATCCCCAGATGTTGTACGTCCAACCGCGCCCGGGCAGCCAGTGAATCCCCCAGCCGTCGAGCCAGGACGTGCGGGCCGGCTCGACGGCGGTGATTTCGTCGTAGCGAATCCGCGTGCCGAAGAGCGGCAGCGGGCCGTACCGCACGCGGAGATGGTCCCCCGCGTCGCGGACCGTCAGCTCGCGGAAGCAGAAGCCCAACGCAAGGAACACCGCGCCGGTGGCCACCAGGATCAAGGCCGGCACCCGCACCGCCCGGCTGAGCCAGGCCATGACGAACATCAGCCCGGCCGACAGGTCCAGGATGATGCGCAGCCCGCCTCGCTGGGTGTGGTCGTAGTCCATGGCAGCGTCTCCGTTTGCCCGTCCCCCGGGATGGAGTTTCGCCCGGCAGCGGCGGGCGGTCAAGCCCGAGCGAAAAAGGGACCAGGTCTATTCTGCCTTCGACGGCCCGGCGGGTGCTTCGCACAGAACAGACCTGGTCCCTTTTTTTCGTTGCCGGGAAACTTTTTCGGCCCGGGCGTCGTCAGACTGTGGGACGCCGGGTCAGGCGCACACCGTGAGGCAGCCCGGCCGATTTTGCGGAAGTGCCTGTCAAAAGCTATTTTAGGGTATCACAACGTCGCCCGGCGCGGCCCCTTTCGCCCCCCGGATTTCCCCGAACCACGCACCCAACCGACGAGGTTGCGACCATGTCGCCGACGCGAACCCCTCTGGCCCTGCTGCTGCTGGCCGCGCTGGCCGCCGAAGCCACCGCCGCCGTGGACCTGGTGACCATCCCCCGCCGGGAAGGGACGCAGCTCACGATCTACAACTCCGAAGACATCACCATGGTCCGGGAGCACCGGCTGCTGACGGTGAAGAAGGGGATCAACCGCATTCAGTTCTCCTGGGCCAACACGCTGATCGACCCGACCAGCATCGACTTTCGGATCCTGGACCACGAGGACCAGGTCGAGCTGATCGACACCACGTTTCCCGCCGGGCGCAACGACGCCTTGCAGTGGAACATCCGCAGCCAACTTGCCGGCAAGATCCCGGTCGAAATCCGCTACTTCACCAGCGGCATCACCTGGACGGCCGACTACGTGGGCATCTCCGACCAGGACGAGACCGAGCTGGGGCTGACGGGCTACGTGCGCGTGTTCAACAACTCGGGCGAGCTTTACGACAATGCCCAAGTGCGCCTGGTGGTGGGCACCATCAACCTGGTCGAGAAGATCGCCGACCTGGCCCGGCGCCCGCCGCCCGGCGTGGGCTACCGCGGCCTGGCCGACGAGGACCGCCGCCTGGTGCGCGAGGAGTTCGCCCGGAAGCTCCAGCAGGCCGAGGCCATGCCGAAGCCGGCAGAACAGCCGGCCGCCGAGACGCCGCCCGAAGCCCCCAAGCAGGTGGTCAAAGAGGGTCTCTCCGAGTACTTCCTCTTTACGATCGAGGGGCGCGAGGACATCGAGGACAAGCAGCCGAAGCGGCTGGTTTCCATGAAAGTGGCCGACGCCCCGCTTGAAGTGATCTACAAGCTCACCGACCGCGACGGCGGCAATCACTTCACCAAGTACTACCGCTTCAAGAACAAGAAGCTGCTCGACGACGAAGGGAAGGAGAAGGACCTGCCGGCCATGGAGAACCTGGGGCTCTCGCCGCTGCCCGACGGCATGGTCCGGCTCTTCTCCGAGTACAAGAACAAGGACCTGGCCTACGTGGGCGGCACGCAAACCAAGTACGTGCCGATCGGCGATCGCGTTGAGGTGAACGTGGGGGCCGATCCCGACATCACCATCACCCGGCGTTTGAAAGACCAGCGGATCACCAACGTCGTCGCCCGGCAGTACAAACGGCGGCTCAACAACGAGTTCGTCTGGTACTACGACCTTGTGGACTACGACGAGACGTTCTTCTTCGAGGAGGAGATCGTGTCGGGCAAGCCGGTGGTTGCGGAGGTCGAGCTCGAGCGGCGGTTCGACGCCAACGTGGTGCTCTGGTCGGAAGATGCCCCGCCGGCCGACTGGAACAGCAACGAGCCGGGGGCCTACGTCGACCTCCACGAGGTGCCGGGTCGGAAGGAACGGGTGGACGAGAACCACGTAAAGTACTTTCTCGACCTCAACCCGGGCGAGAAGACGTTCGTCCGGTATAGCGCGACGTACAAGCGACGCAAGATGGGGCCGGAACTGAACACCGAGAAGAGACGCGAGCCGCTTTGACACCGTTCGTAGTGACCGCATTCATGCGGTCCTCGGAGCACTCTCACGCTCCAGACCCGATGAATCGGGTCACTACGAGCGCCGGCGGGTCCCGGCGGCTATTGGCCGCCGGCTAGGGGACAAACGAATCACGGCGGGCAACGATCGGGCACGCATCGAAGGGCCAAAGCCATGCGGAATCTCATATCCACCATCGCGCTGTTCGGTCTGGCCGCCGTGGCCGCTCAGGCCACCGCCGCCGTGGACCTGGTGACCATCCCCACGCGGGAAGCCACCCAGCTTACGATCTACAACTCCGAAGACATCACCATGGTCCGCGAGCACCGGCTGCTGACGGTCAAGAAGGGAATCAACCGCATCCAGTTCTCCTGGGCCAACACGCTGATCGACCCGACGAGCATCGACTTCAGGATTCTCGACCACGAGGACCGGGTCGAGCTGATCGACACCACGTTTCCCTCGGGCCGCAACGACGCCCTGCAGTGGAACATCAAGAGCGGGATGGCCGGCAAGATCCCGGTCGAGATCCGCTACTTCACCAGCGGCATCACCTGGACCGCCGATTACGTGGGCATCTCCGACCAGGACGAGACCAAGCTGGGGCTGACCGGCTACGTGCGCGTGTTCAACAACTCGGGAGAGCTGTACGACAACGCCCAGGTGCGCCTGGTCGTAGGCACGATCAACCTGGTCGAGAAGATCGCCGACCTGGCCACGCGCCCGCCGCCCGGCACGCCCTATCCCAAGGCCCCCGGCCCCGCCCGGGCCGCCATGCGCGAAAGCCTGGCCGAAAAGGCCGCCCAATTCGAGGGCAAGAAGCGGGACGGCGAGCTGCACGCCGGCCTGGCCGTCGAAAAGAGCAAGGACGTGGTCAAAGAGGGCCTCTCGGAGTACTTCCTCTTCACGATCGAGGGGCGCGAGGACATCGAGGACAAGCAGCCGAAACGGCTGGTTTCCATGAAGGTGGCCGACGTGCCGCTCGAGGTGATCTACAAGCTCACCGACCGCGACGGCGGCAACCATTTCACGAAGTACTACCGCTTCAAGAACCTCAAGCTGCTCAATGAGGACGGCACCGAGAAGGACCTCTCGGCCATGGAGAACCTGGGGCTCTCGCCGCTGCCCGACGGCACGGTCCGGCTCTTCTCCGAGTACAAGAACAAGGATCTCGCCTACGTGGGCGGCACGCAGACGAAGTACGTACCGATCGGCGACCGGGTCGAGGTGAACGTCGGGGCCGACCCCGACATCACCATCACCCGGCGTTTGAAGGACCAGAAGATCACCGGCGTGGTGGCCCGGCAATACAAGCGGCGGCTCGACAACACCTATGTCCTGTACTACGACCTCGTGGACTACGACGAGACGTTCTACTACGAGGAGGAGATCGTCTCGGGCAAGCCGGTGGTTGCCGAGGTCGAGCTGGAGCGGCAGTTCGACGCCAACGTGGTGCTCTGGTCGGAGGACGCCCCGCCGGCCGACTGGAACAGCAACGAGCCGGGGGCCTACGTCGACCTGCACGAGGTGCCCGGGCGCAAGGAGCGTGTGGACGAGAATCACGTCAAATACTTCCTGGACCTCAACCCGGGCGAGAAGACGTTCGTCCGCTACAGCGTCACGTACAAGCACCGCAAGATCGGCCCGGAGCTGAACACCTACAAGCGGAAGGAGCCGCTGTGATCTACCCAATGAATCCCGAACACAACCACCCACGAAAGGACCAAGCCATGAGAACCACGAATTCGCTGATCGCGGCCGCTCTGCTGTTGGGCGCAGCCACCGCGGCCGACGCCCGGATCAAGCTCACCACGCTGCCCGAGCGGGAAACCGTGCGGATCGACATCCAGAACGGCCGCTTCACACTCGTCGAAGAGGAGCGAACCGTCAACCTCCAGCAGGGCCGCAACCAGGTCGACTTCTCCTGGGCCAACATCTCGATCGACAAGGACTCGATCGTCTTCCGCGTGATCGAAGCCGACGGCGAGGTGAACGTCTTGAACACGAACTACCCGCCCAACGAGAACGCCCTCTACTGGACCGTAAGCGCCCGGAACGCCGGCCCGGCCGTGATCCGCATCTCGTACCTGATCGGCAACATGGCCACGCAGCCCAGCTACCAGGGCATCGTCGAGAACGACGAGAAGAAGCTCCTGATGCAGCTCTACCAGACGGTGACCAACACCTCGGGCGAGAGCTTCGGGGAGTGTACCGTGCAGCCGGGCGAGGGGAAGACCACGGTCCGCTACTTCAACAACGGCGAGCGCAAGCGGATGCTGGCCGCCAAGTTCGCCGAGGTGCCGATCGAGAAACGCTACGTGTTCGACGCCCAGGAGGACCAGAAGCGGACCCGCATGTTCTACCGGCTCACGAACGACGCCGAGAACAACATGGGGGCGTTCCCCCTGCCCCACGGCAAGATGAGGCTGTTCATCAAGGAGCCGAAGAGTGGCGACGACGAGATCCGCAGCCAGGCGTTCCTGGGCGAGGACTGGGCGAAGTACACCCCGATGTTCGCCTACATGGACCTCTACGTGGGCGTGGCCCAGGACGTCAAGATCGAGCGGCACGACATGCCGCCCGAGGACGGCCCCAAGGCCGTCTACGACGAGCTGACCTGCCCCCGCTACACGATCGACGGCAAGAAGGGCGTCACCAAGCCGCAGTTCCGCAACGTGCGCAACCGCTTCCGATACCGGCTGGAGAACTTCAAGACCGAAAAGGGCGAGCCGGTGACCGTGCCGCTCGTGATCAAGGAGCACGTCGACGGCGAGTGGATCATCGAGAAGGTCGCGCTGCACGAGCTGACCGGCGAGCGCAACAACCTCGTCGACAAGGTAATCCCGCACGACGAGATGTTCACGGTCAAGCGGATTGACACAGCCAACGTCGAGTTCGAGGTGCAATTGCCGCCCACCACAATCGAGAAGAAGTACGACCTGTTCGTCACCGTATTGCGGAAGAACCGGCGGTACTGAGCGACCGACCTGTCTTGTTTGTCACGGGGGCCTTGGGCCATGTGTCCGGCGATTCGCAACACGTTCGGCTTGCGGCTGATCGCCGTGGCGGCCGCGGCGTGCTGCCTGCTCTTTTCGGGCTGTACCAACTCGGGCGCGGGCAGCCCCGCTGCCCTCAATCCGGCAACGCTTACGTTGGACGAACAGCAAGCCGTGCGCCTGGCCGGCACCGTGGCGCCGGCGGAATGGGGCCAACCTGAAGGCGTGAGTCCCGGGAACAAGCCCGGCGAGTATCTCGTCACGTACGCCACATCCGCCGAGGAACTCGACCTGCTGGGAATGCGCTCGGTCATCGTCAACGTCCGGCAGGGCACGGCGCAAGGCGTGCCCCGCGAATAACGTCGAAAACCCACTTCCACGCAAAGGAGCCAGAGCCATGTTCCGCCCCCTCCCCACACTTCAGGCGGCACGAGTCGCCGCGGCGGTGCTGTTCGCCGTGACCATGTGGTCGTTAGCCGATAGCGGCGTCCCAGCCCGGGCCGCCGACACGATCGCCAAGGCCGACGTCGAGCGCGACCTGGCTCTGGAGGTCAAGCTCCTCTCGGGCGACGGGGTGCAGCCCGGCCAGCCCGTCCGGCTGAAAATCCATCTGAAGAACACGTCGAACGAGCGGATCTACCCGGTCGTTCGGCCGGGCGACGGCTCCGAGGTCGGCTGGCGCGAGCCGCACGTGTTCTATACCGCCCGGATCGACACCGGCGACGGCAATTGGCAGGAGGTGCCCAAAGCTCCCGTAGCCCGATGCGGGAACTTCGACGCCCAATGGCAGAATGACGTCGTCGAGCTGTGGCCGGGCAAGAGCATCGAGCTTAAGGATTGGCTCGCCCCGCCGGAGATGGCCCTCGAAATGCAGCAGGCCGGGCGGGTCCGCCTCTGCGTCCACTACCGCTACCGCGGCGGCGTGACGGGCAAGGACCCGAAGACGGGCAAGACGTTCGACACCGGCAAGATGCGGGGTATGCCCGCCTTTGAGCTGGTCTCGAAGCCGGTCGAGTTCGAGGTGCTCCGTCCGCTCGACGTGGTGCTCAGCGTGAAGAAGCCGCTTAAGGCCAAGACCAAGACCCGGCTCTCCGAGATCCTCGACGTGAAGCTGGTGAACCGCTCGAAGGGGGGCATCGAGGTCACGGCCCCCACCCTCTCGGCCGACGCCCGGCTTTCGTTCGAGACCGACGGCGCCGCCCCGACGCTCTCCGAGCAAGACCAACCCTACGGCAAGAAGCGACTCCTCAACCCCGGCGACGAGGCCGCCATCCTCGGCGACGCCCCGCTTGCCAACGGCGTCGACGGCACCTGGAAATGCAACAAACCGGGCAAGGTCAAGCTCCGGGCCGTCTACACGGCCTCGACCTGGAAGCCCGGAGCGGTGATCAAGTCGGAGTGGGTGGAGGTGGAAGTGGCCGAGTGAACGGCGACCCGATGCCTCACACGCTAAACCGTATCAACACCACGTCCCCCTCCTGCACCACGTAGGTCTTCGGCTCCTGGCGCATGAGGTGCTGGGCCTTGGCCTCCTGCTCGCTGCCGACGCGGATCAGGTCTTCGGCCGAGACGACCTCGGCGCGGATGAAGCCCCGGGCCATGTCGGAGTGGATGCCCTCGGCCGCTTCCAGGGCCGTGCCGCCGCGGTGCAAGAGCCACGCCCGAACCTCCTTGTCGCCGCCGGTGAAGAAGAGCGTCTGGCCCGAGGCTGCGAGCAACTGCCGGATCACGTGGTCGCGGTCGACGCTCTCCAGGCCCATCTCTTCCTCGAACTCGTGCCGCTCCTCGGGCGTCATCTTCGACAGCTCCAGCTCGATCCGCGCAGGCAGGGCCACCACCGGCAAGTCTTCGGCGGCCAGCGACTGAAACCGCTCGGGGTGCTCCTCGTCGTCGGCCGTGTTGACCACGACCATGCGAGGCTTCTCGCTCAAGAGCCGGAAGGCCCGGGTCACCTTCTGCTGCTCGTCGCTTAAGTCGGCTTCGCGCAGCGGCTCGCCCGACTCGATCGCCGAAAGGACCAGCTTAAGCGTCTCCTCTTCGTGCTTGAGCTGCTCCTTCTCCGGCCGGGGGATGGGCTTCCCCAGTGTCTCCTCGATCCGCCCGACGCGCCCGCCGAGGATCTCCATGTCGGCAAGCATGAGGTCCTCGTCGAAGCCGCGCAGGTCGGCGGCCGGGTCGGTGGCGTCGAAGCCGGCCACCACGAAGACCAAGCAGCCGGCCTCGCGCAACAGGGCCAGACGCCCGGCGTTGCCCTCGTGCGTGCGGCTCAAGCCCGGGGTGTCGACGATCTCCAGCGCGGCGTGGGAGACCTTCTTCGGGCGGTAGACTTCGGCGAGCTTTTCCAGGCGCGGGTCGGGAATGGCGGCCATCGCGCTCTGGCCCGAGTGGGCATGGGCCGGATCGGCCGGCACCCCGGTCAGCCACTCGAAAAGCGTGCTCTTGCCCGAGCCTTGGTAACCGACCAGCCCGATCTTCATGTTGCCCTCCGAGGGGTTGGAATTCGCTGCGATGCCCCCCGGGCTGCCGCCCGGGCCTATGAATTACCGACAACCGCCGCACTTGACGCATGGCGAGGGCTATGCCCGCTTGTGCGCCGCGACGCTGGTTCCCAGCTCCTTAAGCGCCCGTTCTATCGCCGCGGCACGTTCGGTGTCCAGGGGGAGGTTGCCGAAGCGCACGCGGTAGAAGGCGTCGGCCACGTCGAGCACCAGCGTGCGGAGCTGTGGCCGATCGGTGGCCGCGGCCAGCGCGGCGCCGGACGCTAAGGCGAACTCCCGCTGGGTCTGGGCCGGACGCCGCACGTGCCCGCCCCGGGCCAGCAGCGCCTCGAGCCGGCGGTAGAACTCCACGCGGCTGGGATCGCCCTCGGCGGGCGGCTGTGGGCGCCCGGCCAGTCGGGCCCAGAGACGCCGCCACACGGCGCGGACCCGGCGGCGAAGCAAGATCGCCGCCGCGGCCGCCGCCATCACGATCAGAACCGCGGCCAGCCATCCGCCGATCGCCCCCAGGGCCGAGAGGTGCAACAGCGCGGCGATCTTGGCCCCCAGCCCCTGCCACCACGTCGGATCGCGCAGCCGCTCGAAGAGCCGCGACACGGCGCGCACCACCGGTTCGTACACGGCGTGCTGCTGGCGGCGCCGGTCCATTTCCAGCACGTAGCTCGACCAGAGTTCCCCGAGCCGGTCGAGGCCGCGGCGCAGGCGTCCGGCGAGCGACGCGTCGTCGGCGACCAGGGCCCCGGGGCCCGCGGGAGTCGGCTCCAGACGAAGCCACGCCCCCGCCACGAACCGGGTCGCGTCGGCGCCCAAGAGCGTTTCCAAAGGCAGGTCCTCCAGTCGCATGTAGGCCTCCACCCAACTGTGGGCATGATACTGCCGAACCTGGTAGTATTCCCCCAGCTCGTTGAACTCGTCGCAACGGAAGCCGACCACCACGCGCGAGGGAATGCCCTGGCTGCGGAGCATCAAGGTCAGCGCGGTGGCGAAATACTCGCAGTGGCCGCGGGGATGGTTCGCCACGAAGTCCTCGACCGGGTCGACGCTCAGGTCGCGGGCCTGGCCTTCAAGGCTGTACTCGAACCGCCCGGGGTCGTGGAACCGCTCGCAGAGGTAGCGTGCCCAGTCCATCCGCTCGTGCGGCGGCAGCCCGCTCTCGGCCGTCCACTCGGCGGCCAGGCGTTTCAGCTCCTCAAGCGGCGACTTCTCGGGCATGGCCAGCAGCCGTCGCACCTCGACGAACCGCTCGCAGGGCACCAGCTCCGCTTGCTCGCCGTCCTCGAGGGCCGTCGTGCCCAGCGCGAACCCCATGCGCCGGCGGCGCCACTCGCGCGGACGCACCAGCCGACCCCGCCGCAACACGAGCCGATCGTCCGGCTGAAGCTGCACCGGCGGCCAGAGGCAGAATAGCTCCTCGGAGTCGAGCGGCTCGATGGTGATCTGCTGCACCACGAACGGCCGGCCCGCCGCCGAGGCGAGCGAAGGCAGGCGCCCGCCGGGGTACGGCGAAGGCATGGTATTTTTCCACTTTCCGCGGTCGTAGTCCGTCAGCACGGAGCCGCGGAGGTACAGGTCGCCCCGGACGCGATAGGGCGCTTCGCTGCGGGGTTCCGAGAGCGTCAGGCGCAGCACCTCCTCGCGGCTCTGGAGGATTTCGCCCAACTCGCCGAGCGTGACCTCGGGCGAGAAGCCGACCACGTGGCGGGTCCGGGTGAACGCCCCGCGCCAGGCCGACTGCCCCAGACGCGGCACGGTGAGAAACAACACCGCGGTAAGCGCCACAGTGCCGGCGCCCAAGAAGCCCAGACGCAGGTACAGCTCGCGAACCACGCCGGCGTGGCCCTCGCCGGCGGGCGTGGCCGAAAGCTCCGGCTGCCGGGCCGAAAGGGGCCAGCGCGCCCCGGGCGGCGGCTCGCCCGACGAAGGCTCCGCGCCTCCGCGGTGCTGCTCCCATTGGCGCAAGGCCAAGAGCAGCGTCAAGGCCGAGATGCCCACCAGCACGTAGACGACCACCACCACGCCGAACCAGAACCCCTGGCTATAAAGCGCCGCCACCACGACCTGCAGGAAACTGAGCATCACGAGCTGCCGGTAGGATCGCAGGTCCTTTTCCTGGAAGAGCAGGATTACCTGGAGATAGACCAACAGGTTGGCCAGCCCCAAGAGCTGCACCTGGCCGCCGTGGAGGAACAACTGCCTGAGCGAGATGACCACGGCCACCAGGGCCGCGAGATTGGCCACCGCCCGGTTGAGCTTCAACAGTCCCAGGGCGTCCGTGAGCCAAACGGAACTTACGGCCGCCACCAGCACCAACAGCGGCAGCGCCGGGCTCCGCTGCCCCATGCCCAAGAGCAGGGTCCCCAGCGCGGCCAGCGTGGCCATGTTGATCTGTAGCAGGCGCTCGAGGTGCATGGCTGCTCCGGTTACTCCGCCTGAAAATACTCCCCTAGCTCTGGACTCGACGTGTCCACACAGCGGATCCGACGGATGGTGTTCCGCCGAGCGGGGTCGGACCACAGGCGGGCGAACCGCTCGGTGTCGGAGAGATCGAGCGGACGTGTACTTACCAGCACGACCTCGGTGCCGCGCTCGATCCGTCCCAGGGCCGTCTCGAGCAGCTCGTCGAGCCCGTCGCGGTGATGCGCCTCGGCCAGGGCCAGGCGCCGCATCATTTCTTTCAAGAGCGGCGCGGAGGCCGGGCCGCCCGTACACTCGGGTTGCTCGCCCGTGGTGCCCAAGATCAGGTTGCTGTCGCCGGCGCGGCAGAGCTCGGCCAGGACCGTGGCCGCGAAGCTCACGGCCAGCTCGACGTTTTCGCGCTGCGCCGGCGTGGGTCGCGGCGCCTGCCAGAGGTCCACCAGCACGGCCAGGTCGCGGTTGCGCGGCTGCTCGAACTGGCGCACGACCAGCTCGCCGGCTCGGGCCGAGGCCCGCCAGTGGATCCGGCGCCGCACGTCGCCGGCCTGCCAGGGGCGCACGCCGTAGAAATCCCCTTCCGGGCCGGGCCTTCGCTCGCGCCGGTGCGTACCGGCGAACGAGAGGCGCTGGCGCCGGGCCCAGCGCCCGGTGAGCCGTCCCAGGCGGGGAAACACCACCACGGTGTCCGGCTGGTCCAGGGTGATCGTCGAGCGGAACAGGCCGAAGGGGAACCGGGTGGAAACCCTAAGCGGCCCGAGCCGGTATCGCCCCCGGCGCACCGGGCGCCCGCGATAAACCCCCTTGCGCGACTCGCCGGCGGGCACGTAGGGGAAGAGCACGCTGGTGCGCAGCGGCCTCTCGCGCTTCGGGGCCCCCTCGCGCCGGATCTCCTCTTCGACCACCACTCCCCAGGAGCCCAGGCGCCGCCGGGTGTTGGTCAGGCTCAGCCGGGCCAGCAGCAGGTCGCCGGCGCAGATCTCCTCCGGCACGCGCCGAGAAGCCCGGAGCCCTCGAAGCATCAGCACGACCGACCGCCAGCTAAACACCAGCGGCCCGAGCAGCATCCCCGCCAGAACCAGCAGCAGGTTCACTTCCCTGAGCATGGCCCCGCCGAAGACCAGCGCGAGCACCAGCAAGTAGTACCAGCCTTCACGGCAGAGCGCGGTTTGACGCTGCGGCTTCATTGGAGTTGGAACCACCGATGAACACGGATCGACACAGATGAATCGGTCACCTTGGAATCCTCGGAAGAGATCGCTCAAGAACGTCCGTGTTCATCAGTGTGTATCAGTGGTTCTTCTCGCCTTCACCCCGGCACCGGCACCTCCTCGACCAGCCGCTCGATCAGGGCCTCGAGCGCCTCGCGCTGGTCGCCGTGCAGGTAGCCCTTGGGGATCACGCGGTGGGCCAGCACGGGCACGGCGAGCTGCTTCACGTCGTCGGGCACCACGTAGCTCCGCCCGGCCACCAGGGCCGCGGCCTGCGCCGCACGGTACAGGGCCAGCGCCCCCCGCGTGCTGACGCCCACGTGCAGGTCGTCGCAGCCCCGCGTGGCTTCGACCACGGCCAAGAGGTAGCGCCCGATCGCCTCGTCGACCTCCACGTCGCGCACGGCCGCACGCAGCCCGTTCACCTGGGCGCAGTCCAGGGCCGGCTCGAGCTCATCGACCGGCTCGCCCGAGCGGTGCGTCTTGAGCACCTCCAGCTCGACCTCCTGACCCGGATAGCCGACCGAAATGCGCAGCAGGAAGCGGTCCAACTGGCTCTCGGGCAGCGGGTAGGTGCCTTCGAATTCAACGGGGTTTTGCGTGGCGATGACCATGAAGGGCTCGGGCAGCGCGTGGGTCTGCCCGTCGGCCGAGACCTGGCGCTCGCTCATCGCCTCCAACAGCGCGCTCTGCGTGCGCGGCGTGGCCCGGTTGATCTCGTCGGCCAGCACCACGTTGGCAAAGATCGGGCCCCGCTCGAAGCTGAACTGCCGGGTGCCCGCGTCGTAGATGCTGCTGCCGGTGATGTCCGAGGGCATCAAGTCGGGCGTGAACTGGATGCGGCGGAACTCCCCGGCCAGGCTCCGGGCCAGGGCCTTGCCGACCAGCGTCTTGCCCACCCCCGGCACGTCCTCCAACAGCACGTGCTCCCCGGCCAACAGGGCCACCACCACCAGCCGCACCACGTCCTCCTTGCCCAGCACCACGCGGCGGATGTTGGCTTGCAGCGGCTCGATCAGCGATTCGGGTGGCGTGCTCATGCCCCCAGTATGGGCCAGCGGCGGGGGTTTGGGCAAGCCGGGGGCGTGCGGGGCTGGTTTCGGGTGGCCAGGTCCCCCCCGATGGTCGATGTTGCCGTGGCTTGCTCCGGGCGGCCGTGGCCTGATACACTAAGAGTTGTTGGGGACCGCGCCGACCGCAATAGGTCGCGCCGTTCCCGCGGAACAGAGATAAGGGTGCGCGCACTGTCGCGGTGGGGGGTGGATCGCAGGCGGCCGGCCGCCCCCGAAACGAGTGAGGCGTCTGCGCTGATGTCTACGGCCAGTCACGATTCGAGCATCGACTATGCGTTCGAGGCCCTGCCGACGGGCGGTCCGCCCGCGGGGGTGCTCACTTCGGCCGACGGCACGATCTGGCTCGACGGCGACGTGTTGGCCTGCGCTTGCCCCGACTGCGGCGCGCCGATGTCGATCCGCCTGTGGCTGATGGTGGCCGACTGTTTCCGTTGCGGGGCCAGCATCGAGCTGACCGAAGAGCAGGAGCGGGAGGCCCTGCGCCTCTTGCGAGAGGCCGAGGAGGCCAAACGGGCCGAGTCGCAGGCGGCGGCCGCGGCCATCTCGCCCACCATGCTGCGCAAGCCGAAGCCCCGGGTTGCGCCGAAGCCGAGCGCCGAACCATCTGCTGAGCCGGCGGCCAAACCCTCTGCCGAGCCATCCGCCGAGCCGGAAGCGAAGCCCGAGGCGCGGCGCGAGCCGGCCACTCCGACCGGGCCCGCGTCAACCGCCGCGGCCCCCGTGGCGGTGCCCCGTCCCCGGCAGCGCCGCGTGGCCGCTGCGCAGACCTATCGGGGTGCCCGGGCCCGGGTCCGCGAGATTTACGAGAAGGGGGGCGCGGCGGTTGCCTTGGGCCAGTTCTTCAAGGACCTGCCGGCCTGGCTCGTCAGCGCCGTGGTCCACCTGGTGGCCATGCTGCTCTTGGCCCTGTGGATCAACGAGCCGCCCGATGACAAGGACTCGGTCACGCTGGCCACGTCGATGAGCGCCGAGGACCTCGTGGGCGACGACTTCGAGGCCGACGAGGCCGAGCTGGACGTGTTGGATTTCGACGACTCCGGGGCGATCAAGCTGTTGAACGACTTGGAGAAGGAGATGGGGGCCCCGGTCGAGGAGGAGCCGGAGTTCGATCCGGTCGACACGCCGATCGAGGACCCCAACCCGGTGGGCGAGCTCCCCAGCAGCCTGAGGCGCTTTGTCACGTTTTCGCCGCCGGCGCACAGGGGCCGGATGTTCTCCGGGCGCGACCCGGAGGCCCGGGCAAGGCTGGTCCAGCAGACGGGCGGCACCACGATGACCGAGGCGGCGGTGACCCGGGCCCTGGAGTGGCTCGCCCGGCACCAGTTCGAGGACGGGCGGTGGAGCCTGCACAATTTCCACAAGGCACCCGGCGCCGACGAAAAGATCGGCGGCCAGTCTCGCGGCGCGGAAAACGACATGGCCGGCACCGCCTTGGCCCTGTTGCCTTTCCTCGGCGCGGGCGAGACCCATCTGCAGGGCAAGTACCGCGAGGAGGTCTTCAACGGGCTTCGGTGGATCGTCGAGCACCAGAAGGAGGACGGCGACCTGCGGGGCAGCGCCAGCGGCAACACCGGCATGTACGCCCACGGCCAGGCCGCGATCGCCCTGTGCGAAGCCTACGCCTTGACGGGCGACGAGCAGCTTCGCGATCCGGCCCAGCGGGCGCTGAGCTTCATCGTCCGCGCCCAGCACGGCGAGGGGGGATGGCGCTACGAGCCGGGCCAGCCGGGCGACACCAGCGTGGTGGGGTGGCAGTTGATGGCGCTGAAGAGCGGGCAGATGGCCTATTTGCACGTGCCCACCAAGACCTTCGAGCTGGCCGGCGTCTACCTCGACAAGGCCCAGCACGACAAGGAGGGCGGTCAGTACTGCTACCAGCCGCGCAACCGGATGAACGAGTCGATGACCGCCGAGGGGCTCTTGTGCCGGCAATACCTCGGCTGGCCCAAGGACCACCCGGGGCTGAAGAAGGGCGTCGCCTGGATGCTCAAAGAGCACCCGCCGGACAGCAAGCACCCGAACATCTACTACTGGTACTACGCCACGCAGGTGATGCACCACTTCGGCGGCGAGTCCTGGAATAAGTGGAACGCCAAGATGCGCTCTACCCTGGTCGAGATGCAGGAAACCAAGGGCCCGGCCGCCGGAAGCTGGGACCCCGCCGGCTCCGGCGACCGCGGCGGCTTCGCCGACCGCGGCGGCCGCCTCTTCATGACCAGCCTGGCCGCCTGCATCCTCGAGGTCTACTACCGGCACATGCCGATCTACGGGGAGGAAGCGCTGAAGGGATACTGGTAGACGAGCACCGCGACATCTTCTTCTCCGTCTTCTTGTCTCCGAACCCCCTTCTTGTCTGCGAACCCTCTGTCCAACCACGCCCGCCCTCCGACCCCTTTCCCGCGAGTTTCTTGACCCATTGCGCATTGTTGGACCGAATTCTATTGTTGGTTTTTGGGCCATCTTTAACAAGATAGGTAATTTCGCACCATAACCCCTTACGGCGCCGATACTTCGGAACAGGCACCAAACCGCTGACCTTTATGTAACAATCGCTCCTTTAGGGTATTGTCCAATGGCCACTTTTGCGCAGCCCCCTCTGCTAAGGGACCTTTGAAAACCCTCTTGGACACACGTCCCTCGTAACCCCTTCCCCCGCAACCCCTTGCGTCCCCACCACCCCACTTGACACGGCACCCGTCCCCGCCTGCAATGGCGCCCCGCCGCCACAATTGTTGCGCACCCCCCGTAGCCAGAACGCACTAAAAACTGGGCAAATTTATTTCCAGGCGCCGCAACGACTTACGTGCTACAGGGGGTATTTATGGTCACCAACCGCCCCGCTGGCCAAAAAGACCGCCAACGCCCGCGCCGGATTGTTGGACGCCCCCGGCCCTGCTCCCGACTACATAACACCCACCGCCCGCTCCCCGCAGGAGAATGCCACGGGCTTGCCCCGTGGAACCTTACGCTCCCCGCTACGCGCCGCCGCGCAACCCACCCCCGGA
>Ga0180437_10001617_pt1 | contig 38224 bp, 30 predicted proteins | sample SS_ome_4_FD_132410 | JGI IMG/M metagenome (GOLD analysis project Ga0180437, IMG submission 132410) | Hypersaline lake sediment archaeal communities from the Salton Sea, California, USA - SS_3_D_1 metaG | ecosystem: Environmental > Aquatic > Non-marine Saline and Alkaline > Hypersaline >...
AAGCCCGAGTTGAACGTGTGTGAAAGCCCATCCACCCAGCACCGGATCTTCTAGGCCGGCGCCAGACCAACCCACCACCGCCCGTCCACTCAATCGGCCCGCCGTGGCCCAGCCACCCACCCCCACCCCCGCTTGCCCATTGTGGCCCCTTGCAGTATAATCCACCCCCGGTTCTGAGGGAGGACACAGCAAGAGATGGAACACATGGAAACAACGCAATCGTCCAGGGAGCAGCCGTCGTCCGGCAAATCGCCACGGGTTCGGATCGCCATCCTGTTTTTCACCCTGATGGTCGTCATGCTGGGCTTTGGGATGATCATCCCCATCCTGCCCTTCTACGTCGAAGCGTTCGGCGGTGGCGGCAAAGAGATGGGCGCGCTGATGGCCGTCTTTGCCCTCATGCAGTTCGTGTTTGCGCCGGTCTGGGGCCAGCTCTCCGACCGCCACGGGCGCAAGGTGATCCTGATGGTCGGTGTGCTGGGAAATGCCATCTCGATGCTGCTCTTTGGCCTGTCGACTTCGATGTGGATGCTGATCGGCTCCCGTGCCCTGGCGGGCATCCTCTCCTCGGCGACGCTGCCCACGGCTATGGCCTACATCGGCGACAGCACCTCGGAGGAGGATCGGGGCGGCGGCATGGGCATGATGGGCGCAGCCATGGGCGTCGGCATGGTCCTGGGACCGGGGCTCGGCGGCTGGCTGGCGAGCGATTCCCTGTCCACGCCCTTCTTTGTCGCAGCAGGTCTCTCGCTCGTGGCGCTGGTCCTGGTCATGTTGGTACTGCCCGAGTCGCTACCCCAGGAGGCGCGCACGCAGCAGGTAGGTGGTGTGGGTAGTAGCCAGCCGCGCAACCTGGGGCAGGTGCTGCTGGGCCTGGTGCGCTTTGGGCTGGACCTGCTCCGTGATTTGTGGCAGGCGCTGTTCAGCCCCGTCGGCTTTCTGTTGGTCCTCTCCTTCCTGGTCAGCTTTGGCCTGACCAATTTCGAGAGTGTCTTTGGCCTCTACGCCAAGGACCGCTACGACTATAGCCCCGGGCAGGTGGGTACCATCTTGACAGTCATCGGCCTGATCTCAGCCCTGACCCAGGGCTTGCTGACCGGGCCCTTGACCAGGCGCTGGGGTGAGCTGGCCATCATCCGCCTTTCTCTGCTTGGCAGTGTCGTTGGCTTTGTCCTGATGCTCCTGCCCGATACCTTTGCTGGGGTGGTGCTCTCGGTCAGCTTTTTCATCCTGAGCAACGCCATGATCCGCCCGGCCGTTTCCTCACTGATCTCCAAGCGGGCCACGGGCGGCCAAGGGGTGGCCATGGGCCTGAATAACTCGTTCATGAGCTTGGGGCGGGTCGCCGGGCCAATGTGGGCCGGCGCTGCCTACGATCTCAACCTCACCTATCCCTATATGAGCGGTGCGGCCGTGATGCTGGCCGGTCTGGTGATGAGCCTCTTTTGGCAGGGGCAGGAATCGGCTGCCAAAGAAGGACCCGTCGGCGAGGCAGAGCCGGCCAGCTAGCACACTGGGGCGCAGATCCTCCGGGTGTGCGTCCCTGCGAGGGGGGGGGATTCCTTCGCTGGCGCTCGGAATGACATTGATCTTGTCACTGCGAGGAGGGAGCGCAGTTTGCGACCGACGAAGCACCGCCACGAGTCCTCGCGGTGGCAGTCTCCACCCAAGCAGATGGGGACCGCCTCGTAGCTGGCGATCCTTGCGGTATCAGGGGGAGTCTTCGGCGTACCACGCCCGGCAGTTAGCCTCGACCTCCTGCAGGTAGATCCGGTCGCAGATGGCCGGGTCATCGGCTGCTTCGTACACCGTGCGCAGGCAGAACTCGTCGAGATCGACGAACGCCAGGCGGCAGACATCGGGGTTGAGAGTCGCCACGGCCCTTGCCTCGATGCAGTCAAAGTGCTCCGTCTTGCGCAGGCCCGCGCAGGCGATCCGGGCGGCCTGCACCTGGGGATCGTCCTCCCAGGCAGGGCCCTGGCAGGCGATCAGGGTGCTGGCCACCAGGCCAGCGATCAGCCCGTAGAATGTTATCCGGCGCAGTGGGCGCATGTTCGCACATTCCTATCAATGGCTCGTATCACGTTCCATCATTCTATCACAAGGGGGACGGCGGAGCAAGCGAGGTGGGTAGATTTGGTATGACGGTTACCAGGCCTGGCACCCTGATCTTTGCAAAGACCAGGGTGCCAGGCCTTTGTGGTCCCGCGTTTACGCGACGTACACTGGCGACGACGCCATTCGTTCAATGTGGCCCATGCCAAAGCCCGGCTCCAGCAGCCGGTGCTTGAAGGCCGTCACGTCCTCGCGGCGGTTCATCAGGCTGCGGTAGATGCCCGCCAGGCTCACGTCACCGACCAGGCGAAAACCGACGATGCGGCCGTCCTGCACAAAGATCTTGCGCAGTGTGCCGTTCTGGCGCAGGCGAAGCTCTTCGCCTTCCATCTGCCCCACGGCCATGACGGGCAGCCCCAGGTGCTTGAGGCTGTTCATGTTGTCAGCCCCCTCGTAGGCTACCTCCCAGCCCAGCAGGTTGTGGGCCACGACCCGGCCTTGCTCGACGGCGTTGGGAAAGATGGCGTGGACGTACCGCTCGCCGGTGAGGCGGTCCCTGGTCTCGGCCACGTCGCCGGCGGCATAGATATCGGCAAAGTTGGTGCGCTGTGTGTCGTCCACCAGCACACCCCAGTTGATCTCGATACCCGAGCCCTGAAGGAACTCGATGTTGGGGCGCAGGCCAGTAGCAGCCACCAGCAGGTCCGCCGACAGCTCAGCGCCAGAGCGCATTTCTACCGCCCGGGCGCGGGGTTCGCCCAGAAAGGCCACTGCGTCGGCATCCTGGCCTCGCACTATGCGGATGCCCCGATCCTGCATCATGCCCAGCACGATCTCTGACGTCTCGGGGTCCAGCATCGACTGCATGACCCGGGAGCGTACCAACTGGGTCACCTCTAGACCAAGGTCGACCAACAGCAGGCCGATCTCCACGCCGATAAAGCCCGCGCCGACGATGAGGGCCGTCTTGGCACGACCTGTCTTGACCCGCCGCAGCAGTTCCTCCGCCGCGGTGAGCGATTTGAAGTTATAGATCCCCGGCTTGTCCGAACCGTCCAGTGGGGCGTAGAGGCGGCCTCCGGTGGCGATCACCAGGCGGTCGTAGGAGATCGTCTGCCCATCCGCCAGGCGAATGGCGTGCTCCTGGGGTGTGACCGCTGCCACGCGGGTGCCCGGCCGGTAGTCCAGCCCCATGCGCTCCGGAAAGTCCTGGCCCTGCCAAAAGTGGACCTCCTGTCCGGTCTCAAAGTAGGCCACCATGGCCGGTGGCGAGTAGGGTGGATAGGGTTCGTCGGTGAGCATCACGATCTCGTCGCGGCTGCCGCACTGGCGCAGGGTCTCGGCGATGGTGACACCGGCTGGCCCCGCACCGATTATCACGATTCTCATGGGCGCCTCCCTACACCTCTTTATAGGCCAACCCCAACGCCTTCCGCTTTCCCTCGATATGCCGCCGGATCAAGATCGCGGCCTTCTCCGGATCGGGTTCGACGGCGAACCTGGCGCCCACGACGTCGTCCAGGCCGGCAGCCAGCAGGTTGACGACGTTGGGACTGCCAAAGATGGCCGGCTGGACGCCCAGCACGGTATAGATGCCCGAGGCGACGACATACGTGCCGATAGACACCGCCTTCTCCGAGTACCACTCGGGCGCAGCGCCGGCCAGCGGCAGGGCGCTGATATCCACCCCCAGGTAGTTGGCCAGGGCCGCGGCCAGCACCAAGATGCGCGTGTTGTCCACACAGGAACCCAGGTGCAACACCGGCGGGATGCCCAGCACCTGGCAGACCGCTTTCAGGCCCGGACCGGCCAGTTCAGCCGCCTCGGGCACCATCAGGCCGGCCTTGCCGTCGGCCACCGCTGCGCAGCCGGTGACGACGACCAGGATGTCGTTCTCGATGAGCCGTCGGGTGAGCGTGGTGTGGCCATAGTCCTGTTTGATCTTGGGGTTGTTGCAGCCGACGACGCCCGCTGCCCCACGGATGGCGCCTTCCTTGATGGCGTTGACCAGCGGTTCGGGGGTCCCGCCCAGGGCGCCGACGATGGCCTCGATGGAGAACCCGGCCATCATCTTGACCGGCTCCACCTGGATGCCCGCACCACCCGGCAGGCGCTTGTCAAAGTTCTCGATGGCCATGCGCACCAGGTCGCGGCCGATCTCCAGCCCGCGCGCCGGGTCGAAGGAGACATGGGTTGCGCCGGTGAACTTGGCCTTGTCAAATGTGGAGATGACCTTGGTATGGAAGCACTTGGCCACATCCACCACCGAGGGCATGATACACTGATAGTCCACCAGCATCGCGTCGAGGATGCCGGTCATGATCACCAATTCCTGCATCAGGTGGTTGCCAGCCATGGGGATGCCCCGGCGCATCTGCAACTCGTTGCCGGTGCAGCACAGGCCCACCAGGTTGATGCCCTTGGCGCCTTTTTCCCCGGCGAGCTTGAGCAATTCGGGGTCCTGGGCCGCGCGGACGATGACATCCGACAGCATGGGGTTGTGGCCGTGCAGAGCGATGTTGATCTCGTCTTCTTTCAACACGCCCAGGTTTGCCGTCGAGACGTTGGGCGCGGGGGTGCCAAAGAGCACATCCGAGACCTCGGTGGCGATCATCGAGCCGCCCCAGCCATCCGACAGGCTGGTACGCAGGGCATGGAGCAGAATGTTGATATAGTCGTTGTCTACCCCCATGTGGGTTCGGTGCAGCACCTCGACGTTTTCCCGATCGATGCCGCGCGGGGTGATGCCCAGCTTTTCCCACAGCTTTTGGCGCACCTCCGGCAACCGGTCGACAAAGGTCAGGCGCTCCTTGCGTGTGCCATAGTCCTCCATCATCTCCCAGGCCAGGTCTTTGGCGATCTCATTGGGCTCTTTACCGTCGACATCTATGCCATATTCGCCAGCCAGTCGTTTCAGCTTTTCCACGTCGTTGATCTGGTAGGCTGCCGTCTCGCCGGAAGCGGCGTGGTACAACGCCTCCAGGATGTCGCGCCCGTGATCCGAGTGGGCCGCGGCACCGGCGGCAATGGTGCGCGCCAGATTGCGGGCGACGATGACGTCGGCATCAGCGCCACAGACGCCTTTCTGCGGGCCGTCGCCAAAGGGGTCCACCCGGCAGGGGCCCATGGAGCAATTGCGGCAACTCAGGCCCAGCGCGCAATAGCCGCACTGGGGTTCCTGAGCCTCCAGCCGATCCCACACCGTCTCGATGTTCTCTTGGTGGGCAAACCGGAGCATCTTCTGTGCATCTTTGTTGATCGTCAATGTGTCGAAAGACATCCTTTCCTCCTCATGCTATCGCTCGTTCACCTGGCCGATCTGTTCGCCCCAGTCGCGCCAGGCTTCGACGTTTGCTGGCAGGCTGGGCATTTCGGGGCGGATCGCGCCGGTGGCAACCGAGACAACCTTGGCCAGGCGCGCGCTGGCCGACTTGACCAATTCGTTGATGTCGCCAAAGTCCAGTGCACCTACCTTGCAGACCTCGACGCAGGCCGGGATCTCGCCCTGTTGCTGGCGCTCGATGCAATGATCGCACTTGAGCGCCACAGTCCTGTCAAGTTGTAGCACGGCAGCCTGGTAGTAGCGGATCACGTCAAAAGGGCAGACCATGGCACACATGGCGCAGGTGATGCACTTGTTACCGTCAATGAGGACGATGTCCAGATCGGCGTTGCGGCTGATGGCCGCAGTAGGGCAGACGGCCATACAGGGAGCCGGGTCGCAGTGGCGGCACTTGTTGGGGAATGAGGTGTTGAGATAGATGCCCGGTGCTACATGGATGCGGGGGCGGGGCTTGGGTGTCTCGAACACCGCCTGGTATAGGTCCTTACTCAGGGAGTGCTCCACTGCACAAGCGATCTCGCACTGTTTGCAGCCGACACAACGCTCTGGATGGACGAACACTGTCTTCATGCAGGTCACCTCCTTGTGGTTTGCGGGAGGGTTCCGTTCTCACCTGTCGACCTCCCGCTGGTTCGAACAGGGGCCTGGAACTGCTGGCATGACAAAGTGGTGGCATAGAATCGTTGAACGGGTGTACCTCCTTTCTCTGTTCGTCCGTGCTCTGCCCGGGCTGGCAGCAAAAACAGCCGGTCGCCTACCGGGATGATTGCAACGGTAGAGAGCGGCTGTCGACGGCGGATCGTAACCCCTCCCTCACCGTTGAGGAGCAGGCTGGATGCGATTGGAACAACTTGTGGTATTGTAGCACAGATCGAGCGTGGGTGCAAGACCATGGCGCAGCTCCAGCAGGGCCACGGCATGCACACCTGACGGCTTGTTGTCCAGACTGGGGCGACCACAGGACGCTGGCGCCTGCCAGGTCCTGATACCACGAGCGGAGACGTGGCGGCGGGGAAATACCTCCACGCACCAAGGTTACGGCCACTATGCCCGTTGGCAGGGCGTAGAGCCGCCAGGGTTGGCGATGGGATCGGTGCTAGAGCGACACCTCAAGATCTATCCGAAAGCTTGTTCAAAGCCCCTATTCCGGGGGGGCTGGAGCTTTTGAGGATAGGTACTCAGTTTGCCTGCAACGCCTTGCGTACCAGGTGGAGCAACTCGTCTGCCTTGAAGGGTTTGCCGATACAGGTGCTTCCGCTGTTCTCCAGAAAGCTTCGCAGCCTCCGCCCGCCACTGTCTCCGGTGGAAAAGATGATGCGGCTGGCCAGGTGGGGATAGCCATCGGCCACCCTCTGGTAGAACTGCTGCCCATTCAGCCCTGGCATATTGAGGTCGGAGATGATCAGATCGAATTGGGCTTTTTCCAGCATCGACAGAGCCTGGCGGCCATTGGTGGCAACCGTCACCCAGAACCCCGCCTGTCGGAGTATCTGTTCGACGCCATAGGCCATACCGGGCTCGTCGTCCACGACCAGGATGCGGTGATCTGTCCTGAGGGAGGACAGGGGCTTGCTCGGCGTCTCCTCAGACGTGGGCTGCTCGTCCTGGTCTGGCTTGATCACAGGCAGTTCCAGGACAAAGGTCGCGCCTCCCTCTCCGTTGTTCTCCGCCCAGATGCGCCCACCATGCTCTTGCGCGATGCGTTCGCAGATGGATAGCCCCAGGCCGGTTCCCTTGCCGCACTTTTTGGTAGTGTAAAAAGGCTCAAAGATGTGGGGCATCACGTCCGGTGCGATCCCCGGCCCGTTGTCGGCGAACTGGATCTGGATGCGAGGCTCTTCACGCTCTGGGTCGCGAACGAGGATGGTCTTGATCATCAGCCGGCCTGGCGAAGCGGCGCGCTCGGTCGGATGCCGACCCGCTCCCATGGCTTGCACTGCATTGTGAATCAGGTTCACGAAAGCCTGGTTGAGCTGATCGGGGTCCGCCTGCGTGACCGGCAGGTCGGGAGCCAGATCACTGTCGATCTGGATGTTGTCGGACCGGAGGGAGGGTTGAACGTGCAGCGTGCGCCGGATCAATGCGTTGACGTCCGTTGTCTCTAGATGGGGGGAGCGTGAACCGGCGAAGGTGAGCAAATCGTCCACCATGCGCCCAATGCGGCGAGCCTGGTCTTGGATGAGCGTCAGGCTGTCCGACACCTGAGGACTTGATTCAATGGCCTTGTGGAGGAGCCTGGTCTGGAGAAGGATGATGGTGAGTGGGTTCCTCAATTCATGGGCAATGCTGGAAACGTGCTCGCCCAGGGAAGCCAACTCCTCCTGCAGTTGAGGCGGAGTCTGATGGCGTCCCTGACGGAGACGGATGGATCGCTCGTCTGCACTCAGGGGAGATCGACGAGAATTCCTGGTCGAAACTGGATGCCCATCAGCCAGGGGGGTGAACGCAAAAAGCCTCTTGGGCCGTTGTTCACCGTCGAGCAGAGGGCGGGTTCTGGTCAGCACCGGGACGGTGGTCCCATCCTTGCGCCGAAGCCGTGTCTCATAGCTCTCGGTCGACTCGGTCGGCGTGCGGAATTTGGGGGGTTGGGCTCCCTTGCCCGACTCCCACTGTCCCTTGGTCTGCTCGGAGAGCAGGATGGTCCAATGCCTTCCCAGTAGCTCTCCGGGTCCATAACCCAGGAGTTGCTCCAGCGCGTGGTTGGCAAAGATGAGGTGCCCCAGTTCATCCGCGATGGCGACGCCTTCTACCAAAGTCTGGATGATCTGGTCGAGGGGGTTATGCAGTTCTATTGGCTGCAACTGTGTCCTCATCTGAGCATACTCGTCAGTTTGACTCGACATGGCCCACGGTCAGACTGCACCCGTGGGATGGCCAAGGATTAGGCATGGGCCGGCATACCGGCGCGGTAGAGCTCCACTGATGTGTCTTTCAGGGAGAGTCTTTGCCGGTGTCCATTGCCGTTACGGCCGTTTCCGTTGTAGCCGTTGCCATTGTAGCCGTTGCCGTTGCCCGAGATCCAGTGGTAGACCTGGGCAGCAAAGTCCTCCAACTGCTGCGCCTTGATGCCGACCACGAGATCGTGCTCTTCCGGCGTCAACGCAAAGGCGTGATCAAGGTATCCAGTGGCAAGCGCCTGCGCCGGATTGTGCAGCAGGGTCTCCCGAAAACGGCTGTTGACGGTGGCTGCACACAGCAACTGATTCAAACCTTTGTGCTTCATTCGATTTTCTCCTTTCAGAATTACCATGGGAGTTCGTGACCGGTCCGCGGATGGCTTTCTCTTGGAACTCCTAGAGAGCCAGCAGGAGCGCGCTGTTCGAGTTGGGGGACACCACCAGCGGCCGGCCCGGGTAAAAGAATGGAAAACTAGTTTGTCTCTTGCAAACGACTATGTTACTGAAAAACGACCCGAGATTTCATCACCGAAACTGCTTGTAATGTGCTTTGACCCTGCAGCAACACAATGATTCCTACTGCGATCAATACGTCGCCGAGGCTGAAGGCGACAGGCCAGGGGAAGGGTGGTGGGACTGCCAAAATGTCCGACAGTACCCAAAGCCTGGTTGCCTCCTGGGACAGAATGATATCCTTAGAGTAACCGTAATGAACGCCCAGCGGCCATTCAGCCAAGGTGGTACCGGGGTTGATCTGCACCAGCGTCTCGGGGGAGATCGGCATGAACCCCCCGTTGGCCAGGATGACGACCAGGTTACAGAGTACCCCCGCTACCAGAATCTGGATGCCGACCAGTTGCCGGTTGCGCCAGGCGAAGGCTAGAAGCAGCAGGTGTGACAGCAAGAACAACACCTGCTGCACGCCAACGCGCTGGATGGGTGCCATTGGGGCCCGGAGCAGTGGCCACTGCAGAGCGAGTGCCAGCAATGCTAACCAAGCCGATCGCAACGGAATTGCGGCAACTTGGTTGAGGGTGCGACCCCGATGGTAAGCCAAGCTCAGAAGCAGACCGACGACAATGGCCGCCGCAAGAATCATGCGCTAGGGTCTAGTGCATGAATTTCACAAAGCTCTCAATGCCGGTGCCGCCGCTTGCGCCGCCGCCACCACCCGGTGCTGCACTGGCCACGGCAAGCGCGACCAAACTTGCTACAATGTACAGGATCCTCATATTGCGCTTTGTACCATAGCGGCCCCAGAGATGATAGAGCTTTTCCATGTTGCCTCTCCTTCCTTGGTCTAGACAGTAGTATAGCAGACACCACTCACCAAATGACTCACCAAACCACTCACCAGACATAATGTTATCCGCGCATCGTACGACCTCCCACCGCGCTAGAATCCGCGATCCCATAGACCGCGGCTGCCTCTGGGGACAGGCAGTTCTCAGTATTCAGTTAGGGGGGAAAAGAAAAGAACGGGATCTCGGGGCCGGTCCAAGTTGGCAGTCGCCTCTGCTTTTGGCACCGAACCAGAGATCGAAGAGGTGTTTAGTCGATGATCTGACGGTACAGCGTCTCTGTCTCTTTGGTAGGACTCAGGCCGAGATCCTCACGCAAGGCCTCGGCGCAGGTCTGGTATTGGCGGATCGCTGCTGCCCTGTTTCCCAAGCGATAGTAGCAGTTCATCAAACCGCGGTGTGCTGCCTCCCGGTACTGATCCAGGGTAAGCAGCCGTTGGTACAACTCGATGGCCTGCTGCAGTTCCCTACGCTCAGTGTAGAGCCAGGCCAGTGTCTCCAGGGCGACCAGATACCGTCCGTGCAGCCGCCGCTGTTCTTGCTCACACCAATCACCATAGACATTCTCCAGGTAATCGCTGTGGTAGAGGGCGATAGCTTCCTCTAACAAAACGATGGCTCTTTCGGGTGCGCTCGCCTTTACGTGATCCGCCTGGTCCAACATCATTTCGAACGCTTCGGCATCGTACCAGTAGTCGCTCTGCCAATTGAAGCGGTACACGCCGTCCTCAAAGACAACACTCTCGCGAAACAGCGCCCGCCGCAGGCGATATAGTGTGGAGCGAAAGATGCCCTCCAGCTTGGCCGGGGAATGCTCCGGCCAAAAGATCTCGCCCAACTCCTCCTTGCGCAGGCCCTCGGGATGCTGCAGCAGACAGAAAAAGACATCCCTGCTCTGGGCAGTGGCCCACTGGACCCTTTCACCTTCCAGGTCGACCCAGGGCTGGCCAAAGGCATGGATCATGAGCGTCGGCGCGGACTCGGCCTCGGCTGGCGCTTCGGGCTGGGTGGCCATTTGCTTCTTGTGGGCTTCGATCCGTGCCAACAGCTCGGGCAAGACATCTGTTGCCAGCCCCTGGTCCTGGGCAAAGCGCAACAACGGTTGGATCTGCAGGCCGTCGACGACCAGGAATTGGTCAGAGCCCAGTTGCTGCGCCTGTGCCAGTGCCAGTCGCAAGCGGTCCAGGGCCATATCCCGCTTCCTGGCCAGAAAGGCAAGCTGGGCTTGCTGGAGCACGGCCCGGGCTAGATCCCGTTGGAAACCTCCAGCCTCGAACGTTTCAATGGCCTGAGCCAGGTGGCCCTCTGCCGTGGCCAGGTCACCCTCCACGCCGGCCAGGATGCCCAGGGATGTGTGGCACAGCGCGGCTTCGTAGCCGGACCGGTGTTCCTCGGCATGTTTCAGCGCCTCCTGCAGATGCTCTCTGGCCTCATGGAGCTTGCCCTCCAAGCGCAAGGTGTTTCCGAGCGCATCCAGCGAATAGGTGACAACGAACGCCGCGTGGCCGCGTTGGGCTGCCTCCAGACCCTCTTTGTAGGCTTTCAGGGCCCGGTCGTACGCACCAAGGTCACGGTGGAGGTCACCCAGGCTGGCCCAGGCGTAGCCCTCCACCCGCAGGTCGCCTCCCTGTTGGGCCCTATTCAATGCGTCGTTCAAAACATCCAGCGCTTCGTCGTACTTGCCCTGAAGATAGTATACGACGCCCAGGCCATTGAGTGTATTGGCCCATGGCCCCGCGATGCCGAGCTCCTGCCAGCTCTGCAGGGCTGCCCGGTAGTGGCGCGCGGCCCCCTGCAAATCCCCGGCCAGCTCGTAGCCCAACCCCAGGTCGTGGTTGGCCAGGGCCACGTCGTAGCGGTCGTCCAATTCCTCGTAGAGGCGCAAGGCTTGCATCAACGACTGACGGCCCTCGGCCAAACCGCCCATTCTAAAGTGGCAGAGGGCGGCGTTCCGGTGGGCCAGGGCCAACGCTGCCTTTTCCCGGGATGTGACCCCGCTGATCAGGGTCAGCGCCCGGTCGCAATGGGCCAGCGCTTCGCCATACTGTCCCTGGACGCGCAGGACCACGCTCTCGGTTGCGAGGGTGCGGGCCAATCCGATCTTGTCGCCGGCAGCCTCGTACGCCTTCTCCGCCTCCCCGCATAGGGCCAAAGCAGCTGTGAGCTCGCCACGCTCCATATGGATATTGCCCCGGTACACCAGGAACCGCGGTCTCTCAGCACGGATTGGCTCCGGCAAGGCGTCTATCCAGCTCGCCAGTGTGTCCCAGTGGCCTGCATCATACTGCTCCAGGGCTGTCTTCTGGATGATGTCCGCTGCGGATTCATACTCCCCTAAGGCCAGGAAACGGCTGACTGCTCGCTCCCACTCGCCCCGCGTAGCATAGGCGTTTGCTGCCCGGCGGGTCAGCTCGCGATAGCGGTCTCTGTTTTCGCGTCGCAGGCTGGTCTGCAAAAAGTCGCGGAACAGGTCGTGGTAGCGCAATTGGGCATCAAGCCCTTCGTACTCGATGATGAACAGGTTACGACTTCGCACCTGCTCCATCAGTTCTGCAGTGTTCTCTGTCCCCAGTACCTCGGTGCACAGTGACGGGCTCAGTTCATCCAGGACCGACGATTCGAGGAGAAAGGCACGCAATGGAGCCGGTTGTTGGCTCAGCACCTGCCTCGAATAAAAGTCATCGAGGCTGACATTGATGCTTCCTCGAACGGGGGCTTCGGCCTGGGACTTTTCCCACTCGGGGACGGCCGTCAGCAGGAGTCCTGTGATCCACCCGCCGCTGCGTTCAGCAAAAGTCTCTGCCTGCTCAAAGCTCAACTCCAGCTCATAGTTGCGATGGGCCAGGGCCTGGATCTCCTGTGGTGTGAAGCGAAGTTCGTCGATGCTCAAGCCAGCCGCTTGCCGCCGGGCGACTAGAAGGGAAAGGCTGGGCAGGGCAGGCAGGGTCCGCGAGGCAATCACCAGGTGGCAGTTTTCGTCCACGTAGGTCACAAAGAGGTCAAGGAACTCGTTGATGAGCTCCTGGTCCTCCACCGCGTGATGATCATCCAGGACCAGCACAAAATACTCGGGAATGGCATCATAGATCTCTTGTACGAGCGTGGCCACCATCGGGTACAGGTTGCGGCCGGGGTTTGTCACGTCACTCAAAAAGGCGCGCGACCGCTCGCCAAAGGCGGGGAATTTCCGGGCGATGGCTGCGATCAGGTGCTCCAAAAAGACGTTCAGGTCCCGGTCAAAGGGATCGAGGGTATACCAGCATACGGGCAGGTCAGTGTCGTGTGCAAAGTCAGTCAACAGAGAAGTCTTGCCATAGCCCGCAGGAGCAGAGATCAGAATGAGCTTGCGGTCGAGATGAGCGTGCACAAAGTCTACCAACCGGCGGCGCGACAGCAGATCCATCCGGCGGCGAGGGATCCGGATCTTGGTCCGGATCAAGGGCATCGTGCCGCCCCTTGGATCTACTCCGGCTGGACTACTCTTGGTTCTCGCTGTCACGCGACTCTCACTCATAGTGCCGAGTCTTCTGGATCGGATGACTCCTGCAAGCTTTCTCCCCAGGACACACTCGACATTCGCTGTGTTACGACATTAAGTGTCCTGTTCCTGTCATTTTACCACATTTTGCCACGTTGGGTATCCTGCTCAGGGCTGATCTGAAGCAGTAGATGGTAGACCCCTACGGGGTAGATTGTGCCTGGGCGCGACCTAATTGTGCCCGTCTGGTTGTGGTCACGTGCGTAATGCCTCAGTCCAACAGGATGTTCACCCCGAGCGACTGAGCGCCAACAAGGCCCCGTGAGCTCAAAGGACTGCTCAAGCTCGTTTTCTGGATGCCGCCACCAGTAGATCGCTTTGTTGGCTGCGCCTCTCAAGCCCAGAGCTCCTGAATAAGGATGATAGTATTGTATCACAATCGCATTAAAACGGCTAATTTCATTCATGATGATTGCAGGTCCGCAACGAACGCAGAGGCAGTTTGGCAGAGGTACAAGGGATGCCCAAGGAGTTGGCGGGTGGATGGCAGCTTTGGCCCCGAGACGGTGCTGTTTGTGTGCCAGCGGCGGGCGATGTATAATGATGTCACCGTCGCCGAAGCACATATTATGGATTGGACAGAGGGAGAACCGCATGCTTGATTTTGGGCGGGAGCTATGTAATGACCTGTGTTTCTCAGGCAGCCGTGAGTGGCTGGTGACCAACGGCATCGGTGGTTATGCCTCGGGCACCGTGGCCGGTCTACTCACGCGACGCTATCACGGGTTGCTGGTCGCCGCGCTGGATCCGCCACTGGGACGTACGCTGCTGCTGGCCAAGCTGGATGAGACTGCCCTCTATGATGGATGTGCCTATCCACTGTTTGTGAACCAGTGGGCCAGCGGAGACGTAGAGCCCACTGGCTACCACCATCTGGAGCGGTTCCACCTGGAGGGTACCACACCTGTGTGGACGTTCGCCTGTGGTGATGCACTGCTGGAAAAGCGCGTCTGGATGGAGCAGGGAGCCAATACGACCTACGTCCACTACCGCCTCGAACGGGCTACAGGCCCGCTGAACTTGCACATCAAGGCCATCCTCAACTGCCGGGATCACCATACCACCACACACGGCGGTGACTGGTCTGCGGGCATCGACCGGCTGGACCATGGGCTCCTGGTGCGGGCTGGTGAAGATGCCCTACCCCTCTACCTGCTGAGTCGGGGTGCCGAGGTAGAACTCTGCCACGAGTGGTATCGAGGCTACTATTTGCAGGTGGAGAACTACCGAGGGTTGGATGACCTGGACGACAACCTCTGCGGGGGTTCTTTCCAGGCGACCTTGCACTCTGGTGGTTCGTTGACCATCGTCGCCAGCACCGACGCGAATCCCAACCTCGACGGCGCCTCAGCGCACGCCCGGCGCCGGGCCTACGAGCAGCAACTGCTGGCGGGGGTATCCCTGGGGAATGCCTCCCCACCCGTTGAGCATCTAGTCCTTGCCAGCGACCAGTTCATAGTGCGCCGGAGCCTGCCCCACGACCCGGATGGCCGTTCCGTCATCGCTGGCTATCCCTGGTTTGGCGACTGGGGGCGGGACACGATGATCAGCCTGCCGGGTCTGACACTGGCCACAGGTCGCTATGAGGTAGCAGCTCGCATACTGGCCACCTTTGCCCACTATGCCCGTGAGGGTATGTTGCCCAACCGCTTCCCAGACGAGGGTGAAGAACCCGAGTATAACACCGTCGATGCCACACTCTGGTACTTTGAAGCGATCCGCGCTTACCATGCGATGACGGGCAATGATGACGTGCTGCACCATCTGTTCCCCACGCTGGAGGAGATCATAGATTGGCACCAGCGGGGCACCCGCTACCGGATCCGCGTCGATCCCGCCGACGGATTGCTGTACGCTGGCGAACCGGGTGTGCAGCTCACCTGGATGGATGCCAAGGTAGACGATTGGGTGGTCACACCGCGGATCGGCAAACCGGTAGAGATCAATGCCCTGTGGCACAACGCGCTCTGCATCATGGCCTCGTTTGCCCGGCACCTGGGAAGGCGAGCAGACCTGTATGACGGCCTTGCCGGGCGCTCCGCAAGCAGCTTTGGCCGGTTCTGGAACGCAGATCTGGGATACTGCTACGACGTGATCGATGGCCCGGAGGGGGACGACCCGGCCCTGCGTCCCAACCAGCTCTTTGCCGTCTCGCTGATCCATAGCCCTCTGACGGCGGCACAGCAGCGTGCCGTGGTGGATGTCTGCGCCCGGCATCTGCTCACGCCCCATGGGCTGCGGAGCCTCGCCCCGGATGATCCAGCCTACGTCGGCCACTATGGCGGCGACCGGCGACTCCGCGATGCCGCCTACCATCAGGGAACGGTATGGGGGTGGCTTATGGGCCCCTTTGTCCGGGCTCATTTGCGCGTCTATCAGGATCCTGCCCTGGCCCGATCTTTTCTCTGGCCTCTGGTTCGGCACGTGGCAGGGCACGGCGTGGGGAGCATCAGTGAGATCTTTGACGGAGATCCGCCTTTTGCACCACGTGGTTGCATTGCTCAAGCATGGAGCGTGGCGGAACTGCTCTGGACCTGGCAAGCGATAGGCGAGGGCAGCCAGGATTAGGCTCGCGGCTGGTCTGCTCCAAACACCCGGCAGCGATCCGATTTGCGTTTTCCCGGTTTAGATGCTATAATTCGCATGTCAGGGCGAGTAGCTCAGATGGCTAGAGCGCATGCCTCACATGCATGAGGTCGGGGGTTCGAGTCCCTTCTCGCCCACCTAGGGTTGGTTGGCCGTGGTCGTTCGAGCGCAGAGGCGCCGGTGTGCGACCACGGCTTGTCATGATTGTAGATGGTTCCAAACCGACAACGAGGCCATGTCCTTAGCACAGCGGTTTAGAAGGATTACCAAGGGCGACAGCCAAACAGATGTCGACTGGGCCATCTGTCTGGCGCGGTGGGGCTTGCTCGTTTTGGTCTTGATCGTGGCCCTGCTCGATCCAGCCCGCCATCTATCCTCCTTTGAGATTGCCCTCTTCTTCCTCGCCTTTGGTGCCTACAACCTGACCATCACGGTTTTGCTGGCGCTTCGCATCTTTACCGGGGCTGTGCCGGCCTTCACACTGGTCGTCGACACGGTGGCCATCCTTGTGATGCTGTATGTGTCGGGTGGAGTCGAGAGCCCCTTCTTTTTTGCCCCCCTATTCCCTATCCTGGTAGGTGCCCTGCGCTATGGCTGGTGGCCAGGCTTGCTCGTGGCTGCGATCTACTCTGTGGCGTTCATTGTGAGCGCAGTGCTAACGTGGGAGAAGGAGCAAGGTGCGAGCGCGTTCTTCCGCCCTGCTCTGTATGTGCTCATGTATACGCTGACCGGCACAGTGGGCGGGATCCTGAGCAGGCGAATGTCCACCGCAGGCATGCTGGGATGGGATGGCTCAAAGGGACGGGTGACGATTCCCGGACACGTCAGAATGGTCTATGAAATGGCCTCAAACCTGAGTGCCACCCTGAACTACGAACGAGTGCTCGAGGCCATTCTGGATATCAGCCGCCTGGGTTTCGTGGAACTGGGCCAGCGGATGGGGGAGTCGGTGGGATTGGTGCTGCTGTACCACAAGGATGGTTGTCTCGCGCCAGCGGCCCACCGTAACCTGGTGACTTCCGAAGACGAGAACCGGCGCATTCCAGGCAGAGATGGGATCGTGGAGTTGGCCGTTTCCTCGGCCCGCGCAGTCATCGGCGGCCCGCCATCTTCCGACCCCGAGTTGGAGGCATTCGATTCGCTGAAACGGTGCAAGTCGATGATCTGCGTGCCCCTGCGGGCTGGCTTTGAGACCTTTGGTGCTGTCCTGTTCGCTTCAGTCAAACCCCAAGTCTACTCGGAGGAGCATATCGAGCTCCTGACCATCTTTTGCAATCAGGCGACGATCGCTCTCCAGAATGCCAGTCTCTATCAGAGTCTGCGCGAGGAGCGGGACAAGATTGTGGACAAGGAGGAGCAGGCGCGTCACAAGCTTGCCCGGGATCTACATGATGGTCCCACCCAGGATGTCGCGGCCATTGCCATGCGGCTCAACTTTGCACGCCTGTTGGTGGAACGTGATCCCGTGCGGGCCAAGGTAGAGCTGGCACGCCTGGAGGACCTGGCCCACCGTACTGTTAAAGAGATCCGATCCATGCTATTTACCCTTCGTCCGGTCGTCCTGGAGACCGAGGGGTTGGTGGCAGCATTGAACCAGTATGCCGACAATCTCCGAGAGGACGATGACCTGCCCATCAAGATCGAAGCCGAACGATACGAAGACGTCCTGGACCTTGAGGTGCAGGGAGTCGTGTTTGCCATCATCGAGGAGGCCGTGAACAATGCCAAGAAGCACGCAGAGGCGGGACGTGTCTGGGTGCGGCTGGCGGTGCAAGGCGATCTGTTCATCGCCCAGGTGGCGGACGACGGGTGCGGTTTTGATCTAGAAGCTGTCGAGAGCGAGTATGGCTCGCAGGGCAGCTTGGGGCTGGTTAACCTCAAGGAACGGGCTGCCCTGATCGCAGGCACACTCAAGATAGACTCCACGCCAGGCGGTGGAACCCGCGTTACGCTGCTGGTACCCTTCTCCAGGGAAGAAATCTAGATCTGGGTAGGCAACGTCGTGGATCGGTTGACATTGATCTATTCTTCGTCTCCGTTGTTGTTCTGGGTACTTGGTTCGATCTTTGTATATGTGCTGGCGACAAACGCCCTGTGGCTGGCAAGATCCCTAGATCTGGTGCGCTCAACGCCCTCCCGCTGGCTGGTAGAGGTTGGGCGGTTTTTGTTTTTCCTGGGTGTACCGTACTTGGCGCTTGGGGGCTGGCCCCGCAGCTCCTTCCAGGGGCTCCTCGGACTGGAGGATCTGGGGTTGGCGGGTTTTGGTGGACGCTGGACGGTGTCCCGATGGCTGGACGCCGTAGGCACCGGCGTGGCGCTGGGTGTGATTGCCTTTGTCATCCTATATCTGGCCTGGGCCAATGCCAACCGGAAGAACAATGGCAGCCAGCCGAGCTGCGCACCGCGGTTGCGCTTTGCGCCACGGCCTTGGTGGGCGCTTCTGGTGGAGGTGATCTACCAGGAAGTGCACTGGGCTTTCTACCGGGGAGCGCTGGCCGTGACGCTGGGCGACTTTTATGCGGGCGTCTTCTGGGGCCTGGGGCTGGTGTATCTCGAATGGGCCGCAAACCCCACCTGGCGACGGGACTGGCGGCTGGAAGGCGAGGCTGCCGGGCGATGGCTGCGCGCGGCCCTGGCCCTGGTTTCGGCCTCGATCTTTTTCCTGACGCGCAACCTGTGGGTGTGCCTGGGGATCCACGCCATGTTGGAACTGGCCTTGTGGCGGCTGGGCCGGGAGCGTGTCACCGTCCCTGATGGCCCGTCACAGGCTGTAGAATTCTAGGATCCGCTTTTCCGTTTCCCCCTCGATTCGCGCCACGACTTGCACGTAAGGGGCAATGCTGGAATTACTCAGCTTGCGCTTGAGCAGCTCATCTACCTGAAAGATCCCCGCTGAATTGTTCATCGTGACCTCAATGGCGATGGGAACCTGGTCTCCCCGGCGGATGTCTACCCGGTCGATGGCCAGTGCCGAGATGGCATGGATGTCCATTGTGCCGGCCTCAAAAGGAATGCGAGACCGGCCTTCGGTCACGTCCAGGGCATCGGCCACTTTGACCACTCCAGCCTCGGTGGTCAGGCAAGCCATGTCCCAACGGTGGGCGATGACAGCGTGCAGCGTCTCTGCGATCATGATCGTTCGTTCTCGTAGGTCGTAGATCCCGTCCAGCAACTGCCTACCTTTGCGGTCGGCCAAGAAGAGGCTGTACTGCTCGTGGTTGCTGCGGTGGATGCTGATCCCCAGGTCATGCAGGCAAGCCGCCAGGACGACGATGACCTCGGCGTCATCGGTGGTCAGGCCGTGGTCGCGGACCACACCCATAGGAACATCAGCCTCGATGAGCAGGCGTACCAGCTTGAGGGCGATGTTGGTCACGATCTTGATGTGAACCTCGCCATGGTCGGTGATGCCGGTGCGGTCCATGGCGTTCACGTTGGCGCACTGCCAAAGGGTGTGGAGCTCTATGTCATGATCGACCCGGGCGACGAGTTGGTGTAGTTTGTCGTTGTGGCGGGTCGGCAGATTTAGTGGCATGAGATCGGTCATCGGTCCTCCTCGCTATTCCCAAAGGCGGCAGAAGGCGCATAGCTCGCCGGCGGTGGTGGGCTGACCGCAGCGGACGCAAGGGTGCAATTCGCTCTCCCTGGGCCGGGCAAAGGTCACCTGGCCCGAATCCCGCGCCCGCAGGAACTGTAGATAGAATTGCTGCTTGGTCCCCGGTGAGTTTAGCTCCAATTGGTTCAGCAGTTCTTTGTAGTAATTCGTAGTCGAACCCCTGGCAAAGGGGCATTCGTCGTAGATATAGTCGATGCCGCGCAGGAGGACAAAGGCCGCAGCTTCCCGCTCGTAGATGCGGACGAAGGGTTTGGCTTTGCGGGCAAGGCCGTCGCGCTCCTCAAGCACAGGGGCCTGGCGGGCCAGATAGCCGCTTTGCCACCGGAGGGTGTTTTGCATCAGGACAGCAACTTCGTCGTCCAGGTTGTGGCCAGTGGCGATGGCGGTAAAGCCACCGTCGCGGGCCACGCTGTTCATGATATGGCGCTTGACCAGACCGCACACCGCGCAAGGCCTGCCCCGCCCCCGTTGCGTAGTACGGGCCAGTTGGGGGATGGATTGGCCGTATTCGGCTCCCACATCCACCACGTGCAACAGGGCATCAGGATGGTGTTCCTCTACGAACTTGTTGCACATCTCCAGCGACTTGTTGGAGTAGCCGATCTCCTCGTCGATGCCCAGCCCAATATACATGCCCTCGGCCTGGTAGCCCAGTTGGAGGAGGACATCCCACAGCGCCAAGCTGTCCTTGCCCCCCGAAACGGCCACCAGTACCTTGTCCTCGGGAATGAACATCTTGTACTTTTCGATGGTTCGCTGCGTCATCGCTGTGAACCATTCCAGGAAATGTCTGCCGCACAGTCGCAGCCGGTGCTGCCTCATGTTGATGACGGCGGTGCCGCCGCACTTGCTACATTTCATGTCCATCTCGTGTGAAGAACGATTGCGTCCCCTGGTCCTGGTGGCACCGGGGCGACAGAGCAAGGTAGGTTCTTGAAAGGCCTTGTCCGTAGAATCACTGGCCTCCAGATACCACCGCCACCAGCTTGATGGTATCGCCGTCCTGGGTCAGCGTTGCATCGTTGATCAGTTTACCATCGCGCACAGCCAAGATCGACTCGGGGTTGAGTCCGGCCTTTTCGATGATGTGACGCACGGTGCTGCCCGGTTTGACCTCCCACGTGCTGTCGCGATAGATTACTTTGACCATGTTTTCGTCCCCTGATTTGCCAGGCATATCTGTATGGCCCGGCGTTCCGAGCTCTTGTCCCCGTCAATTGTACCACGAGGAAGAGCAAGAATCAAACCCCTGCGCAGCGAAAGGCCGCGGTGGGTAGCTTTAGTCGTAAGCGCCAGAAGGCGTCACAACAATCCCAGGAGATCGAAAAGCGGGACGCCTATTGCCCAGACGTCCCGCCCCGGTAGATGCTTTGCAGTGGTTCCTGGCTACTCGTTCTGCAGCTCACCCCATTTGGCAAGCAGGTAGCCGTGGGCCTCGATGGCGACCTTGGCGCCCTCGCCGATGTGAACCAGCACCTGCTCGGAGACGTGGGTCACGTCGCCCGCGGCGAATACCCCTGGGTGACTGGTCGCACCGTAGATGTTCACCCTGACGCGCCCTTCTTTGTCCAGGTCTAACCAGTCGCGCACCAATTCGGAGTTTGGTTTGCGCGGCAGCTTTACGAACACGCCCTTGACAGGCACTTCCAGCCGCCCGCCATCCACCGTCTCGACGACGATGCCTTCCACGTAGCTATCGCCGCGGATCTCGCGCACGGTGGACCCCTCGTGGATGGTTACATTCTCGGTCCGGCGCAGGGTCTTGACCAACGGCCAGTCGGCGGGCAGCAGATCCGGGGCAAAGAGATAGACATGGTGGGCATAGCGGGCCAATTCCAGCGCTGCCAGTTGTGCCCGGCGGTAGGTGCCCACCACTGCGACCTGTTTGCCCAGGAAGAGTGAGCCGTGGGCGACGACCGAGTAGCTGAGGCCGCGACCTGCCAACCGCTCTTCGCCTGGCACCTTGAGCCGTTCTGGCTTGGCGCCAGTGGCGATGATCAGCGACTGCGACTCAAACTGGTCGCCATCCACGGTAAAGATCGAAAAGTGATCATCCTGGGGTTCTACCTTGACCACACGGTCGTAGACCCGACAAAAGTCCAGGTAGTCCAATTGCTGGCGAAAACGGCCCAGCAATTCCTCGCCGGTGATCATGCCGTGGATGTCGGCCGCATCCTCCAGCTCCATGAAGTAGGTGGTCTGACCGCCCCAGCGCTCGGCGATGATCAGTGTCTCCAGCCGGCGGTTGATGGCCGTCACGGCGGCGGTGATGCCCGTTGGTCCTCCCCCAATAACAATCAGATCGTACATGTTTGCCTCCCTCCCTACGCGGCTGGTGCTGGGGGGATGATCCCGCTATCCATCAAGACCTGGATCATATCCCTCGCCTGGCGGATCTTGGCTTCAGCCAAGCTGTAGAGCTCATCACGGGAGAGATCCAGACGGGCCACTCCCTGTTCCTGGGCTTTGAGTGCCACGGCCACGGCTTCCCGGGGAAAGAGCTCCCACTCATCCATGGTGGGCATGATGTTGTCTTCGGTGATGCCCCGCTCCTCGGCAAAGAGGGCGACTTCACGGGCAGCGGCGATGGCCATCTCGTCGGTGATGGTCCTTGCCCGAACATCCAATACCCCGCGAAAGATGGCGGGGAAGACCAGCGAGTTGTTCACCTGGTTGGGGAAATCGGACCGGCCGGTGCCCACCACCCGCGCACCTGCTTCCTTGGCCTCCCAAGGCCAGATCTCGGGGATGGGATTGGCTGCCGGGAAGATGATGGCCTCCTCGTTCATGGCCGACACCCACTCGGCCAGGATCGTGCCCGGCCCCGGCTTGCTCAGAGCGATGCAGATGTCCGTGCCACGCATGGCCTCGGCCGGGCCGCCGACACGCCCCTCGGCATTGCTATTCAGGCAGATGCGCCACTTGTCCACGTACTCGATCTTGCGTGCCTCGATATCCTTGCGTCCCGGATGCAACAGGCCGCGGCTGTCACAGGCATAGATGTTGCCCCATTGGACGCCACAGGTAAGCAGCAGCCGCAGGGTGGCGACGTTGGCCGCCCCCGTGCCGATGAGGGATATCTTGACTTCTTCGATCTTCTTTTCGACGATTTTGAGGGCGTTAAGCACGCCGGCCAGGATCACGGTGGCCGTGCCCTGCTGGTCGTCGTGCCACACAGGGATGCGTACCTCGGGGTCGGTGCGTAGCATGTCCAGCACGCGGAAGCACTTGGGCTGGGAAATATCCTCCAGGTTGATGCCGCCGAACGAGGGCTGGATCAGCTTGACGGCGAGCATGATGCGGTACGGGTCCTTGGTATCGAGGCAGATGGGCATGGCATCGACGCCGCCGAGATACTTGAAGAGCATGGCCTTGCCCTCCATGACCGGCAGGGCAGCTTCCGGGCCAATGTCGCCCAGACCCAACACCCTTGTGCCGTCGGAGACGATGGCCACAGTATTGCCCTTGTTGGTATGCTCAAAGACCTTCTCGGGATGGGCATGGATGTCGCGGCAAGGGGCGGCTACGCCGGGCGAGTACCAAACCCCAAAATCGTCAAAATCATTGATCTCGACCTTGGGCGCGATCTGCACCTTGCCCTGGTAGAATGGGTGCAAGCGCATCGCGTCTTCGGCAGGTTTCCTGGCTTGGGCCAGGAGCTCCTCCTTGGTAAGCATGGGACCTCCCTTCCAAAACTGTTCAGGACTCGGAAAACTCGTCCGAGAACGTGCCAAGCCCCTGTTTCGGACAAGTTGGCTCTATCCTCGAGGGCGCCATCCGCCCTCGGCGACGAGGGCTCGAGCCGCTTGGGCAGTACCGAGCCTGGAACGATTTGACTACTACTCGCTCAAAGCCCCAGTCCCGGGGGCGCCATCCGCCCTCGGGGACGAGGGCTCGAGCCTCTTGGGCAGTAGCGGGCCTGGATCGATTTGGCTGCTACTCGCTCAAAGCCCCAGTCCCGGGGGCGCCATCCGCCCTCGGGGACGAGGGCTCGAGCTTCTTGGGCAGTACCGAGCCTGGATCGATTTGACTACTACTCGCTCAAAGCCCCAGTCCCGGGGGCGCCATCCGCCCTCGAGGACGAGGGCTCGAGCCTCTTGGGCAGTACAGGGCCTGGATCGATTTGGCTGCTACTTTCCCGGACACTGGGCAATCACGTTGGGATCGATGCCCTTGTGACCGTAAGCTTTGTCAAAGTGCGCGCTAAAGTCGCAGGCCAGTTTCTGGGCACGCCGGTCAAAGGCCTCTTGGTCCGCCCAGGTATTGCGTGGGTTGAGCATTTCGGTCGGCACGTCGGGACAGGCGCGCGGTACCAGGGTGTGGAACAGCGGATCCTCGTCGTACTCGACGTCCTCCAGGTCGCCTTCCAGTGCAGCGTGGACGATGGCGCGGGTGATGTCGATGTCCATGCGCGCGCCGATACCAAAGGGACCTCCGCTCCAGCCGGTGTTGACCAGGTAGACCTGCGAACCATGCTTCTGCATCCGCTCACCCAGCATCGAGGCATAGACGTCGGGATTGCGCGGCATGAAGGGCTCGCCGAAAAAGCGGGAGAAGGTGCTCACCGGGTCTACGATGCCGGTCTCGGTCCCGGCCAGCTTGCAGGTGTAGCCCATCAAGAACCACAGCATGGCCTGCTCGGGCGTCAGCCTGGCTACTGGCGGCAGCACGCCGTTGGCGTCGGCGGCCAGGAAGAGGATGGTCCTGGGATGGCTGCCCACCGGCGGAGTCTTGATATTGGTCAGGAACCGCAGCGGATAGGATGCCCGCGAGTTGGGGGTGTACCGCTCGTCGTCCACATCAAAAACCCCCCAGGGGTACATCATGCAGTTCTCAACGATGGCACCATGTTCTTGGGGAGAGGCCTCATGAAAGACGGCGTCCCAGATCTCGGGCTCCTTTTTCTGCCGGAGGTTGATCAGCTTGGCGTAGCAGCCGTTCTCGAAATTGGCGATGCCATTGTCGCTCCAACCGTGTTCGTCGTCGCCCAGCAGCGCCCTGCGGGGGTCGGCCGACAGGGTCGTCTTGCCGGTACCGGACAATCCCAGCAACAGGGCGATGTCGCCTCCGGTGCCCTCATTGGCCGAGCAGTGGAGGGGCAGGATGCCCTCGCCGGGCAGCACATAGTTCATCACGGTGAACATGAGCTTCTTGACGCTGCCTCCATAGGCCGACCCGTAGACCACGCCCAGGCGCCGGTCAAAGTCCATGGCAACCGCCATATCGGAGGTGCGGCCGTCGGGCAGCTTGCGCAGTCGTCCCTCGTACTTTTCGCGTCGCAGCTTGTTGTAGGGCACAACCACCAGCTTGAAGGGTCGATCTGCGAAAATACTCCGCCCAATGTCGGGCGACACGGGCCGGAACATATTGTCGGTGAACAGGGCGGCCAATGCCCAGTCGGTGACCGTCTGCACCGGCATGGCGTACGAGGTGTCGGCCACGAGGGTGCGGTCGGTGACGTACAAGCGTTTCTTGGCCGACAGTGTCTGGAGGGCGTCCTCCAGGATCATGTCGAACGTCTCGGGGTCCATCGGGATGTTGTTGGGCGAATCCCAGTCGATGTTGCTCTCGCTCTCCGCCCGCCGCACGATGTAGGTGTCCTTGGGGCTGCGGCCAGTGGACTCGGGCGGGGTCCAGGTGGCCAGGGCGCCGTTGGCGCTGACGATGGCCTCGCGGTTCTTGAGCCCCTCCTCGATCATCGTCTCCCGAGGCGGGTTGTCCAGGACGTCGGGATGCATTTCCACAACTTGGGGGATTCTCTTTTGGAATTCCACGTTAACCTCCATTGGTTCGTGTCTGCTACATAGGCGCCATTGCCAAGTAGGAATTTCTCACCAGGAGAACAGAGCTTCTCCACCAGCCGCAGTCTCGGGCACTACCTTGCCCGGATTCAGGATGTTCTTTGGATCCAACGCCTTCTTGATGCCAGCCATCACGTCCATCGAGATCGGGCCGATGTCCTGTTCCAGGAAGGCAAGCTTGAGATTGCCGACCCCGTGCTCGCCCGACAGGGTGCCCCCCAGCCGCACCGAAACGTCAAAGATGGCGGCAGCAGCCTTTTTCATCTTTTCTACCTGCACTGGGTCACGCTTGTCAAAGAGGATGTTGGGGTGCAGGTTGCCGTCACCCGCGTGGCCAAAGATGGCGATGGGGATGTCGTGCACGCGCGAGATCTCTTTGATGGCAGCCACCGCTTGTGGGATCGCGCTGCGCGGCACCGAGAAGTCCTCACCCAGCTTGTTGGGCGCCCGGCGGGCCAGGGAGGGACTGATGGAGCGCCGGGCAGACCACAGGGCTGCGCGCTCCTCTTCGGTGCGCGCCACCTCCACATCCCGGGCGCCGGTGGCCCGGCAGATCTCGGCGATTGTCTCGATCTCTTTCAGGACGGTGTCCACATCCATGCCGTCGGACTCGATGATCAGCATGGCCTCCACGTCCAGGGGCAAGCCCAGGTGCATTGCCTCCTCGATGCTGGCGATGGCCGTCTCGTCCATCAGCTCGATAGTGGCCGGGGTGATGCCGGCGCTGAGGATATTGTTGACGCAGGTGCTGGCATCGGCCAGCTTGGGAAAGATCGCCTTGGCGGTGCGGGCGACCTTGGGCAGGGGGATCAGCTTGAGGATCAGCTCAGTGATCACGCCCAGTGTGCCCTCGGAACCGACGAACAACTGGGTAAGGTTATAGCCGGTCACGTTCTTGATGGCCTTGCCACCCGTATGGAGGATCCGCCCGTCAGCCAACACCACCGTCAGCCCCATGACATAGTCGCTGGTGACGCCATACTTGAGGCAGCGGGGACCGCCCGCGTTGCAGGCGGCGTTGCCACCCAGCGTGCTCTGCTTGATGCTGCTGGGGTCAGGTGGGTAAAAGAGCCCCTTCTTGGCCACGGTGTCGGCCAGGTCCTGGGTGATGACGCCCGCCTGGGCGGTGACGATGAAATTTACTTCGTCGATCTCGACGATGTGGTTCATGCGGCAGGTGTCCAGGACCATCCCACCGGTCATTGGGATGGAGGCGGCTGCCAAGCCGGAGGCCATGCCCCGGGGCACTACCGGGATCTCTTCCCGCCACGCCACCTTCAGGACCTGGCTGACCTGCTCTGTGGTGTCGGGCCGGACCACGGCGTCCGGCCGCCGCTCGGCAAAGGTGCCATCGTACGAATAGGCGACCAAGTCCTCGGGCTCGGTCAGCACATGTTTCTTGCCGACGATGGTTTGGAGTTGTTTTAGAACGCGTTGGTCGAGCATGCAATGTCCCTTTCCTGTGACCAAGTACCTCCCGAAAGTGCGCTGGCCTTCGTTTCCGAATGAGCATCGTCCCTCAAGGGCGGACGGCGCCGCCAAGGACAGAGCCTGTTTCTCCTAAACAGAGGCCTTGAGCGAGCTTCCAGATAGATGCTAAAGGCTATCCTCCGGCTTATCAGCTTGGGACCGACATCTCCCAAAGGTGCGCCAGAGTTTCCGTCAATCCGTTTCTCCATCGCGATATGCTTGGGCCAACAACTGGCTGGGGTGGACCACCTTTGTCTTGAGCCCCCGCCGCTTGACGCCCAAGCTCAACTGCATCTGGCAGCCGGGACAGCCGCTGGCGACGATCTCGGCCTCAGTCTCGGCCAGGTTGTCCATCTTGGTCTCCAGCACTCCGACGGAGGTGTGATAGTGGGTGATGAGCTGGGTACCGGCCGAGCCGCAGCAAGTGTCGGCGCCTTCCATCTCGACCAGCTCGACACCCGCCGCTCGCAACATCTCTCGAGGTTGCTGTCGCAGACCCTGGGCCCGGCAGAGGTGGCAGGGATCGTGGTACGTTACCCGGGCGTCCACCTTTCCCCCCGGCGGGCGGATGCCGATCTCGACCAGGAACTCGCTGATGTCGCGCACCTTGGCGGCAAACTGCTCGGCCCGTTCGGCGTACGCCGGGTCGTTGGCCAGCCAATGGGCATATTCCTTCAGCGACGAGCCGCAGGTGGCGCAGTCGGTGACGATGGCGTCCACGTTCAGGCCCAGCAGCAGGTCGATATTGTGCCGGGCCGCCGCGCGTGCCTCGTCCTTGAAGCCGTAACCCACCATGGGCATGCCGCAGCATTTGACTTTTTTGGGGATGACCACGTCACAGCCGTTCTCGGCCAGCACGTCCACCGTAGCCTTGGACCCGTCGGCCATCATCACGCCCTGGACGCACCCCAAAAAATAGGCCACGTGTGCCCGGCGCTCGCCCCGGGCCGGGACCACATCGGGCAATTGGTGGCGGGTGCCGCGCAACGGCAAGTTGTGGGGCAACATCCGCTCCATATCACGCAACTGTGAGGGCAGGATACTGGTCACACGCATGGCGTTCGCCAGCCGGCGCAGTCCGGAACGATCATAAAACGCTACCGGTTTGGTGAGTATTTCCAGCAGGCCGGTCCGCGGAAAGACGCCCCGGAAGAGGACCGGCTTCAGCGGTGGCGTGGGCGTTGCCTGGCAGATGGCCCACCTGGCTTCCAGGCAGAGGTCGGCAGGCTTGATGCCCACCGGACAGATATCGTTGCAGGCCAGGCAGTCCAGGCAGCGATACATGTGATCCTTGAAGTTTCGAGTCAGATCCAACTCGCCCTCGATGGCTTTGGCCACCAGGGCCACCCGGCCTCGCGGTGACTCGGTCTCGCGCAGGCTGTCCTTGTAGGTAGGGCAGACCGACAGGCACAGCCCACAGCGGATGCAATAGTTTACGTCTGCTTGGGTTGGGCCCTCGAAGCCTTCCCATGCAGATTTGGGATTCTGTTCCATACTCGTGGATCTACTTTCTAGGCTATGATGAATACTCGAATGCGATTTCGGCAAAAGCTCCGATGATCAGATTAGACACAAAACTCTATTTGCACTTGCCGGTGACAGAGCGCATGGCTACTCCTGAACAATGGGCAGCGTCAGCAAGGCGTGCGGGACGACGAGGGCTTCCAGGTTATGTCCCAGCCTTGCACCCACCATATCAAAGGCGACCTCCATCGTCGGTGCGGCCAGGAACTTGGCAGAGCGGATCAGATCCGGATCCACAGCCCCAACGATGATTACGTCGTTCTGCTCCAGCACCTTGGCCATGACAAAGGCTCGCTGCTGCCCGGGCGGGTAGCCGTGCTGGCGGGCGTCCTCCAGGATGGACCGCACGTCAGGGGCGTCCTGCATCGCCTTGAGGAAACGCTGCTCGCCCACGCCATCGCCGGCACCCTCCTCGCACGGTGCCGGCACGATAAAGCATCCGCCCGGTCTGACCACTGGCACCGGCCCAAAAAACAGGTAGCTGGCCGCCCGGCTGGCCTGGTAGAGGTTGGCGTCCTTGGGGAAGCCCACGCCGGCCACGGCCACGTCATACTGCTGCGGCACCGGCACCTCATAAAGGGTCTTGGCAACGGCTACCAACTCCTGGAACGTAGCCTCTGGCTCGCCAGCCCGGACATAGACCACACGTTTCTGGTCGTCCTGCACGACGTTGACGATGAATCGCAGACCTGCCCGCCGCGCTGCCTCGGTGATGGCTTCGTGGAAAGGGTTACCCTGGACGCGTCCCAGGCGCGTGCCCGGATGGTCGATCATGTGCGGGCCATGGGTGTAGGCGATCATCTTTTCGCCCGCCGCGCCGACGGCCAGCGTCTTGCGCCCCCCGGAGTAGCCGGCATACTGGTGTGGCTCTACGATGCCGGTGGCGATCAGCAGATCGGCCTCGTAGGCTAGCCTGTTGACCGATAGGGGGATACCACTCTCGGTGGTCGCCATGTCCACCAGAGAATAAGGGATTAATGGCTCGTTGTCCACCACCCGGTAGCGACTCACCACGGCCTGGCCCAGCTTGGCCACCTTTTCCTCGGGCGTGCTGGCGCGGTGCAGGCCTATGCCACACAGCAGGGTGATATCCCGGTCGTGGACGCCGGCTGTCTCCAGTTCGTTCAGGATCGGCGGCACCAACAGATGGTCAGGGCTGGCGCGGGTGATGTCGGTGAAGACGATGCACACCCTGTCACCCGGCCCGGCCAGCTCCCGCAGCGGCGGCGAGTTGGTGGGATCCGCCACAGTTTCGGCCACCGCTGCCGGTACGTTCTCGATAGGCGGCACGGTCCTGGATTCGACGACCATGCCCTGCCAGTCAGGGGGCAGGTCGAAGCTCAGTTCGCCTCTGTCGAATGGGACTGTGTACATGCCTCTTTCTTCACCTCGCTATTCACTGCCAGACTCTCACAAACACACAACGCCCTGGCTTGACAGGGCGTTCGCAACAACGTCTCGCAAGCCACCATTGGCCTGGAATCTTTGTGCTTCGTTTCACATTATACCACATGGGTGTGCTGCCTACAAGAATCAGAGTCGCAAAGGCCGGACGTGTCACTCATTGTCCAGGACCTTGCCGCGCTTTTGCTTTGTCTCGCTGCGCTTGTGCTTAGCACGGAGCCGCTTCTCTTTAGAGGCTGCCGTGGGACGGGTCGGTTTGCGACGTTTGCGGCGCTTGAGGGCCTGGCGCAGCAGGTCCTGGAAACGGGCCACTACTTCCTCCCGGTTACGCAACTGGCTCCGCTCCGATTGGGAGACAAGGTGCAATATTCCGCTCGAGTCTGTGTATCTGGACAATCGCTTCAGGATCCGCGCCCGCTGCTCGTCGTCCAGGCTGGGCGAGTTGGCCACGTCAAAAAGCAGCTCTACACGGGTGGAAGACTTTTGCACGTGCTGTCCCCCTGGCCCGCTGCTTCTCGAAAAGCGGAAGCCAAGCTCATCCAGGGGGATGCTCAATTGTTTGTTGATCTGCAGGTCGTTCTCGTCCACAATTCCATCGCAAAGCCGCATAATCCCCAGGGAAATGCCGGACTTTTCATCCCCAGATAGCCAACCCGCTGGGCTCCTCGCGCGGTTTCCATTCGGTGGGGTTCATCCAATCGGTGGCCTTCCAGGGCATATTCTCGGGCTGGACCATGGGTAGCACTTCACGGAAGAAGGCGAGCCGCTCCGGGCCGGTCATGGGTGTGAAGCTCTCGGCCACGGTCAGGTCAGCCTCCAGCTCCTCCATCGTGGAGCAACCGGCGATGACGGTGGTCAGTGGCAAGGCCAGGGCATATTGCAGCGCCCGGTCGGCGAGGTGGGCCAGCTTTTTGTAGCCAAAGATCTTCATGCCGATCACACCCACGCCTTTTTGCGCGGCTACCGGCAGAAACTCCTCGGCAAAGCTGTAGATGAAATGGTCCAGCACGGAGACGGCCACCAGCACTGTGTCGAAGGGGAAGCGGCGCAGGGCCTCGATCTGGATCTGGGGATCGGTGTGGCCACTGATGCTGATGTGGCGCACGAGGCCTTCCTCGCGGGCCTGGATCGCCGCTTCCAGGGCGCCGCCCCTGGCCGTCATCTGGTCCAATCGGTCAAAGCTGTACACGTTGTGCAGCCGCCATTCGTCCACGCGGTCGGTTTGCAGCCGGGCCAGGCTCTCCTCGAGCTGGCGACGCGCCCCGTCGCGCCTTGTTTCCACGGTCTTGGTGGCGATCCACATCTCACCGCGACGGTGCTTGGCCACCAAGCCCACCCGCTCCTCCGACTGGCCCTTGGAATAGGCCCAGGCCGTGTCAAAGTAGCGGATGCCTCGATCCAGGGCGGTGTTGAGGATGGCCAGGGCCTGGTCCTCGTTGCAGCCTTCCTCGTCTACAACGCGCTGGGCGCCAAAGCTCAGGATGGGGAACGACTCCCCAGTCCTGCCAAACGGTCGTGTTTCCATGCTAGAATCCTCCCTCTGATGTCAGAGTTCCTGGGCCGACATGTTCTCTGCCCCCGCAAACGGGAACTTGCAGATTTTGCACCAAGAACGAGTATAGCACACGCTCCTGGGAGCGTCAAAGATCTGTCGCGCCACCGGACAGATGCCAGGCGTTCGTATCCTGAAGTCGTTTGTTGGGCGACATTGCCCCACAGACTGCCCTGTCACGGCTTTGCGGGGCCAGGTGCCCGGCACCTGCGTTTCAGGCTGCGCCCAGGGAAGCAGCCAGGTCGCGGGGTGTAACGCCGGGCGACTCGATATCATGGCTCCGGTAGAACGCCTCTACCGCGCCCGGCACCTCAGACAGGTGTGCGCCGACGAGGTATCGCTCCAGTTTGGCCAGTCCGTCAGCAGGGTAGAAGAAAAAATCACCCGACAGGCCAACGGTCACAATCTGCCCCTGCTGTGTCTCTACCGTGGCGCGGATCAGGCCACCGGGCGCTTTGTGTACCCGCTGGACTACTTCCACCCCCTCCGCTATTTTGACGAGCCGCCCATTCTGGAAACGTCTGCCCGGCTTGAGCAGCCAGTCCTCGGTCGTGTGAGTCTGGGCCAATTCCGCCACCATGTCGTACACAGCCTCTGGAAGGGCCGCGGGGGTCAGCGGACCCAACGCGACCGCAAAGCTGGAAGCCAGCGCTGCGGTCATTGTTTCCCAATCCGGCACCTGGCCCGACTCACGCCGCAGAGTCGTCAGATTCTCGTGCAAGCTCTTGAACACCTTGTCACGGAACTTGGCGTCGGGCACGCGCAGCACGCGGGTCATGGTCTCGTAGTCGAAATCGGCGATGAGATTTCCCACGAGGACCAAGTGATCCACGATCTCGGCTGCGCCATTGCCCGAGATCTTGCGCCCTTCCACGGTGATGATGTCGTTCACCGGCTTGTAGCGCGCTTCGACCCCAAGCTCTCGATAGGTCTGCACCACGGGGGCCAGGAACCTGCGGTAGAAGTCGGCCTTGTCCCCTGAGGCCAAGGGGTTGTCCTTGTGGAGGACAAGCTGGTAGAAGAGCTGCTGGCCATCCAGGTAGACTGCTCCGCCGCCCACCTCTCGGCGAAAGATCGGGATGCCGGCCTCGCGGCAGTAGGCCATGTCCACTTCCTGCTCCGCATCCTGATGGTAGCCGATGCATACATAGGGCTCGGCCGGCGCCAACAGGATGAGGCCTTCCATGCCCAATCGTGGCAAGGCGTGGTAGATCAGTTGCGAGTCGAGCCAGGGTACGCGGCCCAGGTTGTACAGATTCATCTTGTCGTACCTCCCACACAAATGCTCAGGCCTGGCATGTCTTGTTTCGCCCTCGCGATCTATCTGGAAATGTGAAACTGCGGCAAATAGTCGGCATACTCGGCCAGGTAGGCGTCGAGGATGGCTTGGGCGGTATCCAGGTCGTTGATGCAGGGATCGAGAAGGAGGGCCTGGAGGGCTGCCTGCCGGTCGCCGGTGGCGGCAGCATCCACGGCCAACCCCGCCACGGTGATCTCGCGGCGACATAGCTCGGCGACGATCTCGGGCAATGGGCCAACGTCCAGCCCTTGGATGTCCCCATCGCGCACGAGGGCGGGTAGCTCTACAATGGCCCCGTCCGGCAGGTTGGCGATGTGCCCCTGGTTGGGGATGTTGACTGCCGGGCGGTAGACCTCCTGGCTGCCCCAAAGGCCCTCAATGAGCTCCACTGCCCCCTCGCCCTCGGCACCTTCGAGTTCGTCCAGCGAGGCACCGCCCCGGGCCATGGCCTCGATGGCCTGCCATTGCTCATCGCGTCTGGCGCTGGCCAGACCCCATTCGTAGAGGTAGAGGTTGTGCTTTTTCCAGGGCTGGGTCTGAGGGTCGTGACACCAGGGCAGATACTCGGCCAGGTGGCTGTCGCCGGGTACAGGGCAAAGGCCGGTAGCCCGGAATACCGCACGGGTCAGGGGCTCGAAATCAGCTGGCAGATCCATAAACGCCTGGCGGAAGGCCGGATACAGGTCTTCGCCGGTGCGCCGGTGGCGCAGGTCCAGGATCCAGGTGAAGTGGTTGAGGCCGGCGGCCTTGATGTCCAACGATTGCCTGGCCTGATGGGCTACGCGCCGGGCTTGGGGCCAGATGTCAGGGTGTGCATCGCTGTTGACACCGTGCGGCACGTCAATGGACAGCCGGTCAGCCAGGGCCACGCCGGCCATCATGTACGCAATGTCAATCTGGTGGCACAGGCCCACCGCCTTGATCTGGCTATAGCGGCTCACGGCCAGGCACAGGCGCGGAACCGGGTTGGCAAAGTTGAGGAGCCAGGCACCAGGACACAGCTCCTCCATGTCCCGGGCGATGGCCAGCAGTTCGGGCACCTGGCGCAGGGTATGGGCAAAGCCCCCTGGCCCACCGTTCTCGCCGTAGGGCTGGCGCACACCGAACTGGAGGGGCAACTCCCAGTCGCGCCGCCACAACCCCTCACGGGGGCCAGTCTCGATGGAGACGACGACAAAGTCGGCGCCCCGCAGGACATCCCGGCGCCGCATCGAGCTTTCGATGGTCAGGTCTGCACTCCACTCACAGTTCAGACGCCGGGCCAGGGCATCGATGAGGAAAAGCCCTCCGGCATTGAGGTCGACCAGGGACAGCGTGCCGCCTTGCAGCCGGGAACTGCGAACCAGGGTAGCCAGTGTGCCCAGCCCAAAAATGGCGCTGCCCGCGCCAATGATGACGACCTTTGGTTTCATGTTCATCCCTTTTTCCGGTTTCTTCTGCAGGCGGCCATTTTACCGCGGAGCCCCTCAGAAGTCAATCGGGAGGGAGGCAATAGTACAAGAGTCCTATTGCCAAAGATCCGCGAGGCTGGTATACTGCAAGAGGCCAGGAGAGAAACGACATTTCCATGTCTCCTTTCTCCTTCTTTCTGAGGGCGGGTCTCGTTGTGGGGGACGAGGCGCGCCCTCAGTCGTTTTGCCGGATAGGTACCTACTGGGATGCGGCCTTTTCCGCGATCCTTCTGAGCTTTTCCCTCGTATCAGCGGGCAAAGGCTCAGGTTGATGTTCCTCCAGGATTGCCTCTACTCGCTCAGCAGCCCGCTCACCAAGCGTCTTGCCACCCTGATCATGCCAGGTCTTGTAGTCGTTCTGATCGAGAAGGCTGGGAAGCCAGATCTCCCGAAAATGCCTGCGCGTGTGGTCTTTGTTCAGGTAGTGTCCCTCGAACCCGGCCTGGCCAATGACGTCCAGCGCCAGCCTCTCCTCCGTCACGGCGACGCCCTTCAAGAACACTTCGATCCAGCCGATGATCTCCTCGCAAATGACCATTTGGGCAAGGGAAAAGGTGAGGCCGCTCTCCAGGTACCCCAGATCGTGGATGATGTTTCCGCCCACCAGCGACTCGGCCAGAAGGGTCAACGCTGCTTCGGCCGCTGCCTGCTGGTCCACAACCTTGGAATCAGAGACCCCTCCCCAGCCAAAAGCGGGCAGGCCGTAGAGGCTGGCCATCGCCTGGAAGATGCCCCGCTCCGGATCGGCGTAGGGCGTGACCATGGTGCGCATGTTCATGGGTGAGGGCTGCATACCGGTCATGATGTAGGGAGCGCCCTCCCGTCTCAACTGCGAGAGCACCAGGCCCAACAGCACACCGGCGTTGTCGAGAGCCACGGCGCCAGCCGGGGTGATAGGGCTGGTCACTCCACCGGTGGATGCCGGGATGTAGAGAGCAGGAAGTCCTTTCCCCGATAGGTGAAGGAGCTTTTGCAGCGCCTCCTTGTTGTGGTTCACCCCCGAAACCACGTTGATGTAGCTGGTCACCAGGGGATTGCGCCTCAGGACGTCTGGACCTCCCACGACAGCCTCGGCCATCTCTACCGCAGCCACCAGGCCCTGCAACTCGTAGGCGACGATGATAATCGGTTTGGTGGTGTGGGTAAGCATGGCCTCCATCTGGTAGAGGTCGGCCATGGTCTGATCCACGTCTCTGGGCAGCACCATGGACATGCAAAAGTCGATGCCTGGTAGGGCGTCGCACAGGGTAGTACCTTCCACGACGTCTTTCAGGACCGGTTTCCGGCGCTCCCCTGTCCGGTGATCGATGATGTTCATGCAGTCGGATCCCGGCCCGTAGAAACAGCGGTTTCCCTCCAGGCGCATGGCCGGCTCCTCATAGCGGTTGTACAGTACCACCCGCTTGGGCACAGTGGTGAATGCTTTGTCGACCATGCCTGAGGGGACACGCACCAGGTTGCCCTCACTCACATCTGCCCCACCCTTCTTGAGCAGGTCAATGGCTTCCTGATGGTGCAGTTTTGCGCCAAAGCGCTCCAAGATCTCCAGGCTGGCCCAGTGTATCCTTTGGGCCTGTCCTGGGGAAAGGCGTGCGAACTGCACGCTCCCGTACGCCTGGTCGTTGGGGTTGATCTGGGCCATGGTTCTCACCTGACTTTCCGAGACATAGTACAGCCTGGCATCACGCAGCGGGCATGATGCCAGGCTGGATGACATTCTCCTGGTGATAACGGGGTATCGTTGTCCTCTTTGTGGTCTGTGATCACGCCTCGTCCAGGACCTTGCCGTATGTGAACAGATCGCCGGCCTGGTAGATGTCCATCTGGACCGTGGAGAAGGGCTCGGCATCGAAGGCCTTTTCACCGTTCAGCACGAGCCGTCCGGTCTCAAAATCGATCTCGATCTGATCGCCGTTCTGGAACTGGTCATAGATCCGGGTCAGGTCGGGCAGGATGACGATGGGGAAGCCGCTGTTGATGGCATTGCGTTTGTAGATGGCCCCATAGCTCTCGGCCACCACCGCGCCGATGCCCAGGGAACGGAAACAGTCGACCGCCTGCTGGCGGCTGGACCCAGCCCCAAAATTCACCCCGGCCAGGAGCACGTCGCCCGGCCGGGCTTTTTGAGCAAAGTCCTCCCAACCCCGGAGATTGTCCAGCGCATACTGCCCCATTTGCTCCAGGTCGGTGATGTGCAGGTAGCGGTTATGAAAGATCATGTCGGTGTCAATGTCGTCGTACAGTTCGCCATCGGGCGAGGTCAGCACCCAGGCCCGGCCCTTGATCCTCGTTGTTTTCGCAGTCATCTCTGCCTCCTATGCCCTGGGCACTGTGATCTCGCCGGCAAGTGCGGCCCACGCAGCCACGGCCGGGCTGGCCAGGTAGTTGTCGCCAGGTCCCTGCTTGCCGGCAAAGTTACGATTGCTGGTCGAGATCTGCACTTGCCCCTGGCCGACCATGCCGATGTGGCCTGAAGCGCAGCCGCCGCAGCCGGGGTTGCTGATGACAAAACCGGCCTGGAACAGGGTCTGCAGCACACCGCTTTCCAACATCTGGGCATAGACCTCGCGGGTGGCGGGCACGACTGAGGCCACCATGCCGGGGGCGATGTGCTTGCCCTCGACGATCTGGGCGACGGCGGCGAAATCCTCAAAGCGCCCATTGGTGCAGGAGCCGATAAAGACCGAGTCCACCTTGGTGCCGGCCACGTCGCGCACAGACTTGACGTTGTCCGGCTTGGGTGGACAGGCGATGAGGGGCTCGAGGCCAGAGATGTCGACTTGAATCTCCTGGGTGTACTCGGCGCCTGCGTCAGCCTGGAGCGCGTGCAGATCATCGCGTCTGCTTCGCTCGCGGCAGAAAGCCAGGACCTCCTCTGAGGGGGGGATGAGGCCGATGATGCCGCCCATCTCGGTCATCATGCTGGCCAGGGTGATGCGTCCCGGCAGGTCCAGCGCCTCGATGGCCGGGCCATAGAACTCGACCGCCTGGCCCAGGGCCCCGCTGGCACCCAGCACCCGCAGGCAGGCCAGGGTCAGATCTTTGGCGGTGCAGGGGGGTTCGAGCTCGCCCTCGATCGTCACCTTCATGGTGCGGGGCACCTCGAACCAGGTCTTGCCTGCCTTGAAGGTGAAGGCGATGTCCTGATCGCCCATACCCTGGCCGAAAGCCCCGATGGCACCCAGGATGTTCAGATGGCTGTCGGTGCCCACAAAGGTGGAACCGGGCCAGGCCAGGCCATACTCGATGGCCACGTGGGAGCCAATGCCCATGTCCACGTCGAATACGCGCACGCCCTGTTCCTTGGCCCAGTCGCGGCAGATCTGCTGGTTGATGGCGTAGGGGATGTTGTTGGCCGGCGTGACCAGATCGAAGGTGAAAAACGTCTTGGCCACGTCATCCACCGGCGCATCGCCATAATGGCTGCGAAAGTTCTTGACCACGTTGGCCCCACCAAAGTCGCGCGCGGTGCGCGCGTCCAGGTGCATCCAGACAATGTCGCCGGCTTTGACCTGCGTGTCGGCATGGGCCTGGATGATCTTTTCGATGATTGTCTGTGCCACAGGCTGCCTCCTATCCTAGCCGAGCCTGGCTGCCGGTTCTTTTTTGATCTGCAGATCGCGCAGTGTCTCAAAGCTCATAAAGTCGGCCTTGTTGATGAGGGTGGCCTCGGGGGTGCGCTTGACCTTGTCGCCCTCACCGGCGTGGGCGGCGATCATGTGCTGCACCTCCATCGGCAGGCCGAATTCGTAGGCCAGCGCTGCACCGCTGAAGGGGTGGCGCATCAGCGCACCGTAGGATGTCTGCACCGTGACCGGTGCCCCAGCAGCGCCTTCATCTCGGGCCTCGTATTCCAGCAGCTTGCCGATGTCGTGCAGCAGCCCACCCGACACCAGATAGTCCAGGTTCAGGGGCACCCGCTCCCCATAGATCTCCTGGAACAGCTCGGCAGCGCGATAGGCGGTCAGCGTCACCGCCCGGACGTGCTCGATGTAGCTGGCCGGGCAAGGATTGATCAATAGCGTGAAGGGCATCTGGGTCAGGCCATCTGGCGTCCAGCCGCTACGCTCCATGGCCACTTCCCACACCTGGATCGTCTTGGTCCGGAGTTCCGCATCCTGAATCAGGTCGAACTCTGGCACCAGTTCCAACAGTCTCGTTCTCATTTTTTCCCTCCTGATCGTTGCTTCAATAGCAAAAGTATGGATTCAGAATCACAAAGTTGAAGTGACGCCCGTCGGGCATGGGCGCACTCTGGGTGGAATGGGTGGCCCAGAACTCGACGTCGTCGGTGAACTGGCGCACGAGGTGGCCCAGACCACCTTCGCGCCACTGGCCAGCCTCGGTGATGGGTTCGTCGCCAAGCACCGGCTGGAAGATAAACAT
>Ga0180437_10001619_pt1 | contig 38219 bp, 32 predicted proteins | sample SS_ome_4_FD_132410 | JGI IMG/M metagenome (GOLD analysis project Ga0180437, IMG submission 132410) | Hypersaline lake sediment archaeal communities from the Salton Sea, California, USA - SS_3_D_1 metaG | ecosystem: Environmental > Aquatic > Non-marine Saline and Alkaline > Hypersaline >...
TCAAACCATAGGCCACATTATCAAGGACGCTGCGGTGTGGAAAAAGGCCGAAATATTGAAAAACCATACCAGTCGTGTGACGGCGGAAATTCATAAGCTGCCTCTTGTCGTATTGGCAAATATCTTCTCCGTTTATATAGACAGTGCCACTTGTTGAATCAATAAGGCGAAGAAGCATTCTGATCAGGGTGGATTTTCCGCTCCCTGACAAACCCATAATAACAAAAAACTCACCCTCTTTGACACTGAAAGATACATCACGCACCGCCATCACACATCCGGTTGTTTCCAGTAAACTCTTCTTCGTAGCAGATCGAAGTTCAGAGTTTAGAATTTCCTTAGCCTTTTTGCCAAAAATTTTCCACAACCCCTGCACCTCTATAGAGACTTCTCCGCTTATCTTTTTTAAATTATTATCTTTCAATATTTAGACCGTACCTATGGCAAAGCCGCTTTCACTTTTTTGGCCATCTCAGGGGAGACCCACTCTGTCCATGTCGACTCATACTTCTTTAAAAACCAGATAGCTGTATCCTGTGTACTGCCTTTGGATTCTCGCATGTAAGCCAGGAATTTGTTATTTTGAGCAGTGCTTGTTTCGTATTTCTTGAGAAACTCAATAACCTCTGGGGCCTTTTTCTGAAAACCGCTATTGACCAGGATGTTAACATCAAAGGGCCCGTATGCGCATCCATTGGTGGTCTTCCAGATTTTTGGGTCATAGGACGGCTCTTCAAGAGGAGTCATATCATAAAACCCCAGCACCCAGGTAGGAGCCCAGTAATAGCCAACCCATGCTTTCCCTTTCTTATAAGCAGCGGCTATGGAGCCTGCGAGCGCTGGATCCGATCCGGGCATGAAATCGGTGAAATACTTATCCAAACCATAGACCTTCAACTTCTTGGAATTGTTTTTGGTGCACTGCCACCCTGGAATGCTATTATGGAAGCGGCCTTTGTTGGGGTTTTCCGGATCTTTAAAGAGCTTCCAATACTTGGGAAGATCAAACACGGACTTCAAATCAGGCGCCGTAGCCTTAATTCCTCGTGCGGGATCTCCTTTGATCATGTAGGTGGGGACCAGAAATCCCTGCCAGCTGTCTGGAAAGTTGGGGCCCAGATCCACGATAGTGCCGTTATTGATCATCTTGTCGTAGATTTCCTGCATATTTTGGGTCCAAGATTCCATGTACACATCTATTTCACCCTTCGACAATCCCAACATCAGGGGAGCTGTATTAACAGCTATATAATTTACCGGGTAACCGTAACCATGTTGAATAATAAACGCGGCTATACGATTATGGACCTGAACGCTATCCCAGCTATTGTCACCGAAAACGACAAGCTTCTTTGATGCAGCAGTAGCATAAGAGCTAAAGGGTAAGAGTAAAAAAGAAATTCCAAAAACAAGCACCACTACCTTGAAAATATAATTCTTCCTTTTCGTCATAATCTACCTCCCTTTCTTTTTATGGTTTATGGATTCCCGAAAGCTAATGGACCTATCGGGAAGATTTTGAGACTTCCGGAATACAAAGGTAGAAGTCTCACTTTCCACGGGTGTGGTTTTAATAACCCGATTTGCTGGCTAACGTAATGTGGAGCAAGAAAAGTATTGAGTATATTTATTTCTATTAAAAACGATTAAGCTAATATTGTATTAACTCAAATAATTATAATTAGAAATATACTGAACCACATACCTTGTCAAGAGTAAAAAATCATAGACTGAGAATAAATCAACGCAGGGAAATAGGCGTTACGCTAATGAAATGTGTGTGTAGAAAAAACGAGAATTGTAGAAATGCATATAAAAAATTATTCTACTTCCAAATCATAAACATCCAGCATATGGGTGAGTTTGGATAAACTGAGAATGATCTGTTTTATCTCCCCTTCAGGGAGTTTTTTAAGCCCCTCCACAATTTTATGTTGTATGGGAGGAGGCGCATTTTGGGCAAGCTCCTTGCCTGCTTCAGTCAACTGAATAGTGATAACACGGCGGTCTGGGGAATTTCTCAGCCTGTAAACAAGACCTTTTTGCTCCAAACGATCAATAATACCGGTTACTGTGCTCGATTTTACCATAATGTGTCTGGCAATCTGTGAGGGAGGTAAAGGACCATTCTCATTAAGGGCCAAGAGGCAGTGGAGTTGCGGAGCACTTACTTGATAGGTTTTATTCAGTTCCTTGGTGAAGAGCTCGCCCGCTTGCATGAGCCTTCGAATCTGATAGATAATATCCCTCACCAGATTCTGTGGTGTTTCAGAAGTTGTCTCTGGCAATGACGTTGAAATATTGTTGGTCATTGTAATATCTTTCCAATCGAAAATGTTTTAGGTATGATATTTTTTTCTTGGATTTCTATCATTAGCTCATCTGGAATGCAATAAAAAATTACGATCCTTAGGAGATAGCCTCCCTTTTCAGTATTTCATAATAGGTCATTATCCTGTTCACATAGCGAACCGGCTCTGTGCCCCTACAGTAACCATTTTCAGTATTTTTATAATATTTATGGTAGCGCAACAGTGGTAGAATCTCCTGCAAAGAATGCCAGCTATTGGGATCGAGATTGTTTTCTTTTGCAATCTTCTGGGCATCCACGATGTGTCCATAACCCACGTTATAACTGGCAAGGGTAATGAGCACCCTATCCGGATCCTTTGCATTATCATGCCTCTCATAAAGCCTTTTAAGGTATTTGACGCCTCCTGTGATACTCTGTTTTGGATCGAGACGATTTTCAATACCCATATCTTTAGCCGTATCCAGGGTAATCTGCATCATTCCTCTCACACCCGTAAAACTCCTCGCCCTAGGGTTAAAGTGGGACTCCTGGTAGACCATAGCAGCAATCAATCTCCAGTCAAAACCATGTTTTTCAGCAGCCCTTTTTATAATCTCTTTATATTTCGGAAGCCTCGTCTTAAGCCTTCGGTGGTATTTTTTTAGATCCACGTAATCGAAAATTTCAACATTTGAATAGTACTTTTTGTAGATCTTTGCAAAGGTTCCGTCCTTTTTTATCTTTTTAAAAAATTCATTTATTGCCTTCTGAAGTCCTGCTTCTCCCTTTTTAACAGCCCATGCCAGAGATTGCTGCTCTTCTACGGGAAAGGCAATCTTAACATCGGGATAGTATCGGCGATTTAAGAAGGCGACATTGGAATCAGCTATGGTGACCTCGATCTCCTTTTCAGCCACCATCCTGATAAGCTCCTCAGTAGGGGTGTCTTCATGCAGCTGGATAGCAATATCTAAGCCCTCATTTTTAAGCTCATTTAACCGCTCCTCATAGGATGTGCCACGGCGCACATGTATGGTTTTTCCTTTTAGGTCTTCAGGTTTTTCTATTTGATAATTACTCGTATGAATGACAGCCTGTTGTTGGATGCTAAGATATTCATCAGAAAAATCTATTAGTTTCTCTCGTGATGGCGTGATGGTCAAGCTGGCTGCGATAAAATCACCCCCTCCACCATTAAGTTCATCGAAAAGCTTTTCCCAGTGGGATGTGACGACGTTTAATGATACACCCAAATAATCACTAAATGCCTTGGCTAAATCGTATTCAAAGCCCATGGGTTTGTCCCGATAGGTGTAATAACAATGGGCATTATTCCTGGTAATAACGGTTATCTTTCCAGATTCCTTTATCTCCTCAAGGCCACTCCTTTTTGCACATGAGAATAAAATAGGAAGGCTTAAGAGAATAAGGATTAGCAATAATTTTTTAAAATATGGTCTTTTCATAATTATTTTTCGTAAATAACCTCAGCCCTTCAATTCAGCGTCAATCATAAAATAAAAAAATGTGGGAGATCCAAAATATAGTGCCATCATTTCAATATTTCCCTCAACAATTTCTCCAATTTTCGCAGTAATATGACCGGGAGCAAACCCTGCATATGACTATCGGCTTCCTAAAAAGCAAAATACCTTGACTTGCTCCTTTAACATATTATAGTTAAATTTTTAGTTAAGACAATGAAAATAAAGAAAGGAGGTGAAAAGGGTTATTTTTTTAGCAAGGCCTTTATACTCATAATTAGCTATAAAAAGGAGGTTATATTATGGGAAAGAGAATTGGTCTAAAACTAATTGCCTTGGCAATCATTGCCACTTTTTTAATGGTCTCTCCTTCTGGGTCTGTATGGGCGGCTAAACCCATTGAACTGGTTTTGGCAACAGCTACAACTGGTGGCACCTATTATCCTGTCGGTGTAGCCCTTTCAACTCTTTGGAGTATAAAGTTGAGGAGTGACAAGCCAGCCCCCATAAAGGTCAATCCAATTACATCAGCAGGATCCGGAGAAAATATCAATATGCTCAAAGGAAAAGAGGTGGAGATGGCCATTCTTCAAGGATTGTTTGGAAAGATGGCCTGGAATGGGACTCATATATACAAAGGCAAACCCATGAAGGAACTCCGATCCATCACGCTGTTATGGCCTAATGTCGAGCACTTTGTAATCTACCAGGATAAGGTCAAGACAGGCACTATCACAGATATCAAGGGTCTAAAGTTCTCAATCGGCAGAGCTGGCAGTGGAACAGAAAGATCCGGGCTCACTATTATGAGCGGAGTTGGTATGGGCAGGGATGATGTTAAGGCAGAGTATCTGGGATACTTTGAGTCATCTAAGGCCATGAAAGACAAGAGAATACAAGGGGCGAACCTTTGTGCTGGTCCACCAGTTGCTGCCGTTACAGATCTTTTTGCCACCCCCGGAATGAAGGTAAAGGTCCTGGAGTTTACAGACGAGCAGCTTAAAGCCATTAATTCAAAGACTGCATATCCAGGTTTCAAATACCTCATCCCGGCCAATACCTATCCAGGACAAAAAGAACAGATCAAAACCATTGCTCAGCCAAATTTCTTAGGGATCAGGGCAGATATAGACGCTGCTATCGTGTATAAATTGACAAAGACGATATATGAAAACCTGCCATATCTTTACGCTATACATAAGGCAACCAAGTTCATGAAACTGGAATTGGCAACAAGCGGGTTACCGTGTCCCTTACATCCGGGCGCATTGAAGTACTATCGGGAGGTCGGAGGGGTAATGATACCTGATAGCCTGATTCCACCGGGCTCCTAAATAACATACCGGATCGCTGATAAAGCGATCCGGTAATCCCCTGCATTTATCGACCACTAAAAGGTACTTATTTGAATAAGAAAAATCCAACATCCGCATCCCCGATATCTTCTAAAGAATCCGACAAGGGTATCAAGGAAGAGGTTGAGGAGGTAAAATCTTTTGTTAGAACCCTCCCTGGAGGATGGCACACCACGACCTATGCCATCGCAGTAATTATGTCACTTTTCCACATCTGGGTGAATACCTTTGGTGTGATGCCAGGGATCTATCGGAACGCTGTACACCTTGGTTTTGTACTGATCCTGATCTTTTTCCTCTATCCCATCTCCAAGAGGCATCCCCAAAGATTTATCACACTTGATGTGATCCTTGCCTTCCTGAGTGCCATAGTAGCCCTTTATATCCTCCTTTTCGAGGAGGAGCTACACCTTGAAAGGGCCTCTGTCCCAATCCTGAGAGATTATTTATTTGCCGCCCTGGCACTTATTTTGCTGCTCTATGGGACATACAGGGCGGTTGGCTGGTTTATTCCAACTTTATCTCTTGTTTTTATCTTTTATGCCCTCTTTCTTGGAAACATTATCCCTGGAACATTTCACTACCGGGGGGTTGTCGTAACACGCTTTTTGTACCGGATGTATCTGACGGATGAAGGGATATTTGGTATTGTCTGTACTGTCTCTTCTACCTACGTTATCCTTTTTATTTTATTTGGGGCCTTTTTACTCAAATCAGGGGCAGGTGATTTCATAATCAAGCTCGCCCAGGCTGTTGCTGGTCATAGAGTAGGTGGACCGGCAAAGATAGCTGTGGTTGCAAGTGGTTTTATGGGGAGCATTTCTGGAAGTGCTGTTGCCAATACCGTGGCTACGGGTTCTTTTACCATTCCATTAATGAAAAAGGTTGGGTACAGGTCACATTTTGCAGGGGGAGTTGAAGCGGCTGCCTCTACAGGGGGCCAGCTTATGCCGCCCATTATGGGTGCAGGGGCCTTTATCATGGCACAATGGACAGGGATTTCGTATCTCAAGATCATCGCTGTGGCTACTATCCCGGCTATCATGTACTTTGCCTCTGTTGCCTTTTTCGTGCACATCGAGGCCCTGAAACAACGGATCATCCCAACGCCAAAGGAAACACTTCCCAAACTTAGTGATGTCTTAAAAGAAGGATTTCAGTTCACCATTCCTGTAATCATCCTTGTTGTGCTCCTTTTAAGAGGCTACACCCCAACGTATGCGGCCTGTGTTGGTATTGGGAGCATTATAGTAGTAAGCTGGTTTAAAAGGAATACCAGAATGGGTATCAAGGATATCCTCGACGCCCTTTATATGGGGGCCAGAAATACCATATCAACCGCAGCTATCCTGATCTGCGTTGGAATCATCATAGGTGTTGTGGCGATCACTGGGGTAGCCATAACCTTTTCAGGTGTGGTTATGGAGCTTTCTCATGGGATTCTGTTCTTGGCGATCATATTGGTTATGCTGGCTTCTCTCGTTCTTGGAATGGGCCTTCCGGTTACGGCATCCTACATAATGCTTGCGGTTCTTGCAGGCCCTGCCTTAACCCAGATGGGTGTTTCACTTCTTGCGGCACACATGATTATCTTCTGGTACAGCCAGGATGCCAATGTCACGCCACCGGTATGCCTTGCGGCATTCTCAGCAGCAGGGGTGGCCGGCTCCAGACCTATGCAGACTGGGTTTACTTCATGGAAACTTGCAAAGGGTCTCTATATAATCCCCTTTCTTTTTGCCTATACCCCACTGCTTTTTGAAGGGCCTGTCATTGAGGTTATTATCACAGCCCTCTCAGGCTTAATCGGGCTCTTTGGTTTTACTGTATGCTGGGAAGGGTATCTCCTGCGAAAAATGAATATAGGGGAAAGGGCAATTACAGTGCTTGCCACTGTCTTCCTTTTTTGGCCTGAAAATCTTTTCAAAGGGGTGGGATTTATTATCCTGGCATCCATCTATCTTTTTCAGCGGGTAAGTTTAAAGAGACAAACATCTGAAATAACAGCACCCAGTTCTTCATGAATGGAATTCCTTTATTTTCACTTGCCTGTTGTCAATTTTCAATTTTCAATTCTTAATGCCACCCCCTGGCCCTTCATGAATGCACTTCCTTAACAAAGAGATATGCCACTGTACCCAGGGCAGCGGAAACAAAACAAAGACCAAAGGCAAAAGAAAAGGCCTCAGGCGGTAATTGCCCTCGGGTGAGAGAAAATTTATCGATACTAACTCCCATTACATGCTGAAAAACGCCTGCACCGGCCATGTTGAAGAAATTTACTGCACTCATTGCAGTCCCGCTAATAGAACTCGGGAGCAACTCCTTGATGTTAGCATACATTACATTTCCGCATGATGTTAGAAATCCAATGCAAAAGAAGATCCCTGCTATCATAATTAGAGAAGGTATGGGAAGAAAACCAGTCAAGAGAAAGAAAAAAATAGTATGGAAACACATTGCAAGCAGCGCCACAGACTTTCTATTCCTGAACACTCGATCTGAGAGAAAACCCAAGATAGGCCCACCTAAAAGATATCCTACTGGAAATAACATCAATATCTTTCCTCTTTCAATCAAGGGAATTTGATAAACATGTTCCAGATACGGGCCTGCCCAGAGGCCGGCTAGCGAGATATAGGTACCGTACCTAGCAAAGGTGGCTAAGGCAATAAGCCAAAAAGATGGAAGCCTAAGAACTGACAAAACCCCATCCAATGACCTCTTTACCCAGTTCTTATTGTGCAAATCTGATATATCCCTTGCCTGGTATTCAACTAAAGAATCCTTTACCGCACTATAAATCCAAATGGTAATAACAAGATGAATAAGGGCAATCAAAAGAAAGGCCCCTCTCCAGCCTATCCAATTCACTGCAAATGGCAGAGGAGCGGTAGCCACTATACTTCCCAAGGTCCCAATAGACAGAATAAGACCGGATGTGGTAGCAAAGGCATGAGGTGGAAACCAGATAGAGATAAGTTTATATGGCCCCATTAATGCACAAGCCATCCCTACTCCCATCAGTGCCCTCCCTATTAGAGCAACATGAAATGAATTCGCTAAGGCAAAAATTATCGCACCAGCTATACCCACAGAAGAAAGGAAGAGGATCGATCTTTTCGCCCCAAAAATATCCATGGCCACTCCCATAGGAATCTGGACTAAGGCAAATGCATAGAAAAAAATAGAGCTTAAAAATCCCAAATCTTCGGCAGTGAGACTGAGATCTCGCATAAGTTCAGATGCTATCACAGCAGATGTAGCACGATAGAACTGGGAAAGGAAAAACAACAGGCTGAGCGGAAGAAGCATCCATATCCTTTTAACCATCTTTACCTCAATGAAAAATATTATAGATATCTTATTCTTAAATGTTGGGAGTATAGGCAAGCGTCATCGGTGTGTCAAGGATAGAGCTTTTTACATTATTAAAGTTATCAGCCATTTTATCAGCATCCATAACCAGCATGAGTATCGCGCTTCATCCATTCTACTATTGTTACCTTATCATGGTATATTTATTGCTTAAATAAAGGCTAACAACTTGTCCATGCTGCTGGATACGCAGTGTTCTATAGCGCGGATATAAGAGGCGGGATAGTCATCTGGCCAGATCCAGACTCCTGTTTTGTTATCAATCTCAGGAAGTTTCATGGAATCACCGATATCCAAATCGGATCGGTGAGATCCAAAGGCAAACTCTTTGAAGGTAAAAACTCTGTCTGATGATTCGGGGTAGATCTGGAGGATTTCATCTTTTATGCGCTGGTCTACAGGCAAAATCAAACCGGCATTAGTAACTGCATGTTTAGTCAATTCCCTGGATCGGTAGGATGAAATGTCTATTCCCCTTTGAGCCAAATAGTCTATGGCATACATATTGGGGCTTTTGCCAAAGTATGGATACTCAAATATGATCCCGTGTTCCCTTGCATGCTTAAGATATGTCTTAGGAAAGATACCAGCGGATCTAATCTCCACCTTATCAGAGAGTTGAGGATGTTTATCTTTGAGCCTCTGTCGGAGAAGATGTTCTGCTATCACACTCCTTTCCCGGTTGCCACAACAGACAAAAAGAATAGATGGCTTATCTCTACTTTCACTCATAACGGTCACTGGCAATTATCTCCATCTGCCAATCATCCTCTCTTGCCCTCCTCCTTGAGGTTATCCGTAATCATTTTGATCTTTTTCACTTCTGCTCTCCCCACCTTTTAAAAAGACTATGCTCAATTTCAAAATAATCAAAGACCTTACCGATGCTTTGGTGAATAATGTCTTCAATGGTCTTAGGCCGGTGATAAAAGGAGGGTATTGGCGGCAGTATATGAGCGCCCATATCAGCAGCCATAGTCATAAGATTAAGGTGACCTTTGTGAAGTGGTGTCTCCCTGATTACCAAGACCAATTTCCTTTTCTCTTTTAAGGTAACATCTGCCGCCCTCACCAATAGATTGTCAGAATAGGAATTAGCTATGCCAGATAATGTCTTTATAGTGCATGGAGAAATTATCATTCCTGAAGTCACAAAAGATCCACTGGCTGGGGGAGCAGTCAAATCGTCATTATGATACACCTTATCGGCCATGGACTCCACATCCCTTACTGAATAGTCTGTTTCAAGGGTAATATTTTTCTTACCAGAATCTGAAATAATAAGATGGGTCTCCAGGTCTTTTTTCGTGAGCTCTTTTAACATCTCAATGCCATAGATAACACCACTTGCACCCGTAATACCGATGATTAATATTTTTTTCATATGCCCTTTCATCTCCACAAAGTACCTCTTATAAAATGTGAGGTATTGAATTATTTTGATTCCTGTGTGGTAATCTCCTCAAGTATCATAGTAACTAATTGCCGGCTGTTTGTTATCGCAGCTTTGATTCCTTCTTCATCAATATCATCCCAGTGTATGCCTGCCGTTACAGTAACATTAATATTTAATACTGAAGAAATCTTTTCAGCCGCTTCTTTTGCAACTATATCATCCTTGTGTCCCAGACAGCAAAACACAGAAGCTGTGGCACTCTGTAAACTTTGATCCTTTAAGCTTGGCCTTGGCTGGGCAACAGCGACCGCACCAATATGGGGCCTAATACCGCCCCATATGGCCACCAACAGATCCTGACCGATCTTTTTTACAAAGGCCTCAAGATTATATGCCTCTTTGTCTGTCTTGACTCTAAATTCCACAAATCATTCCTTTTGTAATTATTCAGGCATCCCGTGATCATTTGCAATTATCTTTTATCATGCTGATAATCATATCGACTGCCACCCGAGCAAACTCCCTGTCATTAATATGACAGTCGACTTTAACAACCCTAACATCTGATTTAAGAGATTTCTCTAACGTTTCACAAAAAGCATTGCTTGATTCTGGATCAAATAAGACATCCCCTTCCCTATCAGCTTCAGACCATCCTCTCAGAGGGATCAGTATCTTGATCGGGTTATGGCTCTTGTTGAGTTTATCGGCCACTGTCCGGGCCAATATCCTTGATTCGTCGGCAGTAAGTCTGATGGCAGACCTAAAGTCGTAAAAAAATATTTTTCGATCTTTATATTTTTCCGGGATACTTTTATTATCAAATTCAAGAACAGCAGAGTCAAGTCCTCCCGGTATCACCAATCTTGGTGTAGTTACACCTTTAGGTGTGCTCAAGCGCTGAGGACCAATTGCTCCACAGTAGCCACCAAACATGGCGTCAGCCAATTCATGGGTGGCAAGATCCAAAACCCCACCGAAAAAAGACTCTTCTATCATCTCTTCCATAGCCATTCCACCAGTACCATTTGCATGAAATGGGACAACCTCAAAATCGTTTTCTTCCAAGATAGACTTGATATTTTCAGCAGCCTGCGTAACAAAACCAAATAAGGATAATGCCACTCGATTCGATACGTTATCTTCATCATGAGAGACCGACATCATTCCACAAACCGCCCCTCCTGCTTTTGCTAAGATACGACGTGAAATGGAGTTCAGCCCTAGCATATCTACCACGCTATGCATTATTGTGATGTCTTTGGTGCCTATTGTCTGAGACATGTCCCTGGAAGCCACAGTAGAAACCATAAATTTAGGAACCCCCAAAGGAAGAGCCTTCATAATAGAGGTTCCCATAAAAGTTCCTGTCCCACCACCCACCGAGATAATAGCCCCGATTTTGTGATGATGAAAGAGATCAAGAATAAGCTCTGTGGCCTTTTCTATAATTGCCTCGATCACATGTGATCTTTCCATCTCATGTATGCCTAATAATTTTGACACAGAAAAATCCGGTGAGAAGGTAACTACATCGGTGGTTCCGATATCAACAGTAATAGTCGAATGCCCCTTTGATTCAATAACCTCCTTTAAGAATAAATGCTCCTCTCCTTTTGAATCAAAGGTTCCAACAATAGCAATTGATTTTCTCATTATGCCTTGGTCGACCTTTTGTATTAAAGCTTATTGGCTGTTACCTATTCTTGAGAGTGTGTAAAACGTTCTTACCGAAATGATTATCGTTTTGACAGAGTTTGCTCTAATGCATCTACCACGGCCTTCGCAAACTCTGGAGTATTAATATGAGTATCAACTTCTATGATATCAATCTCTGGGTCCAGATTCTCTCTGAATTCATCAATAAAGGTCTTATCAGCAATTGGGTCATAGAGAGCACCACCCTTAACGCTTATCGATGAGAAACCCTTGGTCGGTATAATGAACTTCACCAGCTTCTTGTTCTCGTGTGTATTGAGTTTTTCAGCTACTGCTCTGGCAATGGTTTCCATTTCCTCAGGGCTCGTTCTCGCTTGAACCCTCATTTTATCCTGAATCAGGAGTTTCCTTTTCGCCAATTTTCGGGAGATCCAAAGGGAATCCCCCTCATCCCTCCTCTGGATGGGCCCACAGCTTATCATATCAAACCCACATGGAGAGAGTATATAGGGTTTACCCTGATTGATACCAGCATCTAATCGCTCCGGCCCAGCAGCACGATTACCTCCAAGGAGATATTCGCTGAAGCCGCCAGGAACTAAATCAATGAAGGCCTCGAACAACCCCTGACTTACTAGGTCACCCGCTGCCTTTTCGCCTAGGCCAGTTGCGTGAAAGGAGATGATATTGTAATTCTCTTCTAATAATTCCCTCACATAGTGGGCGCTCTTATCGCAGAACCCGAACTCGGTGATGGCAATTGAAGGCTTTTCCTCTTTTTGAGGGGGCTTATACCCTTCCGCCATGCCACATATGGCGCCAGCGCCGTTGATCATCAACGTCCTCACCAATGGGTTTAATCCCACGGTATCCACCACGCTGTGCATCACGGTTATATCCCTCACTCCAAAATATTCCCCAAGATTCTTGCTGTACGCCGGCAAGGCAGCCACGCTTGAAATCAAGAGCTTGGGCAGTCCGAAAGGCAGTTTTTTCATGGCAGTCAGGGTGATGAATGTCCCTGTCATCCCGCCCACGGCGATGACTCCCTTCAATTCGCCCGCCTCGTGAAGATTCAGAAGCTTCTCACCCAATCCTTCAGCCATGCTCGAAGTCGCCTTATCCCTCTCCTTGGCCAGCATCTTTCTGACAGCATCTATTGATGTGCCGCCAGCCAGTGCAACCTCCTCGCACGGGATGTCCGGCTTTAGGGCGGAATCAATCGCTCCCGTACCAATGCTGATGTCGATGAGAAGGGCCTTGTGTCCCTTCTGTTCTATGTAATTTTTAATCAGAGTAAGGCCTGCTTCTCTTTCATCAAGCATGCCAATAATAGCAATTGCCATGACCTGCCTCCAACCCGGATTTATTATAATTAATCACTCTTCTCGGACCGATTTTTTTTCCTGTCTTTAATGCTGGCCCTAAATCTCTGCCAAAACTCCTTGTCGGTATCCTGCCATGCAGCACCCCATCTCCCCTCGAAATAGGAGGAAGGTAACCTCTCCTGCCAGGGTTCCCAAGGATTTTCCCCTCTTTCCTGAGCTTCTAATATATCATTTAAAAAAACTGCAATATTCGTTATTTCTTCCTTGGGTAAATAAGACGTGGCTCCTTTTTTGATAGATTTTACGAGATTATCAGGACTAAATGCATAGGCTGTCAACATAACGGCTGTTATTTCTCTCTGTTTGGCAATATGCAGCAGTCCATAGCCGTCAACGCCCATGATATCCAAAATTGCCATATCAAAATTCTCGGATTCCAAATACTCTTTGGCCTCATCAAATGTGGAAGCTTTTACAACAGTACACATTGATAGGAGCTCCTCCAATGCATCTAATATATCAGGTTCATCATCCACAACGAGAATTCTTTTGCCATCCAATAAATTTACGTCTGACATTCTAACAACTCCTTTTTGAAAAGAGCATTCCAGCCCTGTCTTCTCCTTATCCACCACACAGATCGAGGACATTCGGCAGGGGGAGTGTGAGACGTGGTGAAAAAGAGAAATTTCTAAATAATCAAGATGTTTTCTATCCTAAAACCCAAATTCCTTCCATCGACTAAGTACTTGTTGGGTCATCTTTTTATCCATGAATATCTCAACCGGTTTTTCGTCCCATTCATAAGGGGTGGTTGCATCCATGATAATCCTCGATACAATATCTCTTTCCTTGATGTGCTGAGAGGGATCAAGCGGTGTAGCACGACCCCGCTTTATTATCTCTGTATCACGGTAAGGACTATACCGTACCGAAAGAGCCCACATAACCCGATCCCAGTCATCAGCAGGAATATCAGCATCTACTACAATCACTCCTTTCAGACCATAGTGACCGGTGGTAGTAGCAATGACCGCATTGCCCGCATGATTGGCATGACCAGGATACATGGTCTTAACCGAAACAATGGCCCAGTATCTGCCTGTGGAACTGGCCGGGATATAAACCGACTGAATTCCCGGAACCCTCATGATTTCCAGATCGGTCCAGAGGGTAGCAGTACGGTTGAGGGATTGAACCATGTGTATATCATTTATTGGTTTGCCCACTGTAGTTGCCCAGAATATGGGGTTATTCCGGTGAATGATCCTTTTTACTTCAAGACAAGGTTTAGGCCAGTCCTTCCCCTTGCTACCTGAGTAATAACCGGTATATTCTCCGAATGGGCCTTCTGGTCTTAAGTTTTCCGGGTCAATCTCTCCTTCAAGTATGATCTCTGCATGGGCAGGAAGCTTCAGGCCTGTAAAATCACTTTCAAAAATCTCTACGGATTCACCCCTTAATGTGCTGGCGACATCATATTCATCTGTTTGGGCCGATACCAGGGTGCTTGACACCAAGAATAATATAGGATCACAACCAATTACCGCAGCAGCAGGCATCTTTTTCCCCATAGCCTGGTACTGTTTCATCATCATATCACCATGCTTCCCTTTTATGATCTGGACCCCAACGTGATTATCATCTAAGATTTGCATTCGGTATGTGCCTAAGTTTGTCCACCCGGTTTCTGGGTCTTTGGTAACTAGAAAGGCGGAGGTTCCTATGTAGCGACCTCCGTCCATAGGGTAAAACAAGGGCGCAGGGAATTTGTTGACATTGATATCCTTCCCCTTGATGACATTCTCCATTACTGGCGGGGCGTCAATCGCTTGTGGCTTGATAAGCTCCTTGGTGGTCAATTTCATCCATTCCCTGGATAACTGGCACATGGAATAATCAGTTGGTTGACCCAAAATCACGGCCATTTTTTTGGGTGTCGTACAAGCGCTGATCAGGACCGGAATATCATATCCCTTGAGATTCTCAAACAGGAGCACTGGTCCGCCAGCTTCTTCATTAATTTTTGCCGTATGAGAGAGTTCAAGATTAACATCAACCGGTGCTTTAATCCTGTGTAAAATTCCCTCCTCTTCGCATTTTGCAATAAAGTCTCTAATATCTTTCATAAAAATCTTTACCTCCTGTAGGTTTCAAGTATCCTTTGTTGATCGTCCGTTGTCAGTTACTGAAGAACAGTTTCCCCGTTTTGGCAACGGACTACAGACCACGGACAACTACCATTAACTAATCTTGATCCGTTTCATAGCCTGTTCCATCAATAATTGGTAGCCGCTTTTTTTCCCAATAATAGACTCTTTCTTGCGTTGGCTCCAGACGGTCTCCGGACGGGCCTGTACAATGAAAACACTTTCCGGGAAAGAAAAGTCCTTATCAATGGCCCATTCTATGTCCATGGCACGGCCATAGTGTTTTTCAATCTCCTTGCCTATCTTTACAAGCTCTTTTATCTCATAGTCTCCCATGCAGCATTTAGACTGCACATCTGGTTCTACATCGGCATTTACAACCTCTCCTCTGTCAGGATCATACACACATTGAATATGTTTCGTTGATATAGTCTTATCGCTTATCTCTAATAACACCTTATCAACAACGAACTTATCGGGGTTTACTGAACCGGACACCACTGTCTCTCCCAATCCCCAGCTTCCTTCAATGACGACCTTGGATGGGTCCCCATCAGTCGGATTAATAGTAAACATAACCCCGGCCGTCCTTGAATTGACCATTTTCTGCACGCCGACGCTAATCAACACCTTTTCATGGGAGAAGTCATTCTTGATTCTATAACTGATGGCGCGCGGTGTAAACAGGCTGGCCCAGCACCTCTGAACACTGTCGATAACATTTTCTATTCCCTCAACCCAAAGGTATGTGTCCTGCTGCCCGGCAAAGCTTGCCGTGGGCAAATCCTCTGCCGTTGCGCTGGAACGTACCGCCACGGGAACTTTTTCAACAACGCATTTTGTGCAAAGTTGGGCATACCCTTCTTCTATGGCCGCTCGAACATTACCAGACATGGGGGCATTGTCGATCAAATCTTGGACTTCGGCGCTCGCGTTATTGAGGGCCTCCACATCATCAACACTCAACCCAGAAAGGGCCTGAAAGATTGTATCCTTTATTCCTGTATCGGTTATGAAGCGAAGGTAGCTCTCAGTGGTTACAGCAAATCCTGGTGGGACGTGTATGCCGACCCCGATCATTTCACCTAAGCTTGCATTTTTTCCCCCAACCATTTGAAGCGAATTCTTGTTTAACTCCTCAAAATCCAGGATGTAGTCCATCTCTTTCTCCAATTTCAAGGGGTTTGGAATGGGTTTGGTTGCTGGTTCCAATTCATCCCCCATTCCAAACGTATCTTACCACCTAACCTGCTAGAGTATTTAATTCGCTCGTTTAACAATGGTGACCACACCCGTATCCCCATCAACCTTGATAATATCTCCGGTCTTGATAATTGAGGTAGCAACGCCAGTACCGGTTACGGCTGGAAGACCATATTCCCTGCACACAATGGCCGCATGGCTGGTAAGCCCGCCGATGTCAGTAATTGCAGCCTTGATCTTGGTAAAAACCGGGGCCCAGGAGGGATTAGTAGATGGACTAACCAAAACCTCTCCCTCTTTGATGTCCACAATATCCTTGAGGAGCTTCAGCACCCGGGCCGGGCCTTCAATAACACCTGCCGAAGAGGCGAAGCCCTTGATCTCAGATACATCCTCAGGTCTCACTTCTCCGATGCCTTTGAGCCATTCCTTTACCTTATCGGTGGTGACACCCCACAGCATAATCGTGAATGGTTCTGCCACTTCTTCGGGCGGAACGCCTAACGCCGGACTCGGGTTCCACTCATTTGCTGCCTTTAGAATCTTTTTCCGTTTGTCAACCTTGGCCCTATAATAGTCGCCCCTTACAGGTATATCCACCCCTAAGGCCCAACCGGTTGCCACTTCAGTGAGAAGTTCAGGTATCTCATAGCGGTTGAACATAAATATGTCATCCACTTCATTTATCATGCCGTTGTCCACCAGGAGACTGCCGAACTCCCTTACCTTGGCAAACCATATGGTGTGAAACCAGTGCTCCACCCAGAATAGATGGTCCTCTGCATACCTGTAAATGGTTCTGACAGTATTATAGGCGTTATTAAAGGCATCTCTGTCTTCATCGCTCTGAATAAGTTCACGGTACTTTGCAACAGTCTCATCTCTTTCCTTATCGACCTTATCCAAAGACCGCTCAATTGTTTCTCCGTTTTCCAGCCGTTCCACGTAACTCTTGATATAGCTGTACGGGATATCCAAGTTGTTGATCCAGCTTCCTTCATAATAGAACCAGCCGCTCCCGCACGATACATAAAACCATGGGTCTTTGGCCTTATCAAATGCCTCAAGCCATTTCTTCCCGTCCTCTGACTTTTCAAGCGCTGCTATCTTCTGATCCGCTGTTCCATCGCCTTTAAGGATGTTTGCCACCCCACTCAAGGAGGTGGCTAATCTGGATAGCTGGCAAAGCTCCTCTTCAGGTCGGAACATAGACACATAGGCACCGGCCACCATCTTCCCAATGGCGCTCTCACTAATCCCTGGAAAGAGCTTCCTGCAAACGTCACCGAACATGAGGTAGGCGAGATAGGTCAGGTTAAGCATCTCAAAGTGGTATTGCCAGCCCTTAAACATTTGATTGACGAGGTTGTTAAAGCTTTCGAGAATGTCATAGGATACATAACAACCTGTGGGTGCGGGCAAGACCTGGTCTTCTGGAACGAATTTCGGCAGTTCTTTTGGTACCTCAATTGCTTCCATCTCATTACCAAGGGCCTTGAATTTGGTCAGCCACTTGTCCCATAACTCATCATAATGCTCAAACACATAGAACACTCTCTTCTCAAATCGCTGGGCCTTTTCGCCTATTACCTCGTCTGGTGGGGGCGCAATCGCACAGATATACATGTATGGCCCGACCATCCGTTGGGCGATTCCTTGAGCCGGGGGTATACAAAATACCCGAGTGGTGTATTGCGAAAGCGAAATCTGCCATGCCTCCTGAAAAATCAGGTCCAGTGGCGGCATGGGCTCCGGGGCGTGAATCTTATCCAGATACCAGAATTGCTTGCTCTCCCACTCCCCCCTTTCCTTGGAAAACAGATAGTGGGATGGGTACATCTCTTCCCAGCCTTCAAGCTCCGATGGAACTTGAAACTCATGAGGATCCGGAAATCTTGCTGCTTTTTCCTCTGCCATTTTACACCTCCCTTTAAAGTTGGTTAAAAATGATTGAAACAATCATCAAAGCCTAATAGGAAAAGGCTGGTTAATAAATGGAAAACTAATAATATAAAGAGACGAAAATCAGAGTGAATTACCATTAAAGAGTAACATCATAGCATTGCCTTTTATAATTAAATCTGTCAATTTCTTTTTTTATGATATTCATTTGTAATACCGAGATTTGATCATACAACTCCAGGATGGAGGCTTTGAGGTCGCCTTACATTATTTTGTTGGGTTCTTCTCCTCACTGTTTTGATTTAGTGATTTGCGATTGAAATATGCAATAGATAGGGGCTATCTGAAATTGATTATTTCAGTTAGAAATACTCACCCAACCTGTCCATGTTACGTATAGTAATCGTAAGTCCGGAGATTTGTGGGAGAATTTCTACTTATAGCAGAATACTTGACTTTTTGGTGCGGTATCGGTTAACAGATTTTACACAAGATATTGTGGTACGCCAGTTTAATTTGAATGCCTCTATTAAAGCATATATAGCAAATATTCCAGCTTTTTAGTCTGCTCCCTATACCAAAATATCTTGTATACTCTCTAATATTATCGTCCCTTCTTCACAAAATCATACAGGTGGCCGTGGCATGGGCATACAACTTGCCTTCATTATCGGTGATTTTACCTTCAGCTATGCCGATTTTTTTTGAGATGTGCAACACCTTCCCTTCGGCTTTAAGCGCTCCCTGTTTGAGTGCAATCGCTTTGATCATTTTTATATTGAGTTCGATAGTTCCATATCCAACACCTGGTTCCAGCATAGTATGCACTGCAGAACCGGTTACCGAGTCTAATGCTGTTGCCGCAAAACCGCCATGGACTCCTCCTAAAGGATTGAGGTGCCTTTCATCGGGTTTAACTTCAAACAGAACATATCCTTTTTCAATCTTTTTGAGGACAATCCCCATTGTTTCGGCTATGGATGCTACTGGAATTTTTTCTTCCATCATCAACCGTAAAAATTCCAAGCCTGAAAGCTTAGAAAATTCTATTTTATTTTTCATCTTCGATCCCTGTAAAATGATTATTTTGTGTTCCGCCTTTTTTTCTCATAGTTCTGTATAGTTTACCATAATCGATCGTAAAGCCAAATTAGATTTTATTCAAGGTTTCGTTTGGTAGTAATAAGTTTTTGAGGATCTAAACTCCTTCCAATCATAGCAGAATACTGAATTCTTTGAAGCACAGTTGGTACCACAAGATATGGGAACTTCGAAAGAAAAAACGGGACTATTTTACCACTGGCACTTCAAGCATGTTAGTGGGTTCACCTCAGAGATCTTTTATATCAACCCTCCGGAGGCGGATAAACCTTGTCCACTTCTTTCGGTACTCTTTTGATGATCCCCCTAGTTTCATGGTGGAAGGTATGAGGTTTTTCTGTAATGTGGGCATGCTTATCTTAGACAGGAAGAAAGCTCCAATATTCACACCCTAACCTCAGATCGGATTTACCGATTTTGCCTCAATGTTTATCCGCCGTCTTCGTGGCGGACTTGCCCGCCGTCCTTCTGGCGGGTTTGACCTCAAATTCATTCGAGAATCTTTACTCTGTCCCAAAAAATCAATTCAGTGGATGAAACTCTCATAGTTCAAATTGAGCTGATAATATAGAGCAACAGGGGTAATACCACGATGAGGGAGCTGGTTGTGCACAGCCAGCAGGAATTTGCCAGATCGAGATCCAGGTCGTATATGGAGGGTGGTACAAGTGCAGTAAATGCCACCGGCATGCAGGAAAGGATCAACACAACCTTGAGTGGCAATCCGCCCTCTATCCTCCCGTAGCCGAGGAGCAAGGCTACAGTACATACGGAAAGGGGTACAAGGATAAATTTGATCAGGGAAACCGAAACGCACTCCCTTAAGTAACTCTTTACGCTTTTAAACCTCATGGCCATGCCAATTGATGTCAACAATAACACCGTGGCGGTGGGAATGAAGATGTAATTTATAGTCCTGTAGTAGTCCGGTCTTTCAAGCCCGGAGAAATTAAGGATAGCACCTAACAAGATAGTAGTCAGAGCTACCACCACGAAGATATCGGTAAACACCTTTTTAAGCCGAGAAATAGTAGTTTCGCTTTCAGTGGCCTCAGTGCTGTAAAATTTTGCGATGGGGAACCCTATTGCATAGTACACAACCTCCTCAAAGAGCTTGTAGAAGGGCACCAATGCGAAGCCTACCTCTCCTAAAAATATAAAACAGACTAATCCCCCTATAGATCCTATATTGGTGAACGAACCGCACGTATAGAGAGAGCCTATTTGTTTTCGTGTGAGTTTATAAGACTTTGCCGCAGCGAGAGCGAGCACACCTCCCAGAAGGAGCGCGAAGACTCCGATAAATGGCAATGCGATAATTCGCAGATTATCTATCTTTATAATCCAAATTGCCCCCAAGAAAGCAATCGGGTTAAAGAACAAAAGCGCGATCTTCTGAAGCAGCTTCCGAAGCTCCTCCAGGCTTATAGGGAGCTGAATGGTTCCTCTCTGAGCTAAAATCTGTATGATATAGCCAAGGGCCAACCCAAAGCTTATGATCGACAGTGAGAAGACGAGTCTTACCATGCTATTGCCTTATCTATGAGAGAAAATGCCGAGCCTCAGTATGTTTCAAATGGTAAAATTTTTATTCGAGCTTCCTAGGCCCTATCCACTGAGCCGAAGAGTCTCAGTTTGGCGGAAACCACATTTTTCATAGCATCAATGGCCCGTGCCATCAAATCCAAAAGGTCACTCCTGGGCAAACCCAGGCCCTCCCTTAGCGCATCTAGATAGGCCTCGTGAACCTCTGTGTTCACGTTGAATTTGCAGATGCCGAGCTTGATTGAGCGCCGCACGAGGGTCTCTCCCAGGCCGGAAGCGCCGTGAAGCACTAACGGCACCGATACAGCCGCTCGAATGGCAGCAAGCCGATCGAAATCCAGACGAGGTTCTCCCGAATAACGGCCATGTACGTTCCCAATACAGACAGCGAGGGCATCTGCTCCCGTTTTAGAGATAAAACCACATGCCTGCTCCGGATCGGTGAGGGTTCCTGCGTATTCCGAAATCGTTAAATCATCTTCCGTGCCGGTGAGCCTGCCGAGTTACGCCTCAACCATACCACTGCATTTGTGAGCCAGGGTAACCATCTCACGGGTAAAGGCTACGTTTTCACCATAGGGCAGGTGTGAGCCATCTGCCATTATGGAGGTAATTCCCGTTCGAAGAGCTTCCTGAATCTCAGCCTTGGAGCGACTGTGGTCGAGATGCACTGATATCGGGACAGAGGCATGCCGCGCGGCTACGAGGCAAAGCGTCACCAAGTGTACTCCCCCGAGTTAAAGGGAACTGGAAAGGATCTGTAGTATTGCCGGACTCCGGTTGGCCTCGGATGCAGCAACAACCGCGCGAGCGCCTCAGAGGTTATAGACGGTAAAGGCATCGATAGCATAGCTGACCTCTGTGGCCGTGCGCAACAGGGAAAGAGTGGAAACGAACATAGAATCACCTTATCATAGAGGGGTTGAGTGTGTTGACAGCCTCGGCTAATGCCCCTGGCCCACCAACATTGCCAGGGAAAACAACGTATGGCATGCCTGGATATTTGCTCTCAGGTCCAAGCTGCCACACCGGTACGCCGGGTAGGATCTGACCGAGAACTAAAGCTCGCTTGACTCCCAACCCTTTCGTTGCCACGTCGCTGGATGTGATACCCCCTTTGGCGATCAGGTAGCGAGGCCGTGTTGAGATCAAGCCTAAAATGGCAACCAGCCCCTCAGAGACACGACTTCCAATAGATAGGTTCGATTCGGGGTCGTTACCTGTTACAAGCTCACGGCTCGTGTAGATTACCACGGTCCTTTCATTTCGTAGTCCCATCGTCGCCGATTGTGCTATGTGCTCGATTGCATCCTGTCGACGGTTCTCGTCTAAGAGTGCCTCAACGTTGATCTTCATACTCGTTATTTCAGGAAGAGAAAGAAGTGTATTGATCTGGGTCGTCGTCTTGGGGACGTATGAGCCCACAACAATGAGGCCGCCTCCGGACTCGGGCATGTACAAATCAGAGCAGGTCAATAAAGGACGCGGAAAAAGGCCGGCACGGACCTGTACAAATGAGGCAGCCGTGCGGTAAATGAATCGTCGACCGTGCGCCTCGGCAGCCAGCAGACCGTTCACAAAAACCTCAAGGTCACGGTAACCGGTAGCGTTCACCACACATATCTTGCCACCTGTAATCCCTAAAAGACAGGCCTTAACACGCTCCGGCCCACCTTGTCTGATATCCTTTATTGAGATACTGACGACATCATCAGAGGAGATGCGTCCTTCTGTCTTTTCCTCTACCCAATGACGCAGATTGGATGAACGGTAACCAAAGGTGCTATCACGAGCGTACTCGGTCTCACCGGCAGGCACGAGCCAGCCATCTTCGTCGACGTAGTGGATATCCCCCACAGTGTACCGGCGGCCCTCAAGAAAAAAGGGAATGATGATCCAGCCATCAAAGGATTGATCCAGCGCTTGGGTTAATGCTTCTACCTCACCGGGAAAGTGCCCCCGTAAGGTCGAGTCGCTGCGGCTGACAGCGACGAACTGGCGATTTGCTCGTTGTGCCGCTTCAACCAGGTTGTGACCTATTTCGGCATTCATCGACCGTGCTTGAGTGAGCGTAAAACTGCGGCAATTGGTCAACAGATAAAAAGCCGGAAGGTCATTTTCCAGTTCCTTCTGAAGCGTTTCTACTGGCCACTCAGTCAAGATTGGGATACCGTGAACGGTCTGTGTGCCTGTGGGGTCATCATCCAGGACGACGACCTTACACTGAGTGCCTTTTACCTGTTTCTGGATCTGTGATCGCAACTCAACGGGCCATTCAGCCGGAAGGTTACGCACGCAGTCTTCGAGCTTGACACGGCGCCTGTCAGCGCCTTCAAATCTATGGCCGTCGATATTTCCCACGTTCGATTCAGATTTCAACTAATTTGAGGTTGGACATCTGCTCACTAGCCCAACTAATGGCCATATCATCCCACACTTTGGTACGATATGTCTTATTTTTTTACTTTCAGTGCTCTTCTTGCCTCATCAGGGGTTGCAGCTTCAAAACCAATAGAGCGAATAAGGGCAACGAGTTTCTCTACCAGCTCCACATTTGTCGTGGCCGCGTGGCCTGGGGCATAGTATACGCTGTCTTCAAAGCCGACTCGAACGACAGAGGCCCCTGTGCCTATTGCAATGGCCAAAAGCGACAAGTCATTCATCTTGTCATGAAGGACGCCCCAACGAGCACCCTCGGGTAATAGAGATTTTAGGAACTCTAAGCTTCTCGGATCGGCGGGTATCGCCCAGTGAACGCCAAGGCAGAAATTGTAGTCGAAAGGGGGCGAAAGGGAGCCTTCCTCGACGAGTTTCTGTACAACTTGTATCATGCCTGCCTCGAATATCTCAAGCTCGGGTATGACATCTGTCTCCCTCATTCTTCTCGCCCAGAACCTAATATCGGGCAATGTATTGACGTAGACGGTCTCGCCAAAATTGACCGATCCCATATTCAGTGAGGCTATCTCAACACGAGGATCATTAAGACAGACACATCGCTCTTCAAGGGACAGAGTAGTGAGTCCACCTGTGGAGCCTTGAATGATGATATCGGACTCCTGTCTTATAAGATCGAGGGTCCTATAGAATGCTGTGAGATCCTCCGCCGGGTATCCCTCTCGATCACGGACGTGCAGGTGCACCATGCTTGCACCGGCACGAGCGCACCCGATGACCTCTTGAGCCACCTCGTCAGGGCTGAGTGGGTTACGTGATGGCGCAGAGATATCTTTTCCTACCGGGGCTACAGAAACGATAATCTTTTGGCGACTGCTGCCTTTCATTTTATCTCCTCCTCAATCCATAGTTATCCCGTCTTGTAGGCCCTGTTCGCCTCTGCTCATCACCCAGGAGCAATCTCCTTCTGGAGAAATTCCGCTTCCATCATCTGAGTAGATCAACAAGGGTGACTGCGCAGAGTTCTTATGCGTTTTACATTCTTCCTAGCACGGGCTTTGGGTGTAGTTCTCAAGTGCTTGAAACACCCATCTTATGGGAAAACCTGGATACGGGTGTGCCTCCACCTCTACCTCTTCCGAGACCGAAAAAAGGATGTCGGCAAGCCTACTTGCTGTCTCTCGGTTCGAGGTTTCTCCCGTTCGACAGCGCAAACACCGAGTGCCATTGGCTGCCCGTGGGGCAGCTGAGAACATAAACCGAAATGTGCCATCACACTAGGTTGTCTATAAAGGTGCTCTCTTGCGGACGATGACCTCCTCTGCCGCATTCGCGATGTGCTCTGCTGAAAGACCATATTTTTCGATTAACGCCAGATATGGACCTGATTCGGCAAAGGTATCGCGGATACCAACGCGCTTCATCGGTATTGGATGGTTTTCCACAAGCACTTCGGCGACGGCGCTGCCCAGCCCACCATAAAACATGTTATTTTCCGCGGTAACAATAGCCCCAGTCTCCTTAGCAGCCTTGAGTATCGCCTCTACGTCAAGGGGCTTGAGGGTGTGGCAATCGATTACCCGCACGTTCAGGCCTTTGCTTGCCAACCGTTCGGCAGCTATCAAAGCCTGGACCACGAGATCTCTAATGGCAACGATGGTGGCATCGGCCCCGTCCCGAACCGTCAACGCCTTGCCGATCTCAAAGGGATAGTTCAAATCGAAGATAGAGGGCACGGGATCCCTCGTGAAGCTGAGATAGACCGGACCCTCCCACTCGGCAGCTGCCCACACGGCGAGCTTGGTCGTCGGTGGATCCGCCGGTGCAATGACAGTGGAATGAGCGATGGAGCGCATAATGGATAAGTCTTCCTGCCCCTGGTGAGTCACCCCGTCCGGTCCTGGTGTGAGTCCGCCGTGGCTCGCGGCGATCTTCACATTCAACTGCGGATAGTGGATGCTATTCCGCACCTGATCCAGGGCGCGCATACTAGCAAATACCGCATAGGTGCTGGCGTAGGGTATGAGGCCGGTTGTGGCCATGCCCGCTGCAGCGGCCATCATATTCTGCTCCGCGATCCCGAAATTAAACGATCGGCGTGGGAATTTCTTGGCGAAATTATGCGTGCGGATTGATTTTGAAACATCGGCATCCAGCACCACGACATCGGGGTTTCTCTCCCCCAGTTCAATTACAGCCTCCGCGTAGGAATAGCGCGTGGGTTGTTGATCTCCGCTGGTAAATACCTCGCCTGTAGCCAATAATTGAACGATATCTGAACGTACGTGATGATAGGGTGATTCCTTGTTGTTACTCACAGCCACACCTCCTGATCTCCTCCAAGGCCTGAATTGCCTCTTCTTTGCATGGGGCCTTACCATGCCAATCGACTACGTTCTCCATAAAAGAGACCCCCTTGCCCTTGATCGTATGAGCGATGATGATGGTAGGCATTCCCTTAAAACTTTTTGCCCCTTCCAGTGCCTCAACGATCGCCTCCATGTCATGGCCGTCTATTTCAAGCACGTGCCAGTTAAAGGCCCGCCACTTGTCCGCTATGGGCTCGATGGGCATCTCGGTATCAACGCAGTCGTCGTTCTGCAGGTTGTTGTGATCAAGGAGCGCGGTGAGATTGTCCAGCTTCCACTTTGCTGCTGCCATGGCCGCCTCCCAAATCGAACCCTCCTGAGACTCGCCATCGCCGATGACCACCCAGACGTGGTAGCCCTTTTTTCTCATCTTGCCACTCAGCGCCATGCCCAGTCCCGCGGAGAGACCGTGACCCAGGGAGCCGACAGTCATGTCGATGCCAGGTGTCTTTTTCATATCCGGGTGGCCTTGGAGTATGCTGTTGAGCTGGCGCAGAGTAGCGAGATGTGCTTTGTCATAGTAGCCGCGCTCTGCAAGTGCCGCGTACCAGACAGGACATGCGTGTCCCTTGGAGAGGATAAAACGGTCCCGATCCGGCCAATCCGGGTTCTTTGGATCGATGCGCATCAACCGGAAGTAGAGCGCGGTAACAATATCCGCCGCAGAGAGCGATCCGCCTGGATGACCGGCGTTGGCGGTTGTGATCATTTCGATGATGTCACAGCGAATGGTCGTTGCCATTGCTTTAAGTTCCTCAATCGACATAAATGTCTGAAGTGTTTCCATTTATGTTTCCCTTCTCCTGTTATATATTTCTTTATCTTTATCCGCTCTGGGCTTCTATGCTCAACTCGCATTATCTCATCCAATTTGACGTATTGAAGTGATTGGATACATACGTTCCGGGAGAGACTAATGCATCACAGAATTCTAAATCGGCTTGATCAAGCGTAATGTCCAATGCAGGCAAAAGGCTTTCAAATTGCTCCAGATCCCTTGGTCCGATGATTGCGCCTGTAATCCCCGGCTGGCCTATCACCCATGCGACGGCAAATTGTGCAGGGGTGCATCCCTTCTCTGTTGCTCTTTTAGACAATTCAAGGCTCACCTCAATTCCCCTCTGTGTAATGCGCTCAGCATATGCCTCCTTAAGTGTGCCCCTGCTGTCTTTAGGGAGGTTTGTTGCGTCTTCATACCTGCATGCCAGGACGCCCTGGGCAAGAGGCGACCAGGTGATGATTCCCAGGTCATAGGTGCAGCACATGGGGATGATCTCGTTTTCAATGCGTCGGTCCAGCAGATTGTAGGGAGGTTGTTCACATATAAACTTTGGGTAGTGATACCGATCTGAGATCCACAATGCCTCGACCGTTCTCCAGGCCGGGTGTGTGGAGCATGCGATATATCTCACCTTCCCCTGTTTCACCAAAATATCGAAGGCTTCGAGGGATTCCTCTTGATGAACATCGAAATCCGTCCGATGCAAGAAATAGATGTCGAGGTAGTCTGTTCTTAGTCGCTTTAGACTGGCATCACAGCTTTCCATGATGTGGTGTTTGGAATTGCCCTGGTCATTGGGTCCGGTCCCTGTTCGCCAAAAAACCTTTGATGTCAAAAAAACCTCTTTTCTCTTCCTGTTAGGTGTCAGAGCTTCGCCGAGAATCCTCTCGCTCTCCCCATCCGCATAAACATCTGCACAATCAACCAGATTAATGCCCGCCTCGATTGCCGCATCGATTATTCGAAATGCCTCGCCCTTGTCGGTGGGGTTTCCGAAGTTCATGGTACCCAAAACAAGAGGCGATATCCTTAAACCCGATCTCCCGAGACGTCTGTATTTCATGCTATTAGGCTTTCGCTTTTTTTGCTTTTCGGTTAAATAATTTATCGACGATCTTCTGCTGAAACCTTCCGAAGAACTGAAACTGGCTGACCACTGTCAACACAATGATGAGAAAGAGGATCAAAGAAACCGGTCGGGTAAAAACCGGCAGAAAACTACCCTGAGAGACCATCAAAGCCCTCCTAAGGTTTTCATCGGCCATCGGCCCGAGTATGACTCCAATCACCAGGGGGGCGATGGGATATCCCATTTCCGTTAAAAAGTAGCTGATGATCCCCACCGGCAACATGAGATACAGATTGAATACGTTTAAGCCCAGAGAATAGGAGCCGATGATACACAAAAACCCGACGATCGGCATGAACAGGGGCGGAGGAATTCGCAGCACCTTGACAACCTGTTTGGCCAGCAACATACCAACGATCCACATGGCCATAGAGGCGAGAAGGAGGATGGCTGCCACCTCGATGATGAAATTGGGATACTCAAAAGTGATCATGGGACCGGGCGTGACCCCATGAAGCATAAGGGCTCCCAACAGCATGGCAGCCGGGGGGCTTCCCGGGATGCCCAGGTTCAGCAGAGGAATCATGGCCCCACCCACGCAGGCGTTATTGGCCGTCTCCGTAGAGAGCACCGCCACATACTCTCCCTTACCGAACCGTTCAGGGTGTTTGGAGGTGTTCTTGGCCGCGCCGTACGAGACCCATGCCGCGATATCCTCCCCTATGCCTGGGACAGATCCGATCCCCACACCGATAAGGGCGGACCTGATGATATGTGGGACATTTCTGATAATGGTGCCGAATTCTGGTAAAATTCTCTGAAATTTCTGTGCCTCCCCGATTATGAGCCGATCCTTTAGGACCTGTATGATTTGGGGAATGCCGAAGGCCCCAATCAGCACGGGAACCACCTCGATGCCGCTGTCAAGTTCTGAAACCCCGAACGTAAATCTAGGATAAAACTGCAATAGATCCCGGCCCACGCAGGCTATGAAAAGCCCCAGAAAACCGGAGATCCAACCCTTAATCACCAGATCCGGACTGGTCAGGGTGCCGCTGATGAGAATTCCGAAAAAGGCGAGCAGAAAGAATTCAAATGAGGTAAACTGAAGGGCGAAATAAGAAATAATGGGGGAAATGCTCACCAGGAAGAGCATACTAATTATGGTGCCTATCGCAGATGTGGTGGTAGTCAAGCCGATCGCCCGACCACCTACCCCCTTGCAGGCAAGGGGGTACCCGTCCAGAGCGGTTGCAGCAGAAGCAGCCGTTCCAGGGATATTGATGAGAATGGCGGAATAGGAACCCCCGTACGTGCCACCAACATAGATGGCGAGCAGGCAGACCATGGCCGTTGCCGGGCCCATACCATAGGTCACGGCGGTCAACAGGGCCACGCCGAGGGTTGAGGTCAGGCCAGGCATAGCACCGAACATGATGCCCAGGATGACCGATCCGAAGAGAATCACCAGGTTCATCGGCTCTGAAGCCAGATGAAATACCGTCGCAAAATAGAAAGCCATTCTTTCTATGACAGACATGGAATAACTTCACCCCCATCGGCAAAAGTCAGAAGTCGAGGTACCATACCTTGTCCAGAAATGAAACGACGAGGCCTTCATAGGGCATGGGTACCAACAGAAAGTATTTAAAGATCGGCAGCACGATAAACGGCGTGGCCAACGCGATGATCATGCCGTTTCTGTATTTTTTTCGTAAGGTTAGGTCGTTACGGACCAGTCCCCAGGCATAGAAGCAGTATGACAATATGAAACAGAGAGCCAATAAATCACCGGCGTAAGGAACAACCTTATCGAGCAATGAATCGATTCCCGCCGAAAAATAGACGATGAACACGACGACGCCCACCAGGTAGTAGAAGAAAAGCTTTTTCAGGATTCCGTCATCATCGAAATAGAACATGGTGATGAACACAAAAAGGAAAAGAAAGCTCCCAAGGAAGAAATCGATTCTCGGAACATTCAGGTAAACAAGGGAAAGGAACAGGGTGACAATGGCATAGTACCGAAGTGTCGGTGCACTGGTCAGGAATTCCACGTTGCCTTTGCTTAACAGCCAGCGCATGACCTTGCCGATTTCTTCTCTACCTACCGTCTTCCACGCCGTCCTGCTCAGAATTGCCCCCAAAAGCATTATCACGAACCCCACAAATAGGGGAAACAGGGCAGGAGAGACGAACCAGACGTTTTGGACACCGCCCCAACTGTCTTTCATGGGCATCTTGAAGGCCTGTCTGACAATCCAGGCCCCAAAGAGTAGGATAATGATGCCCGAAAAAAAATCGGTCTTCCTGAGTTTCTCCTTGTCCATCATGATGCATACACCTCAAAGATAATCGGATGCCATACGATCGGGCAACCCCCGGGGCCATGAGGGATGGGCATTCACCTATGCCCACCCCTCACGCGTCTTTACACTGCATCTTGTTTCATATCGGTGTGGATAGCTGCAGGCGACTCTGTGATCTCCGTCAATAGGTTTCACCGCTATCTTACGCGCAATATGGGGATTGCACCTTGTGCCTGCGGCACTCCCCCAATGATAATGCTCATCCGTTTTTCCTGTCCGTTATCCTCGTCACGAGTAAAGATTATTACGGTTTCGGAATACCCAGCTTAGCCGGGTTAACCGTGGCGGCCTTCAGTTCCCATAGTGTCCAGGCAAAATTCGATTCGAGCGCGTCAAATACCTTTTTTGACTCCGCACCGGTTTTGCCTGAGAGCAGGTAATAATTATCCTTGGCCCATTTTTTCACTTTTTCAGTGGCGATTGCCTTTTTGAACGCAGCTACAAGGGCTGCTTTGGCATCCGCAGGAGTGTCGGCCGGAACCGCAAACCCGATGGCCTGGGAAATGGGCAGGTATTTGGACAGCCCGGGATAGGAATCGAAGGATGATGGGATCGTTCCCAAACCTTCGACCGTGAATGAATCCGGGATCAACATGCCCAAGGCCCTCAATTTGCCACCACGCAGTAGTTGCTGTTGCTCGGCCAGAGAGGTGACGACCACCGAAACTTCACCGGCCATGGCCGCGTTCTGACTGGGAGCTGAACCTTTGTAGGGAATGAAATTGAAGTCTGCCCCGGAGCCTTTTTCCAGTGCTAGCAGGTTCAGATGGTGGATGGAACCGGCACCGCTGGCAGCCGCTGTAATGCTGTTGGGATTTTTCTTGGCGGCTTCAATTAGTTCTTTAAGGGTCTTGTGTGGCGTTTTCGGGGTTACGGAGATAACGTCCGGTGATCCGCCCACGATAAAGGTATTCCAAACATCGAACTTTTTATCCCAGCCGCCCTGCACACCGGCGGTGACATTGGATTCGGACAGGCCGCACAGTGTGTAGCCATCGTGTTTCTGCTTGTACGCATAGGCCATCCCCACCGAACCGGCAACGCCGCCGGTTTTGTTAATGACATTCACATTCACACCCAGGAATTTGGACATTTCGGCGTGAATGATCCTGTTGCAGACGTCGGTCCCGCCGCCGGCACCCCAGACGACCACGGCGGTGATGTTTCTTGCTGGAAATTTCTTGGCTGCGAAGCCGACGCTCGCGAAAATCAATGTTAAAGCGATGGCAAAAATAACTATCTTTTTCATTTTATTTCTCCTCCTTAAAACGTTACATAACAAAACATGCCTTAGCCAACAAATGTAACCATATTTATCCATCTTCCCGCCTTCCTCACCTCCCTTCTCTCGGTTGAAGTTGCTGTTTTCTCGGGTTGACCCCGACTCGTCGGGCAATGTTACTTCAAGACATTATCTTCCAACCACTGCAGGGTTTCCACTGTCTTACCCTCAGCCATCATCGTGAAAAGTCTATCTGAGTCGAAACGATTTACGATCTCGATCATCTTTGCCGTGGTCGCAACGGTCCGCTCAAAAGCGTCGATTGGATCAAGGCGCATTGGGCTCATATCCGCAGTAACCCAGCCCTCATAATTGAATTTCTTCAAATAGACGAACATTTCCAGGTAATCCCAGAGGTTTCGTGTGGCCGGTATGAGATCCCAATCCCATTTTCGGTTGTTATCATTGATATGAATGTAGTAAGGAATCCGCCTTGTCTCGGCTAGGCAAACCGACTCGGCAGGGGTCTCACCAACCCAAAGGGCATGCCCAACATCAATGGTAATGCCGAGATTCGGTTCATCGATATCATGAATCATACACATCGTCTTGGCGGCTGAATCAATAAAACACTGAACCCGGGTTTCCGACGCCTTGTACTCGAGGAATAGGCGAATGTCCCTCCGGTGACCGGCAGCCTGTTTAAAGGTAGAGACCATGTTTCTCCAGGCCTCTTGATAATCAACCTGAAAGAGATAGTCGTATCCGTCGCTCAAGGGACAGCATGTCACCTTGTCCGTGCCGAGCTCAGCAGCAGCATCCATGGCCCCTTGGATGAACTGGACGGCCTTATCTCTCAATTGCTTCGTCGTAACACTGGATGATCCGCACACAAATTCAGGCTCTGCCTTGATGTTGACGTTGACGGCTGCAACTCCAAGGTCGTATTTTGTTAGGGCCTCCTTGATAATCATCAGATCCTTCAACTCATAAGGAAACACGATTTCTACGCCTTTGGCCCCCTTTACCTGGGCGACGGCGGCAACCTTCTCCACTGGTGTCTTGTCTACATGGTACTCAGAGAAGCGGTCCCTCAGTTTTCCCATGAACCCCGTTATGATTGCCTGTTTGATTTCCATTTCACCTCCTTTGCCAAAAAGCCGAGTAATGGAGCACAGAATCCGCCCTTGCCTGTTCTTCTATGATTTATTGGGATGCCGTGCTCTCTTCTTCCCGAGCATCCCTTAGGAGTTTTTCTTTTGAATTCCTCAGATGCAGGCGCACCAATTCCTCGGCATTAATGGGGTCTCTCTTGCCGATGGCATCAATAATGGCCTTGTGTTCGTGGATGGTCTCATTTGGGGGCCGTACCAGGCCTTCCTGCTCGATAAACTGGTAGCCTAAAGTGAGGATGTTAAAGGTTTCCAGGATGCTCGACAAAATGTCGCCGCCGGAAACCTCAATAATAAAGCTGTGAAAACGTCGATCTTCCTCCCGGTATTTCTTTAGATCGATGTCATCGGCAGACGCCTGGAATCCAGAGAAAAACCTTGTAAGCCTATTGATCTGAGAATCGGAGATTCCCATTGCAACCTTTCTTGCTGCCAATCCCTCCAGAACCTCTCTGAGCTCGAAGATGTGGATCATTTCCTGCTTGGAAAAGAGGCGTACGTAGAAACCCCTCCGAGGCATGGCTGTAATGAGTTTTTCATGTTCGAGTTTCTTCAGTGCGCTCACCAGTGGAGTCCTGCTCACGCCGAATTCATGAGCCAGTTTGTCTTGATAGATCTTTTCACCGGGCATGAGCTTTCGCTCAATTATCATCGACTTGAGCCTATTGTAAATTATGCTGTCGAGGCTTTGGTGTTTAGCGCCCAGTGTTTGCATTTTCGGTTTACCTCCAAATAATGGATCTAAACGTTAAGGCTTTGATTGCTTTGCCCTAAAATCAAAACTTGAGCGCAAGGGTGGAAGAAAAGGGCATTTAAGGAAACAGAAATCAATAAATGGTAATTGACAAATGCATTTTCAATTTAGTATTTTATATTTTGAATTCAAAATACAATTTGTAAATATCGATTGTCAAGAAAAAAATGAGCGCCATTCCAAAGAGCAGCTAATTTATGGGTAAGTGGAATTAATATATTGATATTATTGATGTAATATAAATTAGGCCCAAAGTGTGGAAGGATTTTGGGCAAAAAAATGATATTTTTTTCTCGATCCCTTTACGCGAGGAGAGGAACGGAGGTGTGTCGTAAAATTGTGATTTCGTTATTTTACGTAAATATAAGGAGGGCGGAACGGTGAGCGAAAAAAAATGGATTACCCACAATAGGGGAGGCAAACACCGCGTAGTTGTTACCAAAGAACTCCCAGGTCCCAGATGGTTGGAGATCCTGACATTGGCGGATTGCCAAGTGGATATTTGCATCTCGACGGACATATTGAGTGTTGATGAAATAACAACCGCCTTCGGTGAGCGGTGTGACGGGGCCATTGGTCAATTGACCGAAGATTGGGGGTCATCGCTCTTTGAAGCGTTGAAGGGTTCAGGAGGAAGGGCCTACAGCAACTATGCAGTGGGGGTTAACAACGTAGACGTGGTCGCCGCAAGCAAAGAGGGCATACCGGTTGGGAATACACCCGGAGTCCTTACCGAAACCACGGCGGAGACGGCTGTTGCGCTGACCTTTGCCGCGGCGCGGCGGGTGGTTGAGTCCGATCGCTTTATGCGGGCAGGAAAATATAAGGGTTGGTTGCCTACCCTGTTCCTCGGGGAACTATTATGGCGCAAGACCCTGGGCATCATTGGGGCGGGGCGAATCGGTTCTGCTTTTTCACATATGATGATCGAAGGACATAAAATGGATCTGATCTACTATGATCTGCTGCAAAATGAAGAACTCGAAGATTATGTGGCAGCCTACAATGCGTTCTTATCCTCACAAGGAGAAGATCCCGTTAACTGCCGGCGTGCCGAAAGAATTGAGGAGGTGCTCAGGGAAGCTGATGTGGTCAGTCTCCATACCATACTTGATGAAACAACCCGCCATCTCATCAATAAAGAACGTCTTTCGCTGATGAAGGATAATGCGATTCTTGTAAACTCAAGCCGCGGTCCGTTGATTGACGAGGCGGCCCTTGTAGATCATTGTCGTAATCACCCTCATTTCCGGGCAGCTCTCGATGTCTATGAGGAAGAGCCCGAGATGAAGCCCGGGTTAGAAGCCTTGGATAACGTGGTGATTGTGCCCCATATCGGCTCTGCAACAAGCTGGACGAGACAGGGTATGGCGACCTTGGCCGCTTCTAACGTGGCGGGAATATTGATGGGTTATCCAGCGTGGAAAAACTCGGATATATCTCCTTTTTTGGGTGATGACCCCCCCCAAGGCCGCACCGAGTATCGTGAACGCCAAGGAGATTGGCTTTCCCCTTTATGAGCATAAGTGCTAACTTAAGCAATAGCTTTGGGCTATAATAATATCGAATATTGAACAATGAATAATGAATGTCGAAGGAATTTAATACATTTGATCTTGAGGATAGATTGATAGATGTTGCTGTTCGAATAATCCCTATCGCAGAGGCCTTGAAATAAGGTAATTGTTTAAGCTAGCACTTGTATCATCTATGAGGTATAGATCGTAATTCACCCCTCCTTACCACCCGAATAAACCGTTCACCAACTTTTTTCACCCTTTCATCGCAATGAAATTGTAATTCCTACCTTGATGGTCGAGAATGACTTCAAAAAGGATGGGGGTGACATCATGAAGAGTATTCAAAAGATTTTTTTGCATCCAGGCCTTCAAATTCTTAGTTAATAGTTCAGGTTTGAGCCCAAATCCACAAAGAGACAACCCTATAAATACCAGGCCCTAAAGGAGCGCTGGCGTGACGCCTTACTCAAGGCGGAGTTGAAGTGAAGGGAGCTTAACCTGTTTTTGTAAAGAAAAAGGCTTTTAAATCGCCCTAAATTTTATCCTTTTCGTACCTGCAGACCATTCGACCTTGGGTTCATGTATCCTGTGGTATCTGGTAGCAACCTCTGACTTATACATACGTGCCATAATCGATCGTACAGCCAAATTAGATTCTATTCAAGGTTTCGTTTGGAAGTTATAAGTTTTCGGCCTTTGAATTATCCACAAATCGCAGTAGTCGAAAGTCACAGGCCAGATAAGACCTATACAATATGTAGGGATGAAAGGGGAAAGGTCAATTCTTAGGTCAAACTGGGGTTATTATAGATCATCTCTTTCTTTCCGAGGCTTCACGAAGAGCCTTGAGAAAACTGAGAGCAAGGGCTAAGCCTCTTCATGGTATTGGCGCCTTTATGACGGAAATGACTGCCCATCCTAAATAAAAAGATCCTACTCATTTTTTCAAGAAATATACCGAGCAAGAAAAAATCAATAAATTTAGTGGCTTGAGGTTACACGATTATTGAAAAATGCTGAGAGATAAAAGTGTGAAGATTTTTTTGTTAGTTATACTTTTAGATATCCCAGATCAGAAGATATTTCATCAGTTGTATTCTTTACTAACTCCACAATTTTTTTTACCCCTTCCCCTTCATTGAGTTTGCCAATCGGTAAAGCAACACCAAGGGCGGCCACAACTTGACGAGAATAATCCCTGATGGGAGCGGCGATACCGACTATCCCTTCAACTGCTTCTTCCCGTTCGACTATGTAACCATCTTTGCGAATTTTTTCCAAACGAAGTTTAAAGGCATATTCATCAGAAATACTATAAGGAGTGTGGGATTCTAAAGGACATTTCTTTAGTATGTCCCTCACCTTCTCCGTAGTGAGATAGGCCATCAAAACCATACCTAACATTCCGTAATGCAGGGGTCTTAGCCACCCTATGTCCGACGATATCTGTATCATCCCGTTTCCTTCTCGCTTGTCCATATAAACTAACTGCTCTTCCATCATCACACCTAAAAGCACTGTCACCCCCGTTGCGTTCTGGAGACGGGACATGGGATGCCCTGCAGCCTTACGCAGGGAAAACGAAGAAAAAACAATACCGCCTAATTCAAATAGACGCAACCCAAGTTGGTAATGCTTTGACTTAGGGATCTGTTGTAAGTACCCACGTGCGGTTAGATTTGCAACCAATCTTTTGGTGGTCGTCTTGTTGAGTCCAGTTTTTTGAACGATTTCAGAAAGGCTCAGCTCTTTTTTGTTGAAGTTGAAGCAGTCAAGGATATCTAAAGCACGCTCCAATGACTTGGTCCTATATAAAGGTTCTTTATGTTTTTTTGATAGTTCCATACTATGATTCATACCACGCTGTAACTCTCATTTTAGGAGGCTCCGTTTTTTGTTTTTTTATTGACATTATCAAAATTCTGGTTTAGACGTCAAAAAGCTTTTGAAACTCATATTCACGATACGAAACTACATCAAAAGAGGTTTCTTCATGATTGATGATTTGAGAGCTTTCCTAGATGCCCTAAAAGACAGGGGCAAACTCCGTGTGGTCAATAACGCCGATTGGGATTTGGAGATCGGCACGATTAATGAATTAATGTCTGAAAGACAGGGGCCGGCTCTACTATTTGATAAAATAAAGGGGTATCCCCAAGGATTTCGGATAGCCACCAATCTGCTCCACCATAAAGTTGGCCAAAAGCTGGCCTTTGGCTTTTCAGAAGAAATGACAGACCTTGAGTGTGTAGCCGACTGGAAGGAACGGTGGAATAAATTTGAACCAGCTCCACCAGTGGAGCTTAAAGATGGTCCAATTCTTGAGAATATTTTAAAGAATGATGACATTGACATTTACAAATTCCCAACTCCCAAATGGCATACTTATGACGGTGGTCGTTACATAGGGACAGGAGTTATTACCATTACTCGAGACCCTGATGAAGGATGGATCAACTTCGGTACATACCGGGTAATGATACAAGACAAGACCACCCTCGCCTTCTACGCCTCACCTGGAAAACATGCAACTATCATGCGTGAAAAATACTGGGCCATGGGTAAACCATGCCCTGTGGCTATGTGCTTTGGGCAGGATCCCCTCCTTTTTGCCGTATCAACCATTGCCCTACCCTGGGGTATATCCGAATACGACATGGTGGGCTATATGAAGGGTAAGGGAGTGGAAGTTGTTATAGATGAGGAAACCGGTCTTCCGATACCGGCAACGGCGGAAATTGTCGCCTGTGGATTCTCTCCCTCGCCACAAGAGGATAGCCGTCCAGAAGGCCCCTTTGGCGAATGGCAGGGGTATTATGCCTCTGGAACCAGAAATGAGCCAGTGGTCCATATTAAAACCCTGTATCACCGAAACGACCCGATCCTGTTTGGCCAACCTCCGGTAAAGCCGCCGGTAAATACTTGGTTCCCCATTCCAATCCATACGGCAACCTTCCTTTGGAATCAGTTGGAAAAAGCAAATATGATGGACATCAAAGGCGTGTATGTCCATGGCCCTGGAAATCGAATTATTGCTGTAATATCCCTTAAACAGAGATACCTGGGTCATGCAAAACAGGTAGCGACCCTGGCAGGGGCCTTTTTGCAGGGAGGTGCCTGCACCGGAAGATATATTATCACTGTGGATGAGGATATAGATCCCTCTAACCTTGGAGAGGTGCTGTGGGCAGTATGCACGAGGTGTGATCCCGAGAAATATATAGATATCATCCCCGGTTTCCTCACCAGTCCCTTAGATCCCATGCTTGAGCCCGAGAAACGAGCGAGAAGAGATTTCACCACAGCCAAGGTATTCATTAATGCCTGCAAGCCTTACCATTGGAAGGATACATTTCCACCCGTTAACGTGGCCGGTCCGAAACTGCGTGAACAGGTGCTCAACAAATGGGCAGAGCTCTTTAAGGACGTGTAGGAACGCCGCGCCATAAGGTGTTTAAATTCAGCCGATGATTTTAAGCGCTTGATTTTACCTGCTAAAAAGGTCTATGAGAATAGAAGCAAAGAAAGGAGGTGATATCGGATAAATATCTAGGATTAGGATTTCAGAGCTAAAAACCTCAAACAAAAGGAGATAAACGTCCATGAGAAAAAAAGCCTTGATGATTTTCCTGACAGTCCTATTTGCTGTTGCCTTTGCAACGCCAACTCCTGCAAAGGTGATAAAATTGAAAGCTGCCAATTTCTTTCCTACCCCAGCTCTTCAATCCAAATACCTTGCAGAATTCTGTGCCGAAGTGGAAAAGCGCACCAA
>Ga0180437_10001620_pt1 | contig 38219 bp, 43 predicted proteins | sample SS_ome_4_FD_132410 | JGI IMG/M metagenome (GOLD analysis project Ga0180437, IMG submission 132410) | Hypersaline lake sediment archaeal communities from the Salton Sea, California, USA - SS_3_D_1 metaG | ecosystem: Environmental > Aquatic > Non-marine Saline and Alkaline > Hypersaline >...
ATTGTTCTTGCCTGTTCGAGTATTTTTTCTGACAGATCCAGCCCGGAGATCTCTACACCAAGGTCTTTCAGGTATTTTGTAGTATTACCGGGACCACAGCCGAAATCCCAGACCGGCCTTCTGGCTCCGATCTCCTGCGAGAATCTGTGGAGCATTTCTTGGTCTTTCGGTTTTTTTTCGTGTTCACCAGAGAATGCTTCTGCCCATTCCTTTGCGACGGTATCGTACATTCTCTCTATTTTATTTAGTTCCTGTCCCATAATCATCGCCTTAACTGCTTCGAGCTGAGTCGCCTGGCCAGCCCAAGACCAGTGTCGAACGTCCACCGTGGCCTGGCCAAGTCTGCTCCTGCGAGTCATTCGCCAGACGGAACATCACTCTGGCTTCCTTATCACTCCTTCGGTAAGGATTTGATGAACTTGCCCACCAGATTGATGTTCGCCTGTTCGTGCTTCCAAGCCCGGTCATCATGTTGGCCGAAAAGCGGATCCGCGGTAACGACAATAATCATGTCGAGCTCATCCAGCAGGACGATCAGCTGTCCGCCATGTCCCCACGCGAAGTCAAGATGATGGTCGCCTACCCTGGCGGACCACCACTGATAGCCATACCCGAGGTAGCGGAAGTAACGGCCAACCTTGTTCACTCTATCTTCAGTTACCCAGGTGTCATCCGAATACGATTGAAGGGAATCTTACACCCAATCAGCGAGAAAAGATACTCCTGAGCGTATGACTTGAGACCTGTATCACACGCCCGTGCCACAACAACTCCCAGGAGATGGGACGTCAGATTGCTGTATTGGAACTCGGTTCCCGGATCGCTGCTGAGAGGGAAGTCAACCAGATAGGACGGCCGAAAGCCGCTGTACAGTATCTCGAATAATTCCTGTGTGGACTCTTCCCAGGGATATCCGGCGCGCATCTGCAGCATATCCCGGATCGTGATCTGCTCCTTCCTCGGATCAGTGATTTTATCTGCGAACTCCGGGAAGAAATCCATCATCTTCTGATCTACACTCGACAGACAGCCCTGATCCAGCGCAATCCCCATCAATGCCGAGTTGTAACTCTTCGTCACTGATTGCATTCTGGCTTTCTGCTCAACCGTCCCTTCATTGAAGTACCCTTCAGCGATCAGATAGCCGTTCTTTATAACCAGCAGCCCATAGAGGGTCTCCATTTCGGCCGCATCGAGATAGAGCTCCGCAACCAGCATCGGATCTAGCCCCTGCTCTTCGGGCGTCGACACCGCCCAGTCATCTCCTGGCAGCGGTGTGTATCTGACCGCTTCGAGATCCTCAATCCGAGGTCGCAGCATCTCCGCAATCTTAGGACGGGTCATTTTAATCTGCTCGTAGTCCAATTCCAATCCCAGCGGCCCAAGGTCCTGGCCACTTCGGTATTGCCAAATGTTGTTGCAACAATCAGTGACTGTTTTCATTTCTACTTCCTCCCCCAAATAGACGAATGTGTAGTAAAGGATATTTCATGCCATGTTAAATTTCAGTAGTGCCTGCCTCAGCTTGTCATCGTACTTACGCGTAGTGTACATAATGTTCGGAAAATCATTCCTCGCCCTCATCAACTGCTCCATTCCCCCATAACTGCCCGGTCATACCAGTTCCTTAGCGCTTTAACGACACGATCACTTCCTGCTATGGAGCGAAGCGGAACGGATATCCAGTGCAGCGCCTTGTTGGGCCACTATGACTTTGGGCGGAGGATTTTCGGAAGCAGCCACATTTTTCCTAAGAAAAACACAAGCAGAATCACGGCAGGAAACAGAAATGATCCTAATAGTGCCCCAATTCCCAGAGAAACCAGTACTGCAATGCTGACTAAAAAAATTGAAGCCTTATGTATTCTATACACTTTCATCACCTTTATTCTTGTTTTTTAATTTCCACAGCAGGAGGTTTGCACTTCGCAACCTCCTCCTTACCTTCACTTTCAGTGAGCAAATGCAGTTTGTTTCGTGCAACCACTATGCCCATTTGTACCTGTTGTTTAATGTAATACACAAGCCCTTTTTCCAAAATAATGGGCAGGGTACTCGTGTTTTCAGCCTTTCCTACAATATCAGTTTCTCCTGGCTCGCGTTCCCAGCACAGATATCCTTTCGGTCCTGTTTTCCCAATAAGTTTTTCACCATCCTTAATATCCATTAAAATGGCACTGCCGAATGATGTTGGTCGTACTACATAAATACGTGCCATCTCCGGATTCTCGATTCGCTTTGACTGATCAGGGAACGGGACAAATTGTTTTGTTGAGGCACACCTCATAACCATTGCCACCGTGAGAAAAACTGCAAGATATAATAACGGTTTCTTCATATTTTTTCTCCCTCCGTACATTGAGGAATTAATTTTCTAACCTTCTAATATAGATATATTTTTCTGTTGGTCACCCCTTTTCTCGCCTGCTTACGACTGAATGCATTGAAGGCAAAAACCTTCATTTAAAATCAAAGATCCCGGGTAGTGTAAATGAGTAGCCCGCAGGCTGTGCAGAGCCCTCGTATACCCGAAGCCACCAAGGACTTCTTCGTTGCATACCCTCACATCCCAGAAATCAATGATAATCCGGATAAAGCTTTTTCCGACATTCTGGACACAAACCGTGAGAGAAGCGTGCATCAGTACGGGTGCTGACATATTCTTCTACTTTTCGCCAATATCCCTCATCATCCCGTACCCTGTTACAATTCGAACAAATCGGAATCAAACCACTCAGCGTTTTGATGTCTAGAAGAGCTTTTCTCAATTGATCGTTTGTTGACTTCAGTTTTTTATTCAGAGAACTGATATATCCGACGGTCGAACCGATTGTGATCATGGCAGCAAGAGGGATGAGACTCTGGGGGATGAGCACAAAAGGCCAGTTTTTCAATGTCTTAAACAGGAGAATGCTCAGGGGCAAAGAAAGTACCCCTGCTATCAATCCACCTGGTATCCCGTACTGTATGCCAGCCATGATTACAGGAAGCAGGAAAAAAATGCCTGTCGCATATCGAAAAATGCTATTCAAGAAAATGAAGCATACTGCTGCAATCAAACATGAAATTATTACCGGCACTGCTTTAATAAAAGAATGTCGAATCATTTATTTTTCAGCCATTGCTCTGCTTCAGCAAGATCCCTGAACACTTCTAAGTATATTTCAAACTCTTCAAGATACACGGATGTCATCCGTGCCAGCCCATATGGAACAGGTCGCGGTGTTACAACCGCAATTTTTGACCCCTTAAATTCATATTTTAAACTGAGAAAATCTACAAATTCATACGCTTCCTCAGTTGTCCGTTTCGCTTCAGATTGCGTGACATCGATCAGGAAATTCATCCCGTATTTAAACCGGTTGTCCTTGAGACTTTGATTGATTACAGAATAGACTTCTTGAAAAACATAATCCCCACTCACTTCGTATTTTAAAAAACCGTCAGCAAAAGAATAGGAAATCGACATAAAATAATTCGATACTGATATTGTGTTATATTACTTTTGTTTAAATTATTGCCTATATTTTGGAGTTTGTCAAATGAGTGTTATGAGATTATTGTATTGTCGGACTCATGCTCTTCTCTGTGGCAGGTAAGTAAAATACTGATCGGAAAAGAGAACTTTGCAAGAATGCCAAAGGCAGTTATCTTTTAACATTCTGAGCAGTATCGAACGCACCAGGGTTCGCATACGGAGACCGTCGGGAAGCAGATTTAACCGTTCGTTCACTGGCAATCGAAAAGGATAGAAACATCATGGCCTCCCTCACCCTGCACTCTGTTTACGGATGCACCTATTACATTCCCGCACCAACCAACATCGGACTCTATGCGAAAGACGGAGTTGCAACACTCATCGACAGCGGAAACGACAAGGAAGCAGGCAGGCAAATCGCACGACTCATCAATGATCAGGGCTGGAAACTCAGACTGATCGTGAATACCCATTCCAACGCAGACCACATCGGGGGGAACGCCTTCCTCCAGGGCAAAACCGGCTGCAGAATTGCAGCGACTGCGCTGGAATCCGCCTTCATACAGGACCCTATTCTCGAGCCCGCGTTTCTGCTGGGAGGCTACCCCTTCGGCGACCTCAGGAACAAGTTCCTCATGGCAAAACCCTCTCGTGTAACCGATATCATTCCCTCCTCTGGGAAGATACTCGATACAGATCTTGAATCATTTCCAATCCCCGGACACTTTTTCGACATGATCGGCATCCGTACTCCGGACGACGTGCTCTTCATTGCAGACTGCCTTTTTCCCGAACGCGTGATCTCGAAGTACCACTCTTTTTTTCTCCTCGACATCCGGGCGCATCTAAAGACACTGGAGCGTCTGCGGGAGATGAAGGCCCGCTGCTTTGTTCCAGGTCACGGGGAACCGGACACCGACATATCCATGCTCATTGAAGTGAACAGAAAAAAGATCAAGGAGATATCTGCACTGCTTGAGACCATCACAAAACGGCCCAAGGCAACCGAGGACATACTCTCCCTATTCTGCGAACATTATGAAATTACACTGGATGCAAACCAGTATGTGCTGGTTTCGAGCACCCTTAAATCCTATCTGGCTTATTTAAAAGATGAGGGGAGAGTTGAAACCCTCTTCGACAGGGGGAAACTGCTCTGGCATACGATAGACTGAGGCGGGAACGAACAGCACACATACGTTCACAAACAGGAGAATCCGGATGGCGAGTCTTGATGAAGTATTGAAAAAGCTGAAGCAGAAAGCAAGACCTGATCAGCTCGAAGGGATGGCACGATACGGAATCATTTCCGAAAGTAGGCTCGGGGTTTCGATACCCGACATGCAAAAAATTGCAAAAGAGACAGGAAAAGATCACGAACTTGCCCTGAAGCTGTGGAAGACCGGTATACCCGAAGCCATGATCGTTGCAGCGCTGGTCGATGAACCTGAAAAGCTCACCGAGGAGCAGATGGAGGATTGGGTAAAAGATCTCAACTCCTGGGATGTATGTGACCAGCTCTGCATGAACCTCTTCGAAAGAACACCACTTGTCTGGAAAAAGATCTTCGATTGGTCTGTGCGGGATGAGGAGTTTGTCAAGCGTGCAGCATACGCGCTGATTGCCTGCCTCGCTTGGCATGAGAAGCAGTCCGATGATGAACGGTTCCTCGAGCTCATCCCTGTGATACAGAAGGGGGCAACGGACGGCCGCAACTACGTGAAAAAAGCGGTCAACTGGGCGCTGAGAAACATCGGAAAGAGGAACCTTCGGCTGAACAGGGCTGCACTTGAGAGCGCACAGGAAATAAAAAAGCTTGATTCAAGGGCTGCCCGGTGGGTCGCCGCGGATGCGATACGAGAGCTGACAAGCGATGCAGTCCAGAATCGTCTGAAAAAAGCGGAACCCTGACCAGGAAAAAAAGCTCGAGATGATTCGTTGTAATGGTGACAGAATTCCAAAAAGAGGAAATGTCTCGAATCCCGTTTGCAAGGAAAACAGAATTCAGGTCACATACCTCATGGGTCTCTTCACCACGAGCGTCACAAGATAGCGCAAAAGGTAGGATTTCTCACTGAGCATTCTCTGCCACACCCTCAGGACAGGAATAGCCACCCGCTCTTTCCCCACTGCCTTTTCGGTTCTCTCTATTCGGGTTAAAAAGTATCGCATCAGACGATTGGTCAGCGCAAGCCTCTTCTTCCAGCCGAGCCCCTTCGTTTCGTCGAAGCTGAACTCCATCCGGTTGAAGGCAAGGAGCTCTTGATCGCCTTCAAGGGGCTTCAGGTTTTGTATTCCATACTTTTCTGGATCCAAAAAAAGGGGGCTGTGGCTGATCAACTTCAGTCTATATACCAGGTAATTCACCTGTTCTCTCGGAATGTAGCGCTGCAGCAAGGAAAGAGAATCCTTCACATGATCGATCCGCTCGTAGGGCTCCCCGATGATCATCAGTATCGTGTTTTTGAACCCGATCTCGCATGCTGCGTCGAGCGCCTCAATAGCCTGCTCGCGGGTGTAACCTTTTCCAATGTAGCGTAATATATCGGTGTTTCCAGATTCTATTCCCCATCGCAGGGAGAAGGCGCCAGCCTTCTTCATGAGCTCGAGAAGCTCTCTGGAAATACCGGTCGCACGCATATACCCATGCCAGCGAAGAGGGATCCCTTTTTCAATCAGCTTCACACAGAACTCTCGTAGCTTGCCAGGATTGTTATTGATGGCCGAGTCAACGATGTGAAAATAGGCAGATTTATACTTTTTGGCGAGAAGCACGATTTCTCCCACCACCTTATCGAGATTCTTCTCACGATATGAACCCTGCACACAGAGGTAATCGCAAAAATTGCACCGCCGAACGCAACCGACGCTGGTCCTGTAGGGAATCGAAAACCCGAAGCCTTCTTTTCCGAGCTCGGGCTGGAGGTATCCCTTGTAGCTTTCAAAATCGAAGTCTTCGTAATCGGGTATCGGCTCCTCATCCAGTTCTCGTTCACAGGGGGCATTCACACGGGTGTACCCCTTCGTATCTCTGTAGACAAGACCGTCGATTTTCTCAAGGGCTCCTGAGCCCAGGGAGAGATGATTCATGAGCTTTAGCATCGGCACATCGCCGCGCCCGTGAATGGCAAAATCTACGTAGGGAATCCTATCAAAGAATCGCTCCTTCATAATCGAGAGGTATGCTCCACCCAGGACTACCATTTTCTCCGGATACACCTTCTTGAGCCATCGGGCAAATAGGAGCGAAAAGAGGAAGGCCTCGTGCGACAGTGCTGACAGGCCGATAACGTCAAAATTCCTGTATGCATCCGCTGTGACTGCTTCGGCAACATACTCCTCAAAGCCTGGATTCAGACTCTGCTGAAAAATATGCCCAGAGAGCTGCCCGGGATTCCGCATGCGTAAAATCGTGAAAAGGTGCCGCAGATGAAAGAAGCGGGAGTAGTGGTTCAACAAAGTCACATTAAAATCTTCTTTCTCCACATCGTAGCTGCCCTGCTTGAGCAGAGAAGAGACGGTCGCAATCCCGATGGGGAGATAGAGGATCCGCGGCATCAGCGGGTCGAGCCCGGGCAGTGATATAAGCTTTATTTTCAGCGACACCGAAATACCCACACCAGGAGATAGCCGTAATGAATTCGCTATAGTTGTATAACATGGAGGGATTCACGTCAAGTGCAATTTCCTGCGAAATCTCTGAAGTATATCTACCATAAATTTACCAGTTCAATAAAATATGTGATATAATATGTATTAAGAAAAGAAGTATCAGCGCCATCTATTGATCAGTGCAGGAAACCGCAGAGTGGGCTGCTGGGGGTTTGTCAATGGATCACCTGTGTATTTGCTCAGCGAGAGGCTTTTTTCTCGTAAAGATAAAGATATATAATTGGAGCACATCAAACGAAAGGCTCACCTATGAGGACAGTTTCATCGGTGAGGATGACCTGCGTTTGAACATTAACCCTGAATACGGAAACATGATCGAAATTCAGCTCACACCGCATATCCCGAACCAGAGCTGTATCGTGTTTTTCGAGGATTGTAAGAATCCCGATAATTACTCGGTGATGGGGTTTGCCTCGAAAGAGAACTGCCTCAAGCTCAGCATCATCAAGAATGATGATCAGAGGGGTGAAGACTAGACATCATTTACGGCAGGAAAAAGTCATGGAAGGAAACCAGCTTGATACGCTGTATGCGGATATCATCAATGGTCTTCTCGCAAGCTACTGCAAGGCAAAGGGGTTCAAACACTACGCAGATTACGAGTTTCTTCTCTTCTACGGCACGAAAGAGGAAAACACGAAAAAAGTGGGGGCATTGAGCGGCACCCTTGCAGAAGATTTCATGGATGGCGTGTATACGGTGCTTCAGAGAATCAGTGGAGCTCCTGAAGAATCGCAGCGGAAAGATTCTGGCGGTATTGTGGACCTGTAGGTTCAGATCAGCTTTTTTTGCTCAGCGATATCTTCTGCAGTCACATCTGGGTGGTGATACCTCTTTTTCCCTTCGGTTTTTTTCGCAAACTGAATCGCAGTGACCGGACAGAAATGAAGGCATGCAAGACACTGCTGGCAGCAACCGTTCCAGCGTGGCTTCCCGTCAATGAGCCGGATGTTTCTCACCGGGCAGATACGCTCACATGTTCCGCAGGAAATGCACCCTTCATTTACGATGAAGTCACTATCCTGCTGATGGATGTCTCTCATCCACAGATGGTAGAAGAACCGGGCGATCCAGCGGAAACCCGGCAGATCGTTGAAGACCTTTTTTCTTCCCCCTTTGAGGAAGCGACTGATCCTCGCGACCTTTGTCCGGGCCTTCCTGAACAGTTTCTGAAGCCGATTTGCTGAGCTTACCCTGTGCCAAATGATATAATTCGTTCCCATGGTTACATAGAAACCACCTCTGAAGAGCGTCCTCTTTTTCCCCAGAAGCATTTTCAACTGCTTCATCACCCATCCCGGTGTACCGCCCCGCGTCACCACAGCAAATACAGCCGAACCGCCCGAAAGCTCGAGCTTCCTGACGAATTTCACAACGATATCTGGCAGGCCGAAAAAATACATGGGGAACACGAGGCCTACCAATCCGGCATCCGGCTTTACCGTATGTTGCGACGTATACGCTGCCATTGGTTCGATCCTGCTTCTGGGGAGAAGGGCAGAGATATCTCGCGCAACTCTCAATGAGTTCCCGGTCCCCGAAAAAAAATAGAGCACTGTATTCATTGTGGATGCCACTGATATCGTTTGAGATCGATGCGGTCATCATCATCGAATAACACCCCCTCTTCCTCCAGGAGGCTCTTCTGAAGCTCGTATCCCCGTTGTGGTTTCAGTGAAATCAAGCCACGTCCGTTCACGATCCGGTGCCATGGAAGATTCTCTTTTTTCGAAGATGAGTGCAGTACCCGGGCTACCTGACGTGCAGCCTTGCAGTTCCCTGCGTATGAGGCGATCTGGCCGTATGTGGCTACCCTTCCGGCGGGAACACACCTGATGATGTCTATGATTCGCGCATAGAGTGGATCTCTTCTGTGTTCCATGTCCAGCCAGATGAAAAGAATCGTATTCTGAGAGGAAGGTAGGGCAAAAAGGAAACAAAGACAACAGAAAATCAGGAAATGAGTTTGAACAGCGCTATGCGCTGCCCTCCCTCCTCCATCCGAGCTCTGCCCTGAATATCTCGCTCTGCGCACTCCTGTCTCTTGCCTGAGTCTTGAATGCATTAATGAGAACGGTAGTTGGAGTTCCCGGCAGTTCTTCAAAAAGAATCGAAACCTCCTCTCCCCAGAAGGACTCAGCGAGAAACTGTATCTTGAAAGTGTCCACCATCTCTTCTCTGTGCCTGTCCGGATCGAAGCTGTTGAGCACCCACTCCACGTACTTGCCGTTGTTCACGTGTTCGTAGATATCCAGGTCGCTGTAGCGGACGGTATATGGCGGGAGCGCGTCACCCGAAAGGACAGTCGGGATCTTTCTGAAATCGTCAATCAGGGCGTTTCTCTCGGTAAGCATGGGAGCAGAATGGAAAAAAGGCTCTGGTCGCTGTGGCCTTCTGCTCTCTACATCGATAATGAGCCAGGAGGTCGTTGCAGTCCCGAGGATGGTATCATCCCTGTCCAGTATCTCGAAATCCCTGAGGGCAAACAGTCGGTGCAGACCCTTGGCCCAGGTGTTTACCGAGATCGCATCTCCCCACCGCGGGAAGGTGCGCATGTGGATGATCAGCCTGGACAAAACCCACAGCTTGTTCTTCCGAAGGAGATGATCGTAGCCCACCTCCAGGTTGTGCGCGTGATGCCAGGCAGTCTCCTGTAGATACCCGCAGAGAACAGGGAGGGACAGCCTCCCTTTTACGTCGACTTCATAGGAGCCGATTCTGTAGCTATCTTTCCACATTCTCTTCATCTTTCAGGCTCACTCAGTGCACAATCGGTCTTTTTGATATCCAGCAGGAACGAGAATGGAGATCGCCTCTGGGAGAACGCTTATCCCGATCCTGCAGCCTCCACCCTCATCCTCAGGAACTGAATAGAGCTCTCCGTCGACATGAAGGGAAAGGGACGAGCCGGTGTAAATCCTGATCCTCTTCGCCCTGAGATGCTCTATGAATGGTCCAGCAGCCTCTCTGTTCACCCGCCTGTATCTCCCTTTCCAGAGGCGTGCGGCATTCACAATTGCCTGGAACCTCCGATCGAAATTGAACAGGTAAATGTCCATGAGACCACCCGTGGGTACTGCGTCCGGACATATCCTGAATCCGTTCCCGTAAAAGTCCCTCTTTCCTATTTCGAGCATCTGGCACTGCAGTTCTTTCACAAGGCACTCGAAGACCTCTTTTTTACACTGCAGTCTCTCCTCAATGATCCGCTCGGCTTCGAAAACCTCGAGGGTATACGCTCTTCTCACCCGGTGGAAATCCCTCAACAGCCTGCTCACCGTAGGAACGAGGTAGTTGAAGAAACCCGACTGAACCTTGCCCACTCCGGAGAGCCTCGCTTCTCTCATCTTGAGCACGTGGACATCGAATCCCAAACCTGCAAGCTGTCCGAAAATGAACCTGTCTCCGACTTCGATCCGCAAAAGGTCAACTGCAAGGATGCGATGATTCCACATGCTCTCAGCACAGGAGCTTAGCTGGCTTGCCAATCTGCGTGGCAGCAGGTAGGAATCGTGATATCCGTTTCCGCTCCCGCCCCTGAGGAAAGCGATTGATTTTTCCAGCCTCATCAGCGGTCTATCCCTGAAACGCATGATTTCGTTGATCGCTGTATGGACCGAACCGTCACCGCCCCATATGATGAGCTGCTTCAGATCATCCCTCAAGAATTTCCTGACTGCAGATTGAAAATGTTCCCTGCTGCTGCTTTCAACAATTGACCCTGTCTGGAGCCTCATCAGTTTCCTCTTCAACCTCCGTGCACCTCCGGGGCTTTTCACGGGATTTATGAGGAACATACAGCGTCTGAATGCCCCCGATGCAGGTATGTGCATGGAAGCTCTCTCTTACAATTTCTGTGGAAAGTGGAGCATCTCCATTGTAATCTATAGTAACAGGGTTTTTCAGAATATCATACAGTTTTTCAGGAGAGTGCGTGGACCTATTTCTCATCTTCGGACTTGCAGTCGGACTTTCCCTGGACGCCCTTGCAGTTTCGGTGGTAAACGGCATCCTCATACACGAGTTGAAGTTCAAGCATGCCTTCCGCATATCGATTTTTTTCGGCGCGTTTCAGGCGTTCATGCCCGTCATCGGCTGGGCAGCCGGGCGCTTTTTCGCCTCTTATATCATGCAATTCGATCACTGGATCTCCTTTGGTCTGCTCAGCTTCATCGGGGGAAAAATGATCGTAGAGTCAAGATCTCTCCAAAAAGAGTGCCGGGGCGTGGACTGCTCCCGTTTCCCCACCCTCCTGCTCCTCTCGGTCACCACGAGCATCGACGCCCTCGCAGTTGGTCTGAGCTTTGCGATCCTGGATGTGCACATACTCCTCCCTGTTGCAGTGATCGGGGCTGTCACCTTTCTGGTCTGCATCGCGGGAGTATATGCAGGAAACCGCATCGGGCATCTATTCGAAAACAGGCTCGAGCTTGCAGGAGGCATCATCCTCATCAGCATCGGGCTGAAGATACTGATTGAGCATCTCATAAAGGGTATTTGACACACAGGGTCCGTACAGTAAAGAGTTGATCATGGAAGCTCTGCCTGTGCTTCCGGGTTCAGGGGATTCGTCCTGAGTGCGAGGGAGAAAAGGAATGGGTAGTCCTCCCTGAGGTGGCGCAGGTAGAAGATCCATTCCTTCATGAGCTTCGTGTACGCACGAACGATATCGCCGCGGAGGTGCTGGAGGTCACTGTCAGAGACACGAGCGAAAGATCTTCTGTAGGAAAGCTCTTCAGCAAGATGAAACACTGACCACAGTAAATCGGTAAATGCATCATGCTCGAGAAGGTTTGGATTTTCCAGGAGGGCAAGCAGAAAACCCCTTTTCATCTCTAGAAGCTCTTTCAGCTCTTTCAGCTCCTTCGGGCCCAGTTTCGCCGAATATTCGTGGCTGTCCAGGAAAGCACGCATTTCCCTGAAGCTTCCGGATCGCCATACCTCATCACTCCCGACGAGGAGCGTGTTTCGGAGTTCTCCAGCCTCAGGATCCCGGGATGAGAAAGAGGCGATCAGACTGTTGCCCACCTCACTGAAAAAAGCACCGATCACCATGTTGAGCTTCTTCATTTTGTTCCGCTTTTCCCTGGTTTCAAGAAGCCTGTGCAGGATCAGCGTGACAAACAGCACCTCGATCGGAACAAATGCGATATCTCCGACCAGATAAATGAATATATGGTGATAGTCGCGAAAAACGAGATAGTGAATGAAATACAGAAGGGCAGAAGCCACTACCAGTGCAATGGCAAGCGTCGTCTGCCATGAAAGCAGTGTATGTTGTCTGGCTGTTGTTCTTTTTTCCTTCATGAGATTTTTTCCCTTTTTCGGATGGATTACAGGCATCGAACCGCTGAATCAGCTCCCGCTCACACACGGTCGAGTTCTCCTGTGAATTGACCACTTCCCCTTCAACATGGATATCCTTACCACACCCGGATACCTTCTGTGGAGACGGGGGAAATATTCACCCGGTAGAATGGGGGAGGGAGAGAACAACATCCTCGAGTCTTCTCTTTGGGACATGATGCACTCCTGTTTCATCCCTGTAATACCGGATGTCGCCACCCTTTTTGATCTCCTCAAGCATCACCTTTTCTTTCGGCCTCCCGAGAGCGATAACGATGAGCGGAACATATTGTGACGGTATGCCCAGGCTCTGCACTACCTTTTGTCTATTGAATGAGCCGATCAGACAGCCTCCGAATCCCTTCTCCACCGCCCCGAGCAGAATGTTCTGGCAAGCGAGCCCCAGGTCGCACCAGAGAAGCGGCTCGGTGGTCTTGATCTCTGTGTCGTGCAGGACAATGATGTACGCCGCGGGCCGTTCCCCCCTCTCAGGACCCTGCCAGTCTGGGAGGTAACCGGCCCAGGCGAGGTGTGGGAACACTCTCTCGTTCACTTCCGGGCTGCATACGATGATGTAGCTGAGCGGCTGGAGGTTACGGGCAGAAGCGGATTTTCGCGCCAGGTCGATCAGGGACTTCAGCACTTCAGCGCCAATCCGATCGTTTTCGAAAAACCTCCGGTAGCTCCTGTTTTCCTGAACAAGATCAGCGAGCATGCTCGTTTACCCCCTCAATCAAGCAGACGTTTCTCTCCGCTGAGAGTGGTGTGCCCGGAAATGTTCTGGGAAACCTCGAGACAGCCGAGATAATCACCTGAGTCGTTTCTCAACGCGACATACTCGATGAGCAGTTTCTGCTTCTCCCCTCCCGGCCCTAGTGGCATGTCGATCCAAAAGCGCGCTGTTTCTCTCTTCCCCTCCTTCATCTCCTGAAGGATTCTCTCCACCGCATGCAGGCTCTTTTTTGGGTGGCAGTCCCGCACGTTCCTGCCGAGCGCTGCCATGGGCCGCTTGAAGATCCTCTCATCGTGCCTGTTCCAGGCCACTACCCTGTCCTCGCTGTCCACCACCGAGAAATCCAGGGGAAGAGCATCGAGGATCACATCGAGCATATCATTTGAAAGATTTCCTATCATAGAACGCCCCCTCTTGTTCTGAGAATTTCCGCCGCATCGCGAGATTTCACGGTAGGTGTAATATGGACCTCCCTCTCTCAAGTGTCAACGAAATCCTCGTTGATTTCCGCTTCAGCGCTGAATTGCCCAGCACTCCTCCATCTCGTACGGAAGTTGTGAAGACTTCACACAATTTTCGCTCAAGCTGTTGACCAAAGCTCAATATTCGAGTAATGTGAGTACAAACTTCGTGTATTCATTCGAGAGGGGGTATTACATGCGTTACAGACGGCTCGGAAACAGCGGGCTCATTGTGAGTGAGCTCGCGCTTGGCTCCATGCAGTTTGGGAAGAAGATGAACATGGGAAACCTCGACCAAAAGATGACGAACGAAATGGTAAAGCTCGCACTCGAACACGGGATCAACTTCATTGACACCGCGGATGTCTATAGTCTGGGTGAGAGTGAAACCCTGCTCGGGAACGCATTAAAGGGGATCAGGCAAGAAATCGTGCTCGCGACGAAAGTGCGGCTGCCCATGTCTGATAATTTCAACAGGAGCGGGGCAACGCGGGTGAATCTGCTGCGCGGCATCGACAGCAGCCTCAGACGCCTCCAGACCGACTATATAGACCTCTACCAGGTGCACGGCTGGGACAGCAACACGCCACTTGAGGAGACCCTGAGAACACTCGACGATTTGGTGCGTCAGGGAAAGGCGCGCTATATCGGGCTAAGCAACTACCACGCGTGGCAGGCCGCAACGGCACTGGGAATTCAAGAGAGAGAGCACCTGGAAAAGTTCGTGACTGCTCAGATGTACTACAGTCTTGTCGGCCGAGAGCTCGAATATGACTGGATCTCTTTCGCCCAGTATCACAACATTGGTATTCTCGTATGGAGCCCTCTTGCCGGTGGCTTTCTCAGTGGAAAGTACGACCGTAAAAACCCTGCACCTCCTGGAACCCGCTTTGCAGAAGCGGGCAGGTTTATACCCTTTGATACTGAAAGAGGCCACAGGGTTGTTGAGGTGCTGAAGGAACTGGAAACCAGGCACGGAGTGAGTCCTGCACGGATCGCTCTTTCCTGGATCCTTTCACGGCCTGCAGTCAGCAGCGTTATCATTGCTGCTCGGAAAAAAGATCACATGATCGATAATATCAAGGCCTCGGATCTCACGCTCACCGGAGAGGAGCTTACCAAGCTCGACGAGGCATCACATCCCGGAACTCCCTATCCCAAGTGGATGGTCCTGCAGCTGGATCAGGCAGAAGATCCGCGGCCGAAGGTGCTGCAACCTGAACGGTACAAGGATGGCGGTCCCTGGAAAGACCTGCGCGGATCACGATGGCAGGGATGAGCGCCTGCTATTCCCCTTCCGTTGAGAAAACTGAGCTGTGGGGGGGATTACCAGGAGCGCCGCCTGCTGGCTCCGCCAGATCCTCTCATTCCGCCCCGACGATCGTCAGATCGAGGACGCGCCTCATTCACGGTGAGTGATTGCCCCATAAACTCCGTGCCGTTCAGACCACTGATCGCGGATTCAGCATCGCCTTTGGAGGGCATCTCCACGAAACCAAAGCCTCTTGATACGCCGGTGTACCTGTCCGTGATTATTTTCACCGATGCGACCTGCCCGAACTCCCCGAACGCCTTTCGCAAATCTTCTTCGGTGACCTCGTTCGACAAATGACCAACATAGATGTTCACTCTTTCCTCCTTTTTCACACAAATACCTGCCTGTAATATAGCTTTCTCCTTCTCATTCGCATAGGAGAAGCATCACAATTCAAAAAAGATTTTTTTCCACCTTTTCGGCATATGTCACCTGCCTGACCTATTAGGCGGTCTTCTGATTTCCCCCAGGGCTTTTCCCTGCGGACAAGCCGCCCCTTGATTGTCTTTCAATTGCCATCTTGCCTGAATACCGTTTTCCCTTTGAAGGTCTGTGCCCAGACACCCTGTCTGGATGCAGTTTTCCAGCGAATGACTTGCCCAACGCTGCAACACCCGGAGAGTGAAATGGCTGCTCCTTCCATACCGGAAGCTGTTTCTTTAAGGTTTTTTCGATCTGTCTGAGATATTTTACCTCTGAGGCATCACAGAAGGAAAGGGCGGTTCCCTGCTTTCCAGCCCGCGCCGTACGGCCAATGCGGTGGATGTACAGCTCCGGCTCGATAGGAAGCTCGTAGTTAATGACATGATCAATATCGTCGACATCGATGCCCCGGGCTGCGATATCTGTGGCAACAAGGACCCGGATATACCCCGCGTGGAAGCTCTGCAGTGCCTTCTGCCGGGCTGTCTGGGTTTTGTCGCTGTGAAGCACGTCAGTTTTCACCCGCTTCAGGGAAAGCTGTCTGCAAAGATCGTTCGCTTTGTACTTGGTGCGGGTAAAGACCAAAACCCGGGAAATCTCCCGGTCTGCCAGAAGCCGCATCAACAAAGCATTTTTTTTCTCTCTGTTCACAAACAGCAGTTTTTGTTCGATCTTTGGATCCTCCCGTGTGCTTGAAGCGATCTCCACGTGCCTGGGTTGCTTGAGAAAATTTGCGGCCAGCTCTAAGATCATCGGTGGCAGGGTCGCAGAAAAGAGCAGTGTCTGGCGCCGTGCAGGCAACTCAGCGGCGATTCTCTTGATGTCGGGGATGAATCCCATGTCAAGCATCCGATCTGCCTCATCCAGGACAACGATTTCCGCCCTTCCCAGCAGGATCTTCCGATCTCCCATCAAGTCCAGGAGCCTGCCTGGTGTCGCGACCAGGACGTCCACCCCCCTGGAGAGGATACTGATCTGTGTGTTTCTGCTCACGCCTCCGTACACGACTGCGATCCGCAGGCCGAGGTGCCTCCCGAACGACGAAAAGCAGCCTGAAATCTGATCAGCCAGCTCCCGTGTTGGTGCAAGGACGAGGGACCGGGTGGAGCCTCTGACCGGACTTGTGCGGGTCTTCAGCAAAATCTGCAGCACGGGGAGGGCATAGGCTGCTGTTTTTCCGCTCCCGGTCTGGGCGCACCCCATCACGTCGTAGCCTCCCAGCACGAGTGGGATAGCCTGCTGCTGAACAGGGGTGGGATCGCTGATGTTCTCAGTACTCAGTGCACGCTGAATAGGCTCGATTATACCGAGCGTGTTGAAATTGTCTCTGTTCATATGATTCCTTTTAAAACGAGTAGTGTGTGTTGAAGCTGCAGCCCGGGAAGTGCCTGGATCCTCAGATCTTTCAGGCGTCAGGAAGGTCAAACATACCCAATTTATAGGAGTGTTCTGTGACTTTGAGTCTGCTTCCGTGAAGCAAAACATCCGGCAATGCGTTGTCGCTCTTTCATCCCAGCAGTCCTTGAAAACAATTGCGGAATGAAAAACCGGATACCTTTTCTTTGATTCAACTCGATGAATATACTCCTGTACTTGCCACCAGTCAACACGTTTCGGTTCCCGTCCAATCACCCGTATCAGCTGATTTCTTCAATGCGGGAGATGAAAGACTGGCTCCTCCTCCAGAACCGTAACGGCTGTAAAGGGTCCTCCGGTCTGGTGACGATGAACTCCGAAGCGGCGGTATCGCCGGGAATGTACTTGGACCTCTCCCCGTCATACACGTAGTAGGAAGCTCCTGGCCTGATGTAGGTGAAAAGTGCGGTCAGATCCGGCACCGTTGCCCTTACAGAGAGCACCATAAAGCCGTGGTCTTTGTCGATCCTCCCCTCCCCGTCCAGATCATTCACGTTCTCCACCAATATTGAGTAATCCGAATTGCACAGCTGGGAAGCAATCCTGGATATCGTCTCTCTCATGTAGACTCTGACCGTTGTGGTCCTTTTCCACCCATGCAGGGCGAGCGTTTTCTGAACAGGGGGGGCATGTTTCGGAAGCTTCGTGCGAAGATCGTTCAGCTCACGGTAAAAAGCGACTCTCTTTTCTATCTGTTCCTCTGTAAAAGTGACAGTAAGAGGGCAGTCAGATTCAGGATTCACGATCTTCTTGATATATCCTGCAGGCGGAACAAGCGGTTCAGTATCGAACCAGCCATACATATCGGTGTTGCGCATGCTCTCCCTTTGCTGAGAAACGGTGAACAGGATTCACCACGGCTTGTCACGCAGTCGGGGATCAACAAAAATAGTTACGTAGAGGGTGCTGTTTTCCAAGCCAATGTCCTCCAGCGGAACCCGGGTCTCGGTTCCGTGCTGCACTCGCGGAGGAATCACCAACTGAAAGCTTCGTTGGGACTTCACTCTCCCCTTGCCGAAACAGAGAGGGCAGAAGAACTCTTCCCACAGACCGGACCTGTTACACTGGGGACACGGCTCCCACACAGGCACTGTAACAGGAGCACTGCACCCGTAGAATGCCTCAACGGGTGAGAGGACTATCTCGAGGTAGAGGTCTTTCTGCCGACCAAGAGTGCTTTCGAAGAACCCGGGTAAAACGCCACCGAAAAACTCATCCGTATCAGAATAAAAGCGATCCCAGCTATCCTGCATGGAGGAATTCTTTCTCTCCCTCCCGGTGAAAATGCTGACCTCTATCTGCTCCCCCCTGCTTTTCAGTTCCTGGTCGTATTTTTCTCTCTTGTCTTTGTCGCTAAGGGTCTCATAGGCTTCCTGCACTTCCCTGAATCGTTGTGCAGTATCTTCAGAGCGGCTCGAATCAGGATGGTACTTTTTCGCCACTTCCCTGTAGGCGTCGCGTATCTTCTTCTGATCCGCGCCCATGCTCACCCCGAGGACGAAATAGTAGTCTCCCGGCATCGCTCACTCCTTTCTTTTGGAATATGAGCTCAATTTTCCACTCATTAAAATTTTATCTCAAAATGCGTTTTCCGTCAATACTCCTCTCTCCAGTTGCACTTGATTTCGATCATGAGTGAAAGAGGTGCTTGAAATTCATTCTGAAACCCTCTATACTGCTGAGAGAACATAACGGAAAAGGAGACTCAATGAAGGTTCTGGTGATTGGCGGGAGTGGGCATATCGGCAGTTATCTCATACCACGCCTAGTGGCAGGTGGGCATAGCGTGATAAACGTAACCAGGGGAAAACGAACACCGTACCATTCGCATCCTGCATGGGCACGTGTGCAACAACTCCACATCGACAGGATCGATGAAGAGCGACATGGCGGCTTCGGAAAACAGATCGCGGAACTCGAACCTGATGTGGTCATCGACCTTATTTGCTTTGAGTCCCGAAGCGCGCGCCTTCTCGTAGACGCTTTCCGCGGAAAAGTCCAGCAGCTTTTGATGTGCTGCACCATTTGGGTCCACGGCTATAGTGTGCAGGTCCCCACTGTGGAGGATCAGCCGAAACATCCCTTCGGCAGCTACGGCACGAAGAAAGCAGAGATAGAGGTGTACCTGCTGCGCGAGGCACGAAAGAACAGATTCCCTGTGTCGGTGCTGCACCCGGGACACATCGTTGGTGCAGGATGGCCGCCGATCAATCCAGCAGGTAACTTCAATCTTGAAGTATTTCGTACCCTGGCTCGCGGTGAAGAACTCGTACTGCCGAATATCGGATTGGAAACCCTTCATCATGTCCATGCCGATGATGTCGCACAAGCCTTCGTCTGCGCGATGGAAAACTGGTCAGCTGCAAACGGAGAAAGCTTCCATGTCGTATCGGAGGCTGCGCTGACCCTCCGCGGGTATGCGGAAGCGGCAGCAGCATGGTTTGGGAAAGAAGCGAGGCTGCGCTTCCTTCCGTGGGAAGAGTGGAAGAAGCAGGTCCCTGAGGAAGATGCCGCGCTCACCTGGGATCATATCGCCCACAGCCCGAATATGAGTATCGCGAAGGCAAAGAGACTCCTTGGGTACAGACCGCGCTACAGCTCACTCGAGGCGGCGCACGAGGCGGTTCAGTGGCTCATCCACCAAAAGGTTCTCACGCTGTAGAAAAAAAGGAATTTGTCCTTGATCGGGCCCAATTTCTGTGCTATGTTATCGGGAAAATCCAGAGCAAGGAGCACAGAATGGACATGGTGGTGAGCTTTCCAGGCGGAAAGCGAGTGGAAGCACAGTACAAAGGTTTTACAATCCAGACAGACCAGCCTGAAAAATCGGGAGGGGAGGGGTCTGCACCCACTCCATTTGATCTCTTCCTCTCATCCTTAGGAACCTGTGCAGGAATTTTCGTGTTGAGCTTCCTCCAGGAGCGGAACATTCCCTACGAAGATGTCCAGATCGTAATGAAGACAGAGTGGAATCCGGACACACACATGATCGATAAAATAGATATCGACATCAATCTTACTGAGGATTTTCCAGAAAAGTACAAAAACGCGGTGAAATCGGCGGCGGATCTCTGCTCAGTGAAAAAGCATCTCATGAAACCGCCTGCCTTTGCAATCAACGTCAATATTGGTTGTAAAGCACCTCTCTGAAAGCGCACCTTTCATGGAGAAAGAAAAATATTCAGACCCCAGACTTTTTCCGGGAGAGGAGCATCCATATTGATTGAAAAAACCAGCTTCATGGGCTTCGATGCGGTGCGGCTTTCAAATGAAAAGAAGGACGAGCTTATTGTCATCACAGAAATAGGGCCGAGAATCATCAGCTTTTGTCCGGAGGGAAAGGATAATTTTTTCTATGTAAAGAAGAGCGAGCTCAGGTCTGATGTCAGGGGTTCTGAAAGCTGGCACTTATTTGGTGGCACGCGGTTCTGGATCTCACCCGAAATGGGGCTGACATATACACCGGACAATGCCCCTTCAGAGGTGCAGATCAAAAAGGACACACTGATCGTTGTTTCTCCAGTGGATGAAAAAACCATGCTGAGAAAGACGATCATGATAGAGCTCCATGGTGACTCCTTTACAATCACCTACGCAATAAGGAATGAGGGGAAACACCTGTTCACCGCAGGACTCTGGGCGCTTTCCTGTGTGAAACCGCTTTCGGGTGCTGAGATATATCTTCCCTGGGGCGATGCCAGTCCGTGGAATGTGAAAGACATGAAGTACTGGAGGAGCTGGCTTGGTGTTGGGAGCAACATCGAATCGAGTCAATGGAAACCCACCAACGAATTCTTCATCGTCAGACCGACTGGGGATATCGGCAAGGTGGGATTTGCAAACAATTGGTCATTCGCGGTCTACAGGGTTGGCACCCTCTCCTTCGTCAAGAAAACCGATTACATCCATGCTGCCAGCTATCCTGACGGCGGGTGCTCTTACGAGATATACACCAGCAAGGAGTTCCATGAAATTGAGACCCTGTCTCCGATCTACACGATCAAACCCGGGCTCACATTCACACATCGAGAAAAGTGGTGGGCCGGTTATAGGGAAATCGACCTGAGCAGTATTGAAAAGGCTCACGGGATCATCAGCACACTCATCACCTGACAGGGAAAAACGCTCTCCACAAATGGGGGGATCAGGCGCATATATCTGATCTGACACTTTTCCTCAGGCAACGAAAAGCAGTATATTAGAGCAAACACTAAGGGGGGAGGATCAGGACATGCAGACTATGCATACACTCGTCGACAACCTTCGTATTCTCCATAAGAAAGAGAGAACTCTTTCAAACCTCAGGCGTATCCTCTTGGCGCTCGTCTTTACAGGCATTACAGGACTCTCGGCACAGGTCCGCTTCTACCTGCCATTCACACCTGTTCCAGTAACCGGACAGGTATTCGCCGTGCTCCTCAGCGGCGCAGTGCTCGGCAAAGAATATGGATCAATGAGCCAGCTGATGTATGTATTCTTCGGCCTTCTCGGTATTCCGTGGTTCGTGATCGGACCGGTTGGCCCGACATGGGGATACCTGGTCGGATTCATCTGTGCACCCTACGTAATCGGGTTCATGAGAGAGAGGGTGCCTGCCGTCCGCCCGATGACCACAGTCCTTTCCATGGCGTGCGGACTTGCGGTCATTTACCTTTTCGGGCTTTTGCATTTTTCCCTGTTTACCAAAACCGGGATTATGCGCTCGTTTCTGTTCTCTGTGCTCCCATTCATTCCTTTTGATGCGCTCAAGGCGATGCTCGCGGCAGGAATTGCCCATATTTTGTTGCGCAGGACGCAATTATTTGCATGATAAATCATCACTAAAAGCCCCTCATTTCCGATAATGTGTATAAGGACCTGTATCCTGATATTCTTACCCAAGGGGTAAGAATATTTTAAATCGAGAATGCGGCTTTGCCGCATGAGGGGATTAGTGCCGTCCCCTGAAATCCTTTATCTCTGCCAGAATTATGCGCTTTTTATCGAGAACAGTTCTTAAGATTGCCGTTCTTTTTATTGTTCTCATCGTCCCGGTGGGGCTCTACATCGCATTCTTCACCTTGAACCAGCGAAACATACCCATCTGGAACCTTGGTATACGAAATCTCTTGATCACCGTGCGTAACCTCTCCCTTCCTATCATCACGGTCAGTTTTTTACTTTCCACCCTTTTCACCGTCTCCCTCATCGATAAGATGAAGGTTCGATCACTCTTTCTTCTTCATTTCCCTGCGCTCATCATCGGAGCAATTCTACTCTTGATATTCTATGGGACAAGGGCGAAGGAAGAACCGCTCCAGATAAAGGAGCAGGCGGTCCGGCTTGGATATCTTTCATTCTTCAAGGAAGACGTGTTCAACGATCTGGGGAAGAAAAAAGTGCTTATAAAAACGGAATCAGACAACCTCTACACAATCTACATCTATGATGGATCGACCGGAGGACTCACGATACTGTCGAAAACGAGCATCGGGACAGGAACGCGCACGGCCGAAAAGGGCAGAAATTCGATGATCATCGAGCGGGATGCGAAGCAAATAGAATTCTTCTCTGGAAGAAAATCGGTTCTCACGCTTCCCTTCAGCGATTTTCAAAAGAAGGAGAACAGCATAAACAATCCGGCTTTGAGACTCTACGTGCAACAGGTCAGAAAGACGATAACTGCGATACGGTCGAACACCACTCATCTGCGAGGCATCGATCTTTCCCTGTTTATTAGTGTGTTTTTTCTCTCCGTGCTCATGATTTCTATACCGCTGACATATGCAATGAACGACGGGGGATGGGGATTTTCCGGTATCACCGGCGTGATACTGATACTATTTCTAATCCCCTTTTTTTATGGATATATGCTCAAAATAGTTCAGGGTATCAGCATGGGCGGTTCCTTTCTTGGAAGATATTCCTACCTTTTTCCAGCGCTCGTATTTTGCGGAATCGGAATAATTCTCGATATCTTCATCAAGGTAAGAGGGATGAAAAAGGGCATTTAAAGAATGAACAAAACAACGAAACACGCACTCCAGTTCCTCATCGCGGGCTTCCTCATCGCGCTGATCTGTGCATTCATTTTCTTCTTCTTCTATGATAGCAGACAGATGAATGAGGAATATCGCCAGATAAAATCTCTCGCCCGCGCGCTGGTGCTCAGGGAATCGATCATTCACACCCTCAAAACCCTTCCAAGCATTGTAATTTTTCTCTATGTGCTCTGCTTTTCCGTTCTCTTCACACTGAAGCCTTTTCAGACAGATGATTTCACCTACGGCAGCGTCGCGCATCCTGCCTATATTTTGTTGATTCTCCTTCTCATTTTCATCATCTCATCTTCTCTGTTGATTATACCCAGATTGACCAAGGAAAAGGCTGAGATCAATCAAAAACTGCGCGTTGCACGCGAAGCAAAATCCTACGCAAGAGAGCTGTACACCGAGGGGAGGTATACAAAAACCCTTTCCGTTATCGATATTTATCTTCAGATCGATGATTCCGATCAGGAAATGATCAATCTCTACAACAAGACTGTAAAATTCATCGAGGAAAGCGCTTCTATTGCGGCGAGAGGGAAAAAGGAGGCACCAGTAACGGGTAAATCTGCTGAGACCAGCTTGGAGAAAGGAAAGCGAGCCTACGAGAATGAGGATTACTACACTGCACTCTTTTACTTTGAGCGCGCCCTGGATCTCCACAGGGACAATGAGGAGTTGAAGGAGCTGTACAGGAGAACGAAAGCACGTATCGCCGGGAGCCTAGGCCGAATCACCAGAGAAGAGGAACAGAAGAAGAGGTTGATCGAGCAGAAGGAGAGGGCTATCGCATATCTTAAGAAAGAGCAATACTACGAAGCATACGAGATTTTCTCCTCACTTCACAAAAAATACCCGGAGATGAAAGATCTCTCCCTCTATCTGGACACGGTCACTGCGGAGCTAAAGAAAGTGGATTTTGTCGCTTTCGAACTGAGAGAGGCTGAATGGCTCCCATCTGTCGGCAATCTCGTTTTTATTGACAGAAACGGGTATGTGAACACCGTCGAGAGGGTTGTGCCCTTCATGGGAAACTTCTACTTCTACACCATCAAAAGAAGTAAGATGCCAGGACTCAAGCCTTCGGTGGTGAGCTGGAAATATGGGAAATGGCTTGACGGATCCATCCGTCTCAAAAATGAAGAAGGGTTTAAAAAACTGGCTGAAAAGGAGCGGGAGCGATCATATATCGTCCCATTTGTAGAACCTGGATACCTTGTGTATACCGGTCAGAGGGATACGCTGCTTGCCATGCTGAACGTATATGAACGCTTTTCTCTCGCTGCGAAACTGAGAGAAACCGGTTTCGATATCCAGAACACGGGACACTATATTGCAGCCACTCTCGGGCAGCTTTTTTCAGTCTATGTGCTCAGTCTCTTTCTTTCGGCACTGGCCTGGGCAAAACGTTCAATTTACGAGTTTCCCCCATTGATAAAGCTATTCCTCTTTGTCCTCGTCGTTCCCCTGCTCTGCCATTTCCTCCACCTCCTGTATGTGGACATGAACAGTCTTTTCATGTACAGCCACCGGTATTTTGCCCGTCTGTTCTCCGGAACTTCAGGGATGAACATCGCGGTTTTTATCGGCATTATAAACGGAGTCTTTGCGGTTATTGCAACGCTTTATTTTCTCTCCCAGAGTAGCAGGGTGGAATAGAGACAATCAATTTTCTGCACTGCAAAATTGTTGTGAGGCTAAGGGATAAGCAATATCCGACTATTCTCCATCCCGATCATAGAGGGATTGAATGAGCTCGCGGGCATCCTGATCCGAGCCGTGGCTAATGGTGCACCTTCCCTTCAAAATTGTACCATTCTGTATAATCAGTTCAGGGGTTTGGATATCTCCGAGAATTCTGCTGGTGGGAAGGAGCAGGACTCTGTTGGTTGCGTGGATATTGCCGATGAGTATTCCTTCCACGACCACGCTCGTTGCTTTGATGTTTGTCTTCACCTTTCCGCTTGGTCCTATGAAAACCTTATCGACAATGAGTACTTCCCCCTCGAATTTCCCATCGATGCGGATCGATCCCTTGACGGCAAACTTTCCCTCAAAACGAGAATTCAAGCCAATTGTGCTGTTTGTTTCCTCGCCTCTCTGCGCACCTGCCATTCACCGGCCTCGTGATTATTAAAAGTTGGGCATTCCGAGAAACCGAATGAACTCAACGGAGAAAACGTAAATTTCATTCAGTGAGTCGATGACCGTATAGCCATCGAGTCTTCTGTTTCGCTCGAACTCGCTCAAACTCAGTATCCCGTGGGGATTGAGCACGATGTTCCCGCTCGTCCTGTAGTCATCTATCAGGATTTCAAGAAAGCCTTTTAGATCCTTGAAATATTTATCAAGAGAGAGCAGATATCTGTGCCGTATCTTGTGGATGACTGATTTGTCCCTGTAGAAGGCAATGCTGTTGTACTCTTCCCTGTTGAGAATATCGAGCTCGTAGTTATACTCTTTCAGTATCTTTTTTATCTCCATGAAACGGGGATAAAACATGTCTCTCCTGATCGAATGGTTGAAATCAAGCTTGATGTAGTACTCGCTGAATATCGAGAGATAGTTATCCTCATAGAACTCCATATAGGAGATGACCGCATCGATTTCCCTGTCTCGCGAATCTCTTCTGAAGGGAAGGACACTGATACTTTCGAGAATTGAGATAGACTGGATCCTTTCCTGTTCTTCATCCTCCTCAAGCTCGTTCTCGAAACCGATGATGAAGAGTTTCCCTTTGAGATTCTTTATTGTAGTTCTCACTTCTTCGATTTCTTTCAGGACCCGTTTTTTTTGAAAGCCATCCCTGGAAGTCTTGTAAACTCCTTCCAGTTGCTTTAAAATACGTTGTTTGCTCTCCAGCTCTGTCTTGATTTTCGCCCTACTTTCCATGGGTGGAACAATTACCCTCATTGACAAAATAATCTCTATCCGTACAAACGAATAGAGATTATTTGCAAAATGAGAATGATTCGCCCCATCTTTATATGTTCATCACAGAATAAAGAGTTCTCCTTCTCTGAGCAAGAGATTACCACCCATCCTGCATATCGTCTTCATCCCGGTATTCTTCGTTGTAGATGTCGGTAATTGCCCTGAGCTCGTCAAAATACACGTAATAAAGTCCATAGGTATCAGCCGGATCACACATGACGCTCCACCCCGCAAAGCTCAAACCGCGCCATTCCGTGTTGTGATAGTTATCCTGCTCAATTGTCACGGGTACCGCGATAGAGAGCTTCTTCCAGCCCACAAAGTCCAAAAGCCCCATATCGAGAATCATCTCTGATCCCTTGTAATCGAGTACATGCATGTACATTCTGTGCTTGAAGCTTCGCCCACAAATCCAGACGGTGATTGCTTTCGTGATCCCCGGAACCTTGATCGGTCGTGAAGGACGAATGCGAAAATGCGCGTAGCCGCGCTGGTTGAATGCAACCTTCACTCCGAGCACAAAGTCACTTCTGGTTCCATCGTTTGGGTCTATAGCGGGAACTTCCAATGGTCTCCCTCTTCTTCGCATCCCAAATACAAGTCCCTGGTCGATCGGCATCGAAACACTCCAGGTATCTGCATCTTCGAAGTGAGCGATTGGAATGTCTGCGAGCAGCTGTGTTCCCGTCTGAATGCCGACTTGCAGATTCTCAACATCCTGTTCCTGGGCACAAAGGGAAAATGGTATGAACGCGACAACGAACAGGACCACCATTATTACTGAGATCTTGACCATTCCTACTCTCCTTTTCATCATTGGTGGAAAAAAACCAAGCCCCTCACTCCCCCTCTTCAGATGATGATAGAAGCCAGGGCATCGGGAGGCCTCTGGATGTCATTCAGAACTCCAAATTTCTCTGGACTCGTCAGCGAGCAGATCGCCATCAAACCGCTCTCTGTAAAGGTCAGTGAGCACCTTCAGATGATCAAAATACAAGATGAAGTCATCGACTCTCTCAGTCGGCTCAGTCCAAACCACGAGCCTTACGAAGGTGAGCGGCTTCTCCATGGGCAGGTACCTGATGAACTGGGGAATCTGCACAGGAATCTCAACACTCATGTTTCTCCATCCTATGAAATGCAGGCTTCCGAGCGGGAGCTTGTGCACGATCCCCCTATAATCCCTGAGATGTACTTCAAGATTATAGTAATAGTTGGCGCCCCATACCCATACATCGATCTTCTTCGCTGAGCCGGGAACCACTATCTCCTTCTCTGGATATATCCATATCCTGTTGTATCCTTTTCTGGTAAATGAGGCTCTCACCCCCAAGACATAGTTGTTGTCACCTTCCGCATAGGCTCCGGTGAGGGCAATTGGCGCACCTTCAACGTTCATTTTTATCTTGGGGAACCCTTCTGTGGCAAAACGGGAAGAAGAGACCTGCCAGTTATTGTCATTGTTCTCGAAACCATCCAGTATGATGGACCTGATGTCCTCCATCTTGAAACCCATTCCGAGATACTGAGGAAAGAGTGAGAGAGGTATGAGAACAAAAAGTCCGATCATGAGAAGAATGAGTGATTTGAGCTTCATGCGCATGCTCCTTTTTCTGCAAAAAATATCATGAGTAACATGAACGACGCCCATTCATATCAGTGTTCCAGCAGACGTAAATAGAGACTTACTTATATTTTATCGGTAAGTGCCGCTTGATTTTTGAGTTTTATTTCGCCTCACTCCCCCAAGCAATCCGCACTTCCCTCTCTATAAGTATAGGACGTGAATTCTTTGTGTGTCAATACAGAGTCGCGATTTTTTTCGGGATGGATGAATGGGGGTAACTACTCTATTCAGGAGCTGAGATCCCTGTACAGTTCGTGTGCCATGTAGGAGCTTCTCACATAGGGACCTGCGGCAACGTGACGAAAACCGATCTTTCTGGCAAAAACCCTGTACCGGTCGAACTTTTCGATCGTTACGTACTCCTTCACCGGGATGTTTCCATGACCGGGCCGGAGGTACTGCCCGATGGTCACTGCATCACATCCCGCCGCATGAAGGTCTCTGAGGAGTGTTTGAACTTCCTCCTCTCCCTCTCCGAGACCGACCATCAAACCGGATTTCAGGAAAATATTCGGGAAGTGAGTGTGAACAAAGGAGAGCAGATTGACGGATCGGCCGTAGTCCGCACCGGGCCTTACAATGCGGTACAATCTGGGAACAGTCTCCACGTTGTGGTTGTACACATCCGGGGATGTCTCGGCAACTGCCCGTATCGCCGTCTCTTTCCCCTGGAAATCCGGGGTCAACACTTCGATTTTCACATCAGGATTTTGTCTTCGAATTTCTTTTATTGTTTTTACGAAATGCCCTGCACCGCCGTCCGGCAAATCATCACGGGTCACCGAGGTGATCACCGCATACCGGAGACCGAGCTCTTTTACTGCTTCTGCAACACGCGTAGGCTCTCCCTCATCCAGTCCGAGAGAGACACCCGGAACAGACTTTTCAACGGAACAGAAACTGCAGCTTCTGGTGCACCTGTTTCCCAGGACAAGAAAGGTGGCCCGCCGTGAGGAATAGCACTCAGACAGGTTCGGACACCGGGCGCTTCTGCACACCGTGTGCAGTTCCAGACGTCCGAGTATCCGGTTCACCTCCCGGCTTTCCTCTGAGTGCTCGATTTTTTTCTTCAACCACGCCGGCTTTCTCAGGCTTTCATTCAGTTTCATACTATCTATCTTTTTACCGTAGTTTTTCTCTCAACAGGAACGAAATTAACCTAGAGAGGGAAGTTTGTCAAGTGCACCAGTAGGAAATTATGCGTCAGGTTCAGGAGTCCTTCTTCAGTACAAAGGGGTCTTTCAGCTCATAGCGGTTCTTCATCGCAATCATGGTGTTGCGTGCAATGCTTTTCGTCTCAAAAGGGCCCACCTGCACTCTGTAGAAAAGCCTATCGTTGACGGTGGCTTCTTCTATGCGCACTTTGTACAGCTTTTTCCTCAGACTTTCCGCCAGCACATCGGCATTCTCTTTCTTTTGAAAAGATGCCACCTGAATATAATAATCACCGACTTCCCTGTACACATACTCCTGTGCACGGAGTTTCTCAGAGGCTGGAGCAGGCACCTTCACCTGGTCGAAGATATCCTCTTTCTCAACCGGTTCGAAGGGTTTCGTCTGTATACCCCGTATTGGTTCCCCGGTTTCCTCAGAACCAGGGAGAGGTTGTGTTTCGACCTCTTCCATGTCCAGAAATCGGGTCTCAGACTCGAGGTTTCTGTTGAAAATATTGAGCGGCGGTATTTTCGTCTTTTCAGAAGTATCCGTCTCTGAAACCGGGCCGCCGCTGACGAGCTCATTTTTTCCGAGGGTGGTGAGTCCCTTCTTCAGTTTATCGCCTCCCACGTAATAGCCGAATATAAATATCCCGATGACAACAATGCCGAGCAGAAAGGCGATCCAGAATATACGTCCGGTGTCGAGGTTTACCTGGTAATACTCTCTTCCTCTCCGTCTTTCTTCATCCATTATTTCCCTGCCTCAATCCGCTTTTACGTCCCTGGAGGAATCCGACGAGCTCGATTATTTGATCTGCATACTCCTCAAAAGATCCGTTATTTTCAATAATCTTATCGACATATTGTATTTTCTCCTTTAAAGGGATTTGGGAGCGCATTCTCGAGAGCGCCTCGTCGTGAGAGAGAGAATCCCTCCGCATACCACGTGCGATCGCCTCCTCCTCGGTAACCTCCACACCCAGCACGAAATCGCAGAGCACAAAGAGACACATCTCAACAAGGAGCGCTGCATTGATGACCACTTCCCTCTCTCCCCTCACGAGGGCTTTTACCCTTCGTATCATCCATGGATGGACAATGGACTCGAGCTTCTTTCTACTTTCCCTGTCCCCGAACACGATGCGTCCGAGTTTCTTTCTATCGATCATGGCACCGGTGAGCACTGTGCTTCCGAAGGCTTTCACCACATCTTCCTTCTTCATCTCCAGAGCCTCATACCCCAACCTGTCAACATCCACCACTGTAAATCCATGCTCTGCAAAGAGCCTGCTCGCGCTGTCTTTTCCCGAGCAGTAGCCTCCTGTTATTCCGACGATCATATTCAATGCGCCTCTTCCCAGTTGTTCCCGACCGAAACGTTCACTTTCAGTGGAATGGAGAATTCCAGAGCCTTCTCCATTTTGTCCCTCACCAGTTCAATGAGCGCCCTGTATTCATCTCTGGGCGACTCGAACACGAGCTCATCATGAACCTGAATGAGCATCCTGCTCCTCATGCCCAGTTTTTCCAGCTCCCGGTCAATGCCCACCATTGCGTTTTTTATGAGATCTGCAGCAGTCCCCTGCACCGGAGTGTTGATCACGATTCTCCGGGCTGCCTCGAATATATTCATGTTTTCTGAATTGATGTCAGGAACGTACCTCTTTCTCCCGAGCTTCGTCTCGACATACCCCTTCTTTTTCGCATCTTCGACGAGCGTTTCGAAAAAGCTCTTCACTCCACTGTACTTTGTGAAATAGGTCTCGATGAACCTTGCAGCTTCGCCCCTGGATATTCCAAGGCTCTTTGCGAGACCGAAGGGACTTATCCCGTAGATGACGCTGAAGTTGATGGTCTTTGCCGCCTGCCGCTGTGCATCATCAACCCTCTCGGGCGAGATTCCGAAAAGTCCAGATGCGGTTTCCCTGTGGATGTCGGCGTCTTTTTTGAACGCGTTCATGAGCGCTTCATCGGAGGAGAGAGAGGCAAGGATCCTGAGCTCCACCTGCGAGTAGTCGGCTGAAACGAATGTCCATCCTTCTTCCGGAATGAACGCCCTCCGGATCGCCCTGCCTTCCGGCTCACGGATGGGAATGTTCTGCAGATTCGGATTGCTCGATGAAAGCCTTCCCGTGGCAGCAACCGTCTGATTGAAAGACGTGTGCACTCTTCCGGTCCCTGGATTGATCAAAGCGGGAAGCGCGTCAACATAGGTGGATTTCAGCTTCGTCAGGGTCCTGTGCCGCAGGAGAAGCCGGGCTATCTCATAGGTGCGCGCGAGCTCCTCGAGCACTGACTCATCCGTGGAGAGACCTGTCTTCGTGCGCTTCAGCGCAGGAAGCCCCATCTGCTCGAAGAGCACTGAAGCAAGCTGCTTGGTAGAGCGAACATTGAACTCACATCCTGCCACGTGAAAAATTTTTTTTTCAAGCTCTTCTAACTCCTCACTGAAACTGCCGCTCATCTGTTTGAGGTAACCCGAATCGATTCGCACGCCGCTATACTCCATCTTGCCGAGGACCTCGAGGAGAGGAATCTCCACCTCCCTGTAGAGAGGGAGAAGATTCTCTTCTTCGATTTTTTTTATGAGCGCGTTATGCAGCCGCAGCGCAACGTCACTGTCCTCCCCCGAATACTCCACCACTTCTTCGAGGGGGTAGTCGAGCAGGGTTTTTCCCTTCTCCCTGACCACCTCGCTGTAACGGATGGTCCTGTAATTCAGATACTGTTGCGCGAGGTCGTCGAGGTTATACCTCTGCTTCTGAGGACCCAGCAGGTATGCGGCGATCATTGAGTCACCGGCAATCCCGCGCAGGCGGATACCCTCACTCAGAAGAAGCACCATGTCATATTTTATGTTCTGGCCGATCTTTTTGATCTCATCGTCCTCCAGGATCCTCTGCAGCTCTTCCAGGAGGAAATCCTCTCGAGGAGCTTTCCCTTGACTGGTTCGGATCGGTATGTAGTATCCCTCTCCCTCGCTGACGGAGAGGGAAACACCGATGAGCTCTGAAATGAGTGGGTCGATCCCTGTTGATTCCGTGTCAACAGAGACCAGCTTCTTATCGAGTATCCGTTCCTTCAGTGGTTGAAACTGCCGGGAGTCAGATACCAGGGTGTAGGTTCCCCTCTTTGCCTCCTCTTTTCTTCCCAACTCCCGTTCCCCTTTGAGCTCTCCCGCGATGGAGTTCAGCTCTTTTTCGAGCAGAATGTCGATGCCCGCTGCCACAGGAAAATCCTCCATCCTGAACTCGTCAATGCGTAGCTGTATCGGAACGTCCTTTCTTATGCTCACGAGCTGCTTGCTCAGAAAAGCGTCTTGCTTCCCTTTGAAAAGAAGGCCCCTTGTTCGATCACTTTCGACCCTGCCGAGATCCGCAAAGAGCTCCTCGATACTTCCGAACTGCTGTATGAGCTTCACCGCTGTCGCCTGACCGATCCCCTTTACACCAGGAACGTTATCGGACTGGTCTCCCATGAGTGCGAGAAGATCTCTCATGTGCTCAGGCCACACGCTCCACAGTTCGTGCACTTTCCCCCTGTCGATGACGTCCATTTCGGAGATGCCTTTTTTGTTCGCGTACACGATCACGCCCTCATCTACGAGCTGTAACACATCCTTGTCACTGGAAACGATCACACTCCTGAACCCCTGCTCCCGTGCTTTCACTACCATGGTTCCGATAAGGTCATCGGCTTCAAACCCGTCCATTTCCACTCTCGAGAGTCCCAGCTTCTGCACGAGTTCCCGAATGGTGTGGACCTGGCTTCCGAGATCCTCAGGAGGCTTCATCCTTTTTGCCTTGTATTCTTCATACATCTCATGTCTGAAGGTCTTCTTCCTCGAATCGAAGACACACACAAGATACTCGGGCTTCTCATCGTGGATCAATTTCAGGACCATCCGCATGAAGCCGAAGATTGCAGAGGTGTTTTCTCCTTTCGTCGTGATGAGCGGCCGCCGTATGAATGCGTAATAGGCCCTGTAGATGAGCGCATGGGCATCGATCAGGTAGAGTGTTTTCTCCATTGAAAAACCTTTTTGGGAAGAATTTCTATAAGGATACCAAAAAAATTCCCATTTCGCAAAAGAAAAGAAATTTAGGCCCGGAGATTCACTATTCCGGGGTGCTGGTGTGTGGTGGGTCCTGTGAACACCTTGAGGTTTTGGAGGTTTTTGCGTGTGAGCGCCATCCTTCCTTCCAGGTCCTGCCTGAGTGCGAGGTTCCTCTGAATCACCGAGGTTTTCAGATGCTCAAGCTCACTGATACACTTCTTGATTTCGCTGTCTTCTCGAAAAAACAGAAGATCGGGCACGATATATTTCATGATGTCACCGATATCATCCACAAGGATTCTCTCGTTTTCTGTGAGTTCGTGAAGAATTTCATAACTGCCGTGACCGCATGCGTCATGCTCGTGCTGCTTGAGTATGATCAGATTCAGGTATGTCTTTTTGAGCAGTTCCAGGTTGTCAATGAGTTCTCTCTTTCTATCCAGCAATATCGATTCCCCCTTCCTTCTCCATCTCTTTCATGCCAGGGGTACCTCCTTTTTTTGCGACCTTGCTCCACGCCTCACGGAGCTCGCACGCCATGGAACGGACGAATTTCAGTGGCTCAGCCTTCTTCTGCACATTCCCTTCTATGAGCTTCGTATTGAGGAAGGTGTAAATGTTAAAGAGCTTGTGACTTATGTCCCCCGCGTCAAAGTTCAGAGCCAGTATCAATTCAGAAAGAATATCCTGCGCCTTGAGTACATTTTCGTTCACGAGATCGAACCTCTTTTCAGGGAGTTTTTCCAGCGCAATGTCGATAAACCTGATAAGACCGTCGTACAGGAGCACAATGAGCGCACCCTTGGAAGCGGTCTTAATCTGTGTTTCCCTGTATGAAGATACCCCTTCCTGTTCCATCACCACTCCCCTGAGTCGTTTGTCTTTATATATCGGAATCGAATATTTGAAACTTTAGATAGGTTGCTTTTTTATTTGACCCACACACGCCGTATCGATACCTGAGATATTGCCGCGCGAGGTTTGAGGCCTCCTGGGCCCCGGTGTGTTTCAGAAGTCGGTACCGGAGCGCCAGTGAACACTCGAGCATTTCGCATGCAGTCTGATCGAGCTTCCTTTTCATTGCGAGATGCACCGCAGATGAAGCTTCCCTGCTCCTGCGGTAGCCTGTTGCAGCCCGGAGTGATGCGACCACACCTGCGCCCCTGAGGACAAGCCCGCCTCCCAGCTGCAGTATGCGGACGTCTCCTCTCCTGGCCACGATCTCCTCCATCTCTCTCCTATAGCCCAGCAGATTCGCGCTGCTGTACAGTGGAGGAGCACCCATGCTTCTTTCCATTCTGCTGGAACGTTTCCGGACGAAGTCCGCCTCGAGGCTCTGGATGGGTCCAGTGCGGGTGGAACGGCTGATGAGGTACCAATGAAATACCGTTTTCCCCGCATATGCCCTTATGCCTGGAAAGGAAAAATCGAATCCTGCAAGAATTACACTGTCGAACCCCATGGAGAGAGCAACCTCGAGGGCCAGTGTACCGACAGAACAAACCCCACTCACCAGGTTGTCCCGCACCACGTCCGGTGGGAACAGGTTTGTGGTGGGGTGGGAGGTGAGAAAGATATACCTGTTGGAAAAGAGATTGAAGGCACGGGGGTGCGCAAGCACGCTGATGACCGCGGGAATACTCTCTAGGAGAGTGCGATCCAGTCCCCGAAAGTGCTCGCAGACTACGGGTTGTGGATCGATGCTCAGGATGAGGTCTGGTCTGATGCCGCGTGAAATGAGCGGTCTGACCGAGGCATCCGTAGCAAGAAGATAGAAACGGTCTCTCTTCTTTCCCATCTCTTCCATAGCGTGGTCGAGTGATGGTCCTGCGCCGGTGATAACCGCTGTCCCGCTGCCCGACCGGTGGAGGGAGCTTTTGAGTTTCACCCTGTCGAGTTCCTTTGCATTGGTAAAAAAATTCAGAATCCATTTCCTCGAAAAATGAGCGATGGTGAGTGCGTCATCCGTAAGGATGGAAATCTCCTTCTGAATCTCCGATTCAATCCGGTCGTAGAGAGACTGAAAATGTCGTCTGAGGGGCTGATAGCTCAACACGCGAATTCTATCAAAGAAAAGCAACTCGTAGCGAGCCCTGATTTCTCTGATGAAGGACCAAAGTTCTTCTCCTGCGTATGCAGCAACCTTCGGGTTCCCGAGTATCTTCTTCACACATTCACATCGGCCTGCCTCGATATAAATTTCCCAGGAAGGCTCGAGTATCACGATCCTCTCCACCTCTTTTTCCCGCACAAATGGCTCTATGTGGTACCCGAGGCCGAGTCCGATAAACAGGTAAAAATTGCACCCGCGCTCATATCGGCTCTGAAAAAAGCGGATCCCATCCCTCTTCGGCGACCTTTTGGAGTAGACAGGATTGCTTCTGCCGTTTTTCAGGATGAGGAGGTTTGCATCTCCGGAATCTGACTTCTCGATCACCGCCTGCATGAAGTTTCCCCATTTTCACATCGCTTTTTCAATCCATGGAGCAGCTTCTGCACAGTCGTATGCGCTGTGTGTTCTGCTCCGAGACGCTCGGCCACCCGCACAATATCCTGTCTGGTTGCCGCAAGAGGAATCCACCTGTCCCCCTTCTCGCCGAGTGTGCGCTGGAAGATCGATCTTGTCGCTGTACCGTGCGCGGTCAGCAGCTGCGGGATCAGCTGGTGTGGTGAGAGGAGCTTCACGTGTTCCATTCCCATGCCCTCGTTGATCCTGAAGAGATCGTGTCCTGCCACCTCCCGGTCCATCCACTCACGGTAGAGTTTGAGCTTGTGGGTTGAATAGAGCTTTCTTCCGGAGGTTGCCCTGCCGGCAACAGGAACGTCCTTTCGAAAGTTTTGAAACACCACTGTCTGCCATGGACGAAATCGACCCGCGTTTGCACAGTACACCGTGTCAAAGCCCGCACCAGGGTGATGATCTCTGATGCCGAGGTAGGCAAAATCGAATCCTGCAAGGTAAAGAGGCGAAAATCCCAGAGAACGGGCAAACTGGACCATAACAGAAGAGGAGGTCCCCTGCATTGGGATCGACATGCAGCACTCCTTCACTGAGGAGAGGTCCTGTTCCAGCGGAAGCTCGTGAGAAAAGAGCAGAACCTTCCCATGCCAGTTCCTGAGCAGAGCGGGCTGGGCCGAGAGTGTGCTCACCAGCGGAATATCAACGCCACGAAAGAATCTGTAGAGGTTTCCAAATCCCGCATCGGTGCTCAGAAGGAGATCAGGCCTCACCCCGTGCTGGAGGAGGTAGGGAAGTGATGGGAGCAGTGCAAAAACTGGAATGGTGTTTTGCAGTCTTTCCAGCTGGAGGGCGATCTCCTCGAGGAAAGGACCGGATGCCACCAGGAGGGCTGGACCGGAAAATGCCTTTTTGAGCTCTTTGGTTGCATAGTATCTCTCCCCCCCATGGAGGAGGTTTTTCAATACATTTTTTTCCCAGAGCTGCTGCATGAAGCGCTCCGTCTCCTGTGAGGCGATCCGCTCTTTCAGGAGCTTTCCGAGAAGAGCTTCCACAGAGCGGTAATACTCAAAGTTGAGCCGGATGCTCGGGGAATGTTTGATGAGGGCAAATGGTCTTGCCAATTCCAGGGAAATAGTTTCCTGCACCCGATGAAGGGTTTCGTCCACGAGGGGAACTACAGAGTGGAGAACCGCAGGCTCTATGACGTGCAGAGCTGCACGGAACACCAGAGGCTCCTTCTCGATCAGCACGGCTCTTCTGATACCCCTCCTGAACAGTTGGTTCAGCTGGTAGCCGAGGCCGCAGCCCAGAAAGAGGGCAGTATCCTGATCCCCGAAACTGGAGGGGAGGTCCTTCCGAGCGGTTCGCCCCGGGTCGTATCTTGATTCCAGGTATCTGCCCTTGAGCTTCAGAGTTGGAGATCCACTCGCAGACTGCTCGAGCCGGGGGGTGAACGCAAGAAGCTTCTGATAGAGTGCGGAAAATCGTGTTTGTATGAATTCGATATTTTTCTCAAAATAGTCCGGCACACTGATCCTTCACACCACTCAATCGAAGAAGCGTCGATCACACGCTCCGGTACGCCCGGTACAGAATCTCCCTGGCGTTTCTGCATTCCTTTGGAAATCGTAGAATGAGGGTTCGAAGTGAAAAGTCACCCTCGTGCTTCTTTCTTCCGAGATGCCTCTGAAACTCTTTCATCACACCCTTGATGATCTCATTTGCCTCTACATCCTCGAGCTCCGGTGCCACTAAAAGGGTTCTGGTCAGGTCAATCCTTTTCACCGCATCCGCGTATGCACGAAGCAAATCCTTCACTTTGAGTGCAAGCTCATCGAGTGTGGACGGGAAATCCTCAGCGGCTGCTTTTTTTTCTCTCTCGAGAGCGAACAAAATGAAGTGAAGCTGCTGACGATTTCTCCGCGCCATTTCAATCTGCTCTTCGAGAAAGGATGAAATCGTGCCAAAGGGATCCGCAGTTTTTATCTGCATATCCAGAAAATATGGGATGAGGCTCATCGTTCCATGCGCGATCTTCTCAAGAACAGCACGTGAAACCTTCAAACCGGAACCCTTCACCCTGTGGACGATCAGGGCACCGAGCAGTTCTTCACCGAACAAAACAGGTGCGACAACGAATGTTTTTATGAGCTGTGTCTTGTCACTGGAGAGCCTTTCGACTCTCGACTTTACGTCTTTGGGTACTCCAGGAAGATGCGTTTTGAGTATGGAGCGGATTTCTTTGTCATTTTTACTTATCTTGTAGCTCTTGATCAACTTTTCTGTCATACCGACGCTGTGCTGAACCGAAAGTTTTCCTCTGGTCTCCCATCCAGTGACCAGCACAGCAGATTCGATACCGAGCTTCCCGCACATCTCCTCAAGAGCAGTTTTCAGAGACACATCACTCCTGCTGATCATGCGAAAGAGTTCCATTGTCCTTTCGTGAGACTCGTGTTCCTCCTTCGCCTTCTCCATGTGCTGTGCATGGCTCTGCTCCATCCTGTATCTTGCAAGATAGACGGTACTGAGACGTGCGAGCAGTGCAAGTCCCTCGGTGTCCAAACGCGGCTTCTTTGGCTGATTCCCGATGATGAAAAAACCGAAGAGCTCTTCTCCCTCGCACAGAGGGAGCGCCATCCACGGTTCGATCGGATCGAAAAGTGCTGCATCTCTTCGCAAATTGTCCTCTTTCAGCGAGGTCGATCTCACCGGCTCTCCCAGGGAAGAAAAATATTCAGCAATCCTTGAAGATTTTTTCACACTTTTCCGAGCGATCTTTTTTAATTCGGTCTCCCCTGGAAAGAAATGCTCTACAGTATACCGCTCCCCCTGCGGGAGGTACAGCAGCACCGATTTCCCTCTCCCCTGCCTGAGTAACGCTTCGGAAAGCTCGCTGATAAAGACGGTGTATCCCTTTGCGTGCACAACATCGTCGAAGAATTGAAGAATCTGTATCGAATCACGTTTCTGGGTGTACTCATTCAGGAGTTCGGAAGCAGTCTTTGCGGGGGCCTCAGATGGTTTTTCCTCAGGGGGCTTTGCCTTCTCTTCGGCTTCTTCTTCCAAAGGTTTCTCCAGCGGGAAACCTTCCGCTGTGGGAGCTTCCTCTC
>Ga0180437_10001621_pt1 | contig 38207 bp, 56 predicted proteins | sample SS_ome_4_FD_132410 | JGI IMG/M metagenome (GOLD analysis project Ga0180437, IMG submission 132410) | Hypersaline lake sediment archaeal communities from the Salton Sea, California, USA - SS_3_D_1 metaG | ecosystem: Environmental > Aquatic > Non-marine Saline and Alkaline > Hypersaline >...
GCTTCGGTCCCCTTGTGTGCATGACGAGATCTGAATATGGCACTGGGTCAATAGCTACCGCCTGTTGAATAAGCCGATAAATATAGTTTTGCAAACGGTTTGAGCAAAATTTGCAAACGGTTTGAGCAAAAACCGGTCGCGGCGGCGTCAGGGCGCAAAAATCCTGTCCGATTTTTCTCGATTTTTTCGAGCCTAAATCGACAGGTTCAGGTGCGGGATGGTCGACATTTCCTCCCGCGATCTATAGAGCAAGTAGGCTATTCAAATCCCAGATAAACAGCCCTGAAATTCTATTTAATTGGGTGAAAATCGGCGTTATACGGGCCGTTTTTCATCTTCAAAATCTTCTTCTATACCTTACTTCCGGATTGTTGTTCCTTGGACTCGTATGAGCTTCGTGGCGGACTCTGAAGCGTCGCCAGCTTATCATAATAAGCCTGCACTTGGTGCCGCATGTCGTTGACTGCGGCCGCGAGCTCCGGCTCTATTTTGTCATCCGGAAATGTTTCCGCAATATCGGGCAGGATGCGGTCGATAACGCGCCCGGCTTCCTGGTCGCCCGTCTTAACGTAGCGCACCAGGAGATAGATCAACTTTAAGGCCAGGGCAAGCTGCTCCTCGATCCTGCCGGCGGAGCGCCGCAATCCCGCGTGAAGCTCGGCCTTTGCGAGACTCACGGCAGCCGCCTTTTCGTCGGCCTGAGCTTCTTGGGCTGTCTTGAGGCGCACGACGCCCTGGTCCATGACGAGCTTTTTCCGGTCCGCATACGTCATGGCCACGGGCTGCGCGCCCGGCACGTCCACCGCATGAAGCTCGAAAAAGCCGCTCCCCAGCGGCCGCACCCATATCTCGCTCAGATCCGCCAGGTCCACGATCGCTTTACCGGTCCAGCGCAGCCGCTCCAGGCCCACGCGCTTTTTTTTGCGCGGAATGGCGCCGATTTCGCTATCGCCCCGCTCGCTGACATGGATGATCATGTCCTCTTTAAGCACCGCTTTCATCGCCGCCATCCCGTTGAATGTCCGAATAATCAAGGACCGGGTAATTGTCGTCGCCCGCCGTAAGGCCCAGGGTCCGCAGCCGGTCCGAAAGAGCGGCGATCATCCGGGCGGATTGCTCCATATCCAAGAGCGCTTGCCCCACGGCCTCCAGCTTCGCATTATTGCGGTCGATATTGTTCTTCTGGAGGTCGAGCGTGGCCTGCATGCCCCGCAGGGCGCCCTCGATATAGGGAATGAGCGAAGTCATGTAATCCAGGACGTTCCAGTTTTCCTCGACGATCCGCTTTTCCTCGGGATCGTCCTGCGTGCGGGGCCCGCGCTCGATCATCAGCGTCCGCGTCAGGGCCGCCGCGAGTTCTTCGCGGAAGAGCTGCCTGATAGCTTCTTTGTCTTTCTTTCTCAGCATGTTCCCTCCTAGAGATCCAGCTTCTGGAGCGTGCCGACGTAGGCATACGGGCGCCATGTGTTGGCCGTGGCCCCGCCGCCGGTCGCCTGGGTGCCGCCCGCGTCGGTCTGAAGGCTCGGCTTGCTGGTATAGCCGCCGTCGAAGCCGGTGCCAGCCGTCTGGGTGACTACATTTTTCACTCCGCCACCATAGACAATGTCGTTAATGTCGACGCTTTCACCGTTAGCGTTATATGTCTTGGCTTGATCGGTATATCCGTACATGTACCGGTGCCCGTGGGCGGCGATATCATGCGTGTGACTCGGCCCGCTGTGGGTATGGTTGGGCTGGGTCCAGGTGCCCGCCGTGACCCCGCCCGTGGTATAGACGTCGCCGCCCTTGGTGCCCAGCACGCACTCGCCGGTCGTCACCACGGCCCATCCGTTGATCGCGGCATTGACGTACACCCATATCCGGTAGTTCGTATCCCCATGCATCAGCCCCAGCCATGCCGAATTCGCATCGTCTCTGATCTTGAGCACGTGCTTGGCCGTGTCGAACCAGGGATGGCAGGCGGCCATGCTGGCGGGCTGCGAGGCCCCCGAAAAAAGCGACTTCAGGGCCGCGAAATTGTTCTCCATGTTCTGGAGGTCCGTCTGGCCCACGTGATCGCTTTGGTACACATTGTCGGTCCAGCTTTGGGACATATCTCACTCCTACTGGCAAAATTTCAACGTAAAATGCTCGACCAGGGCGTTTACGGCGGCGCTCGGATCGGTAATCGCGATTTCCACCTGGAAGTAACGCCCGGTCACGATGGCGGACAGGATCTCCTGCTTTTCCACCTCGTTCGGGGGCGGCGAGGTCTCGCCGTATTTCAGCTTGATCCGCACCGCCGGGCCCGCCATCAGCTCAAAGATCTCCACCCAGGCCCGGCTGTCGATATCGATATCGGCCCAGGTATCGGGGCTGGGAATCACGTCGTCCCAGGTCGTGCCCAGGCCGGTCACCACAATGTCGGCGAGCACATAGATCATATAGCGCGCCGAGGAGCCGCGGTCGTAAATGGGGGACTGGTACGTCCCCGTGAGCACGCCGCCTGTGTGCGAACACTTGAGGTAATATTCCTCATTATAGGTCGTCTGCTCGGTATTATCATGCGTGCCCGTGGAGTAGTCGCAGGTTTCGGTCGCCTGCACCGTCCAGCCGTCGGGCGGATCCGGGAGCGTGGCGCCGGCGGAGCGCGGCGTAGAGCCATAGAGGCCGTTATTGCTCAGGGTGTTGATCATGAAGGTGTGGCTTCCGGGCTTGACCCCGTAGAGGCTCAAATTCGGCGAGCGCAGGGCCGCCAGAAAGATGGCCCCTGACCACGACACGCCCAGCCTGAATTCATAGAGCTCCACGTCCGGATCGCTCACCTTCTGGGCGTAGAGGTTGATACAGTTGGCGTTCACGATGGCATAGAGCGCGCTCACTGAGGCCGGCACGTCGACATAGCCCTGAACGCTGTAGCCGATCTTGTAGTCGTTATTGTCCTTCTGTTTGGTGCCCCAGATGGAGACCGTCTTGAGACGAATGTAGTAGGTGGCCGCCTCCTGCACCGGGTCGATCTCGAAATCGGTGGTGGCGTCGAAAATATGTTCCCAGATGGCGTCGTCATAGCTGATCCGCACCTCCACCCGGTCGAACCAAGCGTAATTGGCTGGGGGATCGAACGTCACCTTGAGCCGGGTAAAAGTACGCAGCCGATAGTCGTAGGTCTCCTCATCCACACTCACGTTACTCACGCTCGGCGGCTCCGCTGTGGGGTCGGGCAAGGAGCACTGATACGTGCCTTCGGCGTCGAAATTATAGTCATCGTCATAGAGGCTCGCATCTTCATAGCGGAGCGTCAGCTCCACCAGGTTGCTCTGGATAATGTCGGCCTTGAGCACGCGCATGAGCTGTCCGGATACGGCCAGGGCGCTCGTGGTCAGAGTGATCACATCGTGAGGTTCCAGCTTGATTGCGTCATCACGGAATCGGCCGCTCACAGTACGGTCGAGCTGCTCCCGCTCCAGATAATACACGCCCAGGTCCGCGGCATGCTGGCGGAAGGCGCCCAGGAGTTTCAAGGATTTCACCAGGCCGCTCGAATCGCCGATCATGATATCGTCCAGGATATAATCCCGATCCGGGTCGGTATAGGTCACGCGCAGGGCATCGGGTTTCTGGAACCGCGACGGCTCGCTGACGCTGATCACGGCCCTGCCGTCCTCGTCCTGCACGATATGCTCGTCGGTGAGGGTCATGCAGGAGGATTCGTCGTTCAGATCGGCATAGCGCAGGTAAAACATTCCGTTCCACCAGACAAGCTCGGCCCGGAAATGGGCCAGGATGGCGTCCAGGACGTCCTGGGCGGCCTCATCCGCGGTAAGGGCCATATTAAGGGTCCAGCCTTTAGTGTCGCAATAATCGGCCGCCGCCCGCCATGTTCCACCGGCGCCGGTATCGAAAGCGCTCGAGTTCAGCCCCAGTCCATAGCGGGTATTGGTCATGTAATCGTAAAGAGCCAGGACCGGATTGGCGGAATACGCCGTAGTGCTGTCCCGGAAATCGTAGAGCTTTCTTCCCTGAAGCACCACGCTCCGCTTGGGCAGCGACTGAAAATAGTCCCGGTGGTAGGTCAGCTTCCAGACCATGTAGCAAGTATAGCGCAGCGGGTCAGTCCATTCCTCCTTGACGGCGTTCAGGTTGCTGTCCACCGTCTGGGTGCCCGTGCCGCCGTGAAACCAGTACTGCACATTATAGAGTTCCGGGTCGTCTTCCTGCATGCCATAAGCGGTGTAGAGGAGATCGCCAAGGAACACCTGGTCCACCCCTCCGTCCTGCACGATACCCTCGCATTCACCCTCCCCCAGGGCCTGCACAATCCAGAAGATTTCGTTGTCGTCCCCGGAGGTCGCCATATACACATCGTTGCCCCCCACCCGGAGCGTCCCGTAGATCACTTTGATGGCTTCCTGGGTGGATCGGGTATTTGCCCTTAATCCCGCACCACCGGCGGCCGCGAATTCGAAGGAGGGCATTTCCTCTTCTTCGGTAAGCGCCGCGCTCACCAGAGCGCCCGTCACCACGATGCCGGCGGCCAAATAAGGACTATACCAATACTGCTGCGTAATCAGGCTGGCCGCCAGGGCGATCCACGGGATGATCTTTCCCCAGTCCATTATGATCCCCCCAGGACACGGCCCCACCAGATCTCTTTATCGATGATGCTGGGAAGCCACCGGAACCCGCCGAAATTGTTCGTGTTGCCCAGGACCTGGCACCGGGCGTAGGTACGATCGCACCAGGTCTCACCGCCGGAATAGCCGCACTCCGTGCCTTTGAACTCCTTCCAGCGGCAGGAAGCGGAATATTTCGCCAGGGTGCGCTGCGACCACTGGGAAAAGAGGCTGGTTACCGTAATGGAGCATGTTTCCTCGTTGAGATCCCATGCGTCGACCTGTCCCTGAAACAGTGTTACGCTCGTCGCGCCCGCGATTTCATAGGCGGCGGTGAGCACCACCAGAGCCAGGGTCACCGTTTCCCCCTGGGGCGTGCCGCCGACAAAGAGCGAAGTCAGGACCTGGTCGAGATTGTCGATCACGATATCCACGGAATCCACGATCACGTCGCTGCCATAGCTGATATTGCCGAAGGTGAAGCCGCGGGGCTCGTAGCTATTTCCGCCCAGGGCCAGCGGCACATCGCAGTCGGTGTAGCGGTAGTGGCTGCCGTCGATTGCCAGGTCCAGGAGCAGAAAGGGCCGGAGTTCCTGTTTTACTAATTCCGCAAGGATGTTGCTGTCGATATCGCGCATAATTCTTACTCATTCAGGAGCCCGGCCAGCTCGATCCCCATCTTCACCGCCCGATCCCAGAATGTTTCGAAATCAAGGAAGTCCTCGGCGAACCGGCAGCGTATCTTGAGGGTGCCGGTAAAATCATAGGTGATCCGGTCGCCGGCATCGGGGGCCGTCGTAAAGGTGATCTTGTCCGCCCCGTCCGTACCGCCGCCCGCGCTGAAGGTATAGTCCACCCCGCCGCCGCTTTGTGCCACCCCGTTCTTGTATACCGTATAGGCGCTGGAGTTTTTGGCGGGCAGGTTGAAAATCGTCGTAGAGGCGTCGCCGGTACCTACGTATTCGCCTTCATAGATATTGGAAAAGCCGCAAAAATAATTGAAGGCCTCATAGGCGCCTTTCCGATCCAGGTAAAACTGCCACAGGGTGCGCCCGTCCGCCTTTGATTCTCCTTTGAACTGGATCGTCACGTTCCGCCGCGGATACAGCCACTTCTGCTTGCGTGTTTCATATCCCAGGTCGTCGAAGTTTGAAACAAGCGTCTTCCATCGGAGCCGCGTCTGTTCCGGCTCTATGGGGGCGATACTGGAGAGTTCCGGAAACTTCGCCATCAGGTGGTGCTCCGTATCATGTTTCTCAGCGACCTGCCGGTCCTGAGCTCTTTCATCACCACGTCGATCACCCACCTTCCCGATTCCTGGCGGGCGTCCTTCTGGGTGGCCTCGAGGGCAGTGCCGCTCCGGTTGATCACATTGATCGCGATGTTCGGGGCCGCGATGTGCGCCTTCACGCCCAGGTCCCCTCCCGCGGTCCTGGTGAGAGGCATGACCGCCTCCGGGCCTTTCTCACCCATCAGCCCGGCGCCTCCCGCCATCGGGAAGATCATGGGCCGGTCCACGATCCCGCCGCGCCCATAAGGCATCACGCGGCCCCGGTCGAACACCGCGCCATATGCAGCCGTCTTTCCGGTCGACGCGGTCCCGGCGCCGGCAAAGGCGCTCGCCAGGAGCGGCTCCACCACCGCCTTCTGGATCAGCATCTGGGTGACCATGCGGCCGAAGGCCTCCAGGATGTCCTTGAAGGTGGTCTCCGCCGCCCAGAGCATATCGTTGAGCTGGGCCGAAAAGGTGCTTGCCCAGCCGGTGACAGCGGTTTTGAGGTCGTCAAAAGTGGAAACACCCTTTTTATCGAGCGAATCGAGCGACTGCTGCAATCCCTCATCTATCTCCTGCTCCAAGGCGATAATCGCCGCCCGCTCGCCGTAGATCCCGGCGGTGAACTCCTCGTGCAGGGGCTTAGTCGACCCCAGCCCTTCTCGGTATGCGCGCCAGGCCGTTTCGCTCTCCTGTTTGAAGCCCTCGAGTGCCAGGGTAACCTGGTCGGTATATTCCACTACCTCTGCACGATCCTTGGGCGTCATTGTGGGGGCCGGAGCAGGTGGCGGTGGCGCGCCTGGAGCGGCTGCACCTGTACCTGCGGCTGCGGCGCGAAGGCGGTTTTCTTCGTTGATGGATTTGGCGATAAATTGCATACGTTCTTCAAGCACCGCAATTTGCTCTTCGTATTGCCCGGTCACTTCTTTGACGCTCACCCCGTGCATCTTGAGTATCTGAGCATACGTCGATTCGTCTTTCATGCGCGTGCGGAGCATGTCTCGTTTCTTGCTAAGTTCTGCATATTGAGCGAGCAATTTATCCATGCGGCTCGGTCCCCCTACCCACTCGTTATATTTCTTCACGATCTTGGCGAGCCAGCCAAAGGTCTCCGTCAATGCCGGAATCAAACTCCTGCCGATAGATGCCGCAAGATCCTCGGTCGCCGCTTTAAATCGCTTGAGCGTGTTGGCGTAGCTGTCCTGGGTGCGGGCCATGTCGCCGACCGCGGCCTCGGAATCCTCCACGATCATGGCATAGGCGGCGTATGCCTTCTGGGCCGTGGTGAGCTCGTCCTTAGTCCTGGCCAGGCCCATCGCCAGGGCCCGTTCCTGGACCATCGTAGCATTGATCACCACGCCGTATTTCTTCATGGTCTCGTAATTGCCCACCAGGGCCGACTGGATGTCGCCCATCACCTGGGCCGTGGGCATATTGTTAAAACTGCCCAGATCCGCGGCCAGCTTGGTGATCTCAAAAGAGAGCTGCCCGGCCAGGTCCCGCTGCATGCCCATCGGCACCAGGAGGTCCTGGATGGAGCTCAGGTATTCCTTTGCCTCGCGCGTGGACATGGCGTAGGAATCCACAAGCACCCCGGCGAATTCCTCGGCCCGGGCGATCTGGTCGGCAAATACCACCTCGAATTTATTAGTTACCTCCTGAAGATCCGAGGCGGCTTTCACGGCCTTGCCCAGGCCGGCGATCACCCCGGCCATCGCGGCCGCCACCGCCAGCCAGTGCTGTTTCAGCCTCTGGAGCGACCCGCCGATCCCCTTGCTGGCTTTGTCCGCGTTTTTCCGCATCTTGTTAAAGGCGCGCTCGGTCTGCTTGTCGAATCCCCGCACCACGGCGGTGCCTTTATCGTCGACCTCAAGCTCTATATAAATCTTATTAGCCATTTCAAGTTGCTTTTTTCGCCTTTTCGATCATCAATTCGTGGATGACGGCCAGTTTTTCCAGCAGCTCCTTTGCCTCGCGCCTGCTCATGGAAAGACCCTCGATCTCGAAGATAAGAGGCAAAGCGTGAAAATCATACACGAATTGATTATTGATCCTGGTGTAGAGATCCCAGGCCCGCCGGTCTTCGTCGGTCAGGCACATGAGCGGGCAGGTCTCGCAGGGCGGCTCGTTGCCGAAATTGGCGGACCGGGCCTCGCAGGCTTCGCAGTCGATCTCCGGCCTGCCCAGGGCCCAGGCTACGAACTCCCGGAGTTCGGCGTTTTTTTTTCGCTCTGCCCGGTGATGGAGTCCGCGTCGCAGGCCTCGATGACGGCGAGCTTCACGCTGTTGGGCAGCTTGAGCTTGTTCTCTCGGGTGCAGGGCACGTCTTGGCCGCTGCTGGGCGATTTCACGTCGCGCCAGTCGGTGATCATATAGTCGAGCAGATCGGCGTTGATGGCGTAAGTATCCTGTTCCTCGATCCAGCCCCCCTGGCGCAGGTTCTTGTGCCGCTTGGTGTGCCGTTTTTCGATATCCCGGTACACCTCGGAGTCGAACCGGCGCAGGATCAGCGTGCTGTCGCCTGCGGCGTATTCGAACGTTTCCTGCTCTTCCACGATCTCGATAAATGGCATCGATCTTCTCCTTCCTCTCACGTTTTACGTCTTACGTGTTGGCTACGAATTTCGGAATCCCGTGAAACTCGAAAGTGATCGGCTCCTTCATGACCTCGTTGACGGGCGCGTTGATATCCGCGCCCTTGATAGCGGCCCAGACCGCGAAATGATCGCCTGTCTGATCGCCGTCCGGTTCGTAAGTGTAGAGCTCCAGCAGAAAATATTTATCCCCACCTTCGGCTGCCTCCTTGAGGGCATCGAAGAAACTGGAGCCGCCGATAAAATAGCTTTCGGCACCACCACTCGCCTCTGCCTGCCCGGGTAATTTTTCTTTCCATTGTTTCTGGTGCCGTGGGATCACCGCCAGGTCCACACCGGCCGTAAAATGCCAGTCGAAACTATATGCCACGAGCTCTAAGGCAGAGCGTACGATATAGCCGTTATTGCCCGTGACCGTCACCGTGGTCACATTACCGTCGAATATAGCCTTCCCCAGAACGAGCTGCTTCTCGATGACATTCTTGCCGCCGGAATCGGTAAATATGGGGACGGCGTTGGCATTCAACAGGAGCTTTGCACTGTCAGTGATCTGGGCCTCAACGCCGGATTCGGTGCACGCTTCGTCTTTGAGATTCCCGATCACCCACTGGTCATTCGCGGTATGCCCGGTCGTGGCGGCGAAGGTGATGGTCTGGCCGTCGCTCAGGGTCTGGGCGGCGCCGGTGATTGCCACATTCTCGGTCCAGGCACCGCCGTCTTTGCGCCATTTGAACTGGTCCGGCGTGCCTTCGGTCTGGATGACTACCTCGAAATATGCCGAGGCGACGCCATTATAGCCTGTCCCCCAGGAGGCATCGTTCAAGCCGTCGCCCTTGAACCCGTTCGGCCGCATGCGGTAGATCGCTGCCGTCTTGCCGTGGACCGGTACGCTTGGTGATGACATACGATCACCTCCTTACGGATTCAGGCTCAGAACGTCGTTTCCTTCGATATTCACCGTAAAGCCGAGCTTGCCATCCACCGGTGCGTTGATATCGATGTTCTTGACGAAGCAGTCTCCGCTGAAATAATTGGAGCTGGTATCCAGATTGAATTCGACGTCGATGAGCTTGGTGCCTGGCGTGGCGTTGATGATGTTATCGACGATCGCCTTCTGCTCGGTATTTCCCAGGACGAGCTGACCGGAGAATGAACCGTTCCAGTCGCCCATGCCGGCCAGCTTTTCCTTCCAGTTTTTGCCCTGCCGCGCGATCATCTCCAGATCCACCTCGGCGTGGATGGTCCAGCCCTCGGTGAATTCCATGACGACGCTGTTTTTCTCCACCCGGCAGGTCTTGCCGTGGGTCGGGGTTGTTGCGTGTGCCATGATGTGCTCCTTTCGTTCTGTGGGTTGTTAGTCGTCAATTGTTAGTGGTTTTTAACAACCGACAACCAACAACACACAACTAACTGCCCGCTTTTTTCGCAGGCGCTGATTTTTTGCCCGGTTTCTCAAGCGCCGCCTTCGTCCGGCCGCCGTTGTTCCCGGCCGCCAGTGTCGCCGTGCAGATCACCTTATCCTCCAGGTTGAGCACCTCGATGACGGCGTGCCCGCAGGCGATGCACTCCGGCTGTACGTTATGGCGCAGCTTCATCGGGCACGGCATGTCGCCGGCCGTGCAGCTGATGCGCATGATGCCTTTGTATGGTTTCATGATCGCTCCTTCCGGTTATGTTTCACGTACTTAGAAATACGTTCCATAACGCACGTAGCGCAGGGTAATGCTCTTCATTTGTATCGCCAGACTTTCGTCGGCCAGGAGCTCGCTGGCCGTCTCCGAGACCAGCCACACCTCGTCGGCCTGGCCGGAGAGGAGGTCGTCCCGGAGCGCGCTTTTGATATCGGCGATGATTTCCAAAACCCCTTTCTGCCCGGTAGCGGCCCCCATGACGGCGGCCTCGGGCTTGCGCAGCTGGACGTAAGCGATCACCTTTACCGCGAGCTCGCTCTGCTCGGAGGCGCCCTGGCTGACGCTTGAATAGAAAATCTCCCCGTCCTTGAGGGCGACGGCCGGAAATTTCACGGCCTCGGGAATCAGGCGCTCGTCTTCGGTCACATAGACATCGCTTTCCCGAACATATGTTAAATCCGTTTGTAATTGCGATTTAACGGCCGACAAAAGGTCTTTCATCGCTCTACCAGGTAATCCTCAAAGATCCTCCGGAACGCGCGCCAATCCGCGTCCTGAATCACCAGAAACGGCCGGGCCGGGATATCCGCGGGGCCCGCGGTTACCTTTTTCGCGAACCGGACCGCGCCGCTTTTGTCGATCCAGCGCAGGGCCTTTGCCCGCCTGGGTAAAATCACCCGCGCCGGGATGGTGCCCCCAAGCTGGTGGACCGCCCCGTATGCGACGTTGGTGCCTACGCGCAGCGTTTTCCTCGTCACCTGCATGGTGATGGAGCGCATGAGCCGGGCGGTATCGACAAGGGTTTTCCCGCCCGTGCGCAGGGCCCGCCGGGACGGCTTCCACCGCACGGGCCGCCCCCCGGCCTTGAAGGTCTTGGTAACGGACCGCATGAGCACGAGGCCGCATTCCCTGAGCGGCTTTCCGGGGTCCGCCAGGCGCCGGGACAGGCCCTGGATCGCGGTTCTGGCCTCGACGTCCTTGACGCTGACTTTAAGATTGATCATGGCGCCTCAATAATTATCCAGCGTGCCGCTGGAGGAATCCGAGCTCCTGCCCTTGCTGAAGATCCGGTCGCTTTTGACGGTCGTGGCCTCGGGGCCGGAATCGCTGTCCTGTGCCGGGGCGTCGCCCCCGAGCGTCGCCTTGCCGTTGGATACGTCCCGCAGGAAGCGCACGGCGCTGTCGTAGCGCTTCTGCCGGTCTTCGGGGACTCCCTTGCGCCGGGCATAAAGGTTGTAGACCGCGATATCCACGGAGAGTTTGCGCACCATCGCCGGAACGGGGCTGAAGGGAAGCTCGTAGCGGGTGCCGCAATAAGCGTCGATCTCCGCGTCGGCATCGGCCACGGCCCGCGTGACCACGCCGGAATCTACGCTCCCGGCGTCGTGATCGTCGGTCAGCTGGATCAGGACGTCTTCATCGATCTGCTCAAGCAGATCGGATTGAGTGCAATAGGACACTGCAAACCTCCAATTTGACCGCGAAGAAATCTGAAATTGGGAAGCAATTTCCTAGCTTTCCGATTCCCCACCTTCCTCGTCTTCCAGCAGCCTCGCCAGATCCGCCTTGCGGGCGTTCTTGGGCGCCTCGATGCCCCGGGCCTCCAGCTCGGCAAGGAGTTCCTTGACCGTGCGCTCGTCACCGGGCTCCTCCGGAGGCTCCTCCACTTCGAAACGGTTCTCCCTGCTCGTGAGCAGGAGCTCCCGGGTGAAATCCTCGGGATAGTCCTTGGTCTCGCCCTCGGCGTGGGCGCCGTAGGGATGCACGTTGACCGAGCTTCCCGGCCCCAGATATTTTACTTTCATGAGCTATACCTCCATGCCGGCGCAGATCGCCGGCGCTTCGTTTCCTTCGGCCTTCCAGTCCCGCCTTTTACGTGGCGTAGGTATCTTTCCAGAGATAAGCGCAGTCGGCGCCGACCTGGACGATATCGGTCTCCTCGGCCACCTCGTAAACGTCCTGGTGCTCCGCGGCTTCCCGCCAGGTAGAGGTGCGCCGCGGCGATCCGTCCTCGTAAGCGATCCGCACCTGGAGCCCCGCGGTGGGAACTTTGAGGCCGAGCCGCTTCGGGCGGTAGAACAGAAATCCCATGCCCTTGCCGGAATTGATTTCCCAAATGTTGGCCGCGCTAAAATCGTCGCCCGCGGCGGTCTCCTCGGCCGTGCTCTTGATGGCGGTGCCCACCAGGACCTCGTCCAGCTCGAGCAGAGAAGCCAGAAGATCGGTCCCGAAAACGCCCTTCTGGGTATATTTGATCTTCTCTAAGACCTCGCTCACCTCTTTGAGACCCAAGTACGTGGCATAATCGATCAGGAGTACGTTGGCGATGAGCCCGGATTCCTTGATCTTCTTCTTACCGGTGGCGATGTCGGCAAAAAAGGTGTTGCCCGAGGAAGCGACCCATAAGCCCTCCGCGTCCTCGCCGCCGGAATTGCCGTCGGCCCAGGTGCCGCCAGTGATGAGCTCGGCCACTCGGATCTCTTTTTTGAGATCGACTTTATCCGTGGCGAATTCGATGGCATCCTGATCCGGCTTGAGCTCCGGGGCTCCCTGGGATTTGACGAACCGGCGATCCTCATCGGTGACCTCCTTGGCGAAGGCGTACTCCGCGGTGGCGATGCTGACCGAGGTGATGGGATAGCCTCCCCGCCTGGCCCGGGTGCCCGCGGCCCTGATGCCCGCTTCGTCGCGGAACCAGGCGCCTTTCTGGTACTTGGTGATTTTTGCCTTGGGATCGGCCCCGTCAAGGATGGGAAAGACCCGGTTGGCGATATAGTCGGTGTTGCGATAAGCGACGGAGATCCCCGCCAGCGGGCCCGCCACGATCGCTTCTTTGATGTTCGGTTGCGTCATGATAGACTCCTTTCGTTACACGTGAGACGCAGAACGGTAAAGGGTTTTCATTTCACCCTCGATGTGTCGCGTCTTGCGTTTTTTTAATGCACCACCGTGCCCAGACTGTAAACGTCGTAGGTCGGCGTATCGGCCGTAATAATCAGCAGGAACCGCTTGCTGTTGTTCTGCGCGATGGTCGCCGTGCCCTTTAGGGTGCCGCCGGTCCCGGCCGCGACGGTAATGGTATTCGCGCCTGAGGATGAATTCTTGATGGTGAACTCGATGGCGTTCCCCACGCCTGCCTGGTTAAGCGCCGCGGCCATGAGCGTCGCCGTGGGCAGGGTGTATGTCGCCGCCTCGGTAGGCGTGCCGTCGATGAACCCGCCCAAAAGCTCCGCAGCGGTTAGGGTTGCGGTGGCGGTTTCTGCCGTGACGGTCATCTGGGTGACCCTTCCGCCCTTGGTCCGGGCGAAGGGGCTGAAAAGGACCACCGCGCAGAGGTCGTCCTCGGCGCCGGCGGCCTCCACCACCATGCCCCGGGCAGTATCCCACCAGGTGCCGGCGTCGTCGGCCTTGCCCGCGTCTGAGGCGCTCACGTACTCGGGCTTGACAAATTTACCCACGGCAAGAGCGGCGTTTGCGACGCATTTCGATTTGCCGATGATCATCACTTCGGCGGCCTCCCCGCTCTCTGGGGCGTTCTGGAGGATGCCGATCGCGACTTCGTCCTCGGCGTCCGGGAGCCTGGCCTGGCCGCTCGTGTTGAGGACCACAAAATGATATTGGTAATCGCTCAAATCCTCGGCGGCCTCAAAGGACTCCCGCCATATTGCTTGTTCCGTTGTCATGACATGCTCCTTTCGTTGATGGTTAGTGGTGAGCCGTTAGTTGTTAGTTGTTCAACAACCGACAACCGACAACACACAACCAACTCATTCCTTGTTACGGATTGATCTCCGCCCGGTATTCCTTGGCCAGGTCCGGGTGCTCCACTTGCGCGCGGCTGAGGGCGTCGCTATAGGAGAGCTCCTTGTCCTGCTTCATCAGGTCCCTGGTGAAGGCGGCCAGCTTTTCCCCTGCCGAGCCGGCGTTCACGTCCTTGTCCCGGGTGGCGATCTCTTTGAAATCGATCACCTTGGGGAGCTCGGCCAGGAACTCTTTGAACCATCGGAGGCGGGAGGTCTTTTTCTCCGCGGAGAATTCCACGGGTTCCTCGCCGTCCAGGGAAAGCATGAATTCCCGGAGGCCCATCTTCTCCCAGGCGGGAATGATCTTCCCGTCTTTTTTGAGGGTTTCGCAGAAGGCGTTGGTCTCCGCTTTGCGGGCCTCGATACGCGCGGCTTTCTCGCGCTCGGCGAATTCCCGCTGCGCCTGCTCCTTGGCCTCTTTGGCCGCCTTGTCCGCGGCCGCCTTTTCCCGTGCCTGGATCTCGGCCTCGGTGAAGGCGTGCGGCTGCACGTCGTCGGGAAGGGCGTCGTCCGGCACCTTGCTCATATCGATGCCCATCGATGAGAGCGTGTTTTTGAGGATGTCTTTGATGCTCATATGCTTCTCCTTTCTGTTTTCGGCGTGTTCGCCGATCTTGAATTTTTTGCGAAATCTATCCAATCGCTCGGTGATGATCGAGCGCTCCTCGGGGCTGTACTGGGCCTGGTTTTTCTCCCGGCCCCAGTAGGATGCGGCGGCCCGCGTCTGATCGGCGTCGGGGCACGGATACCGGTAATTGACGGGATCCAGGAACTGATCGTCGGGCACGTCGTCCCACTCGGAAGGCTTGGTCACATGGCCGCCTTCCTTGACGCCGATCTTATATTTTTTGGAGCGCGCGCGCTGGGCCTCTTTTTCCTCGTCCGTGGCCACGAATTCTATGTTGATGGTTCCCTCTCCTGTGTTGAATTTGATCTTTTCCAGGTCTTTGACCGCCGGGGCGGCCGCTCCCAGGAATCCCACGTGGAGGAGCCTGGTCCCGTCGGGGCTGAGGCGCACGGAGCGGTTTTTGAAGAGGCCCTTTTTGACCATCTCTTCGAACTCGGCCACGATTTCTTTGCCCTTGGCATAGAGCGTTCCGCCCACGCGCTTGATCCCTCCGATCCAGCCCCAGGCCGGGGAATCGGTCTCGGGGTGCCCGATCACGATGGGCACGTCTTCATCGGGGCCGAAATTGTTGACGATGGCGTCGAGGTCGCCCTCCGTCCACTCCTTGGTGTTGCCCGCCGCATCGGTCCAGGTGCCGGTGCGGAAGATCTCGAACCAGTCGGCCAGACCTGCGAATGTCTTTTTCATCATCGGCGCTCCTCCTCAAAGCGTTTCCGCAATTCCTCCGGGTATTTATTCAAATCCGGCTCCCAGCGGGCCTTGGCCGGATTATGACTCCAGCCCGGGTCCGGGATCAAGGGCCGGGCCGGCATGCGCTCGCCGGTGACGGGATCCACGGGCTCGATCAGGCTATTGGTGGGGTCCTCGGTCTCCACCGTGAGCCCTTCGTCGTCCGCGGTGCGCCGGTCCACCGCGTTCACGCCGCAGCGGCAGTTGTAGCCGTTGGGCGGGTACCAAGTATCCCAAAAAGGGTGATCCGCCGGAAATACCTTGCCGTCCAGCGCGGCGTGCGTGGGCCTGGTGCGCGCGTCGTTGACGGCGTCGTATTCCCAGAACGGGAACCGGTCCACCTGCTCCCTCATTTGCTTGTAGCGGCCGGTCGTATAGGCCGTCTGTACGTTGGTCCGGAAAATGGTCTCCAGACGCCAAGGCGTGAAGCCCTCCGGAGCCGCCCAGCCCCGGGACCCGAAGATATCGTCCACCCGGTTTTTGAAACCCGCCAGGGTCTCGCCCTCGTCAAGGGCCTTTTGCACGGCCTCGTGGAGGTCCTTCAGAATATCCATGCGCGCCACGCCGCTCACGGTGAAGGCCTGTGCCCGGGCCTCTTCCGCCAGCGCGTAGAACTCCGCCGGCGTAAGATCGAGCAGGCCCCTGAAGGCCTCGATCGCCTCCTCGAAGGGCAGCGGTTTTAATTCGAGTTCGGCCATTTTTTTACCGTTGTGCGGTGTATCTCCCGTAGAGGTCCGCGATATAGATCGCCCGGGCGATCAGTTCCCGGAGATCCGCCGGATCCATCGTGCCGTAGGCGGCATAAATCCGGTCGCGCAGATCTTCCAGCGACCCGGCGTCCGCGATCATTTTTTTCAGGGGGTGCCTGAGCCCCGCGGCGGCCGGTACGGCGCGATCGATGCTTTCGGCGACCAGGTGCTCCACCTTTTCCTGTTCCGGCGAAAATCGGGGCGATTTTCGAGCGATGCGCTCCGCGAACATACCTCCCCGTGCCGGCGGCTCCACGAGCTCTTCTTCTTCTTCCGGCTCCGGGATGCCGTAGGTCTCGTAAAAATATTTTTTGCCCACGGGCACCCCGATCTTGGTGGTCACTGTTTCGTCGATCTCGCTCCGCTCCTTGAGATCGGGCTTGCGCTCGGCGTGGGTCTTGATCCGGGGATACTCCTCCACGCCGGGGAAGTTATAGTCCACGATCCACCTGATCAGGGTCTCATTCAGGCAGCCGTCCAGGAGATCGGCGTCGGCCTCGAGGATGTCCTGGCGGACCTGGCCCCGCTCTTCTTCGCCCCCCAGCTTGCCCGGCGTGCCCTCGGTGCTGGCCGTCTGCCCGAGCACCGCCTTTGAGATCTGGGCGTCCATGTAATCGCACATGATGTTATAGCTGTCGGTCTTGCTGCTCCCGCCGCGGGAGGCCGCTTCCAGGAGATCGAGGGCCATATCGTTGGGGATCTTGATCCCCGTTTCCTGCTGTATGGCGTCGATGGCGTCCAGGAGCGCCTGCTGCTGCTCGGGCTCGGTGCCCGGCGGGTACTTTCCCACCACCGTGGGCATGCCGAATTTTTCCAGGAATACGAGCCAGAACTTGATGCCGTTTTTCTTGAACCATACCGGCCACCAGAGTTTCTGGCCCAGCCCCTTGCCGTAGGGGTTGTCCGAATCCCCATAAATGAAGACGATAAATTTACGGGCCGGGACCTCCTCGCCCTCGATCATGCTCTCGGGCGTGAGGAGCCTGAGCTCGCGGTTCACGCTGAACGAAAAGCGCCGCGGGTGCTTGCCCAGGATCTTGCCGATGCGCACGGCGCCGTTATTCTGCCGCCAGAGCACCTCTCCTGCATAATACCCATAGAGGATCGCCTTGAGGAGCTCCTGGCGGGCCTGGGTGAAATTGCAGTTTGCAAGCGTCTCTCTCACGAAATCGGCGATCCGCTCTTCGCGGCTGGTGGCAGCCGGCCTCCCCGCGCCGCGCGCGCTTGTGCCGGGAATAATCTCCCAGTCTTTCCCCACCAGGGCCAGGGCCCTGGTCTGGAGCACGCTGCCCGCGTGGGGGTCGCGGTCCACCTCGTCATAGAGCTTGAGGCCCTTTCCCCCGGCCTCGGTGCGGAGCACCGGATCCGGATTTTCCAGGCGCTTCAGCCATCCCGCAAAAATATCGATATCCTTTTGCGCGGTGGCGATCTCGTCGGTGATGGGTTTTTGCGGCTTCTCTCCGGCCATCAAGATCTCCCTCCCAGAAAATTAGCCAGCCTGGTGAACGCGCGCTTCCTGCCGGTGCCCTGGAATTCGATGACGCCCGCTGCTGCGCTGCCCGCGTGCACGCTCAAAGCCTTGGCCCAGAAATGATCCGCGTGGCCCGTGGCATCGGTCCGCTCCGCGTCATAGCGGAAATGCTTGGTCGTGGTGGCGTATTTCTTGACGCTGTGCAGCGAATTCCTGATCGTCGCGTCCGCCGCAATGCGGCTGCCGCCGTCCTCGAAATTCTGCTTCAGGCCCACGGCCAGGGCCTCTTTGTTTTGGGCGGTAAAGGCAATTCCCTCCACCCGCGAGCTCCCGAACCGGTCCTGGGCGCCTTCGGCCAGCTGGGCCCCGATGCCCGTCTCGTCGATACAGGCCCGCAAAAACTCCGGCCGTCCCAGGATCGCGTGAAGCACCTGCTCCTGCACGAAATAGGGCGTGCGCTTCAGCTCGATCACAGCGGCGCTGTGGAGCACGCGGTCGATCTCCTGGTCCACCCAGATCACGGAAAGATCTTTCTTGCGCCCGATATCCATGCCCACGTAAAGCTTGCCCACGAATGCCACATTGCGCAGCGCCTCCGCCGGCGGTTCCGGCCGCACGGTCGTGCGCTTATACTCCTGATAATTCGCCTGGGCCGCCGCGATCAATGCATGTACCCAGGCCGGTTCTTTATGGATCTTTACATCCTCTACCGCGCTGATAAGGTCGTGCGTGAGGAATGCGCTCACCTCGTCTGAGGCAACGCACATGTATTCCTCCTCCCAGGCATCGTCGTCGTTCAGCGCCAGGCGCAGGTCCTCGGGCTCGATCGGCTTCCCCTCTTCGTCCACCAGGGCCAGGCCCATCATCACGGCCTGGTAAATGTCAACAAAGTGCTTGGACCAGCCGCCGCGGTCGCCCACATGCTCGAAATCCGGCCCGGTGAAGCGCTGTTTGGTGGGCGCGCCGTAAAAAAGCTCATAAAACTTGTTCGTCTTGCCTTTGAAGGTGCTGATCACCCGCACCTTGTAGCCGCGGGTCACCGTGGGAAACATGGCCTTCCAGATCTCGCGCGAGTCCCGGTGAAGGGCGAACTCATCCAGGATGATGTTGGCCGACCAGCCCCGGGCGGTGTCCGGGTTGGCCGGCAGCCCGATGATCCGGGCGCCGTTGGGTAGCACGATCTCCAGCTGCTTATAGGTGATCCCGGAGGGGGCCCAGAATTCCGTCTCGTGCTCTTTAAATACCGCGCCCACGGCCCGGGCGTGGAGCTTGGCCTTGGCCACGGCCTCTTTGCTTTGCCGCTCGCCGGCCGAGAGGATCACCCAGTCCTCGCCGCTGTCCGCCGCGTCCAGCACTGCCTCCAGGGTGGCCTCAAAGGACTTGCCGCCCTGGCGCGTCACGACCCCGATTTTGAACCGGGAACTGTCTTCCACCCAGTTGCGCTGATATTCGGCAAGCGGTACCGCGGCATTAGCGGAGCCCATAGATCTCCTTCCTGATGAAATTCAAAAGCTCGTCCTTGGTCATGGGCTTGTCCGGAATCTCCGGCTCCCCGGCCTTTTTGCCCGCGCCGTCCAGGAGCTTCTCCAGGGCGATCACCGGGTACACGTCCTGCGGGTTGAGCGTGTCTATGGCTCTGTCCAGCATTTTATTTCTGAGATCCGTTAGGGTAGCCCGCAAGGATTGTTTATCCTGCCGATATTCCCGCCGGCGCTTGAACCAGTCCTCCTTGCTCGACCACCGCTTGAGCGACTGGATCGAGATGCCGGTCTCCTGCGCCACCTGCTCCAGGGTGAGCCCGTCGATCACGTAGAGTTCCTCGGCCTTTTCCCGCAGCTCGTATGATATCGCCTCAACCATGCAATGCTCGCTTCGCTCACCTTTCGTTACATGGTCAAATCGAGAATTGTTAAATCGTAACTATGTGACGATTTAACTATTTAACTATTCTCTATTTAACTATTCGACTATCCTCTCCCCAGCGCCTTCCTGATATTCCTGATGTCGCCCAGCTTCTCCAACAGCTGCATGTACAGGCTCCAGAGCTCGCTCATGGTCTCCAGGGCCGCCTCGATATTGAGCTCTTCGATAGGCTCGAAGGGGTCCAGATGATCGCGCACGCTGCCGCGCAATGTCTCGCACCTGAGCCGCAAGCTCCGGGCCTCCCGCTCCTTTTCGCTCAGCAGCCCCTCGTGCCGCAGCCGCTCTTGTCTCAATTCGCTCATGTCAGCCTCCCTGCTTCCCTTTCGCCTGTTTCTCCAGCCTGACCTGGGGGCAATACTGGTTGGTGTTGATGGCGTCCACCAGCTTGGTCATTACCTGCGTGTTCATGATCACCACGTCCTTGAGGTCGCCGGCGAGGCGGTCGTAGCTCTCCACCAGCTTGACATTGCTGGCATACATCTTGCGCTGCTCGTCCATGTCGGATTTATACTGCGCCAGCATCTTCCGGAAATTCTTGCTGTCGAAATACCACATCACGCCGACGAACCCGGCGAACCCGAAGGCCCTCACGATCTCGATCAGCCAGGTGGCGCTGATGGAATCCATACGATCACCTTATAGCCCCAGCCCGCTCGGCGAGGATGGAGAAGAAACAGCCGCCGGCAGGCGGTCCACCGGGGGGCTGTAGGGCTCCCGCGTATAGGCGACGCTGTTCGATGGATCGGATTCGCCTGTTTCGTTGTAGGCCGTGGCGATAAATGTATATTCCACTCCCGGCATCAGATTGAGCGTGGCGTCGATATTGCCATAGACAATAACGCCGTCCGCCCGCACCAGATTTTCTTTGGCTACGGTCTTGTTGTACTGCTCCGTCCCATCAGTGAAATAGATCGTATATCCAATGATGATATCCCACTCCGCGCCAGGATCATCCCAGTACAGATCGGCCGCCAATACCAGCGCCGGCAGCATCAGGGCCGCCAGGCCCAGCCCGAGCGCAAAACACAATGATCGTTTCATGCTGCTCTCCTTTTCCATCACACGTGCGTTGTTTATTGCATTGACAACCAACAACCAACGACTGACAACTAACAAATTCTCATACGTCAGGAATATCCGCCGGGTCCATCTGCTCGACTTTGGCACGGGTATCCGCGCTGATCCGCTCGATTTCCTCTGCCGAGAGCCCGCGCCGGCGGGCCTCGATGAACGCGGTCATCAGCAGGGCCTTGATGATTTCCGCGGCGATTGCTTTTTCCATGATATCCTCCAGAAATTATAAGACGCATATCCTCCAAACCACGCGCCGGTGATCCATAGGCCTATTGGATTCCTGGAAATCGCCAGGGCCGGCAGAATATATAATGCCCATCCGTCATCCAGGAATGATCCGCATTGCCACCGATCGCGTTTTAGGAGTCGCCTCATTACAACGTCGCCAGCCGGTTGATCAAATTCAGAATCTTGGTTTCCAGATCCGCCGGCGGTGTCAGCCCTCCCTTGACGTAATCATCGTAGGCGAGGATCAAGGGATGCACCTTGGTTAGAAGGTCCTTTTTCGCCCGGACGATCTCTTTCTGGCCCTCCGTCAAATCCGGCCTTTGGGCCATCGAAAGCGTGTCCTCATACTGGGCGCCGTAGAAATCCATGAAAAACAAAGATTTCTCCACCGGGCCGCGCTCGCCCCAGGGCTTGATATTCTTGAAGAGCGAGCATCCGGTTACGCATCCCGCGCTCAGTACCGCCAGGGCCACCAGGATGATACTGATATTGTAAAGCTTGCTCGGAATTGTGGGCTTTGCCTGTGCCTTGCCCTTGGTATTCCGCACCTTGGCCTGGAACTCATAGAGCCCCACCGCGGCCGCCCCGGCCATGAACCCGGCCAGAAGATACTCGATGATCACTTTCGCGGTCATATCCACCCCGGCGTAGATCATACCCACCGCTCCCAGGGCGGTGCCGCAGCCCACGGCGATCAGCGGCTTGGCCCGGGCGGGCATGCTGGGCAGGACATGATATACCAGGGCCAGCACTACCGCGAGCAGCGCCGGCAGCGTAAAATTACCAATGGTGATTTCCATGATTGCCTCCTAAATTGTTATTGCATGTTTGACAGCCGAACCCGTTCCGAAACCGAGCTGGTCAAGATATGCCTTTGCCTCTTCATTCGTGACCCGTGTCGGAATGCCGTCAGTGTAAATCCACCACTCTATCGGGTCCTTGGTTCGATCCGTAAGCACATGCATTTCCAGTGTTTCGCAGTTCACAATCAAAGCGTAATCGGCGGCTATCTGCTGTTGGGTTTTATAAAAAAAACAAAGGCAGTACGTGCCTTCTGGCGCAATGGGGATAATCGAGATATAAAGATCGTGGAAGAGATCGGGTACGCCAGCAGGATAAACGATTGATATCTTCTCGCCGGTGCTTTGGCGCTCGAGCTCGACTGCATAATAAGGCTTGCTCAAGAAACATGCCCCCCCCCAAAGAATCATCGTCACCAGCGCAATCCAGACTATTGCGGAAATTCCTGATGTTTTTTGTTTGTTCATAACGCCCTCCTGAAGGCCTCTAAATTAAACTGCGCGCCGGGGCAGCTCTTATACGGCGCGTATTCCCGGTGCCCGCACACGCAGATCGCCGGGATCTCGAGCAGAAGCATGAGCGATTTCACCAGGGCGACGCCCAGATCCCACTGCTCCTGCGGCGGCGCGATCAGGTCGAAATTGCCCATGAAACAGACGCCCACCGAATGATGATTCATATGGTGCTCCCGGCAGTGGGCCCCGGTCTCCGGGACCATGCGCCCGGTCAGCACCTCGTAGCGATCGCCGATCAATTCGATGCCGTAATGGTAGCCGATGTTCCGCCAGCCCAGCGTCTCCACGTGATAGCGCCTGATGGCATCCCAGGACACCGTCCGCCCGTCCTGGGTAAGGCTGTGGTGGATCATGATGTAGCCGGGGAGCTTCACGATGTCTTTCTTGAGCTGCTCTTCCATCTCCGTCAGCTCGTGGTCAAGCTCCCTGACCATATGCCGGGCCACCATGACCCGGTTCCTCACCAGGTGCGCGAGATTGTGCCGGTCCATTGTATTTCCTCCGGCTAGCCGTGCTTACGCCCCATCATCCGCGGCCGAGATCGTGTACGTCACCTCCAGGGTGTCGTTGTCTTCCACGGATTTCGAGGCTGAAAACTGGGCCGCGCAGAACAGCGTGCCGCCGCCGGCCGTGTCGCCCTTGGTGTCGGGACCGGTCCCGCCGCCCACCAGCGCCGCGCCATAGATCGTCTTGGTCGCGTTCATGGTGAAGGTGGCCTTGTTGGCGCTGTTGGTGATGGACTGGCTTGATGCCGCGGCCTCGTTGTATTCCGGCCTGGTCGCCTCGTCATACGCCGTGCTTTCGGTATAGCCCGGCACGGCGTAGGTGTGCGTGGCCAAAATGGTAGTGTCGGATTCAAAAATCGCCACATACCAGGTGGTGATCTGGGTGGCCGCGTGGAACATGATATCCAGGATGGCGTCCAGGCCCTCATTGACCACCAGGTTTTTGACCCGCTCCGTCCACTTCACCGTGCCGTCCGGCCGCCGGCAGACGATCTCCCAGTACCCGCCGAGCAGCATGCCGGCCCTGGGGCCGAGCAACGACATGATTTTTTCCCTGATCCCCTGATTCATAGTGTCCTCCGGTTGCTAAAAAAAACGCCCGATCCGTGCGATCGCGCGTTTTCAATCGCATGGATCGGGCGTTGAGCGCCCTGCAGCGTACCACAGGGGGACACCCTGGCCACTCGCTCGCTGCCTCCCGGCGCCCTGCAGCGTACCACAGGGGGACACCCTGGCCACTCGCCGGTTATATTATTTTACATGTTGAGACTTTTTTTTCTCAAAGTCAAGGTTTTTTTCAATATATACGATTTTTTTACATCGGCGGCACCACATCTTGATATATGTTTTTTCCGGTCTCCAGGCGCCCAGCAGTTTATTGCAGATGGGGCACCGGATCGTGTCTCCCGCCATCAGCTCACCGCTACCAGGCCGTCCACGATGAATCGGATCTCGTCATTGAGAGGCAGGTCCGATCCCGCATCCGAATCATACGTGCCCTCCACGGTGAGGATCCGTACGCCCCGGCTGGTTTCGCCGCTTTGGAGCGCCAGGTCATCCCCGGAGAGGACGATATCTTCCGATGACGATGGGCTGGATACTTCCACGTCCTCGCGCCCGTTGATCACGTCTCCCTGATCGTCGGTCAGGGTCCAGGTGAGGGTCTTGGGCGCCACCGCCGCGTCATCCTCGTCCGTAAAGCTCGCGGTGATGATATAGGTGGATTTTTCCTTTGCATGAGTGGTTAATTCAGTCGTCATAATCCCTCATTGATTAGTCAAATCGTGAGTCGTTAAATAGTTAAATCGACACACAATTTAACAATTCTCTATTTAACTGTTTGACTATTTAACTAACATCAAAACTCACTTCCGGCCTTTTGCCGGAAAAAGATGCGCCGGGCGCGGAGACGGTGAATGTCACGCTCGCGGCCTTGCCGGTGATGGTGATGGTCAGCTCGCCGGCCGCCTGAAAATGCGCGGCGACGTCGCCTATGGTGAAACCGTCGGTGACGACCGCGGCGAAGGCCATGATTCTGGAAACCACGCTCCCGAAGGCCGCAGCGTCCGATGCCGCTACCTGGAATGTGGCCCGGCCGGCCGCCGTGTCCCCGGCCACGATGCCATCGGCCGCCTGCACCAGTGCCGTAAGCGCCGCGGCAAGGCCCTCGCCGAATGCAGCGCCGTCAGTGGCCGATCGTCGAAAAACGCCGGTCCGCGAGCCCATATCTCCCAGGGTGACGCCATCCGCGGCCTCGCCGATGGCGGTAAGGAGCGCCGAAACCGTCTCCCCCAGATCAAGCCCATCAGTCACCGCTTTGAGAAAGGTGCCCGCCACCGAGGGCGAATCTCCCGCAGCAAGACCGTCCACCGCCAGGGCCTGGATGGCCGCGCCCAGGATGGAGGCCACCAAGCTGTCGCCGAATTTCGCTCCATCCGTGGCCAGCACATGATACAGCGCCGCTACAGCTAACGCCTCGCCTACAGTCAATCCGTCTATAGCCACGCCCTGGAAAATGGCCGTGACGCCGGAGGTGTCTCCCGCCGTGATGCCATCGCTTATTGCTCCGGGCTTGCTGATCGTACGCGCCGGGGTGTCGCCCAGATCCGCGCCGTCGGCCGCAGAAAGCAAAAAGGTGGCAATAGCTGCACCCGTATCGCCCAAAATGGCGCCGTCCGATGCACCGCCTTGGAACGTGGCCCTGCTGCCGGGGCTATCGCCTGCCGCGATGCCGTCGGTGGCTGCTCCGGGACGGCGAATCGTGCGTCCGGGGGCGTCCCCTGAATTGATCCCATCCGTCAGGCCCGCAAGGAAGACGGCAAGTGCGGCTCCCACATCTCCCATGACTGTCCCGTCAGTGCTTTCCGCAAGGAGCTGCGCGACCTTGCCGGGGGCGTCTCCCCCCTTGAGCCCGTCGGCAATCGCCGCCTGGAACGTGGCGATCCCCGCCGGGCTGTCGCCCATCGAGAGCCCATCAGCGGCCTCGGCCTGGTAGGTCTGGCCGGACACCAGCTCAAATGCCCCGATATACCAGGTGCTCCTTGTCGTCCCTACTATGTCGTCAGTAAATGTGCCGCTCAGATCATCGCCGTCATCCAGCGTATCCAGCTCATCCCCCCCGGTGGTCAGCCGATAGTCGTCATTAGGATAATCGACAAAGCAGGAATTGCCATCGTGGCAGTTGAGACTTTGATAGGAGGCATCCGGCGAAGTGGTATCTTCGGAGACGTTTTTGGAGTGGGTGTCTATATTACTAGGATCTGTATAATCCGCAGTCGTATTGCCTTGACATAGGTTATTCTTTGCGGTGTGCGCCGGGGTACTACTATAGTGCTGGATTCCCTCATCACACTTACACACAGCATTATTACAGATAAAGGAGGTTGCTCCACTTTGACCAGATGCGTCGTTTATGCCTTCTTCATTAGTTGCTCCATAGACTATAGAATTTATTATCGTTAAATCTCCAGGGCAACCATAGGAACGTATGATGGGATTGAAGCAGTTGCCATCTCCCTTCATAAGCATCCGACTAATCAACAAATCTGCCCCTGTGGCAATATCAACAATATATATTCCACGATTCGAGCTGCCGCCCATGTCAACAGCTAGTTTGGATATCTCAATATTTGCAAGATCACCATCGGTAGCTTCGTACAGATATATCCCATACTCTTGCCAGCTTGAAAAATTTATTCGTGCTCCATTACCATATGCTCCTCCATTATGCTCGGCTCCAGATACAGCAGTTATCTTGAGAAGATTGCTTCCCGTTTCAGTTGCTATCGCAGGATCTGAAGTAAAGGCAGTCTCTTCATTACGATGTTCAGCGGTGAGGTCACCGGTGAGCGGATCGGCAATGTCGTTAATGAATGATGGTAAATCCGAATAATCGGCACCACTGCCAATCTCATAAGTGCCGGACGCAACAGAACCTAAGTTAAATGAAAACTTTGATATTTTTCTGGGGCTTTCATCTTCATGCTTCAGGAGATCGGTGAATGTTCTATCAATAAAAATCCTTCCTGGATCGATTTTCTTGTCGTAGATAGCTTCAAAAAGACTCTGGCTGATAAGACCTAAATCCAAGAGTTCTTTAAAATCTACATACCAATCCTGCGCTCTCGGCCTTTCGCCAAAAGAGGACTCCCACGGATATTTACCATTACTTTTCACTGGGATGAGATATTTGTGCAGATCGCGGGTTTTATTGGTGTCGGCTTTTAAATCAGTGGAACCTCTGATTTTCCAATAATCTCCCGGTACAGTAAGGACGCAGTGGTGCCTGCGCTCAGTCTTGCCTTTATAATACCCGTCCGCAGCCTGTCCAATGACATGCCCGTCCCGGAGACCCTTTTCAAAATTAGGATCATCCGGGAGATACTTATTGCCGACTTTGATCAGTAGTTCCACTTATGCGCCTCATTTGTTACCATCTGAACCCTATCCCAGCGACGGGCAAAAAGGCCGAAAAATCCCGCTCCTCATGGCCTTCGAGCCAGCTTGCCCGGTCGGTGGAGCACCGTATCACAAAATCTTCCGACAACCGCAGGAAGCGGTAGTCAACCCCTATGGCCACAAAAAACTTCCCGATCTCTTTGCGATAGGCGATACCTATATACCCCCCGATATTGCCCGACAGGTCGTACTCCGGATCGTCATAACCCGGATGGATCTCGGTGTCCAGCATATCGTGAAAACGCGCCCTTAGCGCCTCTCCGGCCGCATTGCCCGCCGTTTCGACCTGCGGATGGTAGTAGCCTATGCCCAGCGACATCATAAAGCCCCAGCGCTCCATCCGGGCGCCGGCGCCGAGACCGTAGAGATCCACGAAGCCCATTTCCTGGCCGGCGTACCGGGCTGTGGCCGATTCATGTGATCCCCACAGGTATAGCTCGCCCCCGTAGGTGAGCCTGATCATGGCCGCGATGTCGTTCTCGCTCTCCTGGTAAATGGGCGTTGCTGCTGATAGGGAAATCTCTGCGGCGCCGGCTGCCCCCGCGCAGCACAGCGCCAGGCACAGGGCCGCCATTGCTACCGATCCATATTTCATGGATGCCCTCCTCTCAATGTGCTAGGATTTTAAGGTTTCCTTGCCTTCCTGCCTCCCAGCTTCCTCGCTTTTATCGCCTTCACCGCCTCGATGGCCTTGATCGCCTGCTCGGCCGTGAGAAATCGCTCGTGGTCCACGCCCAGGCGCTTGCGCAGAAACCCGCGCAGGGCGGCCCGCTCCTTGCCCGGCTCATAGTACACGCCGGCCAGGTCGCGCCACTCGGCATAAAGCTTGCGCATTAGTCTGCTCTTGCTATCTCCCGCGGACTCCGGGCTGTCCCTGAGCGGGCCCGCCACACTTACAGGCGGGTAAGCTCTGAACCCGCGCTCCTCGAAATGCCGCACCAGCGCGCGCCACCCGGCCTCGCTCATTTTCTTCAGCGACCGGGCCCCGCCGATCTCCTCCTGGATCAGGTGCCGGTCGTCCTCGGAGATCCCCAGTTCCTTGCAGGCGACGTGCACCAGGGCGATTTGTTTGTTAGTAAGCATGGTTCAAGGTTCAGGGTTTAATTAACTATAGGGATATATAAACTTTGCCCCACATTGAGAGCACCGGGCTTCGATAACGGTTTCATGAACGTCACAAGCATATCCCCACAATTCAATTTTCTCGCCGAGCCATCCGAAAGGTGAACAATTTTGAAACGATCTCACCAGCAGCTCTTTAATGCCACCGCATATCGGGCAACTTGGATCGGTTTTGTCAGGCATTGTTTCCTCTTGTTGATCCCCGGCCGGGCGCCGGCGCGAGAAAAGGAGGTGGAAACCCGCACCGGAAACGCCCTCCGGGGTTTATCCCTCGTCCTCCCAGGGTTCGTTGATTACCAGGTGACTGTCCGGCGACGGGAGGGCCCGGTTGGGCACCACCCAAAGAGATACCGGCCTCACCGCCAGCTTTTCCGCGGCTTTCGCGGCGATTTCTTTCGTCGTGGGCGTGATCCCGTACACTGCCTTGAGCCCGTAAAACTTGGTAAAACCTTCCTGGTCTTTTACGGCCGGCACATCGATCCGGATCAGCTGGCCCAGGTTTGTTACATAACCGGCGATGGTGCTGTGCCCGAACAGCTCCACGATCGCCCAGAACTCAAATTTCTCGTCATCCATCCCTCTTACCTTTCACTTTCACGTCTGCCAATTCATACGAAAAGCTCTCTTTGAGCTTCCGCACCGCCCCGATCAGGGTCAGCCGCTCCACGGGCCAGTGCTCCACTACCGCCCGATCCAGGCTTTTGGATATCTTGATCGCGTCGGTCAGGCCCCATCGCTCCGCCTGCTCCAGGGCATCGCGGGGAATGGAGACCTTGGGCTCCTCCATATGGCACAGCACCCCGGCCGCCAGGGCCAGGCGGTCTCCCTCGGCGAAAAACTCCCGCTTGTGCCGCTTCATGTGCGCGATCAGGGCCTTTTCGCTGTCCTTGATCCGGGAGGCAAGCTCACCGATGCGCTCCCCGTATTTCTCGCGCACCGCTTTCATCTCCCGCTCTGCGGCGGCCTCCAGGCTCTCCAGCTGTGCGTTCCCGGCGCGGATCAGCTCAAGAAGCTCGTTTGCCGTGGATCTGGCTTCGCTTTTCGGCATCGCCCCCCCCTTCTTCCAGGTTCAGCGCCATCTGACCCAGGAGTTCCTTGAGCGTGAGGTTCTCCATCGGCGCGATCATCTTGAGCTTTTTCAGGGCCTGGTGCTTGACCCGGTCCTTCCATTCCGCGTACTCGCTGCCATAGCCCAGGTAATAGCCGCGCGAGCAGTGGCAGATGGGGATCCCCTCCCAGCGCAGGCTGGTGATCACCCGCCGGAGCTCCCGGGTGTCGTTGATCTTGTGGCTGAAATCCTTCCCGAACACCTCCCGGTAGAGCTCGCCCATGTCCACGGCGTTGATTCTGCCGATATGCCTGGTGAGGACCCGGAGCGCCAGGTCCTCTTCGTGGCTTAAGTCTCGCATTTCCTTTTTTCCTCCAGTCCCCGAATGATATCGGTAATATGTTTGCGCGCGCTGTAATCAGTCAGCCCGCTCTCGGGCAGGCCCGGCGGCTTTCGTGCTGGTTCGCCTTTCCGTTTTCCCGTTTCGCGCGTGTGCTCCTCCTCCGCCGTCATGCCTTCGGCGCTCTCGCGCTGCGCCGATTTCTTGAGGAGTACCTTGAGATAGTTGTGATTCCTGAATCCCCACTTTCCCGCATTGCAGGTCTCGGTCATGGCCGCGAGCACCTCCTGCCAGGTGGTGCGGTAGGTTTTGCCTTCAAACTTAAACCGCTTTACTTCGAATAGAGACAACAAGTCCCGGAAAATCCGCAGCCGCTTACGATCTGAAACATCGCCCCACTCGCTCTGGCGAAAGCAATCCGAATACTCGTAGACGAGCTTCCATGACTGCCCGAATTGCGCCGCGATATCGGCCATTTCGCGGTGTTCCATTTCACGGACGGCCTGTTCCAGATCAAAGTTCCTGCGGCAGTGGGGACAGATTAATTTCATCTTAATTGCGCGCCCTCGACTCCCAGCGCTCCCAGAAGTGTTCGGACGCCTCCTGGAGCCGGGCATCGACTTCCTCTTCGACTGTTCTCTTTCGCAGCACTCCGCATAATACATACCCGGCAATAGCGCCGAGGCTCATGCCGGCAAAAAACCAGATCATGACTGAAACTCCTCCGCTACGTTATTCATTGTCGTTCGCATCCTAACACCCCAGCGCTTTTTTAATAATCCACAGTGCTTGCTGGGCAGGCGTTCGGCATTCCTCATGCGCCAGCCTTTGGAGCGATTCCAGAAGAGCCGTGTGTGCGCCAAAATCAAGCATGATTGCTGCATCGATGTCCGGTATGTGTTCCGGCCCCTCGGGCCGCTCTGATGCTTTCGATTTCCCGGTTCCGCCTTTGGGCGGGCCAGGCGGGATGACGGGATTTTCCGGGCGCGGCCCCGGTGGCGGATTGGGGCCACCCTTTTGCTTTTTATAGTATTGTTTCTGGTAGCATTTCCGGCATAACCCTCGCGCATAAATCTCTTCCTCGCCGCATGTAGCGCAGCGCTTGGGCCGCGCCTCGGCCGATTCTGTTCCTGTCTCTTCCATGATTTCCCTCCCTTGCGCACAATCCTGGCACGTGACGGGGATCTCGCGCCTGTTTCCGATGGTGATGATCCCTTCGGTCTGCCGGGCGACGCAGTGCCTCTTTTTCATGGTCGTGTGCGTGGTAGTGCAGTGAAAATATTCCGGGCCCGAGAGCATTTCTTTAATCGTCTCCTGATCCGGCATAGATGCCAGGGTGCGGAAAGATAGTGTTTCAACCGGTTTCATGGCTCCTTTTTCCTCACCAGCCGGTATCCCCGCAGCCGCTCATGCTGGCACGCCGGGCAGGGCATGTGCGTGAAGGTGAACATCCGGTCGTAGGGATCGATCAAAGGAGAATCGATCGGCACTTTGCCCGTACCGTCGCATGCCGCACAGCGCACCAGCTCAAACATCGTCTCATGATTGTGATCCACGCGCCTCTGAATCGATTGCAGCGTCTCTATGGGCTCCTTGTCCGGATAGTAGCTCGCCTCCGGGGCGTGGAGCACCGGGCAGATCCGCTCGGCACAGGCATGCGTGAGGCTGTGATCCTTGTGCGTGCACACCGCCTGCTCCCGGTCTTTTATGCGGACAGCTGCCCGCCACTTGCAGTGCTCCCGGAACCAGTTAAATGCCAGTGTCACCATCATATCCTCCTGATTCAGAGAGATATGCATACGCCGCATCATAGGCGGCCTCATATCCCTCATGAGTGCGCCTGTAGAGCGCCCGCCGCATATCATGCGGCAGCTTGCGGTAGCAGAGATAACAGAACGAAAATTTCGGCTTCTTGGGGCGCCCGCAGGCGCACTCATCGCTCATGAGCTCGTTAACGTAAAACTTCCAGTCCGGCTCGGGCATGACTGCCTCCATTCATCCCGCCAGGATATCCACCAGCCAGTATTTGTCGACCTTGCGGATATCGATGACCGCGATGTTGTTGACGATAAAGTCCCGCACCCAGCGCTCCGTGATATACCACTCATCGCCACCCTGCTGCGGCGTCCGGGCGGTGCCGCGCTTCCGCGCCTTGAGCAGACCCCTGGAGATCCACTTCGTGATGCTGTGGTCGTCGATCCCGAAGCATTCCGCCAGGCTCCGGGACGTGTAACCGTCCATGCTGGACCTGCTGATATGCAGGCGCCTTCTCTTGAGCATAATGCCCTGCACGGTCCTGCGATACCCGGCGCGCCCGAGATGCTTCTGTACCGCCCCCGGCATCAGGTGCGCGTTCCGCTCGAGGATGTCGATTTCCTCCTCACACCAGTCCGGCTCCTTTGCCTGCCGGGCAATCACCCCGAGCTCCAGGGCCCGCCGGGATATCTTCCATCGCGGCAGCCCGAGCTGCCGCGCCAGGGCCTTTACCGGCCCGGCATGGGCGACCGACTTTATCCCCACTTCATTCAGATACAGCTCCCGAATGGCCCGGTCCATCTCCGGGGTGATCACATATTTTCGCGGCTTCCCGCTCCCGAAGTGATACCGGTCCCGGCACTCCCTGCCGCAATACTTCGGCGGGTTCTGGGCCGGGCTCCGGTAGTGCGTGGTCGTGGCGCCGCACGGGCAGGTGACGGTATAACAGGGCATTTTTTACCTCTCACGTTTCACGTTTGACGTTTTACGTCTCACGTGCTTCCACCAGCGCACCTCATGGCGCACCAGGTCCCGCAGGGCGGCCATGAAAAACCCCAGAGCTAGTATAAGCAGCCCCGGCCCCATCCACCACCATTGCCCGTTGATCCAGTTTACAATGTGATCCATCGTTGTCCTGTTTGACTATTTAACGATTTGACCATTTGACTATTCTTTCCCCTATATGCTATGAGCTGTCAGCTCTGCGCTTCCTTACCTCCTCTTCCAAAAGCGCTTTGCCTTTCGCGCAGTCCCGGCACTTGACCAGGCCCTTTTTATACCGATGCATGCACAGCCGCTCCCAGATCTGCTGGTGCCATCGCTCGCACCAGAATGATGCACCTTTGCTGCTCATCTCCTCACCAGAAAACTGTCGGCCTCCTTGAGGAGCTCCAGGCCCATCGTCCGCTCATAGTCCCGGTGCACGGTGATCGCCACCTGGAGAAGTTTGGTCACCGTCCTGAATTTCCCCTTATCCCTGGCCTTGTCGTACAGGAAGTCGATGCACTCCTTGCCGAGGCCGGGCCAGACGGAAGCCGCAATGTTTTTGACGTCCTCGCGTTCCACCGGCAGGTCGTCGCGCTTGATGGAGATGCGCGAGTAAATCTGATCGAATAGAAAGGCCTTGCCGCTGGCGCCCTTCATCTGGTCATAGAGGCGTTCCATGCCGACGTACACGATGCCCACGCCGGCACAGTCGTGGATCTTGCGGATCACCTCAAACGCCTCCCAGGTCAAAAAGTGCGCCTCGTCGATGAGGATGAGCCGCCGGGACCCCTTGAGGCGGTCGATGATGGCGTGCAAAAGGGCGCTGTTCGAGCCCGTGCCGTGGGGCGTGCCGCTCACGCGCTTGGCCAGCATGCGCAGGACCGAGCCGACCGAGCGGGTGGCGATGTCGGCCGTCACGAACACGGTGTTGCGGTTGACTCTCTTATACTCGTTGCAGGTGATGGTCTTGCCCGAGCCGGCCGGCCCCACCGCCACGCCCATATCGCAGTTCCGGTCGCAATACTCGAAGATCTCCCAGAGAAGGCTGGCGGCCGCGGTTTTGCAGAAGACGCGGGGCATGGCGGTGAATTCCAGCTCTTCCTCGCGGCGGAGGAGATTGGCGATGTCCTTCTCGAAGGCCGCCAGGTCTCCCACGAAATTCTTGTTGACATAATTGGAGACCGCCGCGGAACTCCGGCTGATCATCCGGGCGATGTGGCCGTAGGAGTGGCCGGCCTGGTCCTTCCACAGCACGAACCGCTCATAAAGACCCTCATCATAGTTCGTGGAGGTCTTCTGGTTTATCCGGCCTGTTTCTGGCGGACTCACTTCCACCGGTGATGATTTTATCCGCCTTGTTTCTGGCGGATTATCGTCCGTTAAATTCTTCTTTTCCGCCTCTTGAATCGGCATTTAATCCTCCTTCCTAGTCGGGCATGGTCGAATGATACCGGCTGGCGAACCGCCGGACTGTTTCCTTCTTGCGCTCTTCTTCCAGCCGCTGCTTTTCGAGCCGGCGCCTGGTCATCTCCACAAAGTCCTCGTGCACCGCGCGGCCACGGGCCTCGCGCTGTTCCTGCCGCCCTTGATCATGCGCATCTATCCGGCCCTGCACCCCGTCGAGCTGCGTCCGCAGCACGCGCAGCGTTTTGGCCGGCTTATCCGGGTGCCTGCCCGAAGGCTCGCGCTTTTCGTAGCCGAAATTCACCTGCACCAGGTTCTCGGCTGCCTCGCGCTGAGCCTTGATGGCCTGCTTCTTTTTCTTCTCCAGCGTGCGGATCTCGTGGTACGCCGTCTCGTCGTTCCAGGCCGTGCGGTCGGTGCGCTCGGCCAGGCACAAAAACTCGTTTTCCGAGCTATATATATAAAGGATAGAGAGATCGGCGGGGTCGTAGCGGTAAAAGACCCTCCCTTTCCCCTGGAGCTCCATGAGCTCGGGTGAGCGGTAGCGGCCGTTGAAGGCGACGATCCCGAACCTACCCACCGTGACCGGCTTGGAGGATTTCATCAGAAGCAGCCGCAGGGCAGAGGGCGACACGCGCCGCTGCGCGTGAGCGGCGAAATGCGCGTTCCACACCTCGTTGGGCGAGCGGCCGTCCATGCCGTGGCCCTGGTGCTCGTGGTCCTGGTTGTAGAGCTCTATGTGATTATCCACGCAGGCCAGGAATTCATCCCAATCCATGACATACCGGTCCGCCTGTTTCGTGATCCGCTTGTCCACGCCCTCGGGCCGGGCTAAAATGTGATGGCCCCGGTATGCGGGAAAGGCCTTGTCGAAATGCTCCTCCAGGGTCAAAAACCAGCGCTCGATCGGTTTCGCCTGGGCGTTGGCCGGGATCGCGAAATGCGGCTCGATGCCCAGGAGCTTGTACACGCCCGCGAGCTCGTCCTCGTTCACCTTGAAGCGGAATCGTTTGGCCTGCCCGCCGGTAAACTGCTTGGCCGAGTAATCGCGGCCGTTGTCGATAATGATGTGCTCCGGGGCCCCGTAGCGCTCGATGGTGTGCTTGAGGCTGAGGTTGATCGTGTCCGAGGACGGGATCGCCGCCACTTCGTAGCCCAGAACCTTGCGGGAGCGCATGTCCGCCCAGGCGGTAATCCACGGAAAGAGGATCTTGCCGGAAGGGTAGCGCACCGCCACATTGAACTGGCGGTGATCCGAATCATATGTCTCGGCCGGCACCATGCTCTCGTAATCCCGGAGCACGGAGGGCAGATAGTGCTCGCGCCAGTATTTCTCTCCCTTGCGGTACCGGTCGCGCGTCTCGGGCGGAATGCTCATGAGATAGCGCCGCATAGTGGCATCTGAGGGCAGCCGCCAGCCCTGCTGCTTTGCATGGTGCCTGAGCTGGTCGATGCACCAGGACGCCGTCGGCTGGTTGGGATTGCAGTATTTAAGGAAGAGATACGCGCGGGCTTCCTCGGGCCACTCCGCCGCTGGCCGCGCGGCGCCGAAGCCGTTAATGAGGCCCGCAATGCCGGCGCTGCGGAAATCGCGGATCTTCCTGAAGAGCGTCTTGTCCGAGAACGGGCGCTCCGCCGGGTGCTCGATGGACCACAGCCGGCAGAAATCGAGGGCGGCCCGGCAGCGGCCGGCATCAGTGCTCCGGACGCTCTCCTCAAACGCCTGGATAATTGCCAGCCACCGCAGGGCCTCCCGCTTTTTGTATTCCGGGTGCCGGTCAAAGGCATCGATCGTGCAGGCCTCTCCCCCGTCAAAGCAGTTGCCGCCGTCTCTCCCTGACCCCAGCTCCCGGAAAAATTTCGCCCTCGCCTCAATGGAAAGTGAGGAGAGGGCGATTTCCAATTTCTTGCCGCCGCGCCCGCCGCCTTTCGATTCGGTATATTGATAGGCTTTATAATAGCCGGCGTTAAATCGCTTCCAAAACGTTCTTTCTGTCGTATTTTCGAGTTCAGTTACCCTCTTTACGCTCAGCCAGATTTCATTCATCGCTTAACATTCCGTTTTTCTTATCGATTTTTAGATTTCGTCTTCAAAAAATCAGCGTTTTTCTGGTTCAGTTACTAGTTCAGTTACTTCAAAGGGACTAACTGAACTACGCATTGGCAATTTTCTCCGCCGAATAGCGCGATTTAAACACCCGGTCGACCGCCGCCTTACCATACGGACCCATCATCTCATAGGTCACCCGAATGCCACGGCGCGGATCGTGGAGCTCCACGCCGCCGCTGCGCTCGATCTTTTTCCTGCGGGTCATCTTGCGCTCAGCTCTCCTGCCCATCGTCCTCCTCCAGGGCCCGCCGCATTTCCTCGATCTGCGCGAGCTGCAGCTCATAATGTTGATCCAGCTGGGCCAGGGTCACCCCATGCTTAAGTCCGAGCAAATACCCGTCCAGCTTGGGATAGATTACTTCCAATTGTTTAAGGTGCGTCTTGAGCTGGTCCATAGGTCACCTCCTTCGCGCGGATGCGCGCTAATTCAAGGCGCAGCTCCCCGGCGCACTGCCGGCAGTAGCTGTGCGAGATCCGCGGATCCTCCCGCGGCTCGATTTCTCGTATAAATTTCCCGCACTCGCAGCATTTAACGATCACCTTCCACCTCCCTGAGAAACGTCTGCCGTTTCCGCTTCTCCTGCTGTAGCCGCTTGATATCTTCTTCCAGCCTCTTAATCTCGCCGCGGAGCGCCTCCGGCCCCGGCACCACAAATACGTTGGCCTTCTCCGCCAGGATCCGGAGTGGTTCGAAAGAGCCTACCACCGCGCAAAACGCAGGGAGATACTCAGCCGGAAACCGGTGATACTCCTTGCTTTCGGCAGTCCAGGAATCCAGCATGTATTTACTGATCTCCTGGTTGAGGAGCTCGCTCATCTTGCCGGCGATCTGCCAGCGCGACAGCGGACACCGCTTGATGCATTGGGTGATTATGCCCTGAAAATGAGATTGGATATTCAGCTCGCCGGGACCGGGATCCGGCGAATTTTGGAAGGTGGCGAGCAGATCGAAAATGCTCATCTGCCCGACAATTTTTTGTTGGGATTTAGCCATTGACTTCCCCGGCTATTTAAGTATTAATAACCTTAAACAGCCACTTTTGATGTCTTGCGTTTCCCAGGCATCAGGTAATATTTGGGAAAGACCGCCCGGTGGTCGTAACCGAGTGCCTCAGCAACTCCCCTCATCACCCGGTCCGAGACGAGCTGCTGATTGACGACTTTGGATACTACCATCTCGGAAACCCCGAGTTCCCGGGCGATCTGTCTTTGCGTGATCCCCCGCTTTTTAAGCTCGAACTGTATCTCCAGTGGGGTCATACATGTCTCCCTATTACGATTTACTTAAATCGTTCTTCAAAAAAGCTCCGGCTGAGCTGATTGCTTTGCTTTTTATTATGGGTATGAATCTATATTTCATCTACAAAATCATCCCGTTATTGGTAGGCTACAAAGGACCCATTGATCTTGATTTTCTTATTCTGCTTGTCCAGGTTATTATTTTTCTTGTGTTGTTGCGATTAACCTTACTCGCTCTTCGACGAGCTCTCGCAGAAGATCAGAAAGCTCTTGATTCAATGCTTTCAAAAGAACGTGCCGAGCTTCTATCTCTTCTTTCAAGGCAAGAAACATCTTCGCCTCCTGGCGCAGATGTAGGCAAACCAGGAGAATAATGATCGCTATGCCCAAGGTGTACTGGAAAATACCCATGACCACCCCCGTCTATTTTTTGATCGTGTTGTAGTTATAAGGGTTATAACTCGTATATCAGGATAATGTCAACAAAAAAATCGCATATCAGGCCACAAGACTTAAAAAAAATTGCAGCCCGCCTTCGTCTATTACGCAAACATGTGGCCCCAAATCAAGCGGAATTCGCTAAATCTCTTGGTATTTCAGCAAATTTTGTCTCCGATCTTGAACGGGGAAGAACTGGTCCTAGCATGACTCTGCTTATGTTGATTGAATCTCGGTATGCGGTTTCTCCCCATCAAATCCTCACCGGCGAAGGATTTTCTACGGAAAATATAGGCAAACCACGACCTATTTATGGACCATCCAAGCAAACCCAAGATCCTATTGCCGAATTAAATGCAGCCTATAATTCTGAATTATCAACACTTTTTCCTTTAACTACTTTCGGGGATGCCGTGGACAAGCTACGATTTATTTATGAGTCTAAAAATCACACATTGACTGCCGCAATCCTCGCAAACCTCACGGCTTTCGAGTTTTCGATCAAGCTTATTAATGAGTTGAGCGATATAAAAAACCGTTTATCGCGCGTTGAATCTGTATTAGAGGAGCACAAACCTCCGAAGGAAACTGGCGAACGCCGGAAGGCTTGGCTTCAAATAAGAAATAAGTAATATCAGGAGGATAAAGATGGTTAAAGAAATGCTCTGCACCAAATGCGGTTACAAACGATGGCCGATGCTTATTTGGATAGTTGGTTTTTTGCTTTTATTTATTCTGTTTTTTCCTTTAATCCCCTCTTTCGCGAACTCTCAAAACATAGAGCAGCCCAGCAAATCCCAACAAAACCTCATTCAAACAGCTCTTGGTGATCAATACCAAATTAAGCGTATGGCCTGTATCTTATCTTCACATCATAAAAAGGCTTATTATGTAGGCGCCATTTTCTATGCCCACGGGGTAGGTAATATTACCGGTGTTTGGATTGTTGGTGGACCCAAAAATGATCCAAATCTGGTGTTCTCTGTTGATGGTGCAGCCCACCAATTTTCTGGGATGCGAAAAGCAAGCGAAACTCGATTCAAGGCGTATATATCAGACCCAGAGGTTGATCTACTAAAAAAACATCTTAAGAAGCAGTAATAAGTTCTCGCCGCGCGTCAAAACATTTTTTGCTCAAACCGTTTGCAAAAAAGGGCCGAAAATCGGCCTTTTCAATTTTCACCGTGAGCAAAGCCCCGATCCCAATAAAGTCCTTATCTGGTCTACATCTCCCCGCGTCCAGCCTTGATTTCCCCATTACCCACCCCCCTTGCAAAAACACACTTACCA
>Ga0180437_10001622_pt1 | contig 38204 bp, 29 predicted proteins | sample SS_ome_4_FD_132410 | JGI IMG/M metagenome (GOLD analysis project Ga0180437, IMG submission 132410) | Hypersaline lake sediment archaeal communities from the Salton Sea, California, USA - SS_3_D_1 metaG | ecosystem: Environmental > Aquatic > Non-marine Saline and Alkaline > Hypersaline >...
CGCCACAAAGCAGCGGTTCTTCGCCTCACGCTGCAGGCTTTACGTTTTGCTCTTATGCGGTATAATCCAGCGAGATGTAAGGGAGCAGAACACTTATGGAACAAGGATTCAGGGAAACAGATTCAGCGAAATCTGCAACTTCCACACCCCTGGTGATCATAGCTCAATTGCGGCGGCATCTGGCCGACCTGATGCGCATCGACGAGCACACGGTTGTGAGACCACCCGATGCGGTGATCGCTTTTCGGGGCCAGGTATACGGCGACACGGAAACTGCTTTTCAACACATGACGCAGCGGCTCGCCACCTGCGGCTACACTGCGTCTCTCCGCGACCACGCCGGTGGGGGCCACGAGGTCGTTGCCGTCAAAGGAGTAACGCAGCGCAAACCAGGCCGGACGTGGCTCAACGTCGTGCTGTTCCTGACGACGTTGTTCAGCGTGCTCTACATCGGGGCTTCATACGCCCTTCAGGATGCGGGTGTGATCGACGCCGAGAGCCTAAATGCATTGACTCCGCTGACTCACCTGCACTGGGGCATCCCTTTCGCAGGCACATTGCTGGGCATCTTGCTGGCCCACGAGCTGAGCCATTACTTCGTCGCTCGGCGATATGGCTCACCGGTCAGCCTGCCCTTCTTCATCCCCATGCCGTACAGCCTCATGGGTACGATGGGTGCAGTTATCGTCCAGAAAGCACCGATGCGCGACCGCAAGGCGTTGTTCGACATCGGGGTTGCCGGTCCGCTGGGCGGGTTGATCGTCGCCATTCCCCTGTTGATCCTGGGACTGGCACTTTCCAGCGTTGGCCAGCCTCCTCCTGACATCGAAGTTGCCTTGCAGGAAGGCAATTCGCTGCTTTACGCAGCGATCAAATATCTGGTGTTCGGAAAGTGGCTCCCCAGCAACGGGGAGGATGTGTGGCTACATCCGGTTGCCTTCGCCGCCTGGGCCGGACTGCTCGTCACGATGATCAACCTGATTCCGGTGGGCCAATTGGACGGTGGCCACATCACCTACGCACTCCTGGGCCGCCGGGCCTGGCGCCTGGGCTACGTCGCCATCGCTGCGATGATCGCGTGGGGGGGATGGCTGCTCGTGAGTGGCAACGAGGCGGGTGGGTTCTGGCTGACGTGGGGCTTCTTGAACCTGATGCTAAATCCCCGTCATCCACCGCCGCTCAACGACACCACCAAGCTGGACGCGCGACGGATCGCCCTCGGGCTGTTTACGCTGGCGATTTTCATCTTGACGTTCATGCCTGCGCCACTGCGGCAGGTTCAACTGTAGAAGTGAGGGACGGTCAATGATATACGGCGTTGAGATCAAAGAGCTGATCACCCACACAGACGAGCGGGGCTTCTTCCGCGAGGTCATACGGGCCAGCGACTCAATCTTCCCAGAAGGTTTCGGTCAATGGAGCCACACGGTGTCTTACCAAGGCGTCGCCAAGGGCTGGCACGTGCACCAGAAGCAGGTAGATTGGTGGTACGTGGCGGTGGGCACGATCAAAGCGGCCCTCTACGACACTCGGCCTGACTCGCCCACCCACGGCGAGATACAGGAATTGCTGATGGGGGAAGGCCAACCGCCGGTTGTGCTAAGAATCCCACCCGGTGTGGCCCACGGCTACCGGGTGCTGAACGGACCAGCGCACGTCTTCTACATCGTGTCGTGCGAATACGATGGCACTGACGAAGGCCGCATACCCCACGACGACCCCGAGATCGGCTACGACTGGACAGCAGGCCCAGAGATCACGTAACGTACAGTCACGCTTCAGTTGACCGCTTTCGGAAGAACGTTGGGACCTGATCCGAACTGCATCGCCGCTAGCTCTCGCCGTTGACCGTCAATGGGCCCTCTGCTGGCTGCTGCGCACGTTCACCCAGAAGCCGGGATTTCCTGTACGCCGCCCAGATGGCCTTGGACAATACCGTACGCATACTCCCCTTCTCCAACTGGTAGATGGCCTCGGCGCTGGTACCACCGGGCGAAGTCACCATATTCCGCAGTTGGGCCAGATGGAGATCCGATTGCTGGGCCATCCTGGCGGAGCCAAGTACCGTCTGTACGACGAGCAACCGCGCCTGGCGACGGGAGAACCCCAGGTGCACGGCTGCATCGACCATGGCTTCCATCAACAAGAACACATAGGTCGGACCCGTTCCACTGACGGCGGTGGCCATATCTAGATCGTCCTCTTGGCCAGCGTACATCTCCAGCCCCATCGTCTGCAATATGGCCTGCGCCTGAGCCCGCTGAGCCTCGGTAACCGCCGGCGCGGCGGTCCACACAGCCATCCCCTCCTCAATCTGGGCCGGCGTATTGGGCATGACCCGCACAACAGCCGCGTGATTCAGCCCACTGCTGATCGTGCTGATCGGCATCCCAGCGACGATCGAAAACACCAGTGCCGCGGGTTTGACGTGTCCCCGCAACTCAGGCAACACGCGCGGTAGTACCTGAGGCTTGACCGCCAGAATGACGACGTCGGCCTCGCTCGCAGCGGCGACGTTGTCGGTGGTAGTATGCACACCGTAGAGATCCTGCAGTTCCTTTCCTCGCTCTATCAGTGGATCGCTGGCAATGATCCGTCCCGGTGCCACCCCGCCGGCACCTCTCAGCGCGTGAATGATAGCTCCGGCCATCGTCCCACTGCCGATAAAAGCCAGCGTCAGTCCCTTCAGTTCGTCACTACTCATATCCAAGAGTTTCTCCTAATCATAGCGGATGCGGAACAAACCGGGCAGGATTGTACCGCAAACGGATAAAAGGGCAAGAGTGGGAAAAGATGGAGAAAAATAATCAGCACCACACGGTGATCTCTGACGCGCCAGGCTCCGTCAACTCGATCACCAGCCCCCCACCCTCTGATCGCCAGTGGCCGTATGGCCGGCGGTCGACCGTCACGCGTCGGGCAGAGAGCCAGCGATTCAGGATCACTATCGACGGGGAGGGAAGTGGGCCGGCGATGCTCAACTGCAGTGCAGCCGCGGCCGCGTCGACGGTATAGGAAATCTCAACCGGTGATGTATCCTCGTCGTGAAGCGTGAAGTGTCCGCCAGAACCCGGATAGATGTCAAGCACCAATCCCGCGCCCACCGCCTGGTCGGTATGGTCTACCTCAGGCCCCATCGGGATGATCGCACCGCGTCGGATGAATAGGGGTAGGATCTCCAGCGGCGCAGGATAGTTCAGCCAACTCGGCCCCTCGTGAATCTCCCGGCTCCAATAGTCCACCCATTCCCCAACAGGGAGGTACACCATACGACGCCGAGCGCCTCGCTCCAGCACGGGCGCGACCAGGAAACTATCACCGAACAGATACTCAGTGTCCAGATGCCGCACGTTGGGGTCATTCGAATACTTGAGCACGAGCGCCCGCGTGACCGGCAGCCCGGTCTGCGCAGCCTGAACCGCGGTGGAGTAGATATAGGGCAGCAACCGATATCGTAGCTTGGCATAACGACGGAATATGGCTTCCGCATCCTCGCCAAATTCCCACGGTTCGCGGGGAGTCGTGCCGTGGCAGCGACTGTGCGAGCTGAAAAGACCAAACTGTGCCCATCGGACGTAAAGCTCAGGATCAGGCTGCCCGGCGAAGCCCCCGATATCGTGGCCGTAGAAGGGAATACCCGACAGACCGATGCTAAGCGCAGCCCGGAGTTGATTGGCCATGGAGGGGAAATCCGTCAGCGAATCCCCCCCCCAGCAAGTGGGCACGCGTTGCGAACCGGCCCACCCTGAGCGACCCCAGACCAGCCCACGGCCGGTCACTTCCTCAGTGACTTCAAACACGGCGCGATTGTACAGCAGTGGGTACAGATTGTGCACCTCGCGTCCACTCATCCCGTTGTGATACACGCCGTCCTCCGGCGCAGCCTCGCCAAAATCGGTCTTGAAGACAGCCACTCCCTGGTCCAACAAAGGGCGATGGAGAGACTGCCACCACGTGACCGCCTCCGGGTTGGTGAAATCGACGACAGCCACCGGTGGGACGACGTCAGCCCATGCGCGGGTCAGGTACGGCTCGCCGTGCTCGTCCTTCACGAAGTAACCACGCTGGCGCCCCTGCTGAAAGGGAGGAGCGCTCTCAGCCACGTACGGGTTCTCCCACAGGCACAGCCGCAGTCCGCGCGCGTGTAGTTCCTCGATCATACCGGCCGGATCCGGGAAACGGCCCTCATCCCACTGCAAGCCACACCAGTTCGCCGGGTCCCCCATCCACCACGGATCGATGTGGACCACATCGCAGGGAATATCGTGCGTTCGCAGTCCCTCGGCCACGTGCTCGACCTCGGCACGATCCTGATAGCCACACCGGGACATCCACAACCCGAAGGACCAGCGGGGCGGGACCGGCGCATAGCCGGTGAGCTCACAGTAATGGCGCAGAATCGCCACTGGATCGGGTCCGTAGATGATAAACACGTCCAGTTGAGGCCCCTCGTGGGTGAAACCGTGGGCCAGGAGCGAGACGGTCGCCAGATCGAACGTGACGCGAAAGGTGGTATTGACGAACAGGCCATATCCGTGAGTGGACCAGAAGAAAGGGATGTTCTTGTACGTGGCGTGATGCGAGATACCGAAGGCGTCGGTGGCCCAAAGCTCATGATGTTGGCCGACTCGGTTGATCCGGGAAAATTGCTCGCCCAGGCCGTACAAGTCCTCATTGGGAGCCAACTCGAAAGTCTCGTGCATCTGTAGCCGATCGCTCTCGGCGTCGCGCAGGAAGCCCAGGTCGGTCACCGTGGGAGTCTCGTCATGCGAACCGCGGCGCTGAGCCTCGCTCGCCTCCTGACAGATGGTCTCACCGTTGGCATCCATCAAGCAGAAGCGCCACGGATCACGAGATACGTCGACCCGCAGGGAGCAGGTCGCCAGTTCCAGGTGATCGGAGGCCTCCGACACCAGAAACGGGACAGGCTCCCACTCCTCACGCACGAGGAGATGACGGCGGGCAAGCCCGAGCTTCCCCGGCTCCATGCGCAACCGCAACACCTCGGGCAGTACAAAATCGAACGCGACTTCGACCGGGGTACCCGCATCGCCCTCGGCACGCAGCCGGACACCGTGCGGCGTGCGCTCGAAGTCACGCCAACGCACTACACGCTCATATTCGGGAACGGATGTGATCGGTTCCATCAGTCATACCTACCTGGCAGTGCTAGTATCTGCCGCTAGTATCCCGCAAATCTTGAATTTGGGCAAGTGGGGGAAATTGAAAGCTCAGCGCAGCGCGCCGTTTGCATCTCGGAAGTCGGCGATCGCTTTCGCTGCATCCTGCTGCGTGCGCCACTGTCCAAAATGCTGCCCTTTGCCCGTCAACCGCTCCAAAAGGACACGCGTCCGCTCATCCAGGCTCCCAGGGGGCGAATCGGCCCAGGGAGTGCCCGCCAATGGCATGAATGCGTGGCTGTGAATTCTGGCTCCCATCGCCGCCAGTTCCTCAACCACCTTCAACGTCTGCCTTCTGTCTTCCGCCATCTCCCCAGGCATTCCGAAGATGAAGTCCACATTGGCGATAAGGCCAGCATCCAACGTAATCCGGACCGCCCGATAGATATCGTCCACCGTATGACCACGATGCGCCAGATTCAGCATACGCTGGCTCCCGGATTGGGCACCGATAAGAACGTTGTCATTGGTAGCGAAGTGACGTACGAGCTCAATCGCCTCCCGGCTCACCGAATCAGGTCGCGCCTCCGATGGAAATGACCCCAGGTAGGTGTGCTCCTTTCCGACGACCGCGTTCACCCCCTTCAACATCTCGGCCAACAGGTCGAGGCGCAGGTGCCTGCCATCCGAGCCATAGGCAAACGCATCCGGCGTGATGAAGCGTATCTCCGGCCGTTCGTGTCGCCTGGACACCTCGGCCCACCTGACGATGCCGTCCACGCTCCGATGTCGCATCCGCCCACCGAACAGGAAGCTAGTCTGGCAGTATCTGCACGCCCAGGGACAACCACGCGTGATCTCTATCGAGGAGAACAGGTTGAACTGCTCGGCAAAAGGAGGAAAATCGTCCATATCCTCGATCTGCGCCGAGCAACCTGTGAAGCGCGCCGTAGAACCGCTCCGATATGCCAGCCCCCCGACATGACTCAAGTCACAACCGTTGTACAAAGAGGCCAACAGATCGCCGATACTTGCCTCCCCCTCCCCAACGACAACGACGTCAAATCCCATCTGAAGAGTCTGGCGCCAGTCACCGCTGGGATGCGGCCCACCGGCAACCAGCGTCACGTTGTCCAGATCCCGGGATTGCAGGTATGTGCGTATCTGCTGGACCGTGTCAAAGACTTCCAGAGCCCGCGGGGTCGTGAAAGAGAATCCGACAACGAGGTTGTCGTGATGAACCGCCAGCGCCTCAATCTGCTCGGTCAGCCCGGCCCACGACTTCAGCAGACGAATTTCCAGATCGCCGAAACGTCCATCCACCTCGATCGCCCCGATCAGGGCCGAGAGGCTCTGCAGATTGTCGTGCTCGAACACGAAAGCCAGTGCGTTGTCCGCCATCGTTGCCCCAATCAATCCATCAAGATCCAATATGCCTGTCCCCGCTCTCCACCATCACCACAGCGCAATGGAAGCGGCCAGCCCTGCCTGGCCCACGTGATAGGTGACGATGACCAGCAGCCGGAGGCAAAGCGAGGGCGCGACGAACCGCTCCCAGGCCAGCATGGCATCGGAGGCGAAGAACAGGCTGGCCCCGGCAACGACCAGTCCCCGGCGCAACGGCGTCCAGGCCGGACGAAACAAAGTGGCCCAGGCGGAAACGAGCATCAAGCCCAATACCACGCTGTACAGAGCCACCGGGAGGAGCAGATCCGTCCGGCTCTGGCGACGCAAGCTGCGGGCGATCGACCGGTAGAACGTCAAGCCGATGGCGGCCACGGCGCCGAGCACGATGAGAGTGGGCCACGGGGGCAGCGTCGGGTTCAGCCCAACGACGTAGCAGACGTGCCCCAGGAGAAACGCCACCAATCCAAGCAAGAAGAAACGCTCACCGGACAACAACAGGAGTACGTCCCCGGCCAACGAAAAAGCCAGGCCGGGCAGAAAAAAGGAAGCAACCCAGCCATCGTGCGGCCCCTGCGCCAGCACGTAGGCGCCTAACAGAATAGCGACCAGCGTCGCAGGTTTGAAAAAGCAATGCAGTCGCTGCCATCGACGGGCGATGGCCAGCCAGTCAACCAGGGCCAGTGCCAATGCAACGACAAATGGCCCATAAGCAAACGACACGTGGCCTTCCATCGCACCTGCTCCCTCCATCAAGTGCCCCAACGTGCACCCTCGAACCAGCGCCCTTCTCATCGAGGTCGCAACGTCTCCTGCAACCCATCCCCCACCAGATTGGCCGCCAGCACCGTCAGCGTCAGCGCTAACCCAGGGAACGTACTTACCCACGGGGCGTCCCTCAGGTACCCCCTGCCCTCGGCCAGCATCGCTCCCCACTCGGGGGTTCCCGGCGGCGCACCCAGGCCCAGGAAGTTGAGGGCGGCCCCGTTCAACAGGACCCACCCTAACTGGGCGGCAGCGAAGGCCACAAGAGGCGCCGCGGCGTTGGGGAGGACGTGCCGCACCATGATGCGCCACTCGGTGCATCCCACAGCCCGTGCCGCTTCCACGTAGGGCTGGGCACGCACCTCCATCGCGGCGCTGCGGGTCACCCGGGCGTACGCTGGCGCTGCCGCCACGCCCACCGCCACCGCCACGGGCACCAGCCCCGGCCCCAGCAGTGCCACAACTGCCATCGCCAGCAGGATACCAGGAAAGGCCAGCAGCGCATCCACCAGGCGCATCAATATCGCGTCGATCCAACCTCCGACGGTGCCCGCCACCAGACCCGTCGGCAGACCCAGGCCCACCGTCACCGCCAATGCCATCACACCCATCCCCGGCGTCCACCGCGCCCCCCAGAGGATCCGGGCCCACAAATCCCGGCCCAAAAGGTCGGTCCCCAACAACCAACCCGGTCCCGGTGGCACGAGCACGTGGGCCGTATCGGCCGCCAGGGGGCCGAGAGGAGCCAGAAACGGGGCCAGGCCAGCCCCGATCCCAACCAGCGCCAGCCACGCAAGCGCTGCCAACGTAACGGGCTGACGCAGCAGCGGCCGTCGAGGCGGAACCACCCACTCGATCATGCGAGCTCCTCGCGCAGCCGCGGGTCCAGCCAGGCCTGTGCCAGATCCGAGGCGAGATTGACCACGACGTAGGCCAATGCCCCGAACACAACGACTCCCCGCACCACCGGCAAATCTCGCCAGACGATGGCTTCCACCGCCAGTTTGCCCAGCCCTCGGCGAGCGAAGACCGATTCAGTCACCACAGCCCCGCCCAGGAGGAAGCCAAATTGAAGGGCCAAGACGGTGAGCGCCGGAGCCAGTGCGGAGCGGAGCACGTGAACGAAGAGCACCCGCGACGAAGAAAGCCCTCGCGCCCGCGCCGCCAGGACGAACGGTTCCTGCATGACCTCCACCACGCGCGCCCGCACCAGCCGCGCGATTGACCCCGAGAGGGAGAAGCCCAACACCGTCGCTGGCAACACCAGGTGTCGCAAGCTACCCTCCCCCGTCGCAGGCAACCAGCCCAGCTCGAGCGAGAACAGGAGAATCATCAGGATGCCCGACCAGAAAGTAGGCGTGGAAAGGCCCAGCACCGCGACCGTTGTGACCGCTGTGTCCAGCCAGGCGGACCGCCGCACAGCACCCAGGACTCCCAACCCAAGCCCCAATCCTCCCCCGATCAGTGTGGCAGCTAGCGCCAGTTCAAGCGTCGCGGGCAGTTGCTCCATGATCATTCGGCTCACCGACCGGCTGTGGAGCCACGATTGCCCCAGATCACCCCGGAGCAAGTCAGACAGGTAACGGGCATACCGAATCGGAAATGGGGCGTCCAGTCCTAGCTGGGCACGTCGCTCGGCGACCTCCTCGGAGCTGGCCCCGGATGCGGTCAACAGCGCCTGGGCGGGGTCGCCCGGCGTCAACTCCAAGGCCCCAAAAGCCAACGTCGCTGCTAGCCAAAGGACGAAGACCGCCTGCACCAGTCTTCGCCCCACGTACCTCGCCATCGTTGAATGATCCCTGGATTGTGAGACACGCCACGTGCGATGCGCGTACCGTGCTACGTGCGCCACACCGCGCAACGCAAAGCGCGCCCAGCGCGTCAGTGCGGTTCGAGTGTCACGTCAACCAACCAGGGGAACCAACCCTGCGCATCGAAGCGCAGCCCCTGTACCTCGCTGCTGACGCCATTTAGATTGACGTAGTCGCGGATGGGAATCACCAGAGCCTCATCCATCACCCGGAGCTGCACCTGGCTGTAGAGCGCAGCCCGCTCTGCGCCGTCGGACGTGCGCGCGGCCGTCTCCAGCCAGTCATCCAGCTCAGCGTCACTCACTTTGGCCCAGTTGAAACCAGCCTGGGAATCGAAGAACTTGCGCAGAATATCCGGATCGCTTCCAGAGAGATTGAAAGGAATCAAATGATGTCCACCTTCCCCCGCCACCTCAAGCGCCTCTGGGTAGCTCACCACCTGGCTTTGCACACCGACCCCCAGCTCCGCCCATTGAGCCGCCAGCAATTGTCCCACCTCCGGCATATACCCCCACCCCATCAAGTACAGGTCGAGGACGAGCGGCTCTCCGTCCCGGTCACGGGTGCCATCGCCGTCGGTATCCGCCCAGCCCGCCTCATCTAGCAACGCCGCAGCGCGGGCGGGATCGTAGGCATAGAGCCCCTGCACCGCCGGGTCGTAACCGGAAGTGACCGCCGCCAGCGGCCCGTAGGCCACCGGCGAGGTATCGTAGAAGACGGTAAAGACGATCGCCTGCCGGTTGGTACCGTAAAGGAGCGCCTGCCGTACCCGGACGTCGTCCAGCGGCTGGCGAGCGGTGTTCATGAACACCATCAACGAGACGCCAGGGATGGGCACGGCCTCAATCCCGAAGTCGGCGCTTTCCTCCAGACGAGCGGCGTCCTGCGGCGGGATCTCTCCGACCACGTCTGCCTCCCCCGTCTCCAACGCAGGCGAGCGGATGGCCGGGTCGGTGAAAAAGCGAAACTCGATCTCCTCCAACAGAGCAGTCTCGTGCTCGTACACAGGCGGCCCCCAGGCATAGTCTGGATTGCGCTGAAGCAGCAGGTGGTCCCCCGGCACATATTCGGCAAAGACAAACGGCCCGGTGCCGACCTGGTGCAACTGATACTCATCCCCCCAGCGCTCGACAGCGGCAGGCGAAGCCATCCCCAGGTAGACCTGGCTGAGCGCGTCGAGGAACGGCACAAAGGGCTCGCTCAGAACCATCTGCACCTCGTATTCGTCCAAAACCGTCGTTCGTTCATAGGGCCCGAGCATGAAGCGCGCCTTCTGGGAAGCAAGATCGGGACTGGTGATGCGCTCCATATTGAAGCGGACGGCTTTCGCGTCGAACGCAGTCCCATCGTGGAAGGTGACGCCCTGGCGAAGACAGAAGGTATATACCAGCCCATCGTCGGAGATGTCCCATCGTTCGGCCAACCCAGGGACGAACTCGCCGGTATCACGATCCCGATAGACCAACGTGTCGTATACCGAGGTAAGAGGAATCCCCAGCTCCGACGACGCATTGACGTGAGGATCGATCCCCGAGGGAGCCAGCGTCAACCCATAGACGATGCGGGTAGCCGTAGGCGGCGCACCGCAGCCCGCCAGGAGCGCCGAAAGCACGACGAGTAGGAACAGAACATCAACTGCAGACTGCCGATTGCGGAACGGAGAGGAAATAGAAAGCCTCACGCTATGCCCCTTCCTTACATATAGCGATAATCGGAGCAAGATTATATCACACCCAATAGAGTTGACAAATCCTGCCCCAAACGGTAGAATGCATCCCGATGCAAGAAACCGTTAGGCCCTTGGACCCCAATCGCCTGAGTGTACTGGTGGCCGTACTTCTGCTGGGCAACGTGCTCTTTCAGTTCATCGAACTGCCCGAACAGGTGTGGAGCCTGCAGCCTTTGGGCTCGCCCCTGGAGATTCGCATCACCGGTACATGGTTGCTGGCCACACTGATGATCAGCCTGGTCTGCACCGGCGCCAATCTGATCCTGCACGATCATCCCCGATTGGAAGAGAACCCAGGACGGCCCATCTACATTTCCTGGATTCTGCCCGGCACGATGGCCGGACTCTCCGCGTATCTGCTGGAAAGCGCTCCCTCCTGGCCCCTGTGGGTCGGGGGACTCATCCTGGTCGGCGTCAGTATCAGCCTGACGATCTCTGCCGAGTATACCGCCATCTCCCCCGGCTCCCACGGCTATCCGATGGCTCGGCTCGCCCTCAACGTATTGGCTTACCTGCTGGCTTTCTCCCTATTTACGATCATCTACCACTCCCGCACCCGCAGCTTGGTGACAGCCACGCTGACACTTCTTACGGCCACGCTGCTGGCGCTTGACTTGCTGAGCGTGGCGGACGTGCCGTTCCGGCGTGTGGTCCTGTTTGCGGGTATCGTGGGCCTGATCACCGGCGAGAGCACCTGGGCGTTGAACTACTGGCAGATCAGCGCGTGGGCCGGCGGGTTGTTCCTGTTGCTCATATTCTACATCGCTGCCAACGTAGCTCACCAGCACCTCCTTGAGCGCTTGAGCAGGGCCGTCATGGTTGAGTTCGCCACCGTCGCAGCCATCGTGTTGGTCATTGTGCTGCTCAGGGCTCCTTGAGAAACATAACTATAAAACATAACCCCGGCAGTTGGTACTGAGCTGTCCCATCTCGCCCTGGGAGGAGAAGTATGGAGAACAAGACCCTTTCCCTATCTGGTAAGATTCCTCAACGCCTCGCACGCGTGGAGGAAGTAGCGTACAACTTCTGGTGGAGCTGGCATCGCGAAGCGCGCGACCTGTTCAAGATGCTGGATTATCCACTCTGGCGTAGCACCAGCCACAATCCGGTGAAGATGCTGCAGGAAGTAGCGCCGGAGCGGCTGCAGGAATTGGCCAGAGACCCGATCTTCCTCCGCCAGTACGACGCTGTGCTCATGGCACTCGACGCCGACCTGGCCAACGGGCACCTCTGGTTCCCGAAACAGTACCCCGACCTGACGGAGCGCCCTGTAGCCTACTTCTCGGCAGAGTTTGGCCTGCACCAGTCACTGCCCACCTACGCCGGCGGACTGGGCGTGTTGGCCGGCGATCACTGCAAGGAGGCCAGCGACATCGGACTGCCCTTCATCGCGGTGGGCTTCCTCTACGAGATGGGCTATTTCCGCCAGCGCGTCAACGCCGATGGGTGGCAGGAGGCGATCTACCCCCGTTTCAAGCCGGAGGAGGTCGCCGTTCGCGAGGCCCTGTGTGAAGATGGGACGTGTCTCTTTGTACCAGTCGAAATCGGCGACCGCACCGTCTATCTTCAGGTCTGGCACGTCCAGGTCGGGCGCACGCAGTTGTACCTGATGGACGCTGACCACGACCAGAACGCCCCCTGGGACCGGGAGCTCACCGCCCGGCTGTACGGCGGCGACCAGGAGATGCGCATCCAGCAGGAGATCGTCCTTGGCATCGGCGGCGTCCAGTTGCTGCGGGCATTGGGAATTGATCCGCTCGTCTTCCATCTCAACGAGGGCCATTCCTCCTTCCTGGTGCTTGAGCGGGTGCGCGAACTGGTCGAAGCAGGTCACTCACTCGATGAAGCCCGTGAGATCGTGCGGGAGACATCGGTGTTCACCACCCACACGCCGGTTCCCGCCGGCCACGACATCTTCCCATTCCACCTGATGGAGAAGTACTTCCACACCTACTGGCCTCGTCTTGGACTCAGCCGGGAGGAGTTCCTGGCCCTGGGCAGCCACGAAGGGGATCGGCACGGGTTCAACATGACCCTGCTGGCGCTGCGAATGTGCGGACGGAGCAACGGTGTCAGCAGACTGCACGGCGAGGTATCGCGCCGTATGTGGCACCCGGTATGGCCCGACGTGCCTGTCGAAAAGGTGCCCATCACCCACATCACGAACGGCATCCACGTGCCCTCGTGGATCAGCAACGCGATGAACAGGATCTACCGCAAGTACCTGGATCCTGATTGGATCGAGCGGCAGGATGACTCCACCCTCGCCGAGCGCATCCTTGACGTCCCCGACGAGGAACTGTGGGCGGCCCACCTGCACCTGAAGCGCAAACTGATGACGCTGATCCGCGAGCGCGCACGGCAGCGACGCATTGAGGGCCTGATGAACCCGGAGCAGGTGCTGTGCGCCGGAACGTTCCTCGATCCTGAGGCGCTGATCATCGGCTTCGCCCGGCGCTTCGCCACCTACAAGCGGGCCACGCTCATCTTCCACAATCTAGAGCGTCTGAAGCGCCTGCTGCACGACCGCTATCGCCCGGTGCAGTTCATTTTCGCCGGCAAAGCGCACCCCGCCGACGAGGGAGGCAAGCGCTTGATCCAGCAGGTCTACAACATCGCCAAGGACCCGGCAATCGGCGGTCGTATCGCTTTCATCGAGGATTACGATATGCAGGTCGCCCGCTACCTGGTACAGGGGGTGGACCTGTGGCTCAACAACCCTCGACGCCCCCGCGAGGCGAGCGGCACAAGCGGCCAGAAGGTGGCCACCAATGGCATCCCGAACCTGAGCGTGCTTGACGGCTGGTGGGCCGAGGGGTACAACGGGGCAAACGGCTGGGCGATCGTGCCGGATGAGCAGACCGACGATCCCGCGGCACAGGATGCCGCCGACGCCGTAGTGCTGTACCGCCTGCTCGAAGATGAAGTCGTCCCGCTGTTCTACAAACGCGACGCCGACAATGTGCCGCGCGGCTGGGTCCGCGTGATGAAGGAGGCAATCCGCACCACGCTGCCCCAGTTCTGCACCCGGCGGATGGTCAAGGAGTACACCGAACGTCTCTACGTCCCGGCCGCACAGCGCGCGATGGAGATGAAACAAGGCTGAGCTGAACCAACAACGCCGCGTTCACGCCGCCTCACTCGCCACGGTTCCACGTTCCCCGGTGTTCGATCATCCACAACTGCGAATCCAGCTCGGGCTCGTCGGGTTGCGGATGTATCCGCTCGTAGGTACCATCGGACAGCAGACGCCGGGCCTGGACGTTGTCCCTCAGGTGAACGCTGAGAATGTCATCGCGCAAGACCTCCCGCAGGTGCGGATCCTTCACCGGGAACAGATCCTCCACCCGGCGGTATAGGTTGCGCGGCATCAGGTCGGCACTGCCCAGCAGGATCTCTTCGTCGCCGCCGTTGCGAAAGTAGAAGATGCGGGAGTGTTCCAGGAAGCGCCCCACGATCGAGGTGACGGTGATGTTGTCGCTCACGCCCGGCACCCCCGGTCGGAGGCAGCAGATGCCGCGCACCTGCAGATCCACCTTCACCCCGGCCTGTGACGCACGGTAGAGGGCCTGGATACACGCCTTGTCCACCAGTGCGTTTATCTTGAACGCCAGATAGCCATCTCCAAACTGATGGTGCCGTTCAATCTCGCGGTCGATGCGCTCGATGATCTGCCGCTGCATCTCCCCCGGAGCAACCAAGAGTTTCTGGTATTCGCTCTTGTAGGAATAGCCGGTCAGCGAGTTGAACAGGTCGGATATATCGGCACCGATCTCCGGGTCACTGGTGAAATAGCCCAGGTCCGAGTAGACGCGGGCAGTGACGCCGTTGTAGTTGCCCGTGCTCAAATGCAGGTAGCGGACGATGCCATCTCGCTCCCGCCGGACGACCATGCATATCTTGGCGTGCGTCTTCAGCCCCACCAGGCCGTAGACCACGTGCACCCCAGACTGCTCCAGGGCCCGCGCCCACACGATGTTGTTCTCCTCATCGAAGCGTGCCTTCAACTCAACCAGCACGGCCACCTGCTTGCCGTTCTCGCGGGCAGCCATCAACGCGGCGACGATGGGCGAGTTCGGCCCTACCCGATACAGCGTCTGTTTGATCGCCAACACGCCAGGGTCCCGGGCCGCTGTCCGGACAAAGTCGATCACCGGGACAAAACTGTCGTAGGGGTGGTAGAGCAGGATATCGCGACGGCGAATCACGGAGAAGATGCTCTCGTCTGTGGACAACGCTGGAGGCACCGACGGTTGAAACGGCCGATCCTTCAAATCGGGGTGGTCCACGCCTGACAACTCGATCAAATCGGCCATACCAATCGGCCCATCGGCCGTATAGACCTGGTAAGGCGCCAACCCCAGGTTTTCGATCAGAATGTCGCGCGCACGATCCGGCATGGTGTGATCGATCTCCAGCCGCACCGCTGAACCAAAATGGCGCATCCGCACACTCTCTTCAATGGCCGCCAGCAAATCCGCTGCCTCGTCCTCCTCGATCTCAGGGTCGGCATCACGGGTGACGCGGAACGGATAGGCAGCCCGAATCTCCAACCCTGGGAAAAGCAAGTCCAAATTGGCAATCACCACTTGCTCAATCCACACGAAGTTGTTATCCACAGGCTGCGCCAGCCCCAGGCTCTGGGCACTGTCGGCGATCTCCTCATTGGGAATGCGCAGCAGCCGGGGAAAGACGGGGGGCACCTTCACGCGGGCAAACCGTTGTCCATGTACCGGATCGTCGAGCACCACTGCCAGATTGATACTGAGATTGGAGATGTGGGGAAAAGGGTGCCCTGGGTCAAAGGCCAGTGGCGTGAGGGCGGGGAATATCTCCTGTCCGAAATACCGGCGGAGCAGTTTGCGCTGTTTGGGCCGCAGATCGTCAAAATCGAGCACTTTGATCCCTGCCTCCCGCAGCTTGGGCCGCAGATCGAACTGCCAGCAGTCATACTGCCGGGCCAACTCCGGGAGCAACTGCCGGCGCACGGCCGTTAACTGCTCCGCCGGTGTCATACCATCGGGTGGGGGCTCCAACGCTCCCACCGCCAATTGCCGGCGCAGGCCGGAGACGCGGATCATGAAGAATTCATCCAGATTGTTGGCAAAGATGGCAAGGAACTTGACCCGTTCCAACAGCGGGTGGCGCTCATCTAGCGCCTCCTCCATCACCCGGCGGTTGAACTCAAGCCAACTCAACTCGCGGTTGATGTAAAAGCTGGGGGAATCCAGATCGACGGTGTGCCCAGAGGCGTGCGGCTCAGCCTCAGTCTGGGTGTCGCGCTGCTTATTCTTCTTTCCCTTGTCCTCCTTCTTCTTTCCCATCGCTGTCTCCCGACTTCTTCTTTCTCTTCTTCTTCTTCTTTTTCTTTTTTTTCTTCTTCTTGCTGTCTTTGACCGGAGGTTCTACGGGCTGATAGTCCAGTTCCTTGCTCAAGGTCTCAACCAGAGTACGGAGCGTCTTGACCCGCGCGAACCACTTGTCGTTGCCCTCGACGATTGTCCACGGCGCCGTGGCCGTGCTGGTCCTGAGCAACATATCGTTTACCGCTTCTTCGTACGCATCCCACTTGGCCCGGTTGCGCCAGTCCTCCTCCGTCAGCTTCCACGCCTTGTACGCCGTATCCCGCCGGCCCTCGAAGCGGCGCAACTGCTCCTCCGGACTGATGTGGATCCAGAACTTGACCACGATCATACCGAAATCGACCAACTGGCGTTCGAACTCGTTGATCTCGCGGTAGGCACGCTTCCATTCTCTCTCGTTACAGAAGCTCTCAACCCGCTCCACCATCACGCGTCCGTACCAACTCCGGTCGAAAATGATGATTTGCTTCTCGTCTGGAGGTTTCAACCGCCGCCAGAAGCGCCACAGATAATGATGGGTGCCGTCCTCACCTTTGGGCGCTGCAATCGGGAAAACCTCGTAGCCGCGCGGATCGAGCTTCTCGGTGACCCGCTTGATGTTGCCTCCCTTGCCCCCGGCGTCCCAGCCCTCGTACACTACCACCAGCGTACGTTTCTGCACATAAAGCTGGTATGCCAGATCCCGCAACTGCAACTGATAGCGCAGCAAGTTGTACACATATTCATCTCGCGCCAGACTCTTGCTCAGGTCGATCGTCTCCAGCATCCCTATCCCTCCTCACGCTGGGCATCCATCTCGGTCTGGAGTTCGCCTTCAAGTTCCTCGTCGTGCCACTCCGCCGGCAGCGGCAGGCCCCGTCCCTCCAGAGCCTCTTCCAGACGACGGATGATCGTCTCGAAGATCTTGACCCGCGTCCAACGGCGGTCGGTCGCCTCCACGATCGTCCACGGCCCCCACTCGGTGTCCGTACGCTCCAGCATCTCCTCAATGGCGAGCACATACTCGTCGTATTTGCGGTGGTGCTCCCAGTCCTCTGGCTGAACGTGCCAGCTTTCAAGCGGGTCCTTCTCCAGCTTCTTGAAGCGGCGCTGTTGCTCCTCCTTGCTGATGTGCAGGAAGAACTTGATCACCACGTAGCCATCGTCGGCGATGGTGCGCTCGAAGTTGACGATGTCCCGATAGGCTTTGCGCCACTTCTCCTCCGCTGTGAAGCTCTCCACTCGCTCCACCAGGACGCGCCCATACCAACTGCGGTCGTAGATGCCCATCTCGCCGTAGTTGGGCAATTTGAGCCAGAAGCGCCACAGCCACGGCATGTGCGTTTCGTACGTGCGCGGCGCCTGGATCGCGTAGAGCTTGAAGCCGCGTGGGTCGAGGCGCTGGGTGAGGCGGTTGATAGACGTCCCCTTGCCCGCCGCATCCCAGCCTTCAAAGAGGATCACACTGGGGACGTCGGCATCCCAGCACGCTTTCTGCAAGTCATACAGCCGATCCCGCAGGCGAGGCATCCGCGCCTTGTACTCCCGTTTGCGCAGCTTCTTGGTCAGGTCCACTTTCTCCAGCATGGTCTTGCTCCTTCAGAGAACCTCATCCTGATTCAATCACCGGCAACCACGGCGCGCAGGTCGGCCGTCACGTCGTCTATGGCCTGATCGCCATCGACCTCCACCAGCACCCCCTGGTCGCGGTAGGTTTCGATGAGCGGGCTCGTCTGTTCCCAATACACCTGGAGCCGTTTGCGAACGGTCTCCGGCTTGTCATCGTCCCGCTGATACAACTCGCCGCCGTCGTTGTCGCAAACCCCGGGTTGTTTGGGCGGGTTGAAGCGGACGTGATACGATTCACCACACAACCGGCACAGCCGGCGCCCGCTCACACGCTCGACCAGCACCTCGTCGGGCACCGCGATATAGAGCGCCAGGCTGATCTTGTTTCCCTGCCCGGCCAGCGCTTGGTCCAGCGCCTCGGCCTGGGCGATCGTGCGCGGGAAGCCATCGAGCAGTGCGCCGTTGGCGCAATCAGGCCGGCTCAATCGCTCCATGACCATAGCGATGGTCACGTCGTCGGGCACCAGATCCCCACGATCCATGTAGACCTTGGCCTTCTTCCCCAGCTCGGTCTCGTTTTTCAAGTTCTCCCGAAAGAGATCCCCGCTGGCGATGTGAGGCAGGTCCAGGATCTCCTTCAACCGGGCCGCCTGGGTCCCCTTGCCGGAGGCCGGCGGCCCGAGCAGAACAATGTACTTCGGCTGTGTCGTCATCTTCCACTCCTCTCCTTTCACTGATGGCACAAACGACCCACGTAGGGCGGTTTTCCATAACCGCCGGTGTTGTTTTCAACTACAACGACAATGCCGCCAATGCTGCCGCCACGAGACGGCTGAAATCTCCGGCATGGACGCGCGCCCACGCCTGAGGGAAGGTATCCAGGAGGTTCTGGAGCTCGATCTGCCGTGCGGCCAGGTAGGTCGCCACGCCAGGCGCAACGACCGGCGCGGTCGGGAAGGTCACTTCCTTCCCTCGGGCCTGGGCGTGTCCCCACGTACCCCAGGTCAGGAAATCACGCAACAGGCCACTGGCGACCACGGCGTCTTGAAGATCCCCCAGGTGGTCCTGCAAGCCTTTGATCTCCTTGATCAAAACCTCCGCCTCCGGCCCCAGCACCTCCCGGAAGAACTCCAGCGTGTAGCGCAGCCGCTTGGCGGCGATGCGGAGCCGATGCAGCCGCTCCAACGGGACGTCCGGCCTGGTCACCCATTCATCGTACGCCAGGACGCCCGCCAGGCGCTCGTAAATAACCACCGGCAAGACGTGCTGCACACGACGGGACACCGCCTCCCCCTTATCCGACAGCGCCGGCAATACGCCGGCCTCGGGCGACTGCAGAAACTCGGCAAAGCGCTCCTTGAAACGGGCGTACCGGTCGCCGTCCAGATACGCCAGCATCTCCCCCCTGACCCGCTCGCGCTTCGCCTCCCAGACCTCGCGCAACGGATCGAGATCGCTCTGCTGCGCCGGTGGAAGCGCCTCCAGGTACCGCCGGGTCTTGTCCCAGAACACGTCTAGGTCCCGCACGGCGCCCAGCGCCCCGCCGGTGCGCCGCAGACCCTTGAGGATGGGCCGCAACCGCTCCACGTCCAGATAATCACCAAACACCCGGAAGGCGGACCGCATGCGGCGGGAGGCCACCCGCATGTCGTGCAACTCCTCGATGTCCTCGCCGAGACGAGTACCCGGCTCGTGGTACAGCATACGCTGGAAGTGGAAGGCAAACGTCTTGCGAGCTGCCTCGGCCATGGTGTCGTCCAGCAGCAGGCCCGGACGCTTGGGCAGTTGCTGTTTCTCGGGCACAGCCTGGGCGATCTGTTCTCCTCCTCCCACTTGGCGGCTGGGGCTCCAGAACAATGCCATCTGGGCCGGCCTGAACTGCAGGTCCGCTTCAAACAACAGGTGCCACAGGTCGCTCTTCCGCTGGGCGCGGGTGGCGTCCACAGCGGCGTGGGGACCTTTCACCTCGATCGCGACCCGATCCTGCGTCCGCTCCACATCGCCCAACTGGCTGCTGCCGGTCTGCGAGTAGTCCAACCCATCCGCCATGCGCACCAGCGCAGCAATAGCAAGCGCTTCGGCCTGCGCCGAGTCCGGCATGCTGTCGAAGGCAGTCTTGGAGAGTCTCTTCTCTAGCTTCTCGGGAGTGATCCGCTTGCGGTGCAGGTAAGTGGTCAGCGCCACGACCTGTCTTTCGGTTTCGTCCAGTTCGGCCGGGGGATGATCCAGCAGAATGTCCCGCCCCACAACGTGGTGCCGGTTTGGATCGGTTTCCAGGCCCACGTTGTGCACCAACGCCGCCGTCTCCAGCAACGATCGTCGCTCAGGTAGCAGGTTGTGGAAGGGCAGCAAATGGTCAAACAGCTCCACCGCACGATCGGCCACGGTGCGGGCGTGTGCTACGTCGACGTCGTAGCGATCGAACAGCGCCTCCAACGTCAGCGGCTGAGGTGGCTCCTCCAACTCCGGCTGGGATGCTGGTCCGGGCAGTCCGACGGGCGGGAGATCGGCCGGTGCAGGCTTGCCCACAGCCGTGATCCGGGCTGGGAATATGTCCAATCGCCGTTGTCGGAACTCAGCCAACCAATGCCTGACCCGCCGGTCCGACATCCCCGCACGCTGGCCGGCTTCCACCTGCGTCAACCCTTCGTCCAGCGCCAACATGGCACGCGCCCGCCGGCCATATAGATCATCCCGCGTCCCAATCTGCAGACAGACCGCGCGCTCCTGCGGCATCAACAGGCTGCTTCCCGGCTCTGTGAGCCCGGCGAACGACAGCGCCCGCTCGAACTTCGAGCGAGGCTCCGGCTCCAGGCCCCACTCGTCCTGCAGACAGGCCACGATCGCCGCCAGATCCTCCTCAGTGCCCGCCGGCGCCAGCTCCACCTCCAGCTCGAAATAGGTGTGCTCCCGATCCCCGGCGATCACCCGTACGTCGTCCAGGCTCCATTCGGCGACCAGCCGGTCGCCCTGACTCACCTGGCGAGTGTCCCGCGCCTGGTGAAGCTGAAAGAGCGGCACCAGGGGAGCATCCCCGATCCACTGGCTCACACGCTTCCGCACCGGGCCGGCGGGCCATTGAGCGGGGGGCTGATCGGCCGGCAGTTTGACCTCCAATTCCTCCCGCTGGTGGATGGCACCGGCAGATCCTCCCAGCCCCTTGAGCGTGATGATCACTTCGTCACCCCGCTCTCTCCGGCGGCAAGCATAGCCGGCCGACAGGATCGCCATGTCGGCGGTATCGAGATAGGTGTCGTGCACCTGCTTGATCTCACCCGCCGAAAGCACAAACCCGGCCAGGTGACCAGCCGCCTGCAATCGTTGGAAGGTCTCGATGTCGAGCACGGCGAACTTGGCTTCAATCTCCATCGCCCATGTCTCCCGGGGTTCGGCATACTAAGTTGCATTCGCCCCTGTCTACGCAGAGAGGGGGGAACGGTTACAAAGAATATGCGACTGTTTTTAATTGTACCATATTTTCATATCTAACTACAAATCCCAGTTCTCGCCTCCTCCTGCCCCGCCAACGCCTCGATCGTGTCGTACACGGCCTGCCGGTCGATGGCGTCCGGCAGCGGACCCACGGTCGTCAGCTTACGCTCGGCAATCTCGCGGGCAAACAGCGCGCAGCGCCTCAGCGAGTTGCCATCGAGCAAGGCAACCAGAAAACCGGCCCAGAACGCGTCGCCTGCCCCCGTGGCATCAACAACCTCGACCTGCCGGGCCGGGACGTGCGAGAGGGTTCCTTCTTCGGAAAGAAGCACTCCCTTGACCCCCATGCTGAAAACGACGACGCGAGGTCCCATGTCGTGAAACAGCTTGACGTATTCTTCCGGCGCCCTGTCGGGACCAAACAGGCGGGTAGCGTCGTCCAGCGAGGGCTTCGTGATTGTGGCGTAGCCCATCATCCGCCGCAGCACCCCGTGCGCCTCCTGGCGATCCGGCCATACCGAAGGGCTGTAATTGGGATCCAGCGAGATGATCTTGCCGTGCTCCTGCGCCAACTGAAAGGCCTTTTCCACGGCGGAACGGCACGGGTCACGAGAAAGGGCGAAGGTGGAGGCATGGACGACCTTGGCGCGATTGATCGCCTCGGCATTGATCTCCCTGGGCTCAAGCTGGTAGTCGCCGCCCCGGAGGGCCTCGAAGTCCGCCGTGCCTGTGGTGCGCGAAATGAAGATCACGGTGGTGTGGACGCGATGGTCCATCACCAGGTAGTCAGTCCGTACGCCTGATTTTCGTAACTCGGCCTTGAGAAACTGCCCAAAGGCGCCGATGCCCGTCTTGGACACGACAGCGGACTTCCCGCCAAGTTTGGCCACGTACACCGCGATGTTCGCCGGCGAGCCACCCTGGTACTTGCGGAAGGTACGCGCATTGCGCAGCCAATCCGTCTCCTCAACCGAGATCAAGTCGACTACCGTCTCCCCAACGGCCAGGACGTCCAAGTCTCCACCAGGGATATGGAACCCTCCCTGTCCTTCAACCATTCGCCCAACCTCCTCAGGCACGCACTGTTTTCAATCGTCGGCTGTTTCCAGTCGCCGGTAGATCGCCGCACGATCGATCAACCGTTCAACGTGGCCCACCACGCGCAGCTTGAGCGCCGCCACCTCGTGGGCGAAGCGGACGCACAGTGTCCATGGCTTGCCGTCGAGCCGGGCCACGAGCAGCGCCCCCCAAAACGCGTCACGACCGCCGGTGACGTTCTCCACCTCAACCATAGGCAGCGGCCCCACCCTTTCCACCCGCTCACCATCGGAGACGGTCACCACGCCGCCGCTGCGGGTGAAGATCACCACCTGTGCACCCAGCCCGTGAAACTCGCGCAGGCAGGCCGCCTCCACGTCCTCCTCCTCCATATTCGGATCGAACAGCCGCCGTCCGTCCTGGAGCGACGGCTTGACGATGGTCACGTACGGCAGGATCTGGGCGATCACCTCCCACGTCTCCTCCCGATCGGGCCAGATGCGAGGGCTGTAATTCGGGTCGAACGACACCAGCGCGCCATGACGCTTGGCCAGCCGCAGCGCCCGGCGGATGGCCGAGCGCGCCGGCTCACGCGAGAGCGCGAAGCACGAGGTGTGCACGATTCGCGCGCGCGCGACCAGCTCGGCGGGGACATCGTGAATGCTGAGCAGTGCATCCGCCCCTCGGTTGACCTGAAAGTCAGGTACACCGACCGTACGGGTGACGAACGTGTTGGTCGTCGGCTCTTCCTCGGTGCGCAACAAAGCCCGGGTGCTCACGCCGTGATGCTGAAGCTGCTCATCGAGAAAGTCCCCGAAGTAGTCGGCGCCCACCTTGGAAAGGACGGCCGACCGCGCTCCCAGTTTGGCGACGGTCACGGCCACGTTGGCCGGCTGGCCGCCCAGGTAGCGGGTGAAATGCTCCGCCGTCCGCAGCGAGTGGGTGCGCTCGTGCGAGATGAAGTCGACCATCGTCTCGCCGACAGCCAGCACGTCGAGCTTGAAGTACACGTCGTCCAGTTCCTCGATTGTGACGTCGTTCTCCGGGCGTGGGTCACGGAAATAGGGGTGGATCGGCAGCAGCTTGCCGGAGCGGCGTGCCGCCGGATCGGCCACCGCCTGCTCGATCAATCGCAGGTACCCCTCCGCGGTTCGCTGCCACGTGTATCGCGCCTCGACGCGCCGGTGGCCTGCCTCGGCATAGCGCTGCCAACGGTCCGGCTGAATGACCAAAGAGAACAGCGCACCGCTGACCTCCTCGCAATCGGCGGGGTCGACCAAAATGCCATACTCCTCACCGCCCTCGCGCAGGCTCTCGCTGGGGCCCCCGAACTTGGTGACCACCGCCGGCAGGCCGGCGGCCATCGCCTCGAGCGGCGCCAGGCCGAACGGCTCGTACAGGGCAGTCAGGACGAAGACGGAGCGCAGGCCGGCAAAGAACCGGTAGCCGGCCGCCAGCTCGCCCTGGCCACGCAGCGAGAACATAGAGACCTGGCCACGGAGACCCTCCCCTTCGATGACGTCCATCAGGCTGTCCAGGACCGCTCGCTCGATATCCCCTGCATCCCGGTAGTCCCGGAGGGGGTCGTCCATGTTGCCCGTGACGATGACCAGGTTGGCCCGCTGCCTGAGCTGCGGGCTGTAGGCGAAGGCCTCCACCAATCCCAGATGGTTCTTCTTGGGATCCAGCCGGCTCGACGCGACAACACACGGGAAACGGACGCGCTCCGGCAACAGGTCGCGCTGGAGCGCCGCCTCGACGTGCGCGTGGACGGCCTCCTCAGTATTGTGCAGGGCGGCGCGGTCGAATATATCCAGGTTGACGCCAGGCGGGACCACGGCGAAGCGCGCGTCGTCGGTCGGGTCGACCGCGCCCCGATAGGCGTTGTGGCTGTATTGGCTGAAGCGCTCCTGCCGCGTGCTGGTAACGTTGACCGCCGATCGGTTCATGCCCAGTCGCTCGGCCACGATGCGCCGGGCGAAGTGATACCGCTCGTCCATTTCCTGCACGTTCGCCCGCGTGACGTGGAGCTTGTCCATCTTCTGCGCGCCCAGGGAGTGCGCAGTGAAGGTGAACGGCACGCCGGTCTCCGCCTCGATCAGCGCGCCACACATCCCCCCGTCCCCATAGTGAGCGGTCACAGCGTCCGGCAGGCCCCTCTCCTGGCGGTAGAACTCGATCACGTTGGGCACCCAATCCCGCACCAGGTGAGGCCACAGCAGCTCTTTGCGCAAGAAGTCCCCTGGACCGGCCGCCAGCCGCACGATCCGGACGTTCGGTGCCCCCGGGTAGCCGTCAAACCGCTCGGCGAACTCCGGCCACTCGGGGTCGACGATCTGGCGGGTCAGGATGTCCACCCGATGGCCCATCTCCCCCATCGCCAGAGCCACCTGCTTGACGTACACCAACTGCCCGCCGAAATCGGGATGCTGGGTCCAGTAGCTGTCCTGGGGGTCAAAGTTGCCCTGCGGATTTAGAAACACGATGTGCACCGGCTACCCTCCTCGTTGCTCCCCTTCCAGATATTGGCGCAGTTGCGCGGCGGCGCGCTCCGGCCTGTCCTGAGATATGAATAGCCCCAGATGCTCAGCGCCACCGATCTCCTGGACGTACGGGAGAAACTCAAAATAGAGCCCGGCCCCTGGCCCGTTGTTCGTGATCACGTTGTACGCCAGCTCCCGGCCGATCCTCCGCATCATCCAACGCATGGCGCAGATCGCGTCGTGCCAACCCGCGGCAACCGCCGTGATCTCGGCATCGGTCAGCTCGTACAAATGTCGCTTGGCCGTGTCCTTCATAATAAGCGTCATGTCGTACGGGCGCCGCATGAAATACGGCACCAGGAGCAAAGCCGGTCCATAATCCCGGACGACGAACGCGGTCGGATTTTCGCGCATCAGGAACGCGGAGAACGTCTCCCCATACTCCTGCTCAAAGCGCCAGTTGTCGAGCACCCGCCGGGGCGCGACGGTGCTGAACACGATCTGCTGATGCCCGTGGGCCAGTGAACCGCCGACCAGACGGCCGTAGTTCTTGAGGATCAACACGTAGCCTGGGGCCTCAGGGCAATCCTTTCGAGGCTCAGACGGCGGCAGAAGCTCCCGGCAGCCCGTGAGCAGCGTTTTCTCCAGCGCCGCCAGGCGCCGCATGACCGTGGCACAGTCGACCAACGGTATGTTGTGCCAGTCCCGATCGTGCAGCGAAGACGTCCATTGGAGAAAATGCATGCCCCAGGATGTCATCTGCACACTCCGATCTACTGTCTTCGACACGTGACCCGATCGGCCGGTCTCCCATGGATAGAGGACGGGGTACAGGTTCTTGTTGATGAACGTGAAGCCCTCGCTCAGGTCGGCGACGTCGATGAAGCCGGTAGTGTTGCCCTGGCAGATAGCGCACGCCGGTGGTGACTTTGTCGCACTCGACGATGACGGCACCTTATTTCTTTCAAGAGGCCATTCTGATGGCACGTTATCGTGGGGACGGCGGCCACGGGACGAGTGAAAAAGAACTCGGTCCCCACTCCTGGGGTCGATCTCCCAGGCGCCGTCCGGAAGGAAATCGGCGATTCCCTCCTCTTCCCGAAATAACCGGATGATCTCAGGGAGAGAAAGGTCTTCGACGCTTTCTGCCTGGAGTATCCGCTTCAGCCTCTCGCGGTCAAGTTGCTGGGGTGTGGGCACGTGCTGCACCATCTCCGGGCCTCACGCCGATCTGGCCAAGAAACGTGGACACCATATTTGGCCAGGTGAAATAGGGAATGGTGATGTGATATGCATTCGCTCCCATCTCCTTTCGCAAGTCGTCGTCCGCCAGAAGCATCTCCAGCGCACAGGCAAACCCGTCTACGTCGTCCGCCGGGACGACGATCGCTCCCTCGCCCCGCCTCAGAACTCGGTCGCCCCCTGCAAACTCGCAGAACTCCACCTCTTCTCCCAACAGGTACTCACTGACAAAAGGCACCAGGTGGCTGGACACAACGGGAACAGCCGTGGCCGCGGCTTCTTGCGCCGACATACCAAAACCCTCCATCACAGAAGGGGTACAATAAACGTCCGTCACCGCGTAGACGGTCGGCAGCAGTTCAGAGATAGAGCCAACCACCGCAACCCGGTCCTGAAGATCGAGGGAGTGAATCAGTTGCATCAGATCCTCGGCCAGCGTCCCTGCGTTTTCGTCTATCGAGACCACCAACAAGCTGTTCGGAATCCGCCCTTGGGTAGCAGCAAAGGCCTTGATCAACACGTCCTTGCGCTTCGTCCCATCTGTGCGGCTGATCTCCGTGACCAGCCTGGAGCGGTGAACCTCCTCAGGCGACAACCCGCACCGTTGGCTCAAGAACGTCCAAATCTCGTCCCCGTCCGGCACATCCCGCGGGTGGAAGCGCTCCGGGTCTACACAGGGGGGGAGGAACAGAATCCTCCCGGCGTATCCATAGTCTTCCTTCAATGACTGCCTGGTCCTGGATGACGTGGCAACGATCCCATCCAGCTCTTCACCGCTCATCAAGCTCCGTTCGACGGAGATGCGCTCGTCGATGCGCAGGTCCGGCCACTGCTGGGGTGATACATTGCGCTTCTTGATGGCACCGAGCGAATGGGGAATCCAGATATGCTTCGCCTGCTGCGACAACGTTCGATTGTACAGGACCCCCAGTTTGGCCCCATCCCAGTAGTGGGAGATGATCAGGTCCACGCCGGCGTCCACTTCGGCATCCATAGACCGCTTCAGCGATTCGACCAGGTGGGGGATCCGTTCATCCATATCCTCCTTGCGCACGAAGTCGGGCAGGCCGTCTTCCAGGTACAGAATCCGCTCGTGGCCGCCCCGGTACCGCACCCCCTTGCGCCACTCGCCGGTGACAGGATGCGGATACCCCCCACGATTCACAATCGTGACCCTGAAGCCGAGGCTCGCCAGCGCAGCGGTGAATTGGTTCACAAACGCGTTCTGCCCACCCGTGTCTGGCAAGCCGGGGATGATCCTCCACTGGTGGATACCGTGGTTGGTGATCATCAACACATGTTTTCTGGACGACGCCAAGAACGCGGCCTGCTCTGGCGGGTGAACGTCCGGCGTATAGGACATCAGGCAATCCTCCCAAGGCATGTTGGGGACAGGAGCTCCCGAGGCTCCCGGCCTACGGCCTCCTTGGCCTCACCAAGATGAGTGTATCACGCGCGCCGCCCTCACCAATCCACCGAAAGCGTCCCTGCACAGTCCACACCCACCGGTAGCGGATCGCTCAACTGGCCCAGGAACGTGCCATCGGGCGCAAACATACGCGAGGCCAGGAAGAGCCAGTCGCCATCAGGCCCTCGCACCAGTTTGCCCGTGTACAGCGAGCCGATCTCGTCACCGACGAGGAACTCGTCGGTGACGAATCGGAACGGCCCCAAGGGACAATCGGCGACCATGTAGTGGGTGCCAGTGACCGGCTCCAGGCCGGTTCGCTGACGGCGACGGCTCGAATGGACGCCGGCAACTGCGCAAAATAGCAAATAGTACCGCCCGTCGATTTCTGTAAGTTGCGGCACCTCCATATGGCCGAAATCGCCCGGCTCAGCCAGTGGAGGTAGCACATCCCAGTGGATCAAGTCGTCGGAGCGGGCATGCCCGATCGCGCCGCGGCCATCGGCCGGCCCATCGTTGACACGGGCGGTGATCAAGGCGTGAAAATCACCGATCTCCGGGTGACGAAACACCCACGGGTCGCGCCAGGCCTGATCGTGCCACAGATCCAGATCGAGCAACTCGTACCAGCGCTCGTCGGCGACGATGAGTGGATTGGATGGATGCTTCTCCCAATGGATCAGATCGCGAGAAGTGGCCAGGCCAATGCGTTGGACCAGGCCCTTCTCAGCCCGGTTGCCACCGGTGTAGAAGAGATACCATAGCCCCTGGTGGCGGATGATACTGCCGGTCCAGGTCGTGTAGTCGTCCCACGCGCCACTCCTGGCCCGGCTGGGGCAGAGCGCGTCGGGCAGCACCTTCCAGTGGCGCAGATCCCGGGAGACGGCGTGGCCGATGGAGACGTTCCAGTGGCGCAGCCGCTCATCCTGCAGCGCACGAGGGGCCTGCAGGTAGAAGACGTGATAGTCAGGCCCATCTTGGGCCAGCCAGAAATCCCACATCCACTTGTCAGGCAGTCGCAACGCCATATCGTGTACCCTTCAGTGCCACCGGCGATACACACAAAGGCTCCCCAATCTGACGTCCTCGCGGGCAGCCCGCTTACCTGCGGCTGTGTCCGGTGACCGGAGCGTCGCCCGCGAAGACGCGGTTGGAGAGCCACCAGTGAAACAGGATAGCGCTAGCCCTTGATGCCGGTCGAGGCCACGCTCTGCACGAACCACTTCTGGAACAGCAGGAAGACGATCAGCACCGGGACAGTGATCATCGAGGCGAACGCCATGATGTCGCCCCAGATCTTGGGGTCCAGGCCAAAGAACTGCTGCATACCGATCATCAGCGGCCGCACCTCCGGCCCGCGCGTGACCATCAAGGGCCACAGAAAGTCACCCCAATGCGTGAGGAACTGGAGAATGGCGACGGTGGCAAAAACCGGCCTGGATAGCGGCAGCACGATGTTCCAGAAGATGCGGAACAGCCCGGCGCCGTCCACCAACGCAGCTTCTTCCAGGTCTCTGGGCAGTCCGATGAAGAACTGGTAGAACAGGAAGATCGAGAACGCATCGGCGACGAATGGGATGATCTGCACGTGGTAGGAGTCGAGCCAGCTCGTCGCGCCGCCAAACCACGGAAAGCGGTTCACCAGCAGCAGCAGAGGTACAGCCACCGATTCGAATGGAATGATGATCAGTGCGACGACCGCGGCCAGCACGACGCTGCGCCCCTTGAAACGCAAGCGCGCCAGGGCATAGGCCATCAGGCTGTTGACTAGCAATCCCAATAACACGGTAGCGCCCACGATGAGCACCGAGTTGAGCATCAACTGGCCGAAGTCCAGTTGGTCAAAGACGTCGCTGTAGTTCTGCAAGCCCAGTTCACCCCGGGGCACAAAAGCGTACAGCGTGCTCATGTCGGTCAGAACCTGTGTCTCATTGTTCTTGAACGACGAGACGAGCATGAACACGATGGGGAACAGGAAGAAGATAGCCACCAGCGACATGAGCACGTACGTCAACCCAGTTCGAATTCCCCTGCGGATCCGATACCCGATACTGTATGGAGTCGTTGTAGCCGTCATCTCACTCCACCGCCCTTTCTTCACGCAAGAAATACCGTTGCAGCAGGGAAATGCCCAGGACGATCAAGAAGAAAACGATGCTGATTGCGGAAGCATATCCCACCTTGAGCTGTCCCCAGCCTTGATGCACAACGTGGACAATCGTGGTCATAGAGGCATTCTGAGGTCCCCCCTTGGTCATCACTTCAACCTGGGTGAACAGTTTGAATGCCAGGATCGTCGTTGCTAATACAACGAAGATCGTCGTGTTGCGTAATTGGGGCAGTATGACGTTAAGGAATTGCTGCAACTTGTTCGCCCCATCCACGTCGGCTGCCTCGTACAGTGAATCCGGGATCTCCTGCAGCCCGGCCAGGTAGATCACCATCTGGAAGCCCACACCCTGCCAGATGGACAGCAACATGATGGCCGGAAACACGAGCCTCGTGTTCTGCAGCCAATCGTAGGGTCCCAGGGCGCCGAACGTGATGGTCTGGATGAACTCGTTGATCAACCCCTCTCCGGGATTGTAGAGAAAGGTCCAGATGATGGCCACCACGACCATCGTCGTCACAACCGGGCTGAAGTAGATGGTGCGAAAGAGATTCATTCCCTTGAGCTTCTGGTTCACCAACATGGCCAACAGCAACGCCAGCGACGTCTGCACCGGCACCACGACGACGCCGAAGTAGAAGTTATTGAGCAGCCCCCGCAGGAAGGCCTCGTCTTCTATCATACGGACGAAGTTACGGAAGCCGATGAACCGGGTAGGCAGGTTGGGGTTGGGAATGAGCCGCTGATCGGTGAAAGAGAGGCCAATCGCCATCAAAAAAGGTATGATGAGAAAGACGACGAGCAAGACAATCGCCGGCGCCGAGAAAACCCAGGCCATGATGGATTCCTTGCGGCGGCGAGATGTTTGGGATCGAGTAGCAGCCATAATACTCCTCCACGGTAGCTCGTCGGGGGCGCCAGGCGCCCCCGACGATTCGTTCGATAGATCACGTCTTACGGCGACGGATAGCCCTGGTTATCCTCGATGTCCTGATCGATCTTCTCCACCGCCTTGTCGAGCTCTTCTTTCACGTCCGCGCCGGCGACGATGTTCTGCACGACCTCGGCAAAAGCGGAGGTGATCACCGGGTAGGCCGGCGTCACCGGCCGCTCCAGCGCCACACCGCCCTCCAACTGCTGCACGAACACGTTCAGCGGCCCACCCTCGGCGTACAGTTCCGACTGCGCGATCGCGCTCTTGCGCGCCGGCACCGCCCCGTTGGCGTTGGTCATGCGTAGGATCTGCTCTGGCTCAACCAGGTATTGCAGGAACTTCCAGGCCGCGTCGGGGTGCTCGCACGAGGACGTGATGCCCCAGTTCCACGAGCCCATGCCGGTGACCGCCTTCTCACCGAAATTCGGCACCGGGATCAACACCAAGTCATCGCCCAGCCCTTCGCTGTGCGGCGTCCACATCCAGTGACCCACCCACGAAAGCGCCGTCTTCTTCTGGACGTAGAAGTCCTCGTCCCCGGCCGGTTCCGCGATCGCGTATCCATCCTCGAACAGGCTCTGGAAGAACTCCATCGCCTCCACCGCCTCCGGACTGTTGAGCACCCCCTCCGCACTCTGATAGTCCGTGCGGTCGATCAGGTCTCCACCAAAGGACTGCAGGATCGGCGAGAACCCGTACGTGAACCACTCCCCCGCGCCGTAGTTCATCTTGAAGTCGATGGCGTATTCCACCTCGTCCAGCGCCTGCAGCTTCTCCAGCGCATCCACGAACTCATCCTTGTCCCAGGCGTCGTCGATGCCCGTCGGAATGCGCACCCCCGCCTTCTCCAGATACGCCTTGTTGCCCCAGATCGCCAGGCCGGAGTCGAAGGTGCCCAGGCTGTACAGCTTGCCCGCGTAGGTACCCTGGTTGATGATCGAGGGCAGGAAGTCGTTCTTCAGGTCCGTCGACACGAACTCGTCCATGGGCATCAGATACCCCGACCAGGCGTAGTTGTACAGGAACGGGCCGTCGAAGTCCAGCAGGCAGGGCAGATCGCCCGCCAGCGCAGCCGCGTTGACCTGGTCGTTGTACGACCCTTCCGGCAACTGCACCGCGTCAACGATGACCTCGTCCTGCATCGCGTTGAAGTCCGTAACTTGAGCGTCGAGCACGTCACGCTCCTCACCCTTGCCGGAGTGGAACCAGACTTCCACGGTGACTGCCTCGGCCTCGGGCGCTTCTTCAGGCTCGGCCGGCGCCTCGGTGGGCTCAGCCGGCGGAGCCTCGGTGGGCTGAGGCCCGCAGGCCACTGCCAGCGTGCTGACGATGACCAACAGGCTCAGGAGCGACCATAGCGTTCGCTTCTTCATTTGATATTCCTCCTTACTCTACTCTCTTATTATCTGAATACATCTTGCGGTTTGTCGACCAGTCGGACTTACTCGACACAACGTTTCGCCGTTTCCCCAATACACCACCTCCTTGATCTAGTCTGAAATTGGCAAGCTGTCAATAGTCTCTCTCCTTCCCGCTGTCCTGATTGGAACCGGTTCCAAATCAGCACGGCAACGACCAACAATCCACGACCCACAATTTCTGTCCGCTAGACAGGTGGGGCAGTGGTATCTCGAACGACTAACTCAATTGGAAGCAAAACCTGGCGGGGAGTTGGCGGTGAGGCGGCGATGGATTCAAGCAACAGCTTGACCCCCTCGACCCCTGAGACAAAGAGAGGTTGATGTATGGTCGTCAGACGCAGGTACTCAGCAATTTCAATGTCATCGTAGCCGATGACGGATAAATCAGCAGGTACGGTCAAGCCCATGTCCCGGGCCGCCTCCAACACCCCCATAGCCTGGGTGTCGCTGGCGGCGAAGATGGCCGTCGGCGGATCTTCCAGATTCAGCAGTTGATAGGTCATATCCTGCGCCTGTTCACGGCCATGCTCACTGGCCCGGTGATATTCGGGCCGGAAAAGAATCCCATATTCGCTCAGGGCCTGCCGATAACCCTGGTAGCGATAGCGACTGGAGGTGAAATCGAAAGGACCGGTCAGAGGGTCGCTGACGTAAGCGATTTTGCGATGGCCAAGCTCAAGCAAATGGCGGGTGGCCATTGCCCCCCCTTTCACGTCGTCGATCATCACGCGGCTCAGGCAGGTAGGTGAGTCGTTGATCAGCACGGTCGGCAGGCCGGCTGTAATGAAACGCTCTACATCCTCGTCACTTGGCGGAAAGGCAACGATCAGGAGCCCATCAATGCGCCGGCTCCCGGGTATTTCCTTGAGGCAACGATCCCGTTTCTCGGGCGTCTCCACGTTGTAGACCAGAAGATCGTATTCGGTGTCGGCGAGGGCCGCCTCTACCCCTCGCAGCCGCTCGACGAACGAAGGACGGGTGAAGAAAGGAGCTACCGCACCGATGGTGAGCGTCTTGCCGAGTGACAAGCGACGCGCGAAGGGATTGGGTACGTATTCCAACTCCTCCATCGCTTTCAGCACCTTCTGCCGGGTGGCCTCGCTGACCTGCGGGCTGTTGTTGAGTACCCGAGAGACAGTGCCGATCCCGACCCCGGCTTTGCGAGCCACGTCCGAAATAGTTGCTACCATCTCACCTCGCGTCGTGGAACCGGTTCCATTGTACCACAAAAAAACGGTCTTGTCAAGACCCAACAGGTATTATTGTATACTACATAGGAATTGACACTGTGACAAGCCCAAGAACCCACCGCCCCTGGCGGTCGGCGGGCACCGCGGCTGGTTGAACGACCCGATGGGAAGCGCGGATGGAAATGCACAGCCCCGCACGCGCACCACACCTATGGTTCATCCAGCCAGGTCCGCGAACAACTGCAGATAATCCGCCAGGTGTCGTGTGGTCAGAAAGTTGCGGCGTACGTGCTCTCGCGCCGCCTTCCCCATGCGTGCGGCCTCCACCGGCCGCTGCAGGAGATAGAGCACCTTCTCCCCACATTCCTCCGCCGAATCCACCAGGAAGCCCGTCTGGCCGTCCAGCACCTGCAGTGGGATGCCGCCCGCGTTGCCCCCCACAACCGGCTTCCCCTTCCACAGCCCCTCTGTGACGACCAACCCAAACCCCTCGCGGGTGGATTTCTGGACGACGACGTCGCTGACAGTCTGGAAGGCGCCCACCTCCAGCGCGCCCACGCCGTGGTAATTGTGCAGGATGTGGATATCGAAATCCTCCCCGGCGTGGCGGATCGTCCGGTCCAGGTAGTCCCAACCCTCCGGGTCATCAGACGCCATCGAGCCCACCAGCGCCAGTTGCACCTCGGGGATTTGCTCTTTGACGATGCGATAGGCGTCTATGACACCCAACGGATCCTTCCAGGGATCGAAGCGGCTGACCTGGGTGACCAGCGGGCGATCGAGGTCGATGCCGAAACCCGCCACGATCTCCCGCGCCTGGTCCTCCGCCATCGCCGCGTTCTTGGGCGACAAGGGATCGATCGTCGGCGTGACGATCGCCAGGTGATCGTACGACACCCCGGGCCCCACGTACTGCTCCATGGTGAAGATGCCGGCCGCGTACTCGGAGATGTAGGGGGCGAAGAAGTCCCAATAGGTCGGGTTGGGATGGGAGGTGTCGATGTGGCAGCGCCAGGCCCAGTGCTCCCCCCCCTCGCCGCCGCAGTAGTGAAGCAAGCCAGCCGGCTGGGGATCGTGGACGACGACGAAATCGTATTCCCCCTCAAACCTGTCGGCGTTCATTTCGTTGTATCGCCGCCAGATGGCCATCATGTCTTCGGTGAACGGAATATCCATCCCCTGGAGACCATTGTGGCAGGCCTTGGTGACGTTGAAGAACTCGTCCTCCCCCTCGATGACCTGCCACCGGGCATCCAGTCCCACGTCGCGCATCAGCGGCACCAGCGTCTGCAGCATCTCGGCCACGCCGCCGCCGAAGGCGGTGGCGTTGATGTGCAAGACTCGTGATCCTCTCAACGGCGCAGCCAGCTTCTCGATCTTGGCAGTGACCTCACTGCCTACAATCGGACGATAGTCAGAGAGTCGCTTCTGTTCTACTTTGACCAGTTGTAGCACTATCTTTCTCCTTGTCCCCTTGTCCCCGTGTCCCCTCGTCGCTCTTGCCTCTTCAACGCACTTGCCAGTGGCCCACTATCCTCACTTCTCTCGTACCTGACTCGCATCATCTCAATAAACCGGGGCGGGTGGGGTGTGCGGGCGGCTTGGCTGCCCGCACACCCCACATCTTCCCCTACGTATTGAGAAGATGCCATGACTCCTACCGGACCGCTAGCTCCGTCTGCTTATCAAAGATGTGCATAGAATCCATATTGAAAGCCACAGCCATGGTGTTGCCCACTCGCGCCGATGTGCGCGGGTCGAAGATCCCCTGGAATTCCATGGTCTTCGACGCCAGATGGACGACGACCTCCCTGCCGAGCAACTCGGTCACGTCCACCCTGACCTCAACCAGCGACTTGTTGATACCAGCCGGGCAGTACTCGGCGTCGTGAGTGTCCTCGGGACGGATACCCAGAATGACGTCCTCGCCCAGGTGCTGGCGGTAGACTGCTGCCCTGTCCTCCGGAACATTCAGTATGAAGTCCCTGCAATCCACGGCCACCTTGTCGCCCCGCTCCACCAGCGTTGCGTCCATGAAGTTCATAGCGGGGCTGCCGATGAAACCGGCGACGAAGAGGTTGACTGGATATTCATACAGATTCTGCGGCGTGTCAATCTGCTGCTTGACGCCGTCCTTGATCACCATGATGCGGGTGCCCATGGTCATCGCCTCGACCTGGTCGTGGGTCACATAGATGAAGGTCGTCTCTAGCCGCTGGTGGAGCTTGCTGATCTCCGCCCGGGCCTGCACGCGCAGTTTGGCGTCCAGGTTGGATAGGGGCTCGTCCATCAGGAACACGTTCGGCTCCCGCACGATGGCGCGGCCGATCGCCACGCGCTGCCGCTGACCACCGGAGAGTTGCCCCGGTTTGCGCTCCAGCAGTTGCTCGATACCCAGGATGTTGGCTGCCTCGCGCACCCGCCGATCAATCTCACTCTTGGACGTCTTGCGCTGTCGGAGGCCAAAGGCCATGTTCTCGTAGACCGACATATGGGGGTACAGCGCGTAGGACTGAAAGACCATAGCGATGTCCCGGTCCTTGGGCTTCACGTCGTTGACCACCCGGTCGCCGATGTAGATCTTTCCCTCGGTGATCGATTCCAGGCCGGCCAGCAGTCGGAGAGCCGTAGACTTGCCGCAGCCCGAAGGGCCGACGTAGACAATGAACTCCTTGTCCGCGATGTCTATGCTGAGATCACTGACTCCTGTGACATTGCCCCACCGCTTGGTTACATGCTCATACTTCACGCTCGCCATTTGACTGTACTCCTTCCATCCATCTGTAACAGCGTTAGCCGTTGTCAATTGGATCAGACTGTTGCTTACTACCGCAATGTATCGGAACCTACCCCTTCACCGCGCCGGCCAGCATACCACGCACGAAGAAGCGTTGCAGGCTGAAGAACACGATCATGGGCAAGGCCATGGAGACGAACGCTGCCGCCGTCAACAAGTGCCAGCCTGCCCCCAGCGAACTCACCATGTTGCTGATCTGGTAGGTCAACACAGGTCTCTGCCCTCCCAGGAAGACCAGCGCTACCAGCAGATCGTTCCAGATCCACAGGAACTGAAAGATGGCCAGTGATGCCAGGGCCGGCATCGAAAGCGGCAGCGCCAGCTTGTAGAAGACCGTCCAGTGCGACATGCCATCGAGATACGCCGACTCGAAAATCTCCCTCGGCAGCGAGCCGATGAAGTTACGCATCAGGTAGATGGCATAGGGCAGACCGAAGCCGGTGTGGAACAGCCAGATGCCCAGGAACGTGCCGTTCAGCCCTAACTGGGCATACACGCGCGAGACGGGGATCAGCGTCATCTGGAGCGGCACGATCTGCAAACCGACCAGTAAGGCGAACAACCCCATGCGGCCAGGGAAGTGGAGCCAGGAGAAGGCGTAGCCGGCGAAGGCCGCGAAGAGGATGGGCAAGATCGTACAAGGGATCGCAACCAGCAGGCTGTTGACAAACGCCCGTCCCATCCCCCTGGGGTTCATCAGGTCGCTGATGTTGCAATTCAGGTCCAGCGCTTGCTCCCCTTCAGCGCAGTCAGCCCGATAGCTGGCTCGGCCTCGATACCCCATCACAGCGTCAATGTAGTTGTCCACGGTGAAGCGCGGGCGGCTGGCGGCGCCCTCGGCACCTGAGACTCGGCGGAGATAGGTCAACAGATCCTTCGTCTCCTGTGCATCAGGCATCTCCTCCAATTGGACCTTTCCCGCTTCCATCTGCTCGCGCAGGAAGACAGTCAGCGCAATCGAGCGGCGGAATTGCCCAACCAGTTCTGGATCGAATAGATCCACGCCTTCGACGGCTTTGCCGTCAGAGCCGTAATAAGGAGCCAGGTATTTCTCATACACGTCCTGCCCCGCTTCTTTGCGTGGTGCAAAAGCCGTCCACCAGCCGGTCTCGTTGATATCCTGGAAGGGGCGGAACGAGGTGACCAACAGGCCAACGGTTGGTACCAGCCAGACCAAACATAGGCAGATCAACGCAAGGTGGGTCGGAAGTTTTCCCAGCATCATTTTGATACGATCAATACTCATCGTATGGCCTCCTGTGCTCGGAAACGCCGGACGTTCCAGATCATAAACGGTATCGTAAGCAGAATCAATATCACAGCGATGGCGGCCGACCGCCCGCTCTGGTGATTGATGTACATTTCGCCGTACATTCGATTGGCGATAACCTCAGTGCCATAGTTGCCGCCGGTCATGACGTAGACGATGTCGAATATCTTGAGCACGTTGATGACCATCGTGGTGACCACGACGGCAATGGTCGGCATGATGATCGGCACCATGACCTTCCAGAACACCCGCCACTCGGTGGCGCCGTCCACGCGGGCCGCTTCGAGGATCTCTGTCGGCACGCTTTTCAGGGATGCTGAGAGGATGGTCATACAGAATCCGGTCCACATCCAGACCCCTACCAGGATCAGTGCGAAGTTGTTGAAGGCCGGCTCGCTTAGCCAGGAGACGGGCTCTCCGCCCAACGCGGTGACGATCGCATTGAGCAGGCCAATCTGTACCTGGCCGGTGCCATAGGCGTAGACGAACTTCCAGATGATGCCGGCGCCCACGAACGAGATGGCCATGGGCGTGAAGATAATCGCTTTGGCCAGTGCCTCATACTTCACCCGGTCGGCCAGCACGGCGATCAGCAAGCCCAGGCCGACGGTGCCACCCACCATCAGGACCACCCACAGCAAGTTGTTTCGGAAAGCGTTCAACATGATGGGCGCGGTCAGGGCGTAGCGATAGTTCTCCAGGATGCCCCAGCACGGTTCTCCCTCCACGCAAGCGGCTGCCGCGGGCAAGGTTCCATCTGCATTTCTGAAGCTCAGGAGGAACGTGTTGAGTCCTGGATACACGATGAAGGCTGTCATAATCAACAAAGCCGGAGCGACGTACAGCCACGGGGCGATCTTGCCTTGCCTCATTATCTCGGGAACTTGAACATCACTCATTGAGGACCCCCTGCCAACTTGGCGAGACAGCGGTCTGTCTCTTCATTTGATCGAGATTGGGGGCGATTCTTCATCAGAATCGCCCCCTTCTTTACACGTGCTTGTTACTCCGTCGCTGCTGCTTGCACTGCGGCCGCCTCAGCCAGGGCTTCGTCCAGCGTGGCGGCGTCGTTGACGTAGTCCACGATGGCCTTCCACTCGGCACTGCCGAAGCCACCGGGGATGGTGTCCCCGATGTCA
>Ga0180437_10001624_pt1 | contig 38194 bp, 31 predicted proteins | sample SS_ome_4_FD_132410 | JGI IMG/M metagenome (GOLD analysis project Ga0180437, IMG submission 132410) | Hypersaline lake sediment archaeal communities from the Salton Sea, California, USA - SS_3_D_1 metaG | ecosystem: Environmental > Aquatic > Non-marine Saline and Alkaline > Hypersaline >...
CATTTGCTAAATTGGCACCAATCTGAAGTAAAAGGGCAGTAAACAGGGCGGCAATCGCTACAGTCAGGTTAAGTACACTATACTTAAACGCAAGAGCAGAGCCAACAATTACCGGTGAAATTGCCGCAGGTAGAGTTTTCGGTCGAACAGCAAGTATCCAGGCATTCACCCTGTTTGCAGTCACTTCTTGATTCCTATCCTCATAATCCTGAATATCTTTTATAATCAGCCATCCATTAATAATATAAGGATAGCCTAATATATCCAAAGTATACCTAAAATAACCTGAGAATTATCAGGCTTCAGAGATAGAAACCAGCCTGCTTTCAGGTTTTTCAGGTTTACAAAAATCATCCTGCAATTTTTTAATTTTTCAGTATTAGATTACATCAATCGTCAAAGAAATCTATTCTAACCGCCAAATTCCGCCCAACAAATGTGATGAGAAAAAGAACTTCGATCCCAGTAATAATGCTTTTCATCTTCACCCTGAGTTGTGAAGGTCTTATTCAAACACAACATGTCATTGAAGAAAATCGAATATCACCCACAAACACTCAGGTTCTGCCAGAAACAAACACATCGACATCAATTTCGCCGACTTTAACCAACACCAGAATAATCCCTTCGGTTACATCAACAGAAACTCCAACACCCACCCATACAGCCCAACCGACAAACACAACCACATTGAGGCCTGCATTTTCACCAGAACAGATACAGGTATTTGAAGAAATATGGTCAGCAGTAAACAATAATTATTTGTATCCTGATTTTAACGGCTTAGACTGGAACGCAGCCCACGAAGAATACCTGCAAAGGATCCAGCAGGGATTGACTGACGCAGAATTTTATGAAGCGATGGGTGAGCTTATATATTCCCTTGGTGATGATCACTCGATTTTTTTTGACCCGGATGAAGTGACCGTAGCAGATGCTGAAGTAAATGGTGAGTACGGTTATGTGGGGATTGGGGTACTGGGGATAGTACAGGAAGGCAAGAATCACCTCTCAGTCGTTTTGACATTTCCGGACAGCCCGGCTGAAAAGGCAGGGATACTGCCTCATGACAGAATAGTCGAAGCGAATGGAGAAATTATTGTTGATGAAGATGGAATCAGATATGACTTATTGAACGGCGATACAGGGACTGAAGTAAAAATCCGAGTGCTTAATCCCAATAACGAAATAAGGGAACTCTCCCTCGAACGAGATGAACTTAGCGGAGTATTTCCAGTCCCTTACTCAGTGCTGGAAACTAGCGCTGGAAAGCGCATTGGATACATCATGCTGGCTTCATTTCGGTACAGTTCAATCTTTGAAAATGTGTTATCAGCACTTGAAGTTATTGCATCTGTTGAGCAGATTGATGGCCTGATCATCGACAACCGGTTCAATGGCGGTGGGGGCAGCGATGTATTGACCGATATGCTGTCCCTTTTCATCGATGGCAACGCTGGATATTTTAAGCAGCGTGAGATAGAACGTTTATTTACAATAAATGGTGAAAATTGGTATGGCTCCCAGGAAGTACCACTGGTGGTATTAATTGGTCCTGATACAGCCAGTTTTGGGGAGATTTTTTCGGGAGTACTCAAAGACCTGGATAGAGCCTATCTCATTGGTGAAAATTCTGAGGGCAATGTTGAGGTTCTGCATATTTTTGATTTTTCAGATGGATCACGCGCCTGGATCGCAAAAGAATCCTTCCGACCTTTATTCAATCCCGGCTTGAATTGGGAAATCAACGGTGTGACTCCGCACAATTTTATAGAATCGGACTGGGATGAATTCACTTCCAATAATGATCCCCTGATATACAAAGCCCTGCAATATTTTGATGGTCTTGATTAATCACTCCAATGCTTTCAATACTTGAAAAAATAATCCTTCTAACACTACTGCTCTCATCAATCTTTTTTGCTTCATATGTAGCAATCAGGATCATAAAAATTGTAGGACGGGGGAGAGGTTCTCCTCATTGGAACCTATCGGGGAAAGGAGTACTGAAAACATCGGCTCAATTAATCTCTTTGAAAACAACATTTAATTTACGAAAAATCACCAGTTTTTTCCATGCCCTGATTGCCTGGTGTTTTTTGTATTATCTGGTTGTAAACATCGTTGATATTGCTGAGGCACTTATACCAGATACCTATTTTTATTCCAGTTCGAATATTTGGAATCCATTCCGATTCGGGGCAGATTTATTGAGTGTTTTAGCGCTTATTGGGATGATTGTTCTCTTGTTACGCAGGTTTGTTCTGAAACCCGATGAAATCACTTTCAGGGATAACATCCTGCTCCTCCCGGGCGCACTAAGGAAGATCAATCGCGACTCGGCAATTGTTGGATTCTTTATCTTGATTCATATTGGGGCGAGGTTCTTAGGTCAATCATTCCGGATCGCATTGAATGGATATGATCCCTGGCAGCCACTTGCTTCCATGGTCTCAATTAACTGGGCTGGGGTATCCGAATACAAATTGATAATTGCAATTCAGACGGCATTTTGGGTTTCCCTGGGCTCAATAATTCTTTTTGTGCCATATTTTTTATATTCAAAACATATTCACATTTTCTTTTCCCCGATAAATCATCTGATTCAACCGGTAAGACGTTCCATCGGTGAACTGGATAAACTAGACTTTGAAGATGAAAGCATAGAACAATACGGCGTAAGCCGGATAGAAGATCTGGGTTGGGAACAAATCCTTGACAGTTTTGCCTGTATTATGTGCAACCGTTGCCAGGTTGAGTGTCCTGCATATGAAACCGGTAAAGAACTCTCGCCGGCAGCCATGGAAATCAATAAACGCCTGTACTTAAACAAGGAAGGACGCCGAATATCTCGAGGTGATCCCAGCCTGAAGAGGCTTGTTGAATTTGCAATCACAGAAAATGCGATCTGGGCCTGTACAACATGCGGCGCATGTATCAAAGCTTGCCCTGTCAACAATGAACCCATGCGGGATATCCTGGATATCCGGAGGTCGCTCGTTCTAATGGAAAACAACTTCCCGGAACAACTGCAGGTAATTTTTCGCAATCTCGAGAGAAACAAAAATCCATGGAATATCACTCCCTCAGAACGATTGAATTGGGCAAATGGTCTGCCAATAACAACCATCAAACAGAATAGCGATCCGGATGTGCTCTGGTGGGTTGGATGCGCACCTGCTGCGGATTACCACGCCCAAAAAACAGCGCGAGCCTTCTTGAAGATTCTGACAACAGCAAACATAAACTACGCAGTCCTGGGAGAGCTTGAAAATTGTACGGGAGATTCTGCCCGAAGAGCTGGAAATGAATACTTATTCTCTGAGATGGCTGCAGAGAATGTAGAGATATTGAACAGCATCTCACCTATACATATCGTAACGACCTGTCCTCACTGTCTGCACACACTTAAAAATGAATATCCCGCCTTCGATGGCAATTACAGGGTTTCACACCACACAGAATTTATCGATAATTTAATAAAATCAGGCCAGCTGAATCTGAAAAAACGAACCGAAATAATCACTTACCACGATCCATGCTACTTAAGCCGCCACAATAAAATAATTGATCCACCGCGTCACACCTTATCAGATATTTCTGGCGAATACGTTGAGATGCCAAGAAATAAAATTCGATCATTTTGCTGCGGAGCAGGCGGGGCTCAGATGTGGAAAGAAGAAGAAGACGGAACAGAGAGAGTAAGTTCGAACCGTTTCCGGGAGGCAGAATCCACGAATGCAGATATCACGGCTGTAAGCTGTCCTTTTTGTATGATCATGCTATCTGATGCTGCCAAGGAAAATAGATCGGAAATGCAGTTGTTTGATATTGCTGAGATCATCGCTACGCAAATTTAGAACAGATTGATTCGCAGCCAGACCAATCAACTACGCTCGAATTACCCTTAGCTCTCTCAAATTTCAGCAGACTATCATTGCGATTCTTTTCCAGGTAAGGGATAAATATCCCCTGGTTACACCGCTTATGTCACCCTGCAGATCTGCTTCATTCCAACCCTCGACCACAGCGGATGATAATTGAGATCACATTCATGGATGATGGCATTAATCCTCTCCCAAGGAAAAAGGTCAAAAAAGGGCGATATAATCCTATATTGAAATCAAAAATGGTTTTGATCTTCAATATACGAACATGAACAAATTTTATTTGCTCCATTATTAATTAATTCTTTCTATTGTAGGATATGACCCAAACATACCCAAAAGAAATACAAACAACCCGAATTGATGCTGATATGGTTCTCGCAGATTACCAGCTTGCTTACACCAGCCGGCAGGTAAGCCTGATTGGTAGAAGGGAGGTGATGAGCGGTAAAGCGAAGTTTGGTATTTTCGGAGATGGCAAGGAATTAGCCCAAATTGCGATGGCAAAGGTGTTTAAAAAGGGCGATTTCCGCTCTGGTTATTACCGGGACCAGACTTTCATGTTTGCGAAAGGTATGCTGGCATTCGAGCAGTATTTCGCCCAGTTGTATGCCCACTCCGATGAAACTGCCGATCCTTCATCTGCCGGAAGGCAAATGAACAACCATTTCGCAACCCGCACAATTGACCAGAATGGGAACTGGAAAAATCTCACCCAATTATATAATTCGTCAGCAGATGTATCTCCGGTAGGATCTCAAATGCCGCGCCTGGTGGGGCTTGCATATTCATCTAGACTGTATCGTGAACTGGATGAATTAAGGACATTCGAACAGTTTTCAAACTGTGGGAATGAAGTTGCTTTTGGAACAGTCGGCAATGGGACCTGCGCGGAAGGCATGTTCTGGGAATCCGTGAATGCCATAGGCGTGCTCAAATCCCCCGCGATCATTACTATTTTTGATGACGGATATGGGATCTCTGTTCCGAATGAATTTGCGCTTCTAAAACAAAATATCTCCGGACTACTTAGTGGATTCAAGAGAGAAACACAAGATGAGGCTGGGTACGAGATCTTTATCGTGCCGGGATGGGATTATCCCAATCTTCTGGATACTTTCAGGAAAGCCGAAAATGTAACCCGTTCAAATCATACCCCGTCCATTATTCATGTTACTGATGTTACTCAACCCCAGGGTCATTCTACTTCCGGAAGCCACGAACGTTATAAATCCCCTGAGCGAATTAAATGGGAAATGGATTTCGACTGCATCTCCCGTTTCAGAGAATGGATATTGTCCAACAAAATATCTTCACCTGTTGAGCTAGATACAATTGAAGAACACGCAAAAATTGAGGCGGAAACTGCCCGGATGAAAGCATGGGAGGCATATTCCAATCCAATCGTAGCTGAAAAGAGAGCAGTTGAGGAGATTATCGAACGGATGATCAGGACCTCCTCTCATCAGGTTGAGTTATCCAGTCTGAGGAGCGAATTAGAATCATTAAGAACCCCGTATAGAAGAGATATCATGGCTGCTATGCAAAAGGCCCTGGTAATAACCAGGGAGGAGGGGAGTCAAGCCAAGCAGAATCTGCTTGAATTAGAAAACAAATACGGGACAGAATTCCATATACAATACGATTCCCATCTATACAGCGAACATAATGACTCCGCATTGAAAGTCAAGGTTATCGAACCAATCTATTCAAGTTATTCCAAATTGGTCAATGGATTCGAAATTTTAAACGCATGTTTTGATGCTGCTTTAGATCGTGATCCAAGAGTGAATATATTTGGCCAGGACGTTGGCATTCTGGGGGGAGTGAATCAGGCACTGCGTGGATTACAGGAAAAATATGGGGAATTACGAGTTTCGGATACAGGAATTAGAGAATTAACCATCGTCGGGCAGGCGATCGGTATGGCGATGCGGGGATTACGCCCAATAGCCGAATTACAATATCTGGATTATTTGATTTACGCCCTTCAGATTATGTCAGATGATCTCGCTACCCTGCGCTGGAGGACCAAAGGCGGGCAAAAGGCTCCTGTTATCATCCGCACAAGAGGTCACCGGCTTGAGGGGATCTGGCATTCCGGTTCCCAACTGGCGGGTATTATCAACCTTGTACGCGGGATGTATGTCATCGTCCCAAGAAATATGACCCAGGCGGCTGGGTTTTACAACTCTCTATTGAAGTCTGAGGAACCCGGTTTGATCATCGAAGTATTGAATGGCTACCGGATTAAAGAGACTATGCCGGATAATATCGGTGAGTTTTGCCTTCCTCTGGGAGTACCGGAAATCATACAGCCCGGTAATGACATCACACTGGTAACATACGGGGCGATGTGCCGGATCGTTATAGAAGCCTCGCATTCCCTGAATAATATCGGTATCAAACCAGAAGTAATTGATGTGCGCACTTTACTCCCATTTGATAGAAAGGGCATAATTATTGAATCCTTGAAAAAAACCGGCCGGATTGTGTTTATAGATGAAGATGTGCCTGGAGGTGGCACTGCATTCATGTTACAAAAGATCGTTGAGGAACAGGAAGGTTTTTACTGGCTGGACTCGAAGCCCCAAACGATTTCAGCCACAGCCCACAGACCTGCTTATGGTTCAGATGGTGATTACTGGTCAAAACCAAACCAGGAGACAATTTTTAAAATTGTCTACGGGATTATGAACGAAGTTGATCCAATTAGATTTCCCGACATTTTTTCCTAATTACCTATGCATTCCCAAATTTCTACAAAAGCAAGAATTTTTTTGAAGGATACCTGATTTCGGAGAAGAAATGCCTGAACAAGTATTGATGCCCCAGCTTGGTGAATCTGTTGTTGAAGGTGAATTGACAAAATGGCTCAAACAACCCGGGGAATGGATAAACGAAAATGAGCCGTTGTTTGAGGTTAATACCGACAAGGTAGACACAGAGTTGCCCAGCCCTGCATCGGGATATCTGCTCAAAATCCTGGTTCAGGAAGGTACAACGGTCAATGCGGGGACACTCCTGGCATGGATCGGAGAAAAAGATGAGCAAATCCCGATTTCAATAGGGGCGATGAAGGAAGCGACTGCAATTGAAACTGAGAAATCTGATTACCCAATTCAAGAGGCAGTGATTGATAAAACGCCTGTAAGTCAAATAAAAGACCCGACGGATGAAAGAAGAATTGGATTTGTATCACCTGTGGTCACAAGAATCGCCAGTGAACACAATGTCGAACTAACCCGGGTTAAGGGAACCGGAAGGGAAGGCCGCATCACAAAAGAGGACATCCTGAATTATATAGAAGTCCGGGCTACAACAAGTCCCCCTGAAAAGGAAAGTGGTTATCTACCCCTGACTCCGGTCAGGCGGATCATCGCCGAGCACATGGTTCTAAGCAAACTAACTTCACCCCACGTGACCACAGTTATGGAAGTTGATATGAGCGCTGTGCTCGCCCACCGGGAAGCCAATCAAGAAACCTTCAAGAGTGCAAACCGAAAATTAACTATAACTGTTTACCTCGTTGCAGCGTCTGCAAAAGCACTGAAAACTCACCCTATAGTAAATTCATCATGGAATGAAAAGGGGATAAGTCTCCATCAGGACATCAATATTGGTGTCGCGACCTCTCTGGAAGATGAAGGCTTGATTGTCCCGGTGATCAGAAACGCGAATGTTTATTCTCTCTTTGACCTGGCTCAAATGGTTAATAATCTTGCTAGAAAGGCTCGCAGCAAGAATTTGAGCCTGGATGACGTAAAAGGCGGTACATTTACAATAACGAACCATGGGGTAAGCGGCTCCCTATTCGCAACTCCAATCATCAACCAGCCGCAATGCGCCATTCTGGGAGCAGGCATCGTCCAGAAAAGGGTGGTCGTAATTGGTGATGCAATCGCCATCCGGCCAATGGCATACCTAACTCTGACATTTGACCACCGTATCCTCGATGGGGCTATTGCAGATCGATTTCTAAAATATATCGTCGATACATTACAGAATCCCTGGGCTTGATGGATAAAATAAGAGTCTTGCTGGTTGACGACCATACGTTATTCAGGGAGGGTATTCGGGCCCTATTAGAATCTCAACCCGATATCAAGATCATTTCCGAAGCGGAAGATGGTCACACAGCCGTAAAGATGGCACTGGATTTGGACCCGGATTTAGTGCTAATGGATATAACCATGCCGCTTCTAAATGGTCTGGATTGCGCCCAAAAAATTAAGCGAAAAAAACCTGAAATTCAGATCCTGATACTCACAATGCATGAAAACGAAGAATATATTAGAAATGCGTTGGCTTTTGGTGCTTCTGGTTACATCCTAAAAGATGCCTCTGCCGAGGAATTGATTTCGGCAGTGAGATCTGTCCACCGCGGTGAATTAGTATTGTCACCAGCAATAACGAGCCTGGTCGTCTTGAATTATCTTCGCTGGGGAGATTCATATAACCAGGACAGCACGGAATTCCTCAGCCCCAGAGAGAGAGAAGTGCTTCAATTAATTGCCGAAGGCCATACCAACAAACAAATCGCTGAAATATTATGTATCTCAATTAAGACTGTTCAGGCGCATAGAACCAACCTGATGTCAAAGTTAGATTTGCACGATAAGGGGGAATTAATCAAGTATGCAATCCAGAAGAAGATCATCGAAGTTTAAAAGACCCACCAGTCGAAAAAGTAATCTCTTAATAATTGGGGTCTGTTTTTTGATTTTTTAAGGTGCGCGCCCTATTTTTAATAGTTTTAGATCGCTAGCCATATTTTTCGGATATGTTTTCATATATAATAGTGATATATTTCACGATGCCGTAGGCGCTTGTTAACACGGGTCCTTTACTTTGAGGTGGAAAATGTTCCGTTCCCGTTATCGTTTATATATTCTCTTCCTTGTTGGGACAATAATATTAGTTCTTCTCGGTCTATTTACACAACATGGGCGTGCATTTGCCTACCTTTCCAACCGGGATGAAAACCCTCATCAATCTAAAATTTCAGACCTAAACGAACTCAGGTCAAATATTCTCATTGCTGCTGAAATTCCCGAAGGAAATGAAATCCCTTCAGCTGGCAAAGACCCATGCTTACACTGTCATGTCATTGGCGAATTCAGCGGCATCTGGACGCCGATGGCTCGTTGGGTTCTTTTCGGATCGATGGGATTGATTTTTATTTTAGGGATATATCGAAGCACAAGTGTGTGGAAAAACAAAACTCCGTGGAAACCGATCTCTCGGCGGGCGGTGGATTGGGTAGACGATCGCTATGAGATTTCAGAACCTCTATCGAAGGCTTTGAAAAAACCAGTTCCAAATTATGCCACCCGTTGGTTTTACTGCCTGGGTGGGATAACCGGTTTTCTATTTGTAGTACAGGGTATTACTGGAATTATGCTGGCATTTTATTACAACCCAACCATTGAGGCGGCATATTCCAGCATCCTCTATATCGAATCTCAGGTCCGCTTTGGTTCACCAATTCGTTTCATCCATCACTGGTCAGCAAATGGAATGATTTTGATGTGTGTCGCCCATATGTTGAGGGTTTTTATTATGGGAGCATATAAAAATCCGCGCGAACTTAACTGGATCAGCGGGGTGTTACTGTTTATCCTGACACTTGCATTTGGCTTTACAGGTTACTTACTTCCATGGGATCAACGAGCATTCTGGGCTACAACTGTTGGCTCTGAAATCGCTGGAAGTATCCCCGTTATCGGAGAGCTTGCGCTGGTGTTTCTCAGAGTTGGCTGGAATGTCACCCAGCAAACTCTCAGTCGATTTTATGCCCTGCACATACTTCTCCTGCCAATTTTTACTGTGATATTTATGGGTCTGCATTTCTTAATGATACGCCGGCAGGGCGTAGCCAAACCGCTGTAATTCCAGGAGTAAGAAATGTCTTCAGACGAACAATATAACAAAGAAACAATACCGTTTTATCCGGATCATATCCGAACTGAATTTTATGTAACCCTAGCAGTATTTGCACTCATACTGGTCGTTGGTATAGTCGGTTGGTACTCGCCTTTAGGATTAGGACAACCTGCTGATCCGATGGATACTCCAGATCACGTCAAACCCGAATGGTATTTCCTTTCACTTTATCAATTACTGAAATATATCCCCAAGAATATCGGGGCTGTCGCGCCTGCTATCGCTGTGATTATCATGTTTGTCTGGCCTTTTATCGATCGTAAACCCGATAAAACCAGAGGCGCTTATCGAAACAGGTTGATTTTTTCATTTGTGATTATATTAATACTGGTAGGCTTGACCATCTGGGGAGAATTGAGTTGACCGAAAAACAAATCACACGAGAAGAATTCCTAAATCTCGGTAAAAAGCTGCTTACCGTGACAGGATTGGCTGTGATCTTCGCACCTGTAGTGGCATTTTTCTTTCCGGCAAAATTAGAAGAAATACCTGCTGAACCTGTTTCAGCCGGATCAGTTGATGAGTTCCCTGTAAACACAAGCAAAACAATCCGGTTCGGACGTTATCCGGCTATTGTAATCAATCTTCCCGAAGGTTTCCGAGCATATTCGGCAGTTTGTACTCACTTTGCCTGTATAGTTAAATGGGATCCTAAGCTAAATGAAATTGTGTGTCCATGTCATGAAGGTTATTTTAATCCGCTTGATGGTTCCGTCATCTCTGGACCGCCGCCTTCACCACTTCATCCATTATCAATTGATGTGATAAACGACCAGGTTCTTGTGGGAGCGTTTGAATGACATCCCAAACCAGTACTCCGGAGATTTCAAAGGGCATTTCCACAATTTCCGGAAATATCAACCGGACGATTAAACAGGGTTTACCGCGTATCAGGAATTTATTCAACAACGCCATTCTTCAGAAGCGTGTTTTTGAAAAAATATATCCTGGCATAATGCATGCTCTAATTTTCTGGGGCGTAACTATTCAAATAATTGGCACAGCTATTAATCTCATGCAGATGGCCTTATTTATTCCATTTGTCGAACTGCCATTTCCAAGAGGAACAGCATATCTCATCTACGAGCTGTTAATGGATTTAGCCGGGATTGCAATACTGATTGGAGTAACTATGGCTGTATTTCGGCGGTTTGTGATCAGGCCAAAATCGCTCCCTACCAGGTGGGACGATATATATGCCCTGATCCTATTGGCTGTAATCCCCATCATTGGTTTTACTCTGGAGGCTTCCCGGATAATCTCAGCAAACCCTTCCTGGTCAAATTGGTCACCTGCTGGGAATGTATTATCAAAAATAATGTTGAGCATTGGGTACAATCCGCAGGCAGCAACCCAGTTGCACTCCACTCTGTTCTGGACTCACGCTTCACTTGGCCTTTTATTTCTGGTCAGCGTTCCTTTTACCAAACTCAGGCATCTTATCGCAACTCCGCTTAATATTTTTATGTATCCCGACAGGAAAAATGGTGAATTGGAGACTATCGAGGACATTGAAGAAGTTGAAACGCTTGGCGTCGGCAGAATTAATGAATTCACCTCCTCCCAACTCGTTTCAATAGAAGCCTGTCTTCAGTGTGGAAGATGCGAAGAAGTTTGCCCTGCAACGATAAGTGGATCATCTTATTCACCACGTGGAGTTATTCAATCACTCAGGGATATTTTACAATCCGACCTGGTCAAATCCAATGGGAACCATACTCAACACCTGATCAGTGATTCTTTGCCAGAAAATCTTGCCTGGGCATGCACCACCTGCGGAGCATGTACAGCAAAATGCCCAGCATTTGTAAACCCAGTAGATGAGATTATCGATCTTCGCAGGTACCAGGCTCTGACAACCGGAAAATTACCAAAGAGTATTGGCGATACACTACGCAATTTTGAGAGAAATGGAAATCCCTGGGGTCTCCCACCTGAACAGCGTACAGTCTGGAACAATGGACTTGACATTCGCGAATTGAGTAAAGGCGATGAAACAGATATACTGCTCTTCCTTGGATGCGCTTTTTCTCTGGATGACCGCAATATTAAAGTTACTCGTTCATTTATAAATCTTCTTAAAAAAACAGGGGTTGAATTCGCTATCCTTGGATTGGATGAAGTTTGCTGCGGTGAAACAGCCCGAAGAATGGGCAATGAATATCTCTTTCAGGTGTTTGCAGAACAGAACATTGAAGCGTTTTCAGCCGTAAAATTCAATTGCATTGTGACCCAATGCCCCCATTGTTTTAATACAATAAAAAACGAATATCCAAAATTAGGCGGCGATTTTCAAATTCAGCATTACACTGAATTTCTGGCTGGTCTGCAGGATTTCGCCCAGCCTGCCACAGTAGAAGGTAATGGGGAAAGCCAAAGCGTTACTTACCACGATTCATGTTACCTGGGTCGCGTAAACCAAATTTACGACCAACCCAGAAGGTTACTAGAGAATTCGAATTCGGGAATTATCGAAATGAGGCGCAACCGTAAAGACAGTTTTTGCTGTGGAGGTGGAGGAGGTCAGATGTGGATGGAAACTGATGTGGAGGCACGCATAAATCATGAAAGGCTAAAGGATGTGCTTGCTACCCAAGCAGACCTGATTGCAACCGCCTGCCCTTATTGCCTCCTCATGTTTGATGATGCGATCCGTTCAAAGGGAATTACGGGTGATGTTCAGGTGATGGATATCTCTGAAATACTGGAATCGAAATTAATGAATAAAAGGTTCTCTCCTTAATGGCTTAAAATAGCACAAACATTCGCATGTAAAGATTTATAAAAAATTTTTTCAGACGGCTGAAGAATTAATGGAAATATACTGGGCAGTAAGGACAAACGGAAATCCCATTGGTGCGGTTCAGGAAATTGTGCTGAATTTCTGGGAACAATTAAATCTGGAAGCGATGATTGTCCCCATTGAAAGTGCCATAAACAAAATACCAAAAGCAACGGTAGTCCTGAACACTGACTTTATAAAAAACCTGAATCCATTCAAGCCGGTTATGGCAGATAATTCTGCAAAACTGGTTCCTGAGTTTATAAATAAATTCCAGGATAAAAAATTGGGTGTAATCCTGCGACCTTGCGAAATGAATACCCTGATCGCTTCGTCAGATATTGGTGGGTTTTCTTTACATAATGTATTTACAATCTCATTTGACTGCCTGGGGACATTACCGGTTGCAGATTATTTATGGAAGATAGAGCACAAACCGGCTAATAGTTATTGTTATCAAAAATTCCTTCAATTTTCGCGACAGGGGGGAATACTAACTTACCGCAACCGGCCAGCCTGCCAGATATGCAGCAAGCCAGATGCAAACCGCGCAGACCTGAACATCAATATTTTCGGTCTGCCTGTACGCAAAGTCTTATTAATCAAGAATAACGGTCTCGATAAAACCACCCATTTGAATTTTAAAAATCTTTCATACGAAAAGGTAGAACCAGCACTGGTTGATCAGCACAGAAAAACTTCTTCCCGAATAGTCGAACGCAATTCAAGTACTTTTTTCCGCATTGTGAGGGCTTTAGAACAAATCTTACCGGGCAATATCGATGAATTAATCAGCCAATTCAGACAATGCGGACACTGCCAAACTATCAGTGACATCTGTCCAGTATGCAGTCTGCAATTACAAAAAAATGAGAATATTCAAGATATACCACGGCACGACTTGATCCGCTGGTTGGTGTCATGTTCAGGATGCGGTATGTGCGAATCTATCTGCCCCGAACACCATTCATTGAATTTGATATTTAAATATATCCGCAGTCGCATGCAAGAAGAGAACTCACTGCTAAATAATCTCAAATCTAAAAATGATTTTCTGATTTAAGAATATCTTCGGGGGAAATTTAAAACCGGTTTGAAATAAAAACCTTGTCCATGTATTAAGAAATCCCCAGCATGGTAAAATCTTGGGATAACTGCAGGGTAAATCAGCCCTGAAATACCACCCACAGTAAGGAGATTGTAATGAGTGAGTACGATGTCGTGGTAATCGGCGCCGGACCAGCCGGCTATGTATGTGCTATTCGTTCATCCCAGTTAGGATTAAAAACTGCTGTCGTCGAAAAAGAGTGGCTAGGAGGTGTTTGCCTGAATGTAGGTTGTATTCCTTCAAAGGCTTTACTTAAAAACGCAGAAGTTGCAGATATTCTTCGCAATCGGGGAAAGGAATTTGGATTTTCTTTTGATAACCTTGAGTTGGACTACAGCTCTGCAGTTAAGCGAAGTCGAAAAGTTTCTAATCGATTGACTAAAGGCGTTGGCTTTCTCATGAAAAAGAACGATGTTGATGTAATTATGGGATCTGCCAGAATTAACGCAAAAGATACAATAACCGTTACAAACAAAGATGGTGAAACATCACAAATAAAAACGAAAAATATTGTGATTGCATCAGGAGCAAGCGTCTCCTTACTCCCTGGTTGGGAAGTGGATGGAGAAAAAATCCTAACTTATTTAGAAGCCATTACTCAGGAAACAGTACCTGGTTCAGTGATTATTATTGGAGGGGGAGCAATTGGTGTTGAATTCGCAACGATATGGAATGCATACGGCGTAAACGTTACGATCGTTGAAATGCTGCCCACTCTCCTTCCACTTGAAGATGAAGAAATTGGGAAAGAGCTGGAAAAAGAATTAAAGAAACGAAAAATCGATATTCTCACAGGACACAGAGTTGAAAAAATAAATAGAAATGATGATTATGTAGAGGTCCTTGTCAGTAATGAAGAAGGACAGCAGGTTTTAAAAGCTAACCAGACTTTGGTGGCAATTGGCTTTACTCCAAACAGCAAAGAACTCGGGCTAGAGGAACTTGGCATTGAAACCGATCAACGCGGCGCAGTTATAATCGATGAAAAAATGGGAACCAATGTACCTGGTATTTGGGCAATTGGGGATGTAACTGCCAAATTGATGCTTGCCCATGTCGGCTCAGCCCAGGGAATTGTCTGTGCTGAAAATATCGCCGGCGTTGAAACGATAAAATTGGATTATGAAATGATGCCGCGGGCAACCTACTGCAGTCCGCAGGTCGCTTCATTTGGTTTAAATGAAAGCCAGGCGATTGAACGAGGATACACTGTTAAAACCGGTCGATTTCCATTCCAGGCGAATGGAAAAGCGCTTGGTATAGGGGAAGGTAAAGGTTGGGTCAAAATTATTTGTGACGAAAAATATGGAGAAATCCTGGGGGCCCATATGATCGGACCAGAAGTGACAGAACTCCTCCCAGAAATTACAATATCACGAATGATGGAATTAACTACGAACGAAATCGCCCGGAATGTGCACGCCCACCCGTCCTTGAGTGAGGCGATCATGGAGGCAGCCCATTCCGCAGAAGGTCATTCGATCCATATTTAGAACCACAATCCTTACATTCCAAATAAATATTTTTTCAAGACAATAGGCAAGAAACATTAAATCTCATTAATAAAACGCGCGGCATTCAATAATATTGAGTACGTAATTCAATTTATTCCAATACTGGCTGGGTTCTAATTTAAAATCCTATGAAAACACCATATTATGGACATTAAATAATGATATTTAGCACAATATTCCTCAATAATTTGTGAATAATATTGATGTTTTTACTATAATACTTGAAATAATTAACGAAAAATGATATAATTTTCCATTCCTAACCTTTCTGTTCTTTTCCAGCCTAATATGCCCATGAATAAACTAATAAATGACCGATTCCTAGAAGCCATTTCCGAAGAAAAAGAAGACAGCATAGCCCTATCCAGGCTGGTTGATTTCGGCAGAAAGCAGGGATACGTTACCTTCGATGACATCCTCACCTATTTTCCACAGGCGGAAAAAGATTTTGATCGCATTGATGATGCTTTTGAGGTGTTGAATATCACTGGGATCCCATTTGCTGATGAGACAGAGATTATCTATCCTTCAAAAGAAGTTCCGGTCGAGGAGGAACCTGATATTACAGACTTTCTGGCCAATGTCGATATAGATGATACGATAGGCCTTTACATGAAAGAAGCAACACGTGTCCCACTCCTTACAGCAGAGGAAGAAATTGAACTTGCTCAGCGAATAGAACTAGGCAGGATGTCACGAGAGGAACTGGCGAAGGGTAATGTCAGTCCCACCAGAAGAAAAGAACTACGGCACTTGATCGAAGATGGCTGGGAAGCCCGGGAACATCTCATAATAGCCAACTCCAGACTTGTAATAAGTGTAGCAAAAAAATATATGGGTAGAGGAGTTCCATTCCTTGATTTAATTCAAGAAGGTAATATTGGTCTTATGAGAGCAGCAAAAAAATTTGATTACCACCGTGGGTATAAATTCAGCACTTATGCAACATGGTGGATCAGGCAGGCAGTAACCCGTGCTCTTGCTGACCAAAGCCGGACAATCAGAGTCCCGGTGCATATGGGTGACCAGATCAGCAGAATGCTTCGGGTACAACATCAACTGCAGCAACAATTAAGCCGTGATCCAACAATTGAAGAACTAGCTGAGAACCTGGATGTGGCTCCGAAAAAAGTCGAAAATATGATTAAAGTCGCCAGACGCCCCCTCTCTCTACAAATGCCAATTGGTGATGAAGAGGAGGATGTCTTAGGCGATTTTATTGAAGATAGTGAATCTGATCCTCCAGATGAATCAGTATCGTTCAACCTGCTACGGGAACATCTAGATAGCCTCCTGGATCAGTTACCGCCCCGGGAAGCCAGAATTCTTCAGCTTAGGTATGGATTGATTGATGGAGAAATACTAACTCTTAATGAGGTTGGGCGAAAAATGGGGGTCACCCGTGAAAGAGTCCGCCAAATCGAAGCGCAGGCTTTAAGCCGATTGAGAAGCAAAGGGATATACCGGGAGCTGCATGCATTTATTGAAACTTAATTGCTCCCACACACCATTTTCTGATAAAAACCTTCCGCCTTCTTCATAACACTTTCATATTCCGCATTTTCCATAATTAATTTAAGGTTTATGGTCCTGGCTGTTTCATATAGATCATCATTGTTGATTGCAGTTAGAATCCCACTTGCCAATTCATCTGGATCAATTGGATTAAAAAGAATGCCATTCAGCCCTGGTTCAATCCACTCTCGGATCGACTCAATATCACCCAAAACAGGCAAACAACCAGATGCCATCGCTTCTAACAATGTGTTTGGAGTTCCATCATGAGTGCTTGGCGATACAAAAACCCTGCATTTACGGTATAAATCCGCCATTTCGGGTCTGGATAGCCTGGGCGTCAAATTTACACTTTCACCGATATCCAGTGTTTTAACCCATTTAATGGCGCTTGAGACATTTTCCATGGATGGACAAATAAATTCAACCTGCGGATTTTCCGCAAGCACAACCGGAATTGCTTTGAAAAATACATCGTTGCGCACATAAGCCCGAAATCCGCGCGGATTAATAACCCTTAGACGGGATATATTGTCCATTTCTTGCTTTACATTATGTAATTCCTGAATGTGGTTATGTTTACGGATTTGAACTGAAGGTTCAGCAGGGTAAAAATGATCTAACTGCACACCCCCGTTACCAGGTAGTACGATGCTGGGTTTCGATTTGTTATAACCCAATTGATATGCAAGCCTGATATCCCGTTTACAATCTGCATGCAAACCATCCATTTTCTTGAGAACTTGCTTCGTGTATTTCATCATTATGTGAGTCGATTTTGCATGCAGAGTGAAATCATTCCCCCATATTGAAACCAAACGGGGTGTATCTGTTTCCGCCATGGAGAGCACCATACCTTCAAAAGGAATTCGCATCGCATGTATCAGGTCAGGTTTAATCCTATTAATGTGATCGGATAATTTTTGAGCTGCAGATTTAAGAGTAAAAGGACCGAACCATTGCCTTATATGCGTACGTAGAGTTACAGCTGAATCACCCGGGATTTTGTAACGATTTTGATGTCCCTGGTGACTCGCCCCTTTTCTTGAGAAAGCATTGCTAAACGCAATTGGTATAACAGAAACTGAGGTAAATCGATGGTTGAAATCCCCTGGATAAGATGACACAAGGTGAACTTCAAAATCTCTTTCGAGAAAGTAATCTATCCAGTTTAATGCGATTGGGGAACGCCCATCAACAACAAATAGCAGACGCATAATACTCCCGGTAACTCATCAATGCATCACACTTAATAAGGTTTCAATAAAAACCTCAGACATACATTCAATATTTATTTTTTCCTTAATCGTCATAAATGCATTTTTACCCATGCTACGGAGCCTGGCATCATCTGAGAGTGCGATTGTAAGAGTATCAATCAACTCCTCCAAATTACCAGGTGCGACTAGCCAACCATTGTTTTCCCCGATTAAATCTGATTGTGTTCCATCCCCTTCAGCCATGATCACCGGTAGACCAAATGTCATTGCCTGCTGCGCTGCTAATCCGCCGGTACCTGGAAGAACAAACAAATCCGCTTCCAAAAAATATCTCTGCAGTTCTTCCCCCATAAGTGCGCCTGGAAAAACCGTTTCTGGATAGATTTCCTTAGCCAGATTGATACACTTCTCCCTTTCTGGTCCATCGCCAATAATTACTAGCGATGGTTTGATTTCATCCGGTAATTTCGAACAAGCCCGAATTAGATTATCAATCCTCTTCCTTGGTTGAATCCTGCCGATAAACAATACAGAAAGAAGCTTGTTCGGAGCCCTGACCCGCTGAGGGCAATCTCCGGAAGGAGCGTGAGAGACCGCATTAGTTGCAATATATATTCTGTCAGCCGGAACACATGATTTGCGGTATTCTTGAGCTCCTTTGGAACTGTATGCAATTATCGCATCTAGATTCCTTAAGAATTTTTCCCTTAATCTCCTTCTGACATTTGAGAAATACCCGGTAATTTCCGGCGCGCCCAACCCCCAACCAACAACTTTTCTGTCATGCTGGTGCATCCAATTAATTGCACTTTTTGTATTCATATAGCGGGGATTAGCTTCGATTATCAGTACATCTGGCTGCCAGTTTTTTAACCACTTGATTAACCCACCTTGCCAGCACAAATAAAATTTTGAATTTGGATTTAACAAATGGTAATTCCTTCCTCTGGTGAATTGAGCCTTCTCCAAATTCCTCCATACATTAATACCCTCATCTGGTTGAGGTTCTCCTGCAAAAATACTCAAACCTCCCTCACAATAACCCGCCAATTCGTCAAAGAATTCATTCCTGTAAAAAGGCAAAACTCTTTGTTGAACGCCAACTTTTCCTGGGAACGTTTTCATTTCGCCTTAATTGGGATTTTCAGCAAGTATATGTGATTTCCAGCCAAGTCCATCAGGTGAATGTATAAGCGAGTATCCTTGCGTAATCTGATATATTTTATACCCGGCATCCTGCAGGATTTTCCAGGAAACACTCGCCGCCTCAGGGCCATGGAGTTCCAATAAAATTAGCGGTTTGACCTGGTTTAAAACCATTTTCATTCCGCCTAAAGCGATCAATTCCCCACCTTCAATATCAATTTTTATCAGATCAGGTTCTGGTTTCTTTCCGGTAAATACATAATGATCAATAAATGTACCTTCAACGGATATTTCCCTATGATATATAATATTCTGCCTGCCAGCAGAACCCATTACTTTACCCGTTCCTGTGGAAGGACCGATTAAAAATTCAACCTTATCTTCTTGATCAATAACTGCTTTGGGTACAATTTCAATATTTTTATATCCTGGATTTAGAGATAGGTTTTCTTCAATTCTAGCAACATTCTCAGGCAGGGCCTCGAATGCATACACCCGCCCGGTTTCAGCAACCAATTTTGAAAACAAAAGACTCAGGTAACCTATATTGGCTCCCAGGTCATATACAACCATACCCGGGGATACTTTCTGTTTGATAACATCCTGCAGTTCGCTTTCGTACGTCCCCAACCAGTAATCCTTCTCAGACTTTAGATATAAGGATAATCTAGTGCCTGTTAATTCTCCAGAAATCACCTCGACGGTTGTTTTTCCCTCTGGAACAAAACGATTTACACCACTCCTTAATAAATTGCTGAATAAACCTGTTTTATAAATGCTCAATTTCAGCGACATTGGCAAGATTTTCGCAGCTCGTTCGAAAGTATTAAAGAAAAATTTTGAACTCAATATCTAATCATCCTAACAGAATGTCTAGATAAGCATCCAGCATCATATCTAGTCCGAAAAAATTTACTGCTCTTTCTCTGGCGCCTGAACGGTATTCTTGTTGATTTTCCAACAGTTCAACAGCTCCGAACGTCAGCGCTTTTATATCCGGCGCCTCCAACCTCCATGAATCAGCGCCATAAGGAACAATCTTGCCTGAGTCAGATGTGACTAATTCGGGGAGCGCACCTGTATCAAACGATAATACTGGATTTCCACAGGCCATGGCTTCAATAACCGAATTAGGGCAGGCGGCATTAATATCTGATGAATATAAAAAATGGGCATTGTTATTTATTTCTGGAATTCTTTCTAATGGTAGCACACCCATCCAATTAACACATACCCGGTCTCTATAATTTCTCTCATTTAATTTAACCGTCCAATGTTTACGAACGTTTTCAGATAATTTACCCACGACTACAAGCTCAATCTTGTCAGTCAGTTCGGTTTTCTTGGTTTCCAACAGCATTTCTATCAAATTAACAGCAACTCCAAGTCCTGCTTCATACCCCCCCATTAAACTCCCTTCTACCAACAGTATCCTTGTTATATTATCCGGTCTTTTAATTGTTTCGATGGGCTTATATTGTTCCAGGTCTACCCCATTATGGATTACAACATCAGCCGCTTTAGTCGGGCCGCGGTTTTTCAACCACCAGTCCCGCACAAATTCACTCTGGTATATGATTGAATTTGCTATGTGTTCCCTAATAATGTATAGAATACGATTTCCATACTCTGCTCGCATAAAAAATTTGGGGTGAAAATCTCTAATATTCTTTCTGGCTTGCGCCCGGTGCAGCCAGTTTAAACCGTCTAATCTTTGAACGATTGGTATGCCCTTCCTGCGGGAACGGATCAAACCGTGGATGTTTTTCGTTCCCCCCACAACCAGAATCGATTGATATGGTCGGTCTTCCAGATTGTAAGTGATCTCAACCTTTCTGGCAGACAGACCTTTTGAAAACTTATTCTGAAATGTAACCATTCCCCCTACCCCATGCAGTTCTGGAAGGACACAAATCCGGTTAGAATTTTGAATAAAATTCAATCGATTGACTCCCGCTTCCCTACACAAATAGCTGGAATACCCGCCCATATTTCATTCTCACCGGTAGATTCCAGCAATACAGCATTAGCTCCGATGATAGAACCTCGTTTTACATTCAGAACACCCCTTTTACATAAAACTTTTGCGCCGGGAGATATGATCACATCATCCTCAATCACGATCCCTTCAAATTTCGAATGATTAATCGGTTTGTGGATATCCGCCCTACCGAGAGTAACACCAGGATAAATCCTAACACGATCGCCAATCTGGGTATTGGGATGCACGACAACTCCCACACCACCATGAGCTAACTCAAAATCGTCTCCAATGGAAACAGACAATGGGATTTCAACGCCGATTACTTTTAATAAATAATAGGAAAATCGACCCCAGATCGGATACACCCGCCCGTATACCAATTTTGTTGGAAAGTCTCGAGCCATAAAATTACATTTCCTACCTCATTTGAGCCCCCAATTTTATAATTTCAATACCTGCCTTTTTCCAATCATCAGTATCCCATCCATTAACCGAATCTACCATTATTCTAGAATCTGTTTGGGAAAACATTTCAAAAGGATCGATCGCCAGCAAGCTGGAGTGCGCAACCAGCAAAACAACTAATTTTGAAGTCTGCACAGCAGATTGCCAGGTATCCATTAAGTGAATCCCTGGTAAATCCTTCTCAGTTATATATGGATCAAAAGCCTTTATAACCGCATTTCTATCAGATAATAACTGCCCTATTCTGATAGCGGGACTCTGGCGAATGTCATCAACATCTGGCTTATACGTCAACCCCAAAATTGCGATCTGTATACCACCAAAACTTTCCGAGTCAGATATCCCCAGACATCGCTGGATAATTGTAACAACATAATCAGGTTGATTATCATTTACCTCACGAGCTGACCGTATTAAGGTAGCTACCTCTGGAGCAGATTCAACCAAAAACCACGGATCAACGCCAATACAATGTCCTCCGACACCAGGTCCCGGTTTGAGTATATTTACCCGTGGGTGCCGATTTGCGATTTCAATCGCCTCCCATACGTCAACCCCAAACTTGTCCGCCAGGCGGGCGAACTCATTTGCCAGGGCGATATTTACATCGCGCTGGGTATTCTCCATTAATTTAACCATCTCTGCTGTTGTCGAATCTGTTATTACAATTTCCCCTTCAACAAAAATTGAATACAAATCCTGGCCCGCTTCAGCAGATTTCAAGTCAATACCACCAATTACCCTGGCATTATGAATTAATTCATGGAGAATTTGTCCCGGCAGCACTCTTTCCGGCGAATATGCCAGCATAAAATCTGATCCGGATTTTAATCCAGACTTATCCAGAATAGGAGCTACTACATCGATCGTCGTTCTGGGAGGAGAGGTTGATTCAAGAACAACAAGATTTTCAGGCTGCAGGAGTGGTACGATTGCCTCAGCAGCAGATTTGACAAACCTCAAATCTGCATGTTTATTCTCAAGAAAGGGCGTTGGCACAGCAATTATAAATGCATCGGCTTTTTCAGGCTCATGATTAATCTGCAAATTCTTTGATAAGAACGCTGTTTCTACTAAATTTCTCAAGCCTGGCTCAGCTATGTGCAAACCCCCATTCTGTAATGTGCTGACAATCTGCGGGTTCACATCAACACCAATAACATTCACTCCATGAGTAGCAAATGTGCAGGCTGTCGGTAAACCAATATAACCCAACCCGAGCACACATACCTTCCTGAAAATCACAGATTTCTCCTTCGTTCAATAATAAAAACAGTCCAATTATATAATCCAAACCGGATCAGTTCTCTGATATTTTAATAAATTTGATTATGCCATAGTAATCACCCCAAGGAAAGTGCACACCGGTTTTAGATTACAGGTTTCCTTAAATATCCGCAAGGCAACCTATGCGAATTTAACCCCTTACGCATACTTGACACAGAACATATGTTTGTGTTATATTATTTTTAGAACAAATAATCTGATTATTTATACAGATCCCTGGAGTAACTTCAATGATGGCAAGAAAACGAATAAAAGGATTGAGCGAAAGACATAAACGTATTTTGAAAGTACTTGAATATTTTCAACAAAATATCGGATACCCACCCTCCATCAGGGAAATCTGCGATCAAGCTGATATTTCATCGACCTCTGTTGTGAATTATTATTTAGACCAGCTGCAGGAGATGGAATATATCCAACGCGAAGAGCGAGTGTCAAGAGGAATCCGCCTGCTCAAACCCCTCTCACAGGAAAAAACATCATTTTCCAGCCAACTTGCCACATCGAAAGATGCCTTTGTAAACGCCGGAACTTCCGTAAAAAGGAAATCCCTGGAGATCGGTCAGGCTATTGAAGAAATCCTGCATATTCCGGTTCTGGGAAGAATTGTTGCTGGTTCTCCAATGCCGGTACCTCCTTCAGATTTTTCTTATTTTGATGCAGAGAGTATGATAGACGTCGCAAGCAGCCTGCTGCCAACCAGGGAAGCTGGCTCAGACCTCTTTGCGTTGCAGGTCAAAGGAAATTCAATGATTGATGCGATGGTAAATGATGGCGATATAGTCATAATGAAACCTACCAGGGAAGCTTTGAATGGTGAACTCGTGGCTGTGTGGTTAAACGACCGGGATGAAACAACCCTAAAATATTTTTATAAAGAAAATGGCAGCGTTCGACTCCAACCCGCAAATCCAACCATGCAGCCAATTTTAATTAATGATCCTTCAATCATCGAAATACAGGGAAAGGTCATAATGGTGATTCGTCAAATTAAAGGTTAATAATCTGAAACCTTTTTAGAACTGCCGGTTAAAAGTGAAAAACCCGCCTAAAAAATTGGCGGGTTTTCTTAATAATTAATTTTAAACACTTGATATTGAGTGTTTTCTAAACGGGTTATTCCAGATTTATCGGAAAACTGTCCCTCTCAAGGTGCACTGCAATTATTATATGTATAACGCCATTGGCAGGCCGGACCCGGATATTGTACAGTTACGATCGCCCAATGGTACGTGCTATTTAATTTGAAATAACCGCTTTTTACCACGTTGCGCGGTTCACATCCCGCCTTTGACTGCGCAACCTGAACTGGTTCATTTGAAATACCATAAATTACTGCCTCCGGACTGTTTAGTATCGCACCAGCACCCTTAATTGCGCTCATTGAACCGGATAGTTGTGATAAAACCGGAAGACTGTCTGGATATTTTTCCTCAAGAATTGGATTAGGCACGGCTGCCATTAAGAAAGAACATAATACAACACTGGATAATATCAGGAAAAATGAGTTTTTCATCAGGAGGTCTCCAATATTGTGGGATGTATTCAAAATATTTTTTACAATCTAATTCTAGTTTGTCTTCTATTCCATGTCAATGACCAGGCGATTATACAACAATCCAAAGCAGTTTCAGTATTGCATACTTTTTAAATTTTCTGCTCAATTATCAAAAAAATAGCAGAATATTCTAAGCCTCTATTGAGATGACTGCATAATGTATAATGAAATTTAGGCCATAGGTTACCTTGGTCAAATCAATTTCATGAAAAGGAAATATACAGATCTCATACGGACTAATGCACAGCGACGGGATGTTTCCTAAAGGAACGGTTACACTCCTCTTTGCCGATATAGAAGGTTCGACAAGATTGCTCGGTTTACTTGGGAAAAAGTACACAACCCTGTTATCAAATATAAGGGTAATCGTGCGCGAATGTATCACATACTGTAACGGGGTTGAGGTAGGCATGGAGGGAGATGGTTTTTTTGCAGTATTTCCACGTGCCGATGATTCTGTTGAATCTGCGGTTGCAATCCAGCAAAGAATTTCATCTTACAAGTGGCCCGATAGTGTATCTGTAAAAATTCGGATAGGCCTTCACACTGGGGAACCATGGGTTGAGAAGGAAGGATATGTGGGGATGGATGTTCACAGGGCCGCCCGAATTTCAAACCTTGGGCATGGAGGGCAAATATTGCTATCGGAAACTACTGCCGCCTTAATGCGTGATGAACTTCCTAAAGGGATCAAGATGATAAACCTCGGGCGGTTTTATTTGAAGGATTTCCAAAAACCAGAGAACATACACCAGTTAGTAATTCCGTACCTCCCTTCAGAATTCCCACCTCTGAAATCATCACGGGATAAGGTCGAAGGAAGAGATATATATATTCCAAGTTCTCCTGATATCCAAAATCAAGAAATAGATTTTTACAAGAAAACAGTACCGAGCCCCAGTGAGATAGTTACATCAAGCAGTGATTTTTCTAAAAGCCAGGTACAAATCTTTTCGCTTGGTGGATTATTCTTCAGAAGGGGTGCGGAACAGGTGGCAGGCTTCTCATCTCGTAAAGTAAAAGCTTTGCTTGTTTATCTTGTAGTACAACAGAATCCTTGTTCAATCGAGCATATAGCCAAATTATTCTATGAAAATCGGGGGTTGCCAGATGCCCTAACTAACCTGGAATTGGCCTTAAAGAACCTGGATAACACAATTAATGGATGTATATTTATTACAGCCAATACAGTCGGGATCAATGCTCAAGCCAGGTTCTGGTTAGATGTATTCGAGTTTAAACATTTTATGGAAGAGAAACGGATTGTAGAGGCGCTGGAACTCTACCAGGGTGATTTTCTGGCCGGGTTGAAAATCCGGGGATCAAAAGGTTTTCAAGATTGGGTAAATCAAAATCGAGATCAGCTTCGCCAGCTGGCACAGGATATGTATGATAAATTGTTCAGCCACTGCATCACTGAAAAAGAATTTAATAATTGCATGGATATTGCCGCTAAAATGGTAATTTTTAATCCCCTTAATGAAAACAACCATCGCAGAATGATGTTCCTGAAATTTTATTTTGGTATGGTTGAGGAGGCTTTACAACAATACGAAAGATTATCAAATATCTTAAAAAACGAGAGTGGAAAAGAACCTTCCCTTGAATCATATACTTTGTATACAAAAATCCTTGATGGAGATTTAGGTCTGGAAGATATCTCACCAATTACAGACCTTCTGTAAATAATTGTCAATATGGATAATACTCAATATTCCGAGAGCGTTATTGATCACTCAAGACATCTTGCAGTGAAAATTGGTCCACGCGGTTCCACAACAACACAGGAGAGAATGGCGGCTGAGTATTGTTTTCAGCACTTCCAATCGCTTGGGATTGATGCTCAAATCCAGGAATTCAATGCCCCAAAAACAGGCTGGAGGCAGCACTCCCTGGCTGCTTTGCTGGGATTACTCAGCATTGGATTGGCATGGTTTGGGGGAAATTCAGGCTCGATAATATCCGCCTTTATTATGATTTTGACGACTGGTTCAGTTATCCTGGAACTGTATTTCAAACCAAACCTATTACGATTATTTATTCCAAGAGGAAAGAGCCATAATGTGATTGCCAGGATAAAACCCAGCGAGAAAGTGAGAAAACAGGTGCTGATTGTCTCTCACATCGACAGCCATCGTACTCCATGGGTCTTTTCAACTAAAAACCGCTTACTGCTGTTGCGTTTAATTACCACCCTGGGGATAATCTCCTTTTTTCTGTCAATTTTTATATTTTTGATAATTACTTTCATTGATATTGAAATTCTTCGGTGGGGTTTGTTGTTTTTGATCCCTGTCTTTGGGTTAATGTTTCTTATCACATATCAGCCAGATACAACCCCATATACAAATGGAGCAAATGATAATGCCAGCGGAACTGCGATTATTCTCGACATTGCCAGCAAGATTCTCCAAGAACCTCTCCGGTATGTTGAGGTCTTGATATTATGTTCAGGAAGTGAAGAAGTTGGTTCATACGGTATTCAAGCGTTCATCAAAGAAAACAAATCAGTTCTGAAAAATTCTTTGGGCATAAATATCGATAACGTGGGTGGAAATGGTGTAGGTGTATGCTATACCAGCAGCGAGGGGATGATCCTCCCGGATAAACCCTCCCCAGAACTCATAGAACTCGCCGACCAGATTAAGTTTGATCGTTATGAACTTGAGGTATATACACTTCCATACAACACATTACACACCGATGGCACCTGTATGATGGTAAATGGAATCCCCACGATTTCTTTTGTTGGCTTGACACCTGGTGGAGAGATACCTGATTGGCATAAAACGAGCGATGTTTTTAACAACATCGATTCTGATACAGTTAAGAACAACGAATTGTTTGTTTTCGAATTGATACAGCGTATAGATGCGGAAGAATTAAAATTAGAAAACGACTGACACCAGTTGATAAATTAATCGCCTGATACTACATAGGGGAAATAATAGGGATACTTGAAATAACCAAATAAGGCATGAACTGGATCGTGATCTGAACTTCGAATTGAACTGTTGTTTAATTCAGAAAATGAATAAGGAAAGTCTGAATTAAAATGTTTTGGATTGATCACAACAGGCTGGAGTTTAGGGTCTGTTCGCACCAGGATATGATCCAGCGTTTGCGAAATCCCCTGATAGATATATGTATATCGCTTATCGCGTTCTACATCTCTCAATAGATTATATAGACCTCCATTTTCCAACATCTGCAATGGGGCTGAGTCGATGTTATCGTTCAAGTCACCAAGTACGAAAATATTTGCATCTTGATCTAACTCAATTATTACCTGAACCAAATTAATAACAAATTCACTCTGTTTCAAACGCCGGGGTAATGAATATTGTATTGATTCAGTATCCTCATACTTAGACTTCCAATGATTGACAATAATCCAGATTTCAACCCTTTCATTCTCCAAAATTTGATTTTTGTCTGCACCCTCATAACAGTTTTCCAGACATACACCAGCATGCACAATTAAAGGAGGCCTCGAAAACAGGCGGTTTCCATCATTAATTTCATCTCCGTTTGTGTCGCATGTAATTTCATTCTCTGGATTTTCCGGGTCATGGTTGCCATCCGGACCTAACCCATCGATCAAGTCCGTACAACCTTGTTTTTGATCAAACGTAATTACCTCAACTTGATCGGGTTGGAAAAGCAGTCCAATATCCAAACCTCGCTGGTCTGGACCTTCCACCAGAACCGCATCGTATTCATGTGAAAATTCTGGCTGACTGACCAGATCTATCAGTACGTCATAATTTTCAACCTCCTGAACAGCAACAATACTGGGTTCATTTAATTCACTGGTTATTGCCAATGCCAGTTTGTGCAGTCTGTCCTGGTACTCAGTATCGGACAGCAATTCCCCCTCAGTATCCCGATCGTCAAATGTATCAAACAAATTCCAGAGGTTGAACGTAGCTATTGAAAAATGATTTTCTAAACCTGAGGTTGAATAATCCAGACCTATATTCGAATTGAAAGAAGAAGCAAGAACCTGGGGCTCTGCAATCAAAAAAACACTATACTCATCAAAGTAATAATCCATTGCTCCAGACATATTCAAAATACGATCCCCAACCTTCACATCCGGGTAGATTTGATAAGGACTAAGATCATCGACCCAAATTACTTCCCCGGTACCGCGTGGGTCATCATAAAAAACATGATCCATCTCAAGGTCTGACTGGATCACCCAGGTCCGGTTGTCATAGTCTGTCGGTCCTACAACGTTTGCATCGGTAATTTGAACGTGCATACCTTCAAGCGATTCAAAATATATTTCCGCGTTGACATTTTCAAAAGGTGGATTTAGATCTACCGCTGCTGGTATTGGATTGTCAGGACTCTGAACAGTGACGCTTATTGGGGTTGTCCGGATTTCCGTTAAATTTCCATATTCCTGAGCTGTTCCGGTAACAATTACCAGATCCCCGGGTGATACCACGTCTTCTTTGGTCCCAATATATACAAACAAGCCATCAGAAGTTGAGAGATCACCATCACATTGCTCATCCTGCATAAAAAACCCTCTGCGCCATGTTTCATCTGCATCGGCAAAGACAACACCCTCAGTAACAACAACCTCTCCCGCTAAGGGCGAGCTGAATCCTGAGCCCTGAATCTCACAGATTGTGAACTCGCTGGAGCTCTTTGTAGAACCAATATTTTGTATCACAAACAATGATACAAAAGATAATATGAACGCAATACTACTCGTGGATAAATTTTTCCCCACCGCGATTTCCGTTTACATGGTTATTCTGACTTCACCCTGGCTGACAATATAGTTATATTTTTAATATCAATTATTTGTTATCTTTTATTTTAAGCGCTCAGGCTCAACAAAGTATTTCCTGGTTATCCAATCAACCAGCCAGGGGGCTAACATACTTATTAAAACAATATAATTCATCTGCCAGGGAATTATCAGATTGCGGCGCGGTTTCCTCACAAGTTTTGAAACTGCTTCCGCGACTTCTTCAGGCGTTAACTTCAGCCTACCAGGTGTAGTAACGCCAGTTTTCCGCATGATTCGTGCTTTCCGACCAAATTCTGTTCTTACTCCCCCGGGATAAAGTACAGAAACCTGGATATTATAAATTCCCACCTCCCTGCGTAATGCATTACTGAATCCGCGGACACCATACTTACTCGCTGCATAAATCGAATAAGTTGGCGCAGCAAGTATGCCGGCTATGGATGACATATTGATGATATGGCCTTTCTTTCGTTGGATCATGTACGGTAAAACCGCTCTACATAATAAAATCAAACCGGTAAGATTAACGTCTAATTGGGCGATAATATCTTTCTGTGGAGCTAAATTTTCCAGCCAATCAATTCTTCCAAAACCAGCATTATTGAATAGAATATCAAGATAGCCATAGTGGCTGAATGTTATCTTTACAAGATTTTCAATATCCTCCTGTCGGGTAAGATCTGTTTTTACAGAAATTGCATTTCCCCCACTTTTGTTAATATCCTGGGAAACTTCCTGCAGCTTATCCAAACGCCGAGCTGCCAGTATAAGGTTATAACCCTCTTTTCCAAACAATCGAGCTGTTGCCGCTCCGATACCAGATGAAGCCCCTGAAATAAGCATCACAGCTGGGCGGCTATTTATTTGATTTAATGTCGTTTGACTCATCTAATGAATGAGTTTCAGGAGATTAATTCCCCAAATGTTATAATTCGGGTTTGGTTTATCGTTTGTTACACATTTTATCAAAAAAGATACATATTGATACTAAAAAGGGCGATCTGTTTATACCAATCCATCGAATTACAACCGAATGAGATTCTTTGAGTAAAAAATTTCCGCTGACTTTCATGTCATGAGATATGGACGATCTGGCTGAAAAATCATAAAAATAATTACCCGAATAAAAGTGACCAGTCAACCCTCCCATAATAATTATTTAGTCGAAACACACGAATTAACCCGGATCTATGGGGATGGTGAAGAGATTCGTGCTTTGGACGGGATAAATTTTACTGTAAATCACGGCGAATTTGTTTCTGTAATGGGACCCAGCGGGTCAGGAAAATCTACTCTTCTGAATATGATTGGCGCACTCGACAAACCAACCAGCGGAAAAGTACTTATCGATGGAGAAGATCTATCAATAATCAAAAATATTGACGAATTCAGGGCCAGAAAGGTCGGTTTTGTATTTCAACTGCACAATTTGATCCCAACATTAACCGCAAAAGAAAACGTAGAAATCCCAATGGTAGGACAAATAAAACGTCGAATCCGGCAGACCAGAAGCGAGGAATTATTAACTCTAGTTGGCCTTTCTGACCGGATGAAGCATCTCCCAAACCAGTTATCAGGAGGGCAGAGACAGCGTGTGGCTGTAGCCCGGGCGCTGGCTAATAACCCTCCCATTGTCCTTGCTGATGAACCTACCGGTAACCTGGATACAACAGCTGGAGGAGAATTAATGCAGTTGCTGCAAGAATTAAACAATACTCAAGGTGTTACCTTTATTGTTGTAACCCATGATCTTAACGTAGCCAGAAAGACAAATAGGATTGTTGTTATGGGTGATGGGAAAATCATCCGGGAGGATAGGATTGGTAATCCAATTGAAGAAGATTTAAGAATTTGGCGCCATTCGGGTCTCGGCCGGAGAATAATTTCTGGAGAATTTTCCGAATTGAAATCACTGGGCTTTGATCAAGATCAAATTGATACGCTCCAAGACATATTTCAAAATATAAATCAGGATGATTAAGTGGTTAGTTTTACACCTCATCGGTACAGATAAATATTTGCATACGGATGTAACAGTAAAACAATCGATAGAATTGGTTGAATGATTCTGGTTACCGGCGGAACTGGATTTATTGGAAGGGCATTAATCAGGCATCTTGCTGAGAATAATTATTCTGTCCGGACTCTTATCCGGCCTTCCTCAAAATCACCTACTTTGCCAAAAGGAGTATCAATCGATGCCGCTGTAAGCAGCCTGCAAGATGAACGAGGGCTGCGCGCTGCAATGGTAGGAATAGATACAATCTTTCACCTGGCAAGCGGCGAATGGAGAGGTACCCAGGCCAGTTTAATGGAAATTGATATTCAAGGTACACGTTCCGTAATTCAGGCAGCTCAGGATGCAGGAATCAAACATATATTCTATATCAGCCATATCGGCGCTGATCGCGCTTCAGCGTATCCAGTATTCAAAGCAAAGGCAATAGCAGAAGAATTTATCAGGCGAAGTGGAATTAATTATACAATCATTCGTTCAGCGATCATCTTTGGCCAAAGAGATGGTTTTACAACCGGATTAGCGCGATTAATCAATATATCACCATTTTTCTTTATAATTCCGGGTGATGGGATGACCTTGCTGCAACCTCTCTGGGTAGAAGATTTGGCAACATGTCTTACATGGTCGCTGGAAAACGCTGAAATTATCAACCGGACTTTTGAAATCGGCGGTCCAGAATATTTAACGTATACCCAAATTCTTGAATTAATAATGAAAACGATCAATAAAAAACGCCGGACAATAAACATCAGACCGCCGTATCTCAGAACCTTGACTGTATTTATCGAGTCAATATTTCCTAATCCACCAGTTTCAGTCTACTGGTTGGATTACCTGGCTGCAAACCGGACATGTCCATTGGATACACTTCCAAGGGTTTTCAATCTTTTGCCCTCCCGCTTCTCACATCGAATTGAATACTTAGAAGATATTGAAAGCGAAACAATCTGGCGGAATATATTAACCCGCAGAGGATAAATATTAATAAAATAATAAATTGAGGCGTTAAATGAATAACTGGACTTTAGCTGATAATTTCCGGCTCCAGATATTGGAAAAACCTGAATATATGTATGCAATCGAAGAACTTCAACGTATAGTCTGGCCCGGAAACGAAACTGAAATCGTACCCGCCCATATACTGATAACAATTGCACATAATGGGGGTATTGTTATTGGTGCTTTTGACATCAGTCGCCATCAAATTTCAGAGGAAGAAAATACACCGGAAATTGACCAGGATATTCCACCCGGTTCACCCCTTGTTGGATTTGTATACGGGTTCCCTGGTACGTACCCGACTCCGGATGGTCCAAGATTAAAACATACTTCTCACCAGATGGGGGTACATCCAGAATATCGAAGCAAAGGACTGGGATTCTCATTGAAGAGAGCCCAATGGCAGATAGTTCGACATCAGGAGATAGACCGGATTACCTGGACCTATGATCCTTTGTTGAGCCGCAATGGTCACTTGAATATATCAAAACTGGGGGCCGTATGCAATACATACCTGCGGAACGTGTACGGAGATTTGCGTGACGGTCTAAATTTTGGATTGCCTACTGACCGCTTTCAAGTTGACTGGTGGACCAACTCTTCTCGCGTTAAGCAGCGACTTAGTAAAAACGTGCGCCGAAAATTAGATCTGGCTCATTTTATATCAGCAGGAGCTGAAATCATCAACCCAACAATTCAGTATCATGATAAATTACCCCAATTAGAATTTGATCAGATTGATAAAATGACTGCCGGGTTCCTTCATTCAAATAGTAAACCTCCAATTATATTGATTGAGATCCCATCTGATTTCTTAGGATTGAAAGCGAAGAATATCTCCTTAGCTAGAAAATGGCGATTGTTGACCCGCGATTTGTTTGAGTTTTATTTCCAACAGGATTATTTAATAACCGATTTTGTCCATATGCCAGGTGTGGACGCCCGGAGTTTCTATGTGTTAAGTTTTGGGAACAGAACATTATGAATCTTGAAAAAATTAATCTGTATCACCTGCGAATGCCGCTGCGCAGTCCATTTGAAACTTCGTTCGGAAGGATAAAAACCCGTGAATGTTTACTGCTTGAAGGATTTAGCGATGGTGTTATTGGGTATGGTGAATGCGTCGCTGACCGCGATCCGGGATATTCCTATGAAACTTCCGTCACCGCGCTGCATATTCTCAGGGATTATTTAATACCGTCAGTCCTCGAGAAAAACATTAAAAGTGCACAGGAAATGCAATCTCTAGTGCAGTTCGTGAGAGGTCACCCTATGGCCAAAGCTGGTCTGGAAATGGTTTTCTGGGATATAAAGGGGAAAATGGAGAATGCCTCGCTCAGCCAGCTATTCGGTGGAGGAGTTGAAAAAGTACCTGTAGGTGTATCCGTGGGAATTCAAGAATCCCCACTAGAGCTGGTCAATATAGTTACTTCGTATTTATCAGATGGGTACGGCAGGATAAAGATAAAGATAAAACCTGGTCGGGATATAGCTGACATTAAAGCAATACGGTCTGAGTTTCCAGATCTACCTATGCAAGTTGATGCAAACTCAGCATATACACTGGAAACCTCAGAAGTTTTTGGGGAAATTGATCGATTTGGCTTGATCCTGATTGAACAACCACTCGCTGAGGATGATCTGTGGGACCATAAGTTGCTCCAGGGTAAATTAAATACTCCGATTTGTCTCGATGAAAGCATAATCTCCCCCAGGCATGCGCGCCAGGCTTTAGAAATGCAAGCTTGCAGGATTATCAACATAAAAGCTGGCCGGTTAGGAGGACTCAGCCAGGCAGTTGAAGTTCATAATATTGGTTATTCTCAAAATATCCCGGTCTGGTGCGGGGGAATGCTTGAAACTGGTGTGGGTAGAGCTGCGAATCTGGCTTTAGCAACCCTGCCAGGGTTCACTCTTCCTGGTGATATATCCGCTACAGATAGATACTACCATAGAGACATAACCCACCAGGTATTCACACTCAATCCCGACAGTACTATTAATGTGCCAGTAGAACCAGGCCTGGGCATAGAAATCGATCATAAGGCAGTCAATCAGTACACTCTTTCGAAAATTTCAATTTAATATATGGATTTAAATTAATATTTGAAAGAATAATTCAATAATCTAGATCAAGAATTTTTATCGGTGAGAAACTAATGAAGACTTATGATATTTCCTTAACAATTTCCCCCCATTTACCAATCTGGCCGGGTGATCCGCCAGTAGTATTGAAAAGGGTGCAGAAAATTGAGGAAGGGGCGGATGCAAACGTAACACAAATACAAATGAGCGTCCATGTTGGTACACATGTGGATGCGCCGTACCATTTCCTCGGTGGAGAATCCGCCACTGTTGATCAACTTCCGCTTGATATCCTCCACGGCAGGGCTTATGTCCTCAGTCTTGATAATGAAATTGATCTGGTATCTGCTACCGTATTGGAAAAATCGGACATTCCAACCCGGGTTAAACGCTTGTTGATTAAGACGAGAAATTCAAATTACTGGGCGTGTGATGAAAAAATGTTCGATGAGAACTTTGTTGCAGTAAGTGAAGATGGCGCCCAATTCTTAGTTGAAAGAGGCATAAAACTGGTAGGGGTAGATTACCTTTCGGTTGCTCCCTACGTGGATACTGCCCCAACCCACAGGACTTTGTTATCCGCAGGTGTAGTCATAGTCGAAGGTTTAAATTTATACAATGTTTCTCAGGGGAGGTACACCTTATTCTGTTTGCCGATAAAAATTACGGGATCGGACGGAGCGCCTGCACGCGCGATTTTAATAGGAGCATAAAAGCAGATCGGGGATTGTACGACGCAGGATTTGTAATTATTAATCAATACCGAACGGCAAATTTATACATACCGCCCTAGCGGATCTCTCATACTCACTCCCCACAAGTACTTCAGTACCAGCCTGATTGTAAGGTTTCCGCAAAACGCCAAGAGCAATAAATCCAAACCTGGGAGAATTACCGACCGAAGTAACCACCCCGATGGTCCGGCCATCTAACCAGACCCTGTCAGCAGTGTCCGCCATTTTATCTAATTTTATACCGCAAAGCTGCCTGGCAACCTTTCCATAATTTAACTGCCGTGCAATAACCTCCTGACCTGTATAGCAGCCTTTTGAAGTTGAGATGAAATTCTCCAGGCCTACTTCCAGGGGAGAATATTCTTCTGTCAATTCCCTTGTTTCAACCGGGAAACCCGCTTCAAGTCTGAGTAAATTATATTCAAACGAACTTAATTCTTCGCCCCCTGATTCTCTGATTGCATCACTCACAACATTTTGAAGATCAATCGGATAAAACAGCCGGCAGGTCAGGATCAATTTATCCATGCTTCCTAATGCCCAGATAATTCTACCGTTGATAATTTTGATTTCTGCATGTCCGGGTTTCGGTACGCTTTCAAACCCCAAGAAATTTAAAACACTATCCAAACAATCTTCAAACAGCTCAACCTGTATATAATCTTTGCTCCTGTCCGAAATACTGACTTTATCCATAAAGAAAATACGACTCTTCAGATACTTGAAAGTATTTTCACCGTAACCGTTTAAGGTGAGTATATATATGCTGTTCAAATCGGTTTGCGGATCTGAACTTTGCTCAAATTCTGGGAGTAGAGTCAATAAATCAAGAATATTCGCATTACCAGTTGTCAAGACGGTGTGCAAAACCCCGCTCTCTTTTAACATGTTTAGGTCATTTGTAGTCTGTCTTTGCAGGAAATCAAAACAATCTTCCCCGATTAATTCCAAACAGCCTGGATCTTCAACGATGAAATAATTGGAGCTCAGGTTCACTTTTAATCTATCAAGTATATTAATTTCTAAAAAACGAAAGCGTGAAACGTATGTATTCGTTTCACGCCAGTATCCAAATCCGGAATTGTTTTTTCCTATAAAGCCATGGGTTCCGGGGTTCCGCCTGTTTTAGGGAACGGAGGCGGGAATATTTTTTCAAATTCATCCCGGGTAATCGTCTCAACTTCCAATAATTTCTTTGCAACCGCATCCAGCTTATCCCGGTAATCGATCAAAATCTGTTTCGCCCGTTCATAGGCTTCATTCACCATATTCCGCACTTCGGCATCTATCTGTTCCGCAATCGCTTCTGAATAATCGCGCTGTTCAGATATCTCCCTACCGAGGAATATCAATTCTTCTTTTTGGCCATAAACCATTGGACCTAATTGGCTGCTCATCCCTAGTCGGGTTACCATCGTACGAGCCATTCTTGTTACTCTTTCAAGATCATTGGAAGCACCCGAAGTTATGTCATCGAACACCAGTTCCTCAGCAGCACGTCCACCAAGCAATCCAACCATATCCGCCAGCAGTTTCTTGCGAGGCATTAAAGTCCGGTCTTCTTCAGGTAATGCCAAAGTATATCCACCAGCCATACCTCGGGCAATTATCGAGACTTTGTGGACTGGGTCCGCCTGTGGCAATGCGTTCATTACCACTGCATGTCCAGCTTCATGGTAAGCGACAATCTTTTTCTCGTCTTCACTAATAAGACGGCTCTTCCTTTCAGGTCCGGCAATAACGCGCTCAATCGATTCCTCCAGCTCGGATTGACCGATCAATTTTTTATTTCGCCTGGCAGCCAAAATCGCGGCTTCATTTACCAGATTTTCGATGTCGGCGCCAACAAAACCTGGCGTTGAACGCGACAGAACCCCAAGGTCAACATCCGGCGCGAGTGGTTTCCCCTTTGTATGCACCTTCAATATTGCTTCGCGACCTCTCATATCCGGCCTGTCAAGAACCACTCGTCTATCAAATCGACCTGGCCTTAAGAGGGCTGGGTCAAGGATATCCGGCCGGTTTGTCGCCGCCATAATAATCACATTTGTATCTGTATCAAAGCCATCCATCTCGACGAGCATCTGGTTAAGAGTTTGTTCTCTCTCGTCATGGCTGCCCCCCAATCCAGCGCCTCGATGACGTCCGACTGCGTCAATCTCATCAACAAAGACGATACATGGCGAGTGCCGTTTAGCCTGATCAAAAAGATCTCTAACACGGCTGGCGCCAACGCCAACAAACATCTCAACAAACTCTGAGCCAGAAATTGAGAAAAATGGCACGCCCGCCTCACCGGATACAGCCTTCGCCAGCAAAGTCTTACCTGTCCCGGGTGGACCTACAAGCAATACGCCTTTCGGAATTCGAGCCCCAATTGCAATAAATTTTTCTGGCTCGCGCAGAAATTCAACAACTTCCTGTAGATCTTCTTTCGCTTCTTCTACCCCGGCAACATCCTGGAAAGTGACAGTTGGTTGATCGCCGGTAAACATCCGGGCGCGTGATTTACCGAAGGACAAAGCAGCATTGTTGCTCCCCTGGGCTTGCCTGAATACAAACCAGAACACACCTGCAAGAATAATAAACGGAAGAATATAACCCAGTGCTGTGGCGATGCCTAACCAGGCGCTGGGTGGTTTTATCTCTATCCGGATATTATTCTCAGACTGAAGTTGTTCAGTGGTTACCCCCAATGCCTTTAATTGTTCCACTAATGTGGAATCTCTTTCTTTATAAGATGTCCTTTCGTTCCCTTTTTCATCAATTATCCGCAAACGGTTATCATCTTCAACGATCCTTTCTATCTTCCCGGCTTGAATTTCAGCTGCAAGCTCATTTATTGAAAGGGCTTCCTGGGTAGTTGAAGACTGTTGAAAATTATAAACAACCATCGATATGATAGCGATAAACAACAACAGATATATAATCGATGATCTATTTCTAGTTGGATTCACTCAACCTCCAAAACAGTGAAAATGTTCCGATAACAAAACTGATTATACCAACCTAAATAACAGCTTGGTAGGAGCAATAAGGAATTGGATTGATTTCTAACAACGTTCTAACAAATTTTGGGGTACATCAACAAATGTTCTAATTTTATCTTTAGAAACCCTCCCAAGATAGAATTATGACAGAAAAAGTTAATCGGGAATACTCCCGCATATAGA